>Ga0316206_1000552_pt1 | contig 47161 bp, 43 predicted proteins | sample 6monthpyrite_MG_FD_204942 | JGI IMG/M metagenome (GOLD analysis project Ga0316206, IMG submission 204942) | Microbial mat bacterial communities from mineral coupon in-situ incubated in ocean water Damariscotta River, Maine, United States -... | ecosystem: Environmental > Aquatic > Marine >...
AGAATTGAGTCTGACCAACGCCAACTTGTTGAGCGGATTTTTCAAAGACGTCCCGCTCCCTCCCAAGGAGGAAAAACTGTTAGTGGAAAAAATCAGCAACACCACGAAAGCTGAATGCCAAAATATTCTAGCGGATTTGAAAAGTGAAAAAGGGATTGCACCGAAGTCTAAAAAACCCAAAATCGATAATGAAGGTCGGCAGTCGGTGCGCCTGCACCTTTCCCTGCCCAAGCTCACCATGGAAAAAATCACTGAGCTAAAGGGGCTGTTCGCCCATCAAAAACTTGATCTTGCGGAAATCGTCGACCTGATGGCGGACGCTCTCTTGGAGAAAAAGAAGGCAAAAATGCTCGGTATAAAGTTACACGGAAGTCGCAAGGGTCAGCGAAAGCAATCTCTGGCAAAGCAATCTCTGGCAAAACAAACTCAAGCAAAGCAATCTCAAGCAAAACAATCTCAGGACAAAAAAGATCGAGAGCAAAAGATTCTGCCCCAAAAACCTGTGACAACCGTCAGAAAATCCAACGAGGGCATTCCTGCCCGCGAACTTTTCAACGAACAAACTACCAAGTCTAGCAACCCGAACAACCCGCAGGCGCAGCCGCCCTTAACTGGTCACCCAGAAAAAAACCCCTCTAAGAGTCGCCGCACACTTCCTATTGAGGTTAGGCGAGGGGCGTTGGCGCGGGCGGATTTTAAGTGTGAAAATTGCTCCTCCACCTTTGCGCTGCAATTTGAGCATCGAATTCCGGTGGCGCTCGGTGGGCGCGGTACTGCTGAGAATACATTGCTGCTCTGCAGAAATTGCAATTTTCGCGAGGGTGTGAAGATTTTTGGCGTAGCGGGGATGGGGGCGCGCTAGTGCTCTATGCTGCGCTGGCGCTCTATGCTGCGCTGGCGCTCTATGCTGCGCTGGCGCTCTATGCTGCGCTGGCGCTCTATGCTGCGCTGGCGCTCTATGCTGCGCTGGCGCTCTATGCTGCGCTGGCGCTCTATGCTGCGCTGGCGCTCTACTGCTGCGCTGGCGCTCTATGCTGCGCTGGTGTTCTTTGCTGCGCTAGCGCTCTGTTGCTGCGCTGGCGCTTTTTGCTGCGCTGGCGCTCTTTGCTGCGCTGGCGCTCTTTGCTGCGCTGGCGCTCTGGTGCTGCGCTGGCGCTCTTTGCTGCGCTGGCGCTCTATTGCTGCGCTGGCGCTCTATTGCTGCGCTGGCGCTTTTTGCTGCCTGGGTGCTTTTTCCTGCGCTAGCGCTCTGTTGCTGCCCTGGTGCTCTTTGCTGCGCTGGCGCTCTGTTGCTACCCTGGCGCTTTTTGCTGCGCTGGCGCTTTTTGCTGCGCTGGCGCTTTTTGCTGCGTGTGTGCTCTTTGCTGCGCTGGCGCTCTATTGCCGCGCTGGCGTTCTTTGCTGCGCTGGCGCTCTTTGCTTTGCTGTGCTGGCGCTCTTTGCTTTGCTGCGCTGGCACTCTGTTGCTGCGCTGGCGCTCTATGCTGTGCGGGTGCTCTGGTGCGAGCGCTCTGCACTCGGATGGCGCAGAGAATACTCGACTAATGGTGTCCTGAAACGGTGCCAGCAAAAGGAAATTCCCATTGATATAAAAAAAAATCATTTGCATGTAGGAACGTTTTGAGTCAAAGATTGAACTTTGCCCGCCTCTTATATCTGCCTATAAATAATATTTATTTAATTATAAGACACCAACTTTCATACAGTTGACGCCCAAAAAAGGCCCCCCTTAGAGTTCCTTAAGATCAATTTTATAATGGTCGATAGGAACGCGTGGGAGAAGCTGAATAAATGATGAAAAAAATGATACCAAACCTATTGATTATTTTTACTCTCTTGCTGAGCTTCTCTTGGATGCCAGAAGGGCGCTCCAATGCCAGTAACGAAGGTGTCGGGAAAGTCATTTTATTGCGCGGGAAGGTGGTCGCCAGGAATATTGGGTCAGATCAAGAGACCGTCCTTAAAAAAGGTGACTGGCTAAAAGAGGGCGCAACCATCGAAACGGGCAAACGCAGCTTCACAAAAATACTCTTCAAAGACAAGTCCACCCTAAATGTAGGGCCAGAAAGTAGTATGTTGATCAGCTCTTTTCCCGAAAAAAAATCGGGAATTATTACCCTGATCAAGGGGCGTATCCGTTCAGAAGTTAATAAAGACTTAAGATCTCCTGCCGGCAAAAAAGGTAAAAGTAAATTCTTTATAAAAACAAAAACCGCGGCCATGGGGGTGCGTGGAACCATGTGGGATGTCACCTACAACCCCATCAATAAAAACACCACCACCATAACTTTTCGCGGGCAAGTGGCGATGGCGAAATTGCATCGTTTAATCAGCACCAGAAAAGGACTAGACGCTCTCCTCAACAGTAAAAAAGCTGTCTTAATTCACAAAGGTCAATTTTCCACCGCCACTGAAAAAAACTCAAGAGTTACAATACCCGTAAAATTGTCTCCGGCACAATTTGAAACCTTGAAAAAAAATGACGACCTCGGGGCCACAAAACCATCCACGAAAGAAAAAACGCAAGACCCTATCAAGGCAGATCAACAGCAAAAGAAAAGAGCTTTTATTCCTCCCGGGGTCGACCAAAAAGATTTTGTCAATGCAACAGGAGAATTAGACAAGCTAATGGAAAAATCCATTGGCAAGGGCGCAGTCAAAAAAATCGTCGACAATCTGTCCTCGGAGAATCACCAAGGCAGTACTAGTTCAGTGTCCAATGGCAGGGGAAGTTTTAATAGAGCAACGGGGGCCTACGCGCCTCCGGCCGGTGGTATCATCGATATGCGCACAGGAATTTATATAAAACCCCCACCAGATGCAAAATATGATGCCAATACCAAGACCTATATTGTCCCAAAAAAGTTTGGCGGAATTGATCCCACCACTGGAGATTATCGTCCCCCGGAAACAAATTCCGGCCGTCTCGTATTATTACCCGACGGCAGCTTTAGTATTATAAAAAAGCTAGCACCAACGGCCAACGGTAGGTCCCCGGCTTCAACTGGGACGGCCACGGAGCAAAAAACACTGCTCAAAATAGATACCACCATTCCACAAATTGGGGATCTTGATCCTACTGAAATAAAAGATAAAACTGATGTTATTAAGTTCTCTGCCCCGACCTTTACGCCACCTAAAATTACTCCACTGCCTATTGTCACCAAACCACCATTTTTACTCATAAAAAAGAAAAAAGGTCGGCTAAAATTTAAAGTAAAACCACCCATTTAAGCATGGCACCCTTGTTTATATCTGTAGCGTTTTAATACGCCTTGAGATCACCTTGCTTAATCTAGTCGAATTCTGTTAAGTAATTTTGCTGGTAATCAAAACTTTCCTCATCCTCATCATCTTCAACATCTAAAAAATTCCGGTCTTCAAACTCAGAGGAAATCCCTTCATTATCGTCTAAATTTTCTTCTGCCCAAAAACTTTCTTCCGGCATGGTATCTTGCTCATAGGCAAAGCCTAAAGTTGAAAATGAAGCCAAAAAAATTAGACAGAAACAGAAATAGAAACAGCATAAAATTTTCGCATACTTTTGCATTGAACCTTCCCCCCTCAAAGAAAATACAGTAGCCGATGTTTTAATCTACTGTTTTTTACATAACATAAACATTAATTATTAGACTTCCAGAGACGATATTTTACATACCTGCAAAATGACGCGATCCTAAATCATTGATTATACAAGCCTCCTAGCAGGCCAGATCGAGAGGCCAATGAAGTTGCACAGCGACGTACAGACCATTTCCATCAACTACCTGCAACATTTGGGAACTATTTACTTTCTTTTTCTGAAAATTAAGAAAAATGACATAATAGAAGTAACCGTATTGCCCGAGGGTATTTTTGAAGTTTTCTATAAATTGCAGCGCTATGCTTATTTTTTTGACATTGATAATGCTGCCGGCAAACTCTTCTGAGCAACAACTAATTGAAGTTTTCAAAGATTATAAACAAGGTAATTATCCGGCGGTGCTGAAGAAGCTAAAAGAAATTAATACGCCAAAAAGTATACTCAGTACTAAGTTTTATTTAGCTGGATTAGCGCATAATAGATTAGAAAACTACGTTTATGCGATAGAAAGTTTTAAAAAGTCCGCTGCTTTGAAAAATACCAGTCGGGATTTATTTTATGAGTATGCGCAAGCGCTTTATGCCAATAATCAACTTGAAGCTGCCATTGTGATCTTTAAAAAATCAATTGCTCTCAATTTTAAAGTACCATCCTCTCTATATTATATCGCCTATGCTTGGCAACTATTGGAAAAGTATCGAATGGCGAATAACCATTATAAATTGCTCTTAAAAAATAAAAGATCTGATCGTAATCTTCAACAAATTGCCCGTCTTTATATTGCTGAAAACTTTATTAAGATGGCGGAAAAAAAATCCGATCGAGAAAAAATAATATCTAAATATGTTTTACCACAATTAGATAAGGCCATTCAGGAAGACCCTCATAGTAAACTGGCCGATGATATTGATAGGAGAAAAATTGAAATCATAAATTTATTTAAATTGGACCCGAATATTTTAAACAATGGTAAAAATAGTGGTTCTAAAAGGTGGAATCTATCATTTTCAGAAAAATTCAGATACGACAATAATATAACGTTTTCCTCTGATCAACCTACCACCCGTGCCTCACAAAAAGATTCCTATATCTCTACCACATCCATGCTAATAGATCTGAACTATCCCCTTTATAAAAAATATATTTTAAACCCCACACTGGGATTAGAGAAAATCCACCATACCAGGCGCAGAAATTCAGAAGTCATAGTCAACGACGAGAATTCAATTAATGCCACTTTAAATTTTTCCTATGAACATACCTATAATGCAAACCCGGCCTCATTAACATTTACATTTAATCATCTCTATACTGAGCGAGATAAAGACGCGCTAAAAACAAAAATGTTCACTAATAGAGCGACGACATTGACGCTATCCGAAAGCTTTCATTATTTTAAATTTGGTGAGAGCAGTTTATCTTTGGGTCGTACAACGTTGAGTTCTTACGACGAAAATCTAAATTCAGAAACCACAACTTTTTCTTTCTCGCAGTATTATACTCTAAATAATGGTCATTTTATGTTGATCAATGGAGCATTGAACTTTGCGAGAGTGCAGGATGATGAAGACAGCACAGACTCTGCCAATGCGACGGCGACTTATATTATTCCCAATATCAACCGAGATTACACCGTAACCCTCGGCTTTAGTGTAGTTTTTTTAGACCCTAAAAAACAAGAGGCCACGCGGGGAATTGAAAAGACTTACTCTCCAAGTCTCATACTAACAAAAAAGGCCAGTCATAATTTACAAGTTAGTATCAATTATGAGTTTAAACACCACAATTCAAGGGATGAAAGTTTTTCTTATGAAAAGCAAGTCTCTGGATTTGCATTAAGCTATAGCTTTTAAGGATAAGTCCATGCTATCTAAAATTATACATATTTTTGGCATTGTCTGCATTGTTCTCCTGTCGGCGACTTGTATTTTGCTCTCACACTTTCAAAGAGATATCAAAACAAATCAAATTTCAGAAAATGATTGGCAATATACGTTGACTACTATTCCCTCTTTTTTCGAAGATCGTTTTTACGACATTCGCATGAATTTAACATTGGATAAAAAGAAAAAAGATGATCGTATGGTACTGCTTGAAATTGATGATGCCTCCATAAAAAAAATCGGCCGTTTCCCTTGGAAAAGAACCGTTTGGGCAAAAGTTATGGATAAACTCAATCACTTTAATGCCAAGGTCGTCTCCTTTGATGTTTTCTTTTCAGAGGAGGAACTTGCTTGCAATGCCCAGCATCCCGATTATTTATTCGCCCAAAGTATTAAAAGATTTCAAGCTACTGGCGATAGATTTGTCATTCTCCCCTATACTCTAGGGCGAGATTATAATCCTAAACAAGTTGATGAAAATGCGATTAGAACTCCCCCCGATGCCCTCTTTGATTATATGGTGGATACCAAAGAGAGAAGTCAGGATTTCAAATTGACCTTAAATTATATTTCAAAATCCGTCTATCCTCTCAAAATTTTAACGGAAACTGGGGCGGGACTAGGGCATATTGAGGCGACAGGAGATGCCGACGGAATTTTTCGCCATTATCAATTAGTAGGCCTTGTCGAAGATTTTTATTTCCCTTCATTTTCACTTCTCACCTACGAAAAATATACGGGGAATAGGCCCACCCTTATCATTCAAAGTCTCGATGAAGTCCATATTCAAACCGCTACTGGCAAACTAAATTTGAACAACGTCGGAGAGGCCAAAGTCAGATGGATTGGTGATCAACATTCATTTCCTAGAATTACCACCTGGGAGCTTCTCAACGCTAAAGATGACGATCAAAAATACCATGACCTGATCAATGGTCGTATCGTCTATGTCGGCTCAACCGCCTTTGGCGCCCACGATTTTAGACATACCCCGGTGGACTCGCAATTACCTGGAATTATTTTTCATATGAATATGACCAATATGTTATTGGATGGTAATTTTTTCCAACCAAAAGATGTCTCCACTTCCCTTTCTTGGTGGATACTTTTTGGGGGTAGCGCCATCATCATTATCGTTATGCTTTTTGGTCTCGCTCTACTGGATCTCGCGGCAGTTATTCTTTTAACCGGAGGGATGTTCCTCTTAGATACCTATTATCTACTACCCCTAGGTTATGAAATAAAATTATTTTTCTGTCTCTTTTCCATCTTAGCGACTTATTCCTGGACGACATTTTTACACTTTTATACCACCTCAAAGGAAAAAAAATATATTCGCGGCACTTTCTCACGGTTTGTAGCACCGGCGATTGTCGATAAGATGCTCAACAATCCAGATATGATAAAAGTTGGCGGTGAAAAAAGAAATATTACCGTATTTTTTTCCGATGTGCGGGACTTTACATCGATTTCAGAGAAGCTCACTCCCGAACAATTGTCCACTTGCCTCAATCAATATATGGGCGTCATGACGGACATACTTTTTGAAAACTTAGGCACGCTCGACAAGTATATTGGAGATGCCATCGTGGGTTATTGGAACGCTCCCATGGATGTAGAAAACCATGCCTACCAAGCCGTCAAAGCATCGCTTATTATGATCGAAAAATTACCCGAGGTGAATCAACGTTTTAGAGAACAGGGATTCCCAGAATTCGGCCATGGTATAGGCCTCAACACTGGAGTTTGCTCGGTTGGCAATATGGGTTCAGATAAAATTTTCTCTTACACCGCACTAGGAGATCATATGAACTTGGGTGCGCGTATTGAATCTCTTTGTAAAAGGTATGGCGTGCAGCTAAATGTCTCGGAATACACGTTACAGGCGATGACTGAAGAGCAGCGCCAACAATTCACTTATCGGATTCTCGATAAAGTTTCTGTCAAAGGAAAAACTGAACCAGTAACGATTTATGAAGTGTTTCATAGTTTTCATTTTTATAAGCAAGACCCCGCCGCCTTGGCGGAGTATAACAAAGCTTTTGCTCTAAGGTTGCAACAAAAATTCTCCCAGGCGAAGAAAATTTTTTCCGCCCTGGTAGAGAAGTACCCGCAAGATAAGGCCTCCGCCCGCTTGTTCTCCGATTGCCAATATATGTTAGACAACCCTCCTGCAGCGGATTGGGACGGCGTCACCATCATGACTGAAAAATAAAATCAACAATGTCTTATGTTTATTTTCTTCCCTTGGCATCCTCGACAAATTAATGTTAGATTGTCCGCAAATCTGCAATTTTTTTTAAGGAGCCTTCATGCCTGTAGCTAATTATGAACAATATTGTAAAATGCTTAACAATGCCTCTACAAAAGGTTTTGCCTACCCAGCGATAAATGTTACTTCCACTTCTACAGCAAATGCTGCCCTTAAAGCTTTTGCCGATAAAAAATCAGACGGTATTATCCAAGTCTCCACTGGCGGTGGAAAATTTGCCTCCGGCCAAGCGGTAGGAGATATGGCCTTAGGAGCGATTTCTCTCGCTCAACACGTCCACCTTATGGCGGAAAAATATAATATCTTAATCGCCCTGCATACAGATCATTGTCACCCACAATACGTTGAGAGTTTTTTGCTGCCCCTTATTGCAGAAACGGAAAAAAGGCGCGCCACCGGACTGCCTAACCTCTTCAACTCGCATATGTACGATGGTTCTGAGTTACCCCTTGCAGAAAATATAAAAATGTCTAAGCAGCTCTTAGAAAGATGCGCCAAGAATGACATCATCCTGGAAATCGAAACCGGTGTCGTTGGTGGAGAGGAAGACGGGGTCAATAATCAAGATATACCGGCCGACAAGCTCTACACCACAGCGCAAGAAATGGTGACGGTGGCGCAAGAGTTGGCACCTATTGGCAAATTTATGTATGCCGCCACTTTTGGCAACGTCCATGGAGTTTATAAGCCAGGAAATGTTAAATTGCGCCCCAAAATATTAAAACAGGGCCAGGAGGCGGTAGAGAAAGAACTAGGCCCTTTAGCGCGGCATTGGCTAGTCTTCCATGGAGGCTCCGGTTCGGCCCTCGCTGAAATACATGAAACCCTCGGCTACGGCGTCGTGAAAATGAATATCGATACGGACACTCAATACGCCTATACCAGACCAGTGGTTGATCATATGCTAACTCATTATAATCAGGTACTAAAAATTGAAGGAGAAGTGGGCAATAAAAATTTCTATGACCCACGGGTTTGGTGCAAGAAGGCCGAAACGGCGATGAGTGAAAGAATTGAACAGGCCTGTGACGACTTAAAATCAACAGGCCAATCCCTCCTTTAGCGGCCTATATTATAGACACATTCCTTTGGGTTCTCAACGATAACCTTCTGCTTAGGATCAAAGGTCTTTTTAAAAAGATAATCACCCTTTGCGCAGTGATGGGCCACTCGCATACCGTATTCGTGAGTGGAGCATTTCCATTTATATCCCTCAATGATCACCATTAAGGTATCTAAATAATACTTAGGTCCCGTACTTTCCTCTCTCAATGCTATAAGAAAATCTCTTTCCATCTCGGCCCCAGCACGATGATTTTCTACAGAATCGCGACCGATATTCGCCAGGCCATAACAGAGTTCGAATGAATTTTTTTTGAACTGTAAAATATTTTCATGAGAACGAACAAAAGGACTAAGCAAGAGAAGTGAAAAAAGAAGCAACAGATTTTTCATAGACCACCTTATTTTGACATGAGACGCTAGCTAAAGTTTAATCATACCAAATTTAAGATTACAATTAACAATAGCATCGTAGGTATCCTAACAGCCAAGAAGGGCCCTTGATAGGATAATGTAAAAATTTCACATTTACGACACAAAGCAATGTAGACTGAGGAAAACTATAGTAAGATGGTTCTTAACATCAATACTACGAGGCCAATTTAAATAAAATTAAAAACAAAAGGAATCTTTATGAAAATCTTAATCACCCTATTAACCTTTACCATCTCCCTTGGACTGTCTGCCGATATTCTTATCTATAGTCCAAACAAATATCAACTAAAGCAGGAAAGGATAAAAACGACCATCGACACAGAAAAAATCATTTGCCTCGCCCACTACAGTGGTAAGAGACTGAGAGCTAAAAAGCAAAGTCGTAACAGAGCAATAAAATGTGCGAGAACATTTGCCTGTGAGAATGGACAAAAAGCTTGCAGGGAAAACTATCAAACTCTAAACATGTCGACTCAATCCCTAGAGGTAACGATCTATCATTTAGAAAATAATAATTTATTTAATAATAGCGGAAAAAAATTAGAAATAAAAGCTCAAGACGACGCACTGAAAGACATCATTAGAGCTCTTGCTTGGCAAACGGGCCTCAGCACAACAATCGCCATCATCAATGTAGACGGTATTTGTAGAAATGATATTGACTAGGTATTTAAGAGTATAACGCCACCAACATGTTTATACTCTTCATCTTTCATTTTAGAAAACTCGTAACCATCGAATTGTTCTGACAATATATTGTATAAATAATCACTTCCATGAGGAATCTTATCCATACCAAAATCCAAGAAAAATTGTCTCAAATAAGCATCTAAGGAGACAATTCCTTTTAAATGGTTGTGGTCACCCAAAATCATTTTCTGAAAGGCCTTAAATTCATCTAAGGTTAGACCCATTTTTGGTTTTTTATTATTTTTATAATGACCTAAATAATGGTTTGCGAAACTAGATATAAAGATCGCCTCAAAATCAATTTCAGCTACATTATAATTTAGATAAAAATCATCTTGAATTTTCTCAGCATCTTTTAGTTGTTGAATAGTCTGGTAAAATTTTTCTATGAACGGTAAAATTTCAATCACAAATTGTGAATTTTCTGTAACCAGGGACAATTCGTTAATAGTTTGTACCACCTTAATTTTTTCATCCACAATAACCTTAAGAGTGTCTGAAAAAACCAAATCTAAAAGGCCACTTATCTCTTTTCCAAGAAAATCTGCATCATCAATTTCAAATGATGTTTTCATAAGAGCAGACTTTAAATCTTTCCTTAAAAATTGTACCAGTGAATGACCAATTTTGTATAAATCAGTAAATACAAAATAATCGAATAAATCTCCCTCTTTTGGTTCCCAGTTTGCTAATAAATAATCAAAACCCAATTCTATAAAGCTTAGAGTTCGATTGCCAACTCTGGTCATCGCCACGCTGCCACCTTTCATGGCATTACTAAAAGCTAATGTTCCGTTGACAAGTCTCAAAAAATTAAAATGTAAATAATCTATGCGCATTTGAGAGGTTATTTTTTCTAACTCATCGGAAAGACTATCCAATTGACCTTTAAAAGAAATAAGGCTGCCATGGTGTAAACTTTGGTTTATTTGGTGAGCATCCAATCGTGCCGTGCTATTTTCCTTCTTTTTAAGGAAAACCTCAACATGCTGCATCGAAGGGAAGCAATTTTCCACTTCTAAAGAATCGTAATAATCAATAATGCCAACATCCCCCAAGCGGGACTTCTTCAATTGAAATTCCTCTTCTTGCATAAACGAAATGGAATCAGTAACCATTTTAAATAAATACGTATAAGCAAACTCCACACCAAAGATATAATAAATATGCTTGACCAGTTCTTTTACCTCATGCACATATTCATAATCCTCATCGAATTCAAACAATAATAAACTGTCATCTGTCAGAAAAAAATTGTCGTGATCGGGATACTCTGGTTCTTCAACATCAAAGGTCCAAATATTAAATTTTGCTTTTAAAAAAAGAGCAAATTCAGCGCTTTTGACAAACTCTGTTTTGACTTCTTCATCCTGGCAAAGGTGGTACGCACAAATCCAAAATGTAAAACTAGAAATATCTAAGGAGTCTTTTACCCATAAGTCTAAATCTAAAAACAATTCACGCTGCTCTGGACTCAATCTTATGAGACTTTTGGACACTTCTTCCACAGAGAGGTTTTTTAAGGCCACATAGAGAGGCTGAACTGGTAAAAGAGATAAATCTTGGCCAGATTGCAGCAAATTATCAATTTTATCCACTGTTGTGTAATTTTCAGATTCTTGAATCCAAAGATTTATTAAATCCTTTTTCCCCAACGCCTTATGCATATACCCTCTTTGTTAATTGCTCGTATTTAACATTAATTACGGCAATAAACTATTAAAATAACCGGGGATTTCAGCAAAAAAGTTCACTCATCCAATTCATCAAGCAATCGATCAAAGCGTTTTTCGGATTCATTTTTAAGATTTTCAAGAACTCGCTCTTCTTTAATTTTGTCGGGTTTAACGGCCAAGACAGCAGATTTTAAAACTTTTTCCTTCACAATATAATGCCCTCTTGAAATTTCATGAAGACGACCTTTGATAACAAAGTTTTTAGCTGCCTTAAAACCTTTAAATTTTCCCACTCTGACCCTATACCAAGGGCCTTTTTTCGGCAGATCGACTCTTTCGATACGCATATTCGGCATATTATATTTTGTCATGCTATCAAAAAATCTCTGCGCTTCTGCAATTTTTGAAAATGCCACTAATTGAATCGTATAATAACTGGCATCAGTTTTTTTTATTTTACTTGAATTATCTTTAATTGGTTGTTTTTTAACTTCAACGATCTTTTCAAGTTTGCTTTCTTTGGCCTCTTCAGCTGTGCGAACCTTTTCCTCCAATTTTTTGAAAAATTCATCGTCTCGCGTTTTATTTTTATCCTCTGCATTTATCGTGGGCAAATTTTTGTGAAGTATTGTCGCTTTTTGTTTTATTTCTTCAGCAAAATTATTTGGGATATTTTCAGGCCTTTTCGAAAAACCTTTTATCGGATCATTGAGAGATTGATTATGGGCCGCATTTCTATGAGTACATTTGCTAAAATGAGGTATATTGACTTTGGCCCCCACCTCTATGGCATCACCACCTTTAAGCGATGGAGATGCAGCGAGTATTATATCCCAGCATTGATGAGTTCCATAAAACTTATAAGAAATAGTCATCAACGTTTCATTTTTTTTGACTATATAAAGCTCGCAATGCGCTTTAATACTAAAAAAAAGAAAAATGAAGCCAATTAAAATTCTACCCATGGGTCCATTCTAGCATGGGTCAAAATAGAAATGAAGAGCAGTATACTTGAGTAATACACTACGCATATTATTGAGAGGAAGGGAAGCGCTTAAAAACTGACTTTTCTCGCTCTAAGTATTCATTGACTTGCTCTCGCGCCAGTCTTGATTTTTCGTAAAATTGAGACTGTGCAGAAAGTTTATTATAGTGATATCCCGCTAATTCGTATTGATTATTTTTATAATAAATTTCCGCTAAATAAAATCTCGCATTATCATTCTCTTTATCAATATTGATAATTTCTTGAAAAACCTTTTTCGCGGCCTCATAGTTTTCGGAAGTATTGTACATCATGCCTAGATACAGCCTAGCTTCTATATTCATTTTATCTAAACCGATCGCCATATTATATTCTTTTTCCGCCTTATCTGTACGGCCAATAAGCTCAAATAACCAACCTCTAAATATATAGGGTTTTGGGTATTTAGGATAAAATGTCGTTAATAAAAAATATTCTTTGGCAGCTTTATCATATTTTTTCATGGTGACAAAAATCAAGGCCTTTTCTTCAAGAGCTTTAATGTTTTTTGGATCAAGTTTCAATCCTCGTGAAAAAAAAGATAATGATTCTGTTAGTTTATTTTCATGTCGTAAAATAACTCCCATGCGGATATACCCACGAATAAATTTCGGGAATTTTTTTATTAAAATTTTATAATTTTTTTTGGCCAATATATATTGTTTTTCTTTTTCATAAATTCTTGCCATCTCATATCTCGCCATCAGATGGTCATCTTTATAAAATAACACTTTTTTAAACTGCGCCAATGCCTCTTCATTTTGTTTCATTTTATTTTTTAAAAATAAAGCATATTCATACCTATACTCATAATCGTGGATAAGCATATTGGCGGCTTCTTTGTATTGCTCCTTAGCAAATTCATAATGCCCAATTTTATCGAGATATCTGGCATACTCTCGATGAATCCAAGGTATTTTTGGGCGCAGCTCGATCATTGTGTGAAACGCTATCTTTGCTTTTGTAATTTCACCAATCTTGCCATAAGCTTCGGCCATATGTGGATAAATTTCAAATAATTTCGGGCGCAGCTTTTTGCTGACTTCTAAATACTTAAGCCCGCGCTTAAACTTACCCAAACCAACCAATATAATTCCCATATTAAAATTTGATTCAACATGAAATGGGTTTAGCTTTAGACTCTTATTCATGGTAGCAACGGCCATTTTTTTATTCCCTACTTTAAAATAGAGCTGCGCCTGAGCATTCAGCGCCACAAAATTACGAGGATTTTTTTTTATCGCTAGCTCGTACCATTTAATGGCCTCGAAAAAGTGACCACTTTTAGTAACTCTTTGTGCTTTTTCAAAAAAGCTTATTTTGGCCTGCACATCAAAAGTGATGAGGCATAAAAAAATAGCAATAAATTGAATTAAGTGGTGCATTAGTATAGTCCTCCAGCATAATTCTTATCGACAAAATTATTCAACACAATAGCAAAACTTGCTATCGCGTTATTTAGGAAAAATATACCTGAGTATTTATTTCAAGATATGAGCAAATATTCTTTTAATAAAGGATTTCCTCTGAGGAAAGTTTTTTTTCCAGTAAATCTCGCCGTTTACCCTTTTTTGACAAAGTTTTTTATCAGCGGTGAGTGATTTTAATAATTCTTCGAGATCAGATCTATTGAAATCTGGATAAACTAAAAGATCATTTTCTTCAAATTCTAAGAAGATCCTTTCCAGATTAAAATAGTCAAATAATGAGAGTGTTTCTAACACTAATTTCTCAAGTTCATCTTGCTGGTTCATTCTAACAACCATACCATTTAATCGGTGAAATTGATAATGGGAAATAAATCCTATTTTAGAAAAAGATAGATATGCGAATAAAAAAAAGTACATTTGAATCGACTTTGAGCGCGGAGTATATTTTAGAAGTCCCTATGGAGGGCCCTATGCAGGGAACTAAACATCTCTTTATTCTCTTGCATGGCCATTTAGAAACTGCAGATATTATCTATAAAAAAATATGGCCTTTATTGCCCGCGGGATCAACAATCCTGGCGCCTAATGGAATGTTCCCCATCCCCCAAACATCTCCTACCATGAATATTTTAAAATTTTCATGGTATTTTTATGATCATTTTTCAAAAAAGTATTTTATTTTTTACGATCGGCCAGCTATGTTTATAAAAAATCTCATAACAAATTTAAAATTAAATTCTTATAAAAAAACCATCATTGGTTATTCCCAGGGAGGTTACCTAGCACCCTTTGTTGGAGAATTATTAGAAAACGTTCAACAAGTCATTGGTATTGGCTGTAACTTCAAATACGAATATTTAAAACTTCCATGCAATTTCCAAATTGATGGCATTCATGGTGACGAAGATAAGATAGTAGATTTTCAAAATGCCTTGGCCTCCCATCAACAATTAGTAAAACACGGGTGTAGAGGAACTTTTTTTGAAGTTCCGGGAGCAGGTCATCGCCTCAAGGGGCCACTCTTAAAAATTATCGAAAAAACAATCGTTTAACCAACTTTATAAAATCATTGCCCATAAATTATTACAATTTTTAGGTGTCATTAAAAAATCCAAATTGAGTCATAAAACGAGTTTATGACCCGTTAAATGATGGTAATGATGGCAATTTAACGTTTCTACAAACTCTTTCTATTGAGACGTCACTGAAATGCGATAAATTAAAAAGCATTAGTTCAACACTTTTGGATTTTGTGGTTGTACGTTTCTCTCACGCTGTACGTTTATGGATACCGAAATCTAGAAGAAACCGGAAAGCTGGGCCAAATACTTTATGGACCCAATTGCTTTTTACCGACTTAAATTGGAGCACGGTAATGGTTTTCTTCAACTCTGTAAAAAAGGTCGCTATTTTAATAGCTGTTATTACTCTCACAACTGCCTGTAATGAGGAGGCATTCTACAAGCAAGATTATTTAGAAAGCATTAATGATCCAAACATTAACCTACCAAAAGGATCGCTTCCCGATGTCCCAACCAATGAGACTGAATCCCCAGATGGGACGCAAACTCTGACGGAAGTATCTGAATTCTTTACGCAAACACCAGATGAACAAAAAAAGGTTGATATTTTATGGGTAATTGACGATTCGGGTTCTATGGGAAATGAACAACAAGCATTGGCACATAATTTCGAAGTTTTTATTAATGAATTCATTAAAAAAGATATCGATTTTAAAATGGCGATTACCACCACTGATACTTCCACAATCGAAAAAGCAGGACTCAGCAAAGCTGACTTATTTTTTGATCATTTAACAAGTATTGGCGCGCAAAACGATGAATCAGCATTTATCAATAATTTTCAAAATAATATTAAAGTTGGTTTAAATGGATCAGGATATGAAAAAGGCCTAGCAGGTGCTGCTGCATTCTTAGAAAGGTATCATCACGAGTATTATTTTAGACAAGATGCAGTCTTAAGTATTGTTTTCGTCAGTGATGAGCAAGACCAATCGGCCGGAACTGTGGCTTCCTTTATAGAGAAACTCAAACTTTATAAAGCTGATATGAGTTTAGTCAAGGCCTTTAGTATTATTTATGATCAAACGGATAAAGACAAAGGATTATGGGGAAGTATTGGGTCTCGCTATGCAGAAGCATCAAAAATTCTTGGTGGTTCCGTAAGCTCTATAAGTGGAGACTTTCATGAAATTTTAGGCGATATGGGTTCAACTATCAGCAAATTAGTCGATAGTTTTTCCTTGACCGCAACACCGGCAGACGTCAACGATATCAATGTTTATGTCGATGGCCAACATGTTAGTACAGGTTGGGAATACAATGCAGAAACACGCTCCATCTCTTTTCAGGAGGGGTTCGTTCCAGCAGAAGGCTTAGAAATACAAGTTAAATTTAAGGTTTTAGGGTCTTAAGGGTTTGGGGGGAAAAGTGAAGATATTATTTAAAATACTATTGATCTTATTTTTTACAGTGAAGACTGTCGCTGCTGGAGAAAAAGACAAATATAATTATCTTTGGCTTGACCCCGACAAATCTGTCTATGTTTTGCAAAATAAAGAGTTTGAAACTAAAAATACTTTTTATACTGACATAGGTTTTATCAGAGGTATTAGTGCAAAGTTTCAAGATGTCACCGGGTTTAAAGCTGAACTCGGTTATTTTATTAATGAAGAATGGGCCTTCGAAGTTTTTTATAATAAATACAAGAATAGCAATAATGAAGCATTCAAAAGTGTGCAGGCGAATAATACAATAGAGCCAGCAGTCCGCAGGCTTACCAGTACCTATGGTGCCATGGTGATTTGGTCCCCCTTTTACGGTAAAATAAATACTTTTAATAAAATCTACTATTTTGACTGGTCTTTTGGCGTTGGCATCGCAAAAATCAATACAGAAACTAATAATAAATCAGTTACTCAAGGGGACAAGGTATCAACTTTTGACCCGGAAAGCTTCACCGGCCCGGCCTTTAAATCAAAATTAAAATTTCATATTAATAAAAATTGGAATATAGGTATCGAATTTCAAATGCATTATTACAAAGCGCAGGGACCAATTGCTGCAATTCCTGCCAACTGGAGAGCAAATACGGATGGCATCCTCTCAATAGGGTTTTCCTTTTAAGGTATATATATGAAAAGATTATACAAAAATTTTCTCTCACCAACAATCATCTGTTTGATTTTTAGTATCTTTGTCGTCAATATCAGCTCAGCATCTTTGAAAAAGGCGCAAAAATACTACTCTTCAGATTATGCCAATAAAAATGAACTTATTATTTTAGAGCTCGTAAAATCTAAAAAATATTATAGTGCAGTTCCTTTCTTAATTAAAAGACTTGAGAAGAAAATGCCTCTCTCACCGGCCTTAAAAAAATTAACAAGAATAATTGTGCAAAAAACGGGTACCTATGATTTCTTTAGTCTGTCGGACGAGATCTTAAAATATCATAATACTCAGACTACAAATTTAATTTTAGGATTAAAACTAGAAGGTAGCGGTAACTATGCGGGGGCCATTATAGAGTTAAAAAAAATTAAAGAGACCCATTATTATTACCCGGAAGCGAATATGACTTTAGGGACACTATATAATCAATTGGAGCTTTTTACTGAATCCATGCAGGCCAATCAGATATGTCAACTCAGCGCTCTAAAAAAAGAAAAGGCTTCAAATCATCATAAAATAAAAAGATATTATTCGGTGCTAAAAGAAAGCTGTCTCATTCATATCGCGAGAATTAAATACAAATTAGGTAAATACCATGCCTCCATCAAGGCGCATGAACGAGTCACTAAAACGTCTTATAAATGGCCATATATTCTCTTAGAAAAGGCCTGGACAAACTACCAATTAGAAAATTATAATCGGGCCCTTGGCCTATTAGTTACTTATAAATCACCCTTATTAAGCAGTTATTTTTTTCCAGAATCTGAGGTTCTCACAGCTCTCTCTTATTTTAAGATGTGTCTATGGAAAGATTCATTAAAAGTAATTGATCAGTATTACAATGTCTATAAACATAAAAGCCAAGATCTTAAGGCTTTACTCGAAGAGAAAGATAGTGAAAATGACAAATATATAAATTTAATTCTAAACCCCAAAGGTGAAACCCCTTATATTAAAAACTTAAGTACTCAAATCAGAAAAAAAGTAAAATTTAGCGTACAGTTAGCACATTATAAAAAAGAGAAAGACGAGTATCTATTCTTTAAATCGGCAAGGAAAAAAACTCCATTTACTGCAAATTTGGTGAAATATCTTGCCGCATCTGTAAAAAATAAAAAAACTAAGATCAATTTTTTTGCAAAACAAACAATGACTGAATTCATTAATAAGATTCATTATTTTTCTTATGAAATGTTCAATATTAAATTAGAAATCATGGCGAATAAAAGAGACCTCATTTATAAAAATAAAAGGTTAGTTGCAGATAGAAGTCGTGGCGATATAGATAATCTGTCGAAAAAAAACAATCAACATTTTTGGTCATATAAAGGCGCATTCTGGGCCGATGAATTAGGGGATTATTCTTTCGGACTTAAATCAAATTGTAAAAAAGTTGATAGCCGCATCGCTTACAAGGATAAAAGATGAAAACATTTACTCTTGCTTTAATTTTTTACTGTTTTAATATTTCGGCAAAAGAAAATGTCATCATTAAGTATAAAAAATATGAAAAATTTGACTTGGGAAGTTTGCAAGTTAAAGGAAATTTAATCGCCCCAGGAGATATATCCGTAAGAAAAAGGGGTAATAAAATATTCCATAGGAAACTCTATGATAGGGCAGAGTGGGACAAAGAAATGAAAAAAGATATTAATAATTTAAGATAAGGAGAATAAAAATGGAAGAAACAGCAAGTCAAGTTGTCGCCCAAGCTGCAGCCGTTGATGGCCCATCGTTATTGCAGGGGATAGCGCTATTTATGGAGGAGGGAGGTATCTTCATGTGGATTATTTTCTTCATCTGGACAATTGGTTTTGCCATTGCCTTAGAGCGGGTCAGGGCATTATTCAAATATGATGTGGATGGGCCAAGCTTGATGGGTATCATCAAAAAACACGTCTTATTAAACGACGTCTCAAAGGCCATCCAAAGTTGCTCCGACACACCGGCATTATTACCCTTTGTTTTAAGGAATGGATTAAAAAGGGCCAACCAAGACAAAGACCAAATAAAGGATGCCGTGGAAGCTTCCACTTTAGAGGTTTTACCCAAAGTTGAAAAAAGAATGGGCTACTTGGCATTATTGGCGAATATCTCCACTCTACTGGGCCTACTTGGTACTATTTATGGGCTTATTCAATCCTTTGCGGCCGTGGCACAAGCAGATCCCGCCTCAAAAGCAAAACTCTTGGCCTTGGGCATATCGAAAGCGATGAACACCACTGCTTTTGGGCTTATTTCCGCTATTTCTATTATGGTTATTCATTCAGTTTTATCAAATAAAGGTGAAAAGATTCTTGGGGATATTGAAGAGTTCTCCATCAAATTAGTAGATTTATTGGGCACCAAAAGACCTACTCACGTGCCCATTCCCGTAACTAAGAAAGTTTCTTAAAAAAACAGCTACGAGGTTTTATATGAAAAGAAGAAAAATGAATAAAATTCCAAAATTAAATCTGATTCCAATATTAGATGCGGTATTTATTTTTATTTTCTTTTTACTTATGTCAGCGCAGTTCGTAGATATTTATGAAATTGGTACCGATGCTCCAACAGTCTCAGAAATTGAGCCAAGCAAGGACAAAACCCCTCCCCTCAATTTAACACTTATTATAACAAGTGAAAAGATAACTATTCAAAAGGGACTTAATCAAACGGTAGTGGATAGTATAAAAAAAATTGGTAAGGATTATGATTATAAAAAATTAAAACTCTCTTTAAAAAAAATCAAGATACATAACATTGATGAGGTAACTATAATTTTAAAGCCATTAAAAAGTATTTCCTACGAAAAAATTGTAATGATTATGGATACGGTAAGAGGTGTCGATCCCACGGACGCTCCCATTGTAGCAAAAAATAAAAAAGGAAAAACGATTCAAACGAGGGATCTTTTTAATCAGGTGATTTTTGAAACAATAATCTAATCAGAAAAAGGTATCAAAAATGAGAAGAGCAAATGCTGTCAGTAAAAGAAGAGAAAATCGAAAAGAAGCGTTGGAACTCGACATCACTTCTCTACTCGATATTCTTGTGATTTTATTAGTCTTTCTCCTAAAGAGCTTCAATGCTAGTGAATTGACTTTAGATATTGTCAATAAATTAGATGTACCACCATCATCGTCTGACAAACTAGGACATAGGGCACCCATTATTCAAGTGGACAAGGATAAAAAAGTTTGGATGGGCCATAAAGTTATTGGCACAATAAATAATGAATCGGACACCATTGATTTTTTATATAAAGAATTAAAAATCAGAAAAGCAGTTGATGAAAAGATTGCGGAAAGTGAAAAAATGAACAAAAAAAAGGTAGCGGGGTTAAAAGATACAGTTAATATCGTTCTAGACAAGACCCTACCCTATACTGTGTTGAGACAGGTCATGAACACCTCAGCACGAGCTGGTTATCCAGGATTTAAATTTATTGTAAGAGGAAATTTTTAATTATGATTTATTTAGGCAAGATCTTTATTTCTATACAACTATGCTTTTTTATAAGTACTCTCGCCCTTGCCAGTAAAGAGTCACCAAAAGAGAAAAAAAACATCCTCAAGATTATAGATGAAGAGATTAAAACGATTAAGAATTTTGGAAAAATGACTCCACGACTTAAACATCGTATTTTAGAGCTACAATCGGATAAAATTGCTATTATCAAAGAACAAGAAAATAAAAAATTTATTCATGGCATAAAAAAGTTTAAACACCCTAGAAGTTTTTATTTTTCAAACTCTATTAGTTTGTACCAACAGTTAATAAGAAATGGTTTAAAAATAATTAAAACACATCCTAGATATAATGGTATTGGTGAGATTTATCTAGTTATGGCCTTAAATGACCAGGACCATGGCCAAGGAAAAAAAGTTGAAAGATACCTACTACAGGCCTTGCGAAAGACTTATAAGGAGCAGCAAAAATATCCTATTTTAGTTCATTTGGCCGAATATTATTATAATAAAAAAAATTATAAAAAGGCAGTCAAAATATATAATAGTATATTGAAAAATCAAAAAGATGAATGGATCAGCAAACATTATTTCAATGCAGCCTGGTGTAATTTAAAAGAAAAAAACTTTCCCCGCGCTCTAGACATGCTTGAAACAGCTTATCACTTAGGGCAAGAAAATGGTAATCAGTCCTTACAAGACCAAGTAATAGAATCGTTTCATATTTTTTATATCACAACTGAAAGCTTAGATCGTGGAGTCATCTTTCTCAAGAAAAATTTGGCGGCGCCCATTGCGCCACTTTTTAAATTTGTTAACTTTGCGGCGTTACAGGGTCGTCTCAAGGATAGTATTGCATTATTGAAGCTTCTAAAAAATGAGATTAAAAAGAAAAAAGAAACAAAATACTTAGCTCAGTATTATTTAACCGCCTTTAAAACTTATCGTCAATTCTCCCACTATAAAAATAGCTATAATATGGCAAAAAATTTTTATAAATTAGATAAAATAAAGCATCGATCAATCTCGCCAGAAATCAAAGAAGAATTTAAAGAAGAGATAAAAGGCTTAGTAGGTTTTTTACAATCCACTCTGGTAAAAAATGTAAGAAAAAACTTTGCTAATTATAAAAAAGAGGAATTGAACAGGATCATTAGTTTTTTTTCCATACTTGCCCATATAGATGAAAAACATAAAAAGACCTATTATTTCTTTCAAGGAGAAAGTTATTATTCTGTCCATCTTTATAAAAAGTCTATATTCGCCTATAAGAAATCTATTCTAAGTACCGTACCTCTGCTGCCAACGAAGGAGATTGAAAAGACTATTTTAAACTATATAGGAACCATAAATTTGGCCAACTTTGATGAAAAAAAGAAATTAGAGCATATTGAATTTACTTATAAAACCTATTTAAAAATATACCCTAAAGATGAAAAAAGTAAGAAAATATATAAGGGCCTTTTCAGCATATTTCTTAAGTCTAACAGACCTGTCGAAGCAGAGGCATTGTTAAGTAAGTATATAAAAAATCACGCTACTGATCAAACAAATCAAAAAAGCTATATTTTAAGTATATTAGATTTTTATATAGATAAGAAAAATGCTCAAAAATTATCTGATTGGATATACAAGCTAAGAAATGAACCAAATTTTAATTTTGACAACGCCTATATTTTAAAAACAGAAGAGATTTTGGCACAAATTTTATTTTCTAATTACGAAAAGATGGAAAACAATCGTCAATTTAAGGAAGCATCTATGGGCTATGAAAAACTTAGCAATAGTAATTTTCCTAGTAAGATACGTGCCAACTCGGCCCTTAAGAGAGCTCAACTATTAAGCAAAATTGGAAACATTCCAGAATCCTTTATATGGCTAAAGAAGGCCATTAAAACTTTCAATAAAGATCAAAACTCCAAGAATATTGAAAACTATTTTTTTCTTACAAAAAGATATATGCTAAAACAAAATTTCAATACCGCTCTAGGTTCTTCACTTTTTTTACTCAATCAATTTTATAAAGATAAAAACTCCAACAACGATGAATTATTTGAAACGATTATTAATCTATCATTAACGCTCGGTAAAGACATCCATGTGCGAGATCATTTTAAAGAAAGAGAGAAATATAACATATCACAAACCATGGAAAAGGCCATGGGGAACCTGATCGTTGATCACTATCTTATGTTTAGATCTTATAATCAATTATTTAATTTTTATTACGAAAATAAAAACTTAGTTTATCTCTACGATAAGTATTTTAATGTATTTAAAACAATTTACTGGCAAAGATATAAAAAGCAAAAGGCCTTAAGTATCATCAAAGAATTAAGCTTGGTGCAAAAGATTGCAAAAAGTTTCACAGAAACGATTGACAGCTACAAGAAGCTTGAAAGTGACAAAAAGGCCTTCATGCTGGGCCAAATTAAGATCTTCCCAGACCCCATTACCAAAAACAAAAAACAAAAATTCAATGAAGATTTTTTCAACAAAGAGTTAGAGAAAACCATTCAGGAGCTAAAAGCTGTCAATGAGAGTTATCTCAAATTATCTAAAGCAGGATTTCCAGAAATAACCTTACGTTGTTATTTATCATTAGAAAAAATGTATCATTTTTTAGGAAAGAGTATAACAAATCTAAACCCTGGTGATCAACCTCCAGAATTTTTAGTTCCCTTTAAAAAAATGATGAAAGATCTTGGAGGTCAACTTATTAGTGAATCTATAGATTATAAAAAATCGGCCAAGACTTTAATTAATAAATACTCCTTATTTTCTAGCATTAATGGCCTGGTTACAAAATCTGACTCAATAAGTGGCTGGGATATCTCTTTTCCAGTAGATAGACTCATTTCTCCGAGCGCATTAACTAAAAATATGATCAACCATGAATATAAATTGCGGGAGGTAAAATAATGAATACTCATAAATATTTGGCCCTCTTATTATTTTTAATCGTGAGTTGCGGTCATAATACTTTTCTTACTAAATCAGAAAATAAAAAAGAGAGTCTTTTCTTTAATGAGTCAATGTCTAGATATACAAAAGCTGATTTGGAAAATTTGATTACGCAAAAGAATGTGAATGTTTTAGCGTTGGGTCAATGCTATCTTGGCGCAGAAGACAAAGGACTAGAGCAATTAAAATCTAAATTAAATGAACATATCATAGATGAAAAATATTGGAATAGTGTTGGGGTCTGTTATTATTTAAATAAAGATTACAAAGAAGCTGCTTTTTTCTTCAAATTATCATTACAAGTAGCAAAATCCAAAAATAAAACATTTTCTCTGCCTTATAATAATTTAGCTCTCATTTACATCCACACCAGACAATATCGACAAGCTTTAGATTATTTAAATAATGCGATCAAATTAAACCCATATAGTGATGTCGCTAAATTTAATTTGAGTCAACTCTATTTAAAAAAATATTTACCAGAAAAGGCAAAATTAATTTTAAAGAAATTATTGAAAAAAACACCTCATGATATTGACTTACAAAGTTCATTGGGACTGGTCTACTTGTTAATGGGCGATGCTAAAAATGCTCTAAAAATGTTCGCACAGCTCCCAAAAGATATTCTTAAAAGACAAGATATCGCTAGTTATAATGCCTTAGCATTTTTTATATCTGGACAATACCTTGAAACTTTGGAAGCCTTAAAAAACCAAGAAGCTATTACTATAAGAGGGTTTCGAAAAATCAGGAAAAAACTAAAAGAATTGGCAAATGCTAAAATAAAACAGAGAGGCCAGTCATGATAGGGCAAAAAGAAATAAAGCATAATAAAACCTTTAATTTTATTAGCTACAAAGATGGTGCTGTTACTCATAACTTTAATATTACGATGCTTAAGTCATTAGTAGGAAGTTATGCTCAGGCCGATCTCTTAATTGAAAGTCAATACGTCTCCCATTACCATGCCTTTGTCACATATTGTCCTAAGACCCATGAAATAACCATCATTGATCTAAATTCTAAAAATGGAACATTTGTAAATGGTGAAAGAATAATAGAAACAAAAATTTCTGAGGGGGACCGTATTCAATTTGGAGAGCAGGAGTATTTGCTCGAATCTTTTGATGAATCTGTCACTTTAATCGACCAGGACAGAGGTAAAGTAAAGCCAATAGAAGAAAAATTAATACTGGAAAGGACACCAGAGCTTCCTCCCCTACCTGGCCTAACATTAGTTGATGGTGAATATTGCGATATCTCGTTTGATGAAACCAATATCAAGCATATCGCATCCCAAAACTTTCTACATGAAAACCTTGCAACAAATGATTTTATTGACTTTAGTGAAGAGAATACATTATTTGCCATTGAAAAAGAAAGTGATAATGACGCCATTGACATTACGGTTTTATCCAATGGAAGTATCCTTTCATCGAGATACTTTAGCTTAAATAAAAATAGAGAAATCAATATGTCTAACCATATTGAAAACAAAAAAACATTTCTATTTGAAGCGTTGGAAGATGAAAATAAATTACCTTTTTTGGCCATTCAAGACGGCACCATAAAAATTTTTAAAGCAGACAACTTTATTTACAAAAACTTGCTAGAAGACAGCACAGATCCTTTTCAGGGAGGTACCTCACGCTCCCTCAATGAAGACGACTGCCTTATTCTTAATTATAAATCTTTACAAATAATAATAAAAAAAACCAAGGCCCCTTCAAGACTAAAAAATATACCTCTTTTTGCACGAGATAAAGAAGCCTATAAACAATTATCCAAGACAGTCGGCGCCATCATGACATTGATGCTGCTCCTTTTATTTGTAGATACAGCAGTGGAAAAACCAAAAGAACCCAAAAAATTATCCATTATTTATAAAATAAAATCTAAAAATATAGAGAAACTCGATACTCAACCAGTGGCGAATACGAATATTGACACCACCTTAGGACAGACAAAAACTGAGAACAAGAGCAAAAAGGTTGCCCAAGCCGCCGCTCCCAAGGCAGTGCCAAAAAAATCAAAAAAACAACCTGCGAAAAAAATGGCCGCAACAAAGGCCCCTACTCCTAAACAAAAGGTAAAAAAGCCTAAGATGAAGGCCTACGAATTTAAGATGAAGAAGTCATTTGCCAATCTCTTTAATAAAAATAAATCAGTAAAAAATTTAAAAGTCTCAAAGAATTCTAGTAAATCCTTTGATTCATCCTCTTCCCTAGTCTCAAATACCACCCAGTCAAACAAGGCCGCTAGCAAGAATTCTCGTAAAGTTGCTGGACTTGGCTCAGACTTTAAAGGTAGCAGTGATCAATCATTTGGAACCAAAGGATTTTCTAGAAGCGGGTTTGACACCACAAGCATGTCTACTAAGACCGTAGTGATGGGCTCCATCGATCCAGAGCTTTTAAGGAAAATATTAAGGGAATATATCCCTCAATTTAAACATTGTTATCAAAATGAACTCAGAGATAATTCAGAAGATGTTAAAGGTATTATTGACCTAAACTTTAGAATTAACCCCAATGGCACTGTTTCAAAAGTTAATATAAAAACAAAGAGCACTTCATTTTCCAATAAAGGAGTTGGTTGTATGGCCAGTGTACTCAAGCTCATTGATTTTCCAAGTCCTAAAGGAGGCGGATTAGTTGATGTTAGACAGCCTCTTAATTTTCTCTCTGAAAGAGAACGTATTAACTAATGTCTAACAAAATATTATGCGCTATAATGGAGCTATGTTACAACACCCAATAACTAAAATTATCGGATATTTTATTTTTTTGCTAGGTATAGCATTTGCGAACGATCAAAATAAGACCGCAGCGCTTTTGGGAAAAGTTAGCGAAGACCCCGATGAGATCGACAATCGTGGCAATTGTAAATCCATGAAAATTAAATATACAGAAATTGGGATTATTTGTAAGAGTCAAGACTCCGGTGATGAAATCTTATTAAATACTCTTCTCAATGAGTACTACGATCTTTCTCTCTGTCAAAATAAATCTCCGACAAAGGAATCCGTCAGAAGACTCTATGATATCAATAGAAAACTGTATAAATTTAAATGGGATAAAATTAATATGCCCGCGATGCTCTATAGTTTTACTTATCAATTGGAAAAATCGAAAAAATTTTATATCTCTCCTATGTGTATCCCACAACTATTAAATATGACGGAAATAAGTAGCTGGGTAGATTTTTTTTCAAAAAAAATATTATCCATGCTGACAAAGAAACTAGACAAGGACAAGGTTTGGTACTCTCCCTTTACCCGCCTGGACATGAATGAAAGTGAGACCATGCATAAAATTCTGCCTAGATTTACCTACGATTTTTCCAATAGAAAAAGTGATGGCAGCAAGCTCGATCGAGATAAACTCATCCAATCCTTTAATAAAATGTTTGAAGGGTTCGGTATTAACACCAGTATATCGAAATTTCTCCGACAAGATAAATTCCTCCTCTATGCGGCCTGGATGGGCAGTGAAAAGGCCCTTATAAAGTCGAAATCAATGATCGATGAGTATTTTGAAATCTTAAAAATGAAAAATAGCGGCAGCTTTACGGGGTTAGTTTATCAACTCAGAAAAAAGCGCAATGAAAATATTTTAACTGCGATCAACGCCCTCAAGGAGTTTAATTCCCCTGCACCCGATAAAACATTATCCATTCAAAATTTTCTCCAGCAACATGCAGAGTATGCTAAAACGCCTCAATATATTATCGATGCAATAAAAAAGTAAATTTAAATAAATGCCTAAACATAACTCGAAGCGTAAGGCATTTAACCCCTATAAGACCCTGTATCTTTTTCATATCAGTTTCAAGGTTCACCTAATACCTGATATGAGTCAGAAATAATAAATTGAGGTCAAAAAGTGAAAAAATTCCTTATAATAATTGCTTTGCTTCTCTTAAATTTCCTCACGCATAATCCAGTCTATGCTATAGGCCTCTCCCCCCGGTTTGCTACTCTTTACAGTGAAAAAAGCATCGAAGGGCAGCAAGAAAAATTAACCATTTTTAAAAATACACTCGATCTATGGGAAAAAATTGGCCTAACAGATTTTGCACAAACTTCGGCCTCCACGAGTGATGGCAGGTTTTCTGGAACATTAAATCATAGTGGCAAAACCGTTTATTTAGAGGTTTTTGATCAACAAACAGCGCATACCTATTACCATTTTTTAGACAATACAGAACAATTGGATTTTTCCAAAAATTCTTCCCTGAGAAGCTTTTCCAAGTTGGCCATTTCTAAAATCAATATTGATGATGTCCATTTTGCCAGTTCTTTTAATTCTCTATCAGAGTTGCAAAAAATTTATAATGAACAGATTGACCAACTTGGAAAATCACAAGGCTGGGTGGAAAAATCGGTGCAGACTCTCCAGGATATTACCCAACTTTACAACGAAGCTTTAAAAAATTGGCAAAAAGTCCAAAAAACTTCCGGCCTAACAGAAGATGAAATTGCAGAACAGCTTATAAAGCACGACAAAATTCATGCATATAATGAATTGCTGGGTAGTGGTGAACTGAATATGGTTGACCAAACACCGTTCATAAGGGTTGTGCACAAAGAAACTCAACTAAGTTTTATTTTTCTGAAGAAAGACAGTATAGATCGGGAACATTCAAAACATTGGCGGCAATATCTTGCGAGACAACATATTGCCGCCGGTGAAACCCGTGCGGATGGTCAAATAGGACGCGATGTCGTTGTGGTGGAACTGGATGAATTAACCGGCCTTAACCTAAAAGAAATATTAGATCCAAAGGTTTATCAAGAATTAAAAAGGCATAAAAAATATAGCTCGAAAGCATGGTGGCAAGATTATTGGCATGCCATTGCTAAAAAACCGACCCTATCCACTGCAGGTTTTGGGCTTTTCAGTGGTGCCGCACAAGGCGCCATGGCAACAGCAGTCGGTCTTTTAAAAACCTATCTCGATCCAGAACAAGCAGGAGATTTTTATGCCCCCGCTAAGCTTTCAATGGCGTGGGGATTTGCCATCACGACATTTGTCTCCACCTATAAGAATTGGCTATTGCTGGGCCATAAACCCGGCCGAGTGGCAAAATCTATGCTTAATTCTGTCATGTTTTATTATATCTTAGGGGCGATGACTCATCCAGACGGAATGGCCATGTTCAACCCCCTAGAACTACAAGGACTATTGGCCCATGGGGCCGTTTGGAGTGGAGCGCTTATTGCGAACCTCGCCAAACCCCATTGGTATGATATCCCAAAAATCCGAGAAGTCGTGGGCATTTCGAGAAAAAACTTTAAAATGAAACTACCTTGGGGAAAAACCTGGGAGACAAAAATTTCTCAAGCGGCCGTTGAAAATCAATTGATTTATCTGATTCCCTTCACCCTCAGATTGGCCGATTTTCTCCAAATCAAGATCGCCGCTCTGCCATTGGGAAAATTTCTCTTTATAAGTTCAATACCCCTCGCTGAATATTTGGCGCTTAAAATGGCGGTTTGGATGGCCAGAAAAACCAGACATCCCCGCGCCATTGAAATCGCGAAACTTAGAAGGGCCGATTGGCGAAAAAAAATTGCTTATTTCACAGACTCAAAAATGCGAAAAATAATCAATCAAAGATTGTTGGCCAAAAGTATGCTTAAAAAAGATAAATATAACGCTTTTTCCAAGCTGTTAGCGCAGAAGTATCCAGAATACTTTACCTACACTCGCAAGGGACATATTCAGCACCCATCACTTTTTCACAGTAGCGAATTTAGCATCCCAAAGGGCGCCTTGAATTGTTTAGCTAGCGCCCGCAACTTTCCCACGAATTAAAGTTTTAATTTCTTTCTCTTAACCAATTCGTCTATAATCCCCACAAAGTATTCGGCGGGGTAAGCTCCCCTTACCGGAATACCATTAATAATAAAGCCTGGCGTCCCCTGCATATTGAATTTTTTCGCTTCTGCCATATCTGCATGGATACGCAAAGAAACTTTATCACTTTGCAGGTCTTTTTTAATTTTCTCTAAATCCGCTCCAACTTTCTTTACTAATTTGTTTAAAAAACTTTCTCCTTGGGATAATGCCCCCTGCTTGGAAAATATTAAGTCATGCAGTTGAAAGGCCTTCTCAGCATCTTGTAATTTAACCGCTTCGTAATACTTGGCGGCGAGCATTGCCTGAGGGTGAAAATCTAAAGGAAGATGTTTAAAAAGAAAACGCACCTGCCCCTTATATTTGGCCATTAATTTTTCCACGGTCTGCGCCCCCTTGGTACAAAAGGGGCATTGAAAATCTGAGTATTCGATGATGGTAATGGGCGCCGTTGGGTTGCCTCTGAAAGTTTCATTCTTATGAATAAACGGTTTCAAGGGGTTATTAAAACTATCTTCTAATTTTTGTTTTTCTGATTTTTCTCTTTTCTGTGCTAATTCCAGCTGTGCTTTTCGGGCCGCATTCTGAAAAGTTTCAATGAATAAGGATGGATTTTCTTCAATCAGGTTAGTTATAATTTTGGGATTCTTTTTTAAAACTCTTTCAATATCCCGATCACTGGAACACGAGATGACGAAAACTAATAAAAATGAAACAAGTACGATATTCTTAAGCATAATAATCTCCTAACAATTATTCTTAGGTTCTCTTCGAATTATTGTAGATTAATATTTAAAAAATTTGTGCATTTTAAGTATAATTTGCGTCAGTTTCTTGTCATATTTTAGAAAGATTGCCCATTACTCGTTAAATCTATACCCAACACCGCGAATGGTTTCAATCATTTCATCCCAAAACTTTTGGCGCAGTTGTAAGACATGGGTATCTACGGTTCTCGTGGTTGGGTAATTCTCATAGCCCCAAACTTTATTTAGAATTTCTTCTCTAGAAAAAGCTTTACCCGGTGACACTAATAAAAGTTTCAAAAGTTCATATTCCATTTTTGTCAACTCAATCACTTTTCCGCCGTAATGCACTTCTCTTTTTTCAAAATTAAAATCAATACCTTTTAAGCTAATAGATTTGTTATCAACCTGTAAGGGAGTACTTTTCGTTCTCAATTGCACGCGTACTCTAGCGATAAGCTCTCTTGGCTCAAAAGGTTTCGTCATATAATCGTTGGCACCACTTTCCAACCCGATGACTTTATCAATCAAATCTGCGCGAGCGGTTAACATAATAACGGGGACATTTACCGCCTCTGCTCGCATTTTTTTCAACAAATCTAACCCCTGTCCATCGGGCAACATCCAATCCAATATGATAAGATTATAACCTAACTTAAAATGATTACTGGCATCTTCCAATGTTGTTGAAAGTTTAACTTCATAGCCTTCCTGTAAAAGATATTTTTCAAGTGACGGCCCTAAACTTTCATCATCTTCAACTAAGAGTATTTTTTCCATCATTATTTTCCTTTAGACATATTTTTTATCAATACGATAAATTCAGTAGGGGAACAATTGTATTTTAGTTTGCCCCCCATTTCAGTTACAATTCTTTTAACAATATTCATACCAAGTCCTGTGCCCTTGCTTTTTTGGCCTTTATAAAAGGCCGTTGTTATCTCGTCAATGTCTTTCATCAGACATTCTCCGTGATCTAAGACTGAAACTTTAATCTCGCTTTTAATATTTTTTAAACTAACAATGATAGGCATCGCCCCATGGTCGATAGCGTTCTCAATAAGATTTTTTAAAATTATTGCAAACCAGTAGGTATCTATACAAAGACTACTGTCTTTGGGCAGCAGTTCTAACTTAATATTCTCACCATGTTTTTCTTGATAAGGAATCAAAAAATCCATAAAAAAATCATTGATACTGGGAACCTCTTCCACTTGAAAATGGAAAAGATTATGGCCATTTTGGATATTCAAATAACTTTTAGATTTCTCCGCAAGTCTTTGCAAGCGATAAACATCATTGGAAATTCTTAATATATCATCTTGCGTCTCTTCATCTAATTTGCTGATCCTTTCATCCATATGCCCAAGTTGCAATAATAAGCTGGCTATTGGTGTCCTAAATTCATGAGTCAACACCTGCAACGCCATACGTTTTCGTTCCTCTTCAATCTTTTGAATTTTTAATCGATTAAACAGGACAAAGATCACCAAAATGATAAGAATTAACGTGCCAATAAAAATAATTTTAGTGGAGGTGTTGGCCATTTGAAAGAGATGAGGCGAATTATAATTCCAGCATAAAGGTTGATCTTTGTATAAACATTGTGAGTTTTCTTGAAATCTTCCGAATGTATAGGGAGACTTCTCGACAAATTTTTCCAATTGTGCTCTGTCAAAAACCCGATAAATTAATGCCGCCGGGGTATTTTGATTAAGCACTCGCAAAAAAAGATATTTTTTTGAGAGTAAAGCATTCTTACCTTTAGAAATTCCACTCAAGACATTTTGATCCCTTTCTGAAATCCAACGGTGAGTTCCTGCAATCTTAATATTATTATGAATCAAAAATTTTATTTCATTAACATGGAATAAGCTTAAATTATTATTGATCCAACGAATATTTATAAATGGTTTTTTTTCCGATGAATAGGCCAGATAGGCATAACTAAAACCCGAAGAATGAAGAAATGGAGATTTAAGAAAAAAATTCTTGGGTAATTTTTTTCTCATACCACAGCGAAATTCTTCCCAAATAAATTCTTTAAAGGAAGGTTGTAAGGAAAATTGCGAAAGTATATTTTTAAAACATTTTTCATTCGTCGCAAAAAGGCTTTTTTTCCCTAAATTGACTCCATCCGAATACAACGGGTCTAATAGCTGTAATTGATCCTCAAGAAAATAAGCGGACTCAATATTGATAGTGCGAATAGGTTCTATTTCACGCTGAAAGGCATATTTAATTTTATGAATATAAGCGATATCTTCATCAGACGCGGTGTAATTGCCTTGCAAGAATAAGGTCAAATAACCCGTTAAAAAGGCCAAGGAGATGGCAGAGAATATGAGTGTAAAATGTAATTTCATAAGTACTTTGCTCTAGCATACTTGGATAAAATGATTCAATGTCATGCTCTGGTCAAGATTTAGAAAAAAGTTTATTTTAAAGGTAATTATGCACATACCAATAGATCTTACCATCCACCCGCAAATAATCGGCAACAAAGCTCAATACAATGAACAAACACGCCACCACCACATACAGCAGCACTTTAGAGGCGGCAAATTGTTTTTTTCCTTTGACCCCCATGGCAATACCTATCAGTATACCTAGGCTTAGGCCAATCCCATGGGCCATATTGGCGATCGCTCCCAATAAACCCGTCATGCATAGAACAAACCAGCCAATCATTAAATAGACATCATTTTTGGGCAATATTAAGTTTTCAGTAGGATTAAATTTATTATTCATCCATATCAACCCCAACATGGCATAGACCACCCCAGACATGCCCCCAAAACTCGGTCCCATCACGAGATATTGGCCAATATTCGAAAACAGGCCAGTCACTAGCATAAAAATAATAAAGAAATTTTTAGAATAGCGGTATTCCAATATATTTCCTAAATCTTTTAACCAAAGCATATTAAAAAGGATGTGAAAAAAATTAAAATGAATAAAAATGGGAGTCCATAAACGCCATAACTCACCTCTTAAAATTTCAGCAAAAAGTTTTTGATGATCATTGGAGAATAATAAAAAATCAAATTCGGCCTTATTGGGAGCAAGTAAACGAATAAGAAACAACCCCACACAGAGGGTCATTAAAACTTTAGTGACCGTTCCATTAGGTAGTGATTTTATTTTGATCCACTCGGGAGAAACTTCCATGGGTTTTGGTAGTCGTAAAATCGCCCGGTAAAATTTAAACGCAGGTTCAAGATCTTTTTTTTCAGCAATAAAAACTTGGTAAAAATCACTGCCCTCGCGCAAAGTGACTTCAGACTCTATGCCCTCGCGAGCGAGAAAACTCTGCATCTCTGCCACTAATTTAGGGTCGCGAATTTCACCTATCAAGTACATTTTTTAAACCTTTTCACGAAAGACAATATTACACCTCTTGCGGCTTCGGTAAACGAGCAATTAAAAGGATCGGAATGAGTAAAAAGATGGCGCCTAACCAATATGGCCATTCTGCACCCATTCTCCAATAAACAATCGCTGCGATCATCGGCCCAATAACCCGCGCCAACGCACCCAATGAACGAAAAATGCCGATAGACCTGCCCTGCTCTGCCGCTGGTGTGTAGAGCGAGACTAAGCTTGTCAGGCAGGGAATTGCCATCGCCGATCCCGTTGCCAAGAAAAGCAGCCCGAGGTACAGCAGCAATAGGCCCGTCGTGTAGCCAATACAGATGAGCCCTGGGATAAGAATAACTAGTCCCATTAAGGCCATTTTCTTTTCACCCACTTGAGCGGCCTTTCTCCGCACCACTCCCCCTTGCACAAAAGCAATGACGAAACCAATAAAGATAAACATATAAGCATTATCCAGAGAGGAAAAACTCAATCTTTCCACCGCCAAAAACGTCAAAGTAAATTCCATACCGGAGAAGGCCATAAGGAAGAGAAAATGCCCAAAATTTGTTAAGTTAACACCTGGATAAGGCAGCGGCATTAAGAGCTTAACAGGATTTGAAGTCCTGTCCACGCTCCCTTTTCCACGCTTTTCTGGCGGTAGAGTTTCTGGGAATTTTTTCCAAATATAGTAAAAATTAAAAAAGGATAAAATCGCCGCCAGTCCCGCCGCCATAGAAAAAGGATTAACCCCATACTCCAGCAAAAATGGGTAAATCTGGGTCAAGTCGGTAAGCGACAAAATGCCACCCATGGCCGGGCCGATAATAAACCCCAGGGCGAAAGCAATTCCAATAATGGCCATCCCCTTGGAGCGATTACTTTTTTCTGTAATATCCGCCACTACCGCAGTCGCTGTGGAGATATTGCCACCCATAATGCCCCCAACAAAACGAGCAATAATGAGCAGAGTAAAAGAGCCCGCAAAAAACCATAAAACATAACTTAAGGCGAGGCCAAAAACCGACACCAAGAGCACTGGTTTACGGCCAATACGGTCCGAAATAATACCCCAAAGAGGTGCTGCAATAAATTGTAAAAGAGAGTAAATCGCCCCCAGCGCCCCACCAAAAAGGACAATCCCACTCATAGAAAGAGTTGCGTCGCCCCCGCTGGACATAAAATTTGTAATGGAATCAAAAATTAATTTTAAAAAATAATTATCACTATCCACCGTCAAATAATGTTTCGCCAAGGCGGGGAATAAAGGAAATATAATTGAGAATCCCACCAAGTCTAAAAAGAGTGTTAAAAAGACAATTTTTAAAATGCCCTTGGTCTTATCAGATAAAGGTGGTGCTTGCATCGTTTGCTCGGGTCTAGACATCTGTTCTTCCTCTGTCAGTTGGTATTCTAATGGCGAACGCTGGCCAGCCTCATAGCTTTTAATATACGCGGCAAAATTTTGACACCAAACCGGATCACTATTAAGACATGGGATATGGATCACATCTCCACCCAACGCCGCACCTTCATTCTTTAATTCATGGCCTATTTCATCAGTAGTTTCCAGGCAATCCACCACAAAACTAGGGCAGTAAACCGCCACCGTTTTGGCACCCTTTTGCACTCTCTCTTTGACTAAATTGTCAGTGTAGGGGCCAAGCCATTCCTCAGCGCCAAAGCGCGATTGAAAGCTCATGAAAATGGCCTCTTTTGCGACCCCCTCCACACCCTTTTTTAAAAGAACAAAAGTTTCATAACAATGCTTATAATAGGGGTCCTTTTTATACAACACCCGCCTTGTGGGGATGCCGTGAAATGATATGACTAATTCGTCAGTTGCCTGCTCTTTTAAAGTTTTATTTATCATTTTAATAGAGGCGTCAATAAAGGCCCGTGATTTATGAAAATGAGTCATGAACGCAAAGTCTGGAATAACTACTTGGTGCTGCAATTCTTGAAAAAATAAATCTATCACCGATGCGGTGGTAGCTTCAGAGTACTGTGGAAACATGGGAATGATCAGCCATTTTTCTGCACGCGCATTTTCCTCTTGTGCCGCCCACTCTCTCCACAAACTCTCGTAACGCGGCTCCGATAACAAAAACACCTCGTTCACTTCATACTCATGAGCGGGAAAAAGGCCCCTCAGCTGCTCTGCAAATTGCATGGTACCATCAATTAAAGGAAAACTTTGGCCATTCCATATCCTGGCATAGAGTTCGGCCGATTTTTTCGGCCTAAAAGGTAAAATAAAGCAATATAGGATGATTTTCCAAAAAAAGGGGTGCAAGTCCACCACCCGGGGATCCCCTAAAAATTCTTTTAAAAACTTCCTGACATCGGAAACTTTGGGAGACTTTGGCGAACCCAATTGAACTAAAACTATCTTTTTTTTCATATTGTCTTATTATTACCTTAAATAATTTCACGACTAGTTGCAATACTAGAGTATTTTAGATATCGCTATCAGTTAATATTTTAAAATCTTATAGCAAGGTATCCCATGACCAAAAAGACATCAAATAAAAAATCTACAAGATCCACAGAACTTGCCCCTTTCGCCCTAGGGAGCTCAGAAACTGCTTACCCAGAAACCTATAGCAGCTCTGTGCTGGAAGCCTTTGCCAATAAAAACCCAGCTGCTGTCGCTTGGACGAGCTTTATATGCACTGAATTTACCTCACTTTGCCCCAAAACGGGACAACCGGATTTTGCCAAAATTTATATAAATTATATTGCCGATAAAAAAATGATCGAGTCAAAATCTTTAAAGCTGTATTTATTCAGCTTTAGAAATCATGGTGACTTTCATGAAGATTGCATTCAAACCATTTGCGACGACCTCAACAAATTGATCGCACCTAAGTACCTTGAGGTCATTGGTGAATTTACCCCACGAGGAGGCATTGCTATTTTTCCCTTTGCCAGCACCAGTAACCGTCAAAAAAAATTTACAGATTTAAAAACCACACGCTTTACCCATTACTCTCCAGGCCGCTATAGTATGCCTCTCAGTAAACTTTATTAATGCGATGTGCGAAACAAATGAAAAAAAATTTAAGGATAAGGATCTATTATGTTTGGTTTAGGTGCCGGTGAATTAACAATCATACTTGTTGTTGTTATACTTTTTTTTGGTGGTAAAAAACTGCCACAACTAGGTTCTGCCATGGGCAAGGCACTCACCAACTTTAAAAAGGGGTTGAAAGAAGGTGATAAAGAAGACAGCGAGGACAATAAAGAAAAAGAAACTCTAGAAAATAATCCAGACAAACGCCCATAAAGAGACGTTGCTAAACTCCCAGCTTAATCTTTACCGCTGTAATGAGATCTTCGACATTATACGGCTTAGTAAAAAGCCCAGTCGCTCCCATCTCTAGCACTTCATTTTCTGCTGTCAGTACGCTACCCGTAGTAAAATAAAAGAGCGCCGTACTATGGCTTTCTTTGACATTTTTTAAAAGTTCCCCACCATTTTTTCCCGGCATATTTTGATCCGAAATAATGACATCGAAATCATCGACGGCCATTTTATCTAAGGCCTCATCAACTCTGTAGGCCGTGGTCACCTGGAAACCTTCCATTTGAAACGCGTCTGCACAAAGTTCTGCAATATCTACCTCATCATCGACGAGTAAAATTTTATATTTTTCTGTACCCATAAGTTTAATGATACTCTAAATAAAAAAAGGGAGCAAATGCTCCCTCTCTTTTTTATGAAAAAAAATGATTATTTTTTTACTCAATAATTTCTAAAACTGACCGTTTCTTTAATTTTGTTGAAGCTGCATTTAGAATTGTCCTCAACGCCCTTGCAGTTCGACCTTCTTTGCCAATAACCTTGCCCAAATCAGTTTTATCAACTTTCAGCTCATAAACAGTGGTTTGTTCTCCGACAATTTCGTTAACAGTTACATTGTCTGGTAAATCCACTAAAGCCTTAGAAATAATTACTAATAGAGATTGCAATTCACTCACGGTCCACTCTCCAATATTTAAAATATGTTTGAAACAAACTATCCAATAACGATATTATTTTTCTTCAAAAGCGTCTTTACCGTGTCGGACAATTGCGCGCCTTTTTTTAACCATGCGGTAATAGCTTCGGTATTTACAGCAGATAAGCTCGGTGCCGCCTGAGGATCGTATTGACCTAACTTTTCTAAAAATCTACCGTCTCGAGGATTGCGAGAATCAGTTGCCTGAATTGTATAAATGGGTCTATGCACTCTGCCACCACGGGCCAATCTAATTTTAATCATGAACATTCACTCCTACATGTCTTAATATCTAGCTAAATATCTGAAATAAATAATCCAATCCCTAATATAAGTCAATCAGTAAGTCGATTTTTCTTAGTATTTGAGAATATTTACCACCTGGGCCTATTTAAAAAAGCCCCCACCCCATGGGCCTTTCTTGCCCTTTTTTGGTTTTTTACGCTTGCCACCCAATGCTGGCATATCCCCCATACCTGGCATCCCGCCGGCCATACCGGGCAGGCTTGGCATACCACCCTTCATCATCCCCATCATGGAACCCATCATTTTTTCCATTTGGCGAAATTTGGCCAAAAAGTCTTGCACAGCTTTAATAGTATTGCCCGAACCCTTGGCCAATCTAGCAATCCGCGACTCCTTGATAACTTTATAGTTTTCCCGCTCGAATTTGGTCATAGAATTGATAATGACCCGCATTCTGGCGATTTCATCCTCGGCCGGAGAGAGATCCCCCATTTGCCTCATCATGCCCCCCATGCCAGGAATCATCTTCATGATACTGCTCATAGAGCCGAGGTTTTTCATCATATCCATTTGCTGCATAAAATCGGTGACGGTAAATTTGCCTTTTTCCATTCTCTTCATCATGTTTTCGGCATCTTTTTCGTCGATGGTCTCCTCCGCCTTTTCCACCAGCGACAGCACATCCCCCATATCGAGAATTCTTTTTGCCAAGCGATCCGGATGAAAAAGCTCCAGATCCTGCATCTTCTCTCCGGTGGAAATATAGCAAATCGGCACTCCCGTAACATAGCGAATGGACAGAGCTGCGCCCCCTTTGGCATCGGAATCCATTTTCGACAACACGACTCCTGTCAATATTATCGCCTCGTGGAAAACCTTGGCGACATTAACCGCTTCCTGACCGGTCATAGCATCGGCCACCATCAACACTTCTGGGTTAAACCGCGCCAGCTCCTTTTTGACTTCCACTAATTGTGCCATTAATTCGTCGTCGACATGTAAACGACCTGCAGTATCAATAATCACCATGTCTTTGCCCAATTTTTTGGCCTCTGCCATGGCCGCCAAGGCAATATCTTTGGGATGCATAGAAAGGTCTGAATCAAAACAATCTATGGCAAGAGATTTTGCCAAGGTTTGTAATTGCGCCTTAGCAGCTGGGCGAAAGGTATCCGCTGGCACCAAGAGGACATTTTTTTTCTTTCTTTTTGTCAGATGCAGCGCCAGCTTGCCGGAGAAAGTTGTCTTCCCCTGGCCGTTGAGGCCCACCACCAATACCGGGGTAATGTCTTCTCTAGCGAGGTTGATCTCTTTATTTTCATCCCCCATCACCGCCGCCAATTCGTCGTGCATGATTTTCACAAATTGCTCGCCAGGATTGACTCCAGAGATAACCTTGGTCCCCAGCGCCTGCTCCTTGACCCCATTAACAAAGTTGCGCACGACTTTGAAATTGACATCGGCCTCGAGTAACGCTGTGCGCACCTCTTTTAAAGTGTCCTCAATATTAGATTCGGAAATTTTGCCTTTTCCTTGCATATGCTTAAAGGCATTAGAAAATTTTTCGCTCAAGGTATCAAACATGATTATACATCCTCAGTTCTCGCTGGTTTAGCAGAGCATTTAACAAATCCATTGCATTAAGTCATCAATAATATTTTCTGTCTTCTTGACTAATTCTCTGGATTTGATAGATGAACCCCTATGCCCAAAATATTATTTTCCGCTAATCTACAACATAAAATTGATCTGCTCAAGGCCAAACGCACGCCTCTTCAATTGGGCCGTCTCACTTTTGCATCACCTTTTCTGCTGGCGCCCATGTCCGCCATTTGTACCTCACCCTTTCGCCTGCTGATGGAAGCTTTAGGCGCTGGGGGAACCGTTAGTGAATTGATTTCATGCCATGGCATTAATCATGGCAATGAAAAAACCCTCAAAATGCTCGTTGTGCATAAGGAGGAACAAAATACTGGCATCCAATTATTTGGGGAAGATGCCCAAGCGATGGCGCAGGCGGCGCAAACAGCGGCGCAATTTGACCCTAAATTTATCGACATTAATATGGGTTGCCCGGTGAGAAAAGTCGTCACTAAGGGGGGCGGCTCAGCGCTCATGAGAGACACCACAAAACTTGGTCATTTTTTTAGCAGTATTAAAAAGGCCATTAATATTCCTCTCAGCATTAAAATTAGAACGGGATGGGATAGCACCTCCCTTAACGCCCTGGAAATCATTAACATCGCCTACAATGAAGGCATTGAGTTCGTTGCCGTGCATGGCCGCACCCGTACCCAACAGTACACCGGTGCCAGTGATTGGTCTTATCTCGAAGACCTAGCGGCGCAGTCTCCTCTCCCAATCATTGGCAACGGAGACTTACACACCGCCTACGCTACTCATCGGCGTTGGCAACACACCCAATGTGCAGCGCTTATGATGGGGCGCGGCCCTTTGCGCGATCCCTTCCTCTTTTTACAGAGTTACGACCCCGACAATCTGCTGCCATTTTATCCCTCTGATTATTTGGAGGTAGCACATAAATTCTTTGCCTTATTGCAAGAATTTACCGACCGAGAACGCACTCTGCTGGTCCAAATGCGCAAGCATATTGTCTGGATGGCGGCGGGGTTACCAGGGGTTGCGCAGTTTAGAGGAGAACTTTTCACCAGCAAAACCATCCGGCAAACCTTGGATATCACCGACCATTATTTCTCCAGTCTGGGGAATATTGGCAAGCAAATCGACCTCTCGCAAAGCTTTATGGCAGGGGGCCACGGTTAAGCAACGCGAACTTATTAAATGATTACGGCAAACAATTCACACAATTGCGCGCAAAGGGCAGGGCGAGTAAACGTTTCTCAGCTATTTTCTCACCACACTCAGTGCATACGCCAAAGGTTCCCAAGGTCATTCTCTCTAACGCCTGTTTAATTTGCACCAACTCGCCTCGCTCTAGCTCATCTAGGCCATCTACCACCTCATTATTTTGCAATGAAATCGCCTGTTCACTAGAGTCGGCTTCCAACGGCCCATCACGGCGTTGCTTCTCTTTATTGATATTGTGCAATCTTCCCTCTAGCTCTCGTTCTTTTTGCATCAATGAGGCCTTTAATTCTTTTATTTTGGGCATGACTTTTTCCTTTTTTAAAGCTCGTTTTAGAGAGGCCATCTTAAAGCATTTACCAGTATTCTACAATTTTCAAAGGTTTATCCAGTTGACTAAATAATTCAAGTAAAGAACTCAATCAACCGATAAAGACATTGCATACCATAAGGAAAAAACTGTGCTCAGCTTTAAGAAAATTTGTTTACTTTTAATACTTTTGGCCATGGTCGCCACTCCCATGGAATTATTGGCGGCCTCTTGCGACAAGATTCAACAAGATATTGTCACTCTCGACAAAGAACAAATGTCGCTAAAAAACTCTTCACAAACAAAATCACTATCAGAAATTCAAATTGAGTACGATAAGGCGGCCGCGGAAATGCTTTTTTTCCATGGCCTACTAAAGGCCAAGCAAGAATATCAGGCGCTCCTGGAAGGCTATGCCCAACAAGAGCAAGACTTGCATAAAAGCGTCGACGATTTAAAAAACGAAGTTAAGGCCATTGGCAATGTCATCATTCTACAGGATCTTCTCGGGGATTTTTCCGCATTATTGAAACTCGATAGGGTCCCCTTGGTCGAACATGGGGAACTCTTTTTTAATGAAATTAAACAACAATGCCTGGCCGGCCGGCAAAATGGTATCTGCTCCCTACTCGCAGACAATGCAGACAATATCGTAGAGAATAAAAAAAACGAAAACCTCATTCGCAATTTTTTTAATTATCACCGCAGACTCTACCCAATAGGAACAAAAAATGGTCAACAAAAAGCAATGGGCGCAGAAGATTTTGCCAAAGTCTCGGGCCTATTTAACGCTGGCCTGCCGCCGACAGAAAACACTTTTGAAAATTACGCGCGCCTAAAATTACTGATTGAGGGGTTGGAGGGATTGAATATAAGAAATCTTGCCCAGGCCTTCGCCAAAGATCCGCCACAAAATAAAACCACCAAAGACCAGGGGAGTGCAGACACCGCTGTGATCTCAGGAAAAGAAAAACTTTTAGCGCAAAACCAATTACGAGAACTTAAATATAAATATGAAAAATTTTTCGCATCAATAGGCGCGGGAAACTATTTTAGTGCCGATAAAACCAAAAAAGAATTAATGCAGCACCATTGGCAAGAAAGCCGCATGCTTTCCGCTCTCGCCAACCTGCAAGATTTGCAACAACAGAAAAAAAATTATTCGATGGCAATAGAAATTGGCGATGGATTTGACCAGCAACTGACACAAATTAACCGTCGACTTAATTATGCCTTAGAGCGGCAGCAGAAAAAGTCCCTCAAACAAAAAAGTACAAGTGAGCAACAAAGTTTTTTAAAACTCTACAATGCTCTCACCGTAAAAAATACTGGTTGCAAAAAAATATCGAAAAACATGAATAAAGGTGACAAGGCGGCGATAGACGATTGTATAAAAAATCATTTATCGGAAAACCAGCTACGGGACAAATACTATCGTGCCAAAGAGCTGCTGCGTAGTAAGGCCGCTGAAATTCTTGCCATCAAAGGTCAAGAAAATGATGGTCTGAGTGGCCTGCTCACCCCCACCACCGAATATCAAAAACTTGATCGCATTAAACATATTTTTGTCGGTCAATATCAACGTTTTTGCATTCCCAGTGATCAGTCAGAGGGACCACTTATTTGTAAAAATTCTATTTCCCATCACCAAGATATCGATGCCGCCAACCAACCCTTTAATACTTTGGTTACCGCTTCTGGAGAAATTCTCTCATCCTTAAAATTAAACTTAGTCTCCGCCTATGCTCAAGAAACCCCCGAGCAACAAGAAAAAATAAAACAAATTTTAAAAGACGCCTGTAAAGCTGACCTCAATTTAACTGGTTGTGCTAAAATAGCAAAAAGCGAAAATAGAAAAAAATTTTTTGAAAACCATTATATCGACCCTAACGAAAGATGGGTTGACTCTAAGAAGACGCTACCCAATTATAAAGAGATCACCCCCTGGTGGAAACATGGCGTACTCTACGCCGCCAAAACGTTCTCAAATTTACAAGACCCCACCTCCCCCGCCAATGTTTTTCTCGCGGGAAAAAACAATGAGCTGAATATGGATTTCCAAAAATATAATGCTATCGGCTTTAAACAAGGGGAACATTCGGCGAACCAATACCGCGACTGGCAAGCTGAGCAAATGGGCTATTTACCCGATGGCCTTGGAGGCTACTATCGCGCCGATACACTACTCGCTGGCGAGTCCGGAAACGATGCCTATAGCGGATCGACCTTCTACTTTGATCAGGGAAATCCCTTCACCACCTATAATTTTGCCGATCCCTTTGCATCGCCTTTAGCGAATCCACCTACGACGATTTGATTTACAATGTTTACACGAAGTATTGGAAGTTCAAAAAATTTGATAGAAAAATCTATTTTTAGAAGTAAATTTTATGAAAACTATCTTGGTAAGTGTATTTATTTTGATCGCAAGTTCCTCTATATATGGCCAAGAAGAGGTAGATGTCTTCGGGTACAAACTAAAACTTCATAAGTTTGAAGAAGTCCCCGCGGATGAGCCCCTCCATATATGGGAAACCTTAGATGTATTTAAAGATTTTTTTAAAACTCAATATGGTAAAAATCCTATGCGCAGAGGAGTCCACCCAAAAACTCACGGCTGTTATGAGGGGAAAATGGTAATGAACTCTAATATCCCACAGGTCGATCAAGTAGGAATTTTTACCCCAAATAAGGAATATGACATTTTTTTACGCTTCTCTAATGGTGGCCCGCGACCGAATAATATAGATACCGAAGCTGATACCAGGGGAATCGGTATTCAGGTCAGAGGTATTGAAGGGAAGAATTTATTGCCACTGGCAAAAAATGCGACCCAAGACTTCACGCTCAATAGCAGCGGATTTTAAACTTACAAAAGCCTACAGGGTATATAATGCCTTTTCAAAAATTCAAAATGTTAGGGCGACAAATCCTCTCGCCATAGAATACTTTAGTATCTCTCCATTTCAGCATGGATTGGGCCAAAATTCGCAAGTCGTTAAATACAAAGTCACTCCTTGTAAAGGGGTATGGTTTGAAAGTGTCGATAGGGCCAACCCAAATTTTTTGCAACATCAATTAAAAAACACACTAAGAGCTGATGACGCCTGCTTTAGTTTTCAAGTGCAAAAATTGCCAAAATATCCTTATAATCGTAGTCCTTATAAAACACAGGCCGACAAAATTAAATATGCTACGAAAAAGATAGAAAACCCTACCATTCCTTGGCATTCTCCCTTTAAAGAATTCGCACGTATTCACATACCCGCACAAGACCCTGTAGACGATCAAACCTGCGATCGTTCGGTCATTAATCCATGGAATACCTTGCCGCAACACCAACCTTTAGGGGGTATCAATAGATTACGTCTGGCCGCCTATTTATTTAGCATTGAAATGAGAAACCGCTAACGAAGCAGTATTCCATAAATTTTATTGCCCTATTTATAAGGCAGAGGAATGGCAGCGACCACCTTTGGCAAGGCGTCTTTAATTTTGAAAAATTCACTGTAGAAATAAAAAAAACCTTTTGTTTTCAAGGGGTTGCTGGATGCCCAGGCGAGTAGACTGGAATATGGGACAAAAGAATACCTCTAGGCCTGAGAGAACCGCTTAAAATAACGGTAGGTAGCTAAAATAATTTACTTTTTAGTCGATACGGTTAGTGAGGTTTGCAAGCGGCATGGTTAAACAAAGTTTACTCTATTTACTCATTTTTATAGGCACCATCTCCTGTGTGCAAACTCCTAGTAATACGCGAAAAAAAAACAAAGATCTGATCACCAGCAATGATCCCAACTCCATCCCCGCTCCACCCTCTTTTGGAAATGGTGTCACCAGTGCCATCGCCTTTTTTTCCAGTGGCCAAAGTGCCGCCAGTATTACTCTCAATGCCGATACTCAGAATATCATTTTTTTGCGTGGGCAAAGTGTCCACGATTTTTTAAAAATTGAAACCAATATGAAAAATAAAAAATATTGCCTGGTGGTGAATTATAATTTTCCGGGGGCAGCGAAGCAGTTGCGATTTTTGGCAACGGCAACGAAGTTTAACGACCCTGCCACGGGGATTGAAGAACGCTTATACCGTATTGATTTGGCACAAAAGGCGACGAATAAATTACTCTGCGATGATAGCATCGGCACTGCTGTTAACACCGGTTTTTCACCTGCGGAAATTTGTCCCACCTGCAGTGGAATTATTCCCTCTTTAGTGGCGGGCATAAAACTGCATATTGTGCAAGGAAGTGGCGGCATTTTAAATGCGGTGGCGGGCCAGATTCCTCTTGCTGAATTGGATACCACGGCGCTAAGTCTGCGAGTTGATCTAACTTCTAGTACCACCAATATTGCCAATAGTTGTTCCAATACCAGCTGTATTAATCTTGGTTTTAGTTGTTGTCTGGACGGCCAATGTGTCACCGATGGGGTAAAAAGATCCGCCACCACTGCTGCCTTTGCCTGTTTGCAAGGGGCCTTAAAGACGCCACAGGATTTAAGCCAATGTAGTCCGCATTTGACCCAAGTGCAATCCACCTATGGCCAGGCCTTTGCCGACACCCAAGAAAATTTTTATAATTTTATTAATTATCCGAATTACTTTTTTGTCTGTACTAATATTACCCGACCGGCCGAGACACCAACGCCAACTCCCGATGCCCAAGTCATCGCCAACGAAAATTTACAACAAGACATCCGCGACTTAAATTGTTTGTTGGGAGCGGCCGCAACGCCACAGGATTTAAGCACCTGTACTCCGTCCGCAGACTCAGCGGGACACCAGGCGGTACAAGAAAAAACCTGGCAACGCTGTGGCTGTGTTGCCACCGCTGGCGCTCTCCCGCCCAACGACCCGGCCAGTGTTTGCCCGACTTTTGGACTAAAACCATCTCACGATAATGCCGGTAATATCGTCAGTGTAGAATGCCTCATTCCCACCCCCACGAGTGTTGTGCCTGTGCCCGTCCAATTTCTCAATTTAAACCTTTCCGGGAGACGAGCGCCCCATAGATTTTTTAAAACTGATGGTGTGGCAGTGGATGATTTAGAGGCCAGTATCAATGTCGTCAATTTCACCCCGTTCACCCAGGAGGGCACGGCCTTTAGTTATCAAAATAATAATGCAAAGATCGGCGCCGTTAGTGGCAAGTTCAATATGAACGCAATTCTTGGCAGCTTTTCGCTGAATCTCAACCAGGCATTGCCCGCCAAAATGATACCGGTCAATCCAGGTCTCTCCTATTATATTTATGCCACTAAGGGCAGCTATACCCCCTGCCCCACCTGTAGCAAGGATGCCTGGTTTAGTTCCTTCTCTGCTCATCCTACCACCCAGGAGGGACGGGGATTAGCATCATTGGGCTTTATCACCAATCGAGAAAATTTTTCCAATAATCTGACACTGGGAAATTATGGCGATACCCTATTCGGTCGTGCCTGTTGGGTACCGCCTACCATGCTTCCCTTTACCCATAAAAAATATGCTACCGCAGGGGAGCAGCGACTCAATCGCTTGAAAACTCAGGCAGCGCTTTTCATCAATGGTCAACAGAGAGATTGGTATGGTTTTAATAAAGGAGCACTTATCGGATCTTTTGATGGTGTCACCTGGTTTGCCATTGGCGCTGGTCGAAAAATAACCGCTAAAACAAATAAATTATTTTTGGCGATCAATGCCCCCTACGCTGATTTAGCGGATGCCACTTCTACTGTGGTGCAAGTGGTGGAAGATTTGGGCCGGGTGGAAAATGAAGCCCCCTCTTTTGATTTTATTCCCGGCCTCGATATTGCCAGTGCCAACCAAAACAGTGCGGCGACCTGCCAACAGCATCACCAATGTAGCAGCGATGCAGATTGTATTACTCGCTTAGGTTGGGAATACCGTTGTGCGGATATCACAACTTACAGTTCAAAGTTGCCCAATTTTGACATCAATGCCAATGAGTTGGCGAATAATGAAATTGATCTCGCAACTTTTTCAAGCATTATTAATCCCTTTCTAGCAGGGGACCTAAGGCGTTGTGTTTATCGGGGAGCGGGGGCCATTTGCCATCAAGAACCGGAATTATTGGCGGCGGGAAAAGCAAAACTTTTCACTTGTGCCCCGAATTTTTATTGTGCCAGTATTACCAGTAATGACTTCAATGAAGAAG
>Ga0316206_1000553_pt1 | contig 47139 bp, 41 predicted proteins | sample 6monthpyrite_MG_FD_204942 | JGI IMG/M metagenome (GOLD analysis project Ga0316206, IMG submission 204942) | Microbial mat bacterial communities from mineral coupon in-situ incubated in ocean water Damariscotta River, Maine, United States -... | ecosystem: Environmental > Aquatic > Marine >...
ATTCATCTTAATATTTACTTTGCCCAGCTCACACATTATGTCGAAAAGCTTGACAATATAAAGCTATTTTTTAACAAGCTTTCAGCGATCAAATATCAACCTGTTGTTTTTTTTATGGTAATTTTGCATGGCATGACTTTTGTCTCTTATTTAACCATGTTGCGATTGTAACTACCCCCCCCCTTTACATTCTTAAAACATAGATGAGAGATTCAACATGCTAACAAAGAAATTAAAAAATGTAGTATTCGCTGCCTTATTCATTGGACTTCCAGGCGTAGGTTCTGCTGCTCACATAGACATACTAGGGATCAATATTTCACTACTATCAAGTGATGGTGCTGGTAACTTCTCTTTGCAATATGATGAATATTTTGGTTCTGATGGATGGATGTGGGGTAATACTCAATGGCTATACCCTAATGGTGGTTATTTCTCTGGTGGTATTAATAACAATATAGCAATTACCGGTGCTAACCTTACTAATACATTAAACAATGACATAACCTTTCAAGGCCTTGTTGATTCCTTAGGCACCCCTACTGCAGGTTTTGGTGCAGGACAAGTCAATACACAATTCGTCAATAATACTTCTGATGCCGCCTTATACAGTGGTATTGTTTCTTATAGCATTGACAATTTTAATTCCAATCTTTCTTATACCATTAATGTTACTGCCAATGACTGCTGTTTTGTTAATACTAGCGGTGGACCAAACTTTAATAGCAGCCTAACCTTCGATCCTAGTGTCGTTGTTGGCAATGTACCAGAACCCACATCATTGGCATTGCTTGGGTTAGGTTTACTTGGTTTCGGAGCTCGCGCACGTTGCAAAAAACTTAATTAATTTCACACCCAGCGATTAACTCTTTATATCAAAACCCCTTTATCCAATTGGATAAAGGGGTTTTTTATTTGATCAGTCCTCTTCAGCTCATCAGGCTAAGAATGCGTACGTGATAACGCCCTCATTCCACGTCAGAAAGACGGCATTTCATAAGAGTCATCCATACCGAGAAGATCTAGCTAAATTTACATAAACATAGGGGCCACTTGGCGTTTTTGACAAGTCGTGCATACATCCCCCTCGGATACAGAAATAACTTCACCACAAATAAGGCAAGCGTTTAACGTCACTTTGGCAACCACTTCTCCACTATCCTTGATGATATTGTCTACACTATAGGGCTGTTCGAAGCGAATAACATCTTGAGGGCAGGCCTCAACACAGACACCACAATGGGTACACAGGCTGTAATTGATGGAGCGCATCAGTTCCATTTCATGAATTTCCTTAACCAGCGCGCCGGTGGGGCAGACATGGACACACACACCACAACCGGCGCATTGAGCCACATCAACAAGCATTTTATTCCAGGGAATATCGACATCGGCAGGCCTATCAGAAGTGTCATGCCACTGCTCAACCAATAAAGTCTTTAACATCTCCCTTCGAGGCGATGGCCGCTTTCGCACAGTGATATCATCATCAGTTTGTAACATTTCTCTGATCTGTTGTTCTTTCTCGACGACCACTTTTGCCGCCTGGTTAGTCACACTCGTCCAAAGTGAACGAAGAAATTCTCTACGGTTTCTGGTGGAAGAAGATTGTAACGATTTTTGATTTTCGCGTGACTCGATTGTGATTGCTGGCCGCGAAATCATAGCGGACAAACTCGCATAAATAGTGGCAGCCTGTTTGAATAACTTCGATCCCTGATGCAATTGACAGCTGCTACATTTTCCGGTAGTCACTATGAGCGTCTGCACATCGACACCGGCCATCGCCATTAATGCATTTTCTGTCAAGTTACCAAGACAGTTCACTGCAACTGAGTGGGCATTATCTGCTTCAGCCTGATGACAGCAAACATAAAATTTGTTGTCATTGACAATCGTGTCTGTTTGATCTTGCAGCAAATCCAGTAACATTTGATCAGTATTATCTATGCCTTCAAAAACCTCCGTTGGGCAAGCAATTTGACACAAACCACAATTGATACAGGTATCGCTAAGCACGGGTCCAAATGGCAGTGAAATCGCTTTCGTCGGACATATATCCACGCAGACGTGACACTCACTTTGACGAAAATTCACACGCTTACACAGATCTGTTATCGGTGTTGGACTAAAGCAATTTTCACGACTAACGTATTCCACAGAGTCTATTTTCATCGATAAGCACCTTAGGAATAGGCACGCAATAACTTCCCGGTTTCGCATCCCATCTTCCACTCGTCTTCGCCCGTTCTTCAAAGCTTCCGCGTCCTGCTAACGCCCCTTACCTACTTCCCTGTAGGCAATCACAAAAACTCGAAATAGAACCACTATTCCTGCACTTTTGTTCACTCAGAACGAACAAATACAAACCAAATATGGGCGCCAAACCAGAAAGTTATTACGTGCCCATTCCTTATAAACTATTCGTATTTAACATAGACCATTAGGAATTCTGTTAATGAACTGTTGCTTTAAAATCGCCAAGTCTTGCTGTAAATACGCTTGTGTCATATTAGATATCGAGCGATAAAACACATGATCCGATTTACTTTGTATTTCTTCATTGAGCAGGGGAAACCACTGTGTTAAATGCTCCCTAAGAAATCGAATTTGATAAGCGCGATATATCTCAGCCAGCGAAAACACACTGGCATCGGTATCCTTTTGGTCAGTGACATGATTATCGATGAGCGCAGCTGCTTCCTGCTCACACAAAAAGTGCATAAAAGACAGTTCAACACCAATGTGATTTGGCAACTCTCTACAACAATTATCCATTTGTGCTCCCGCTTCACGATACAATCGTTTTGCGGCGATAGCGCGGACACCCAGTAAAGGTCCTCTCTGCAGTTGACCATCTGAGGTCTTGCCACGGTAAATATCTTCAAACGGTGAAACATAACGCCCGGTGGGTACGGCAAACAAACTCATGTACGTCTTTTTCAGTGCCGTTAACTCGTTGGTAAGTGAGCTGGCATCGAGGTTAGAAAGAAAATATTGAAACTCAGCCGTCGCCTCACCAGGTAGCACTTCAGCCAGATCATTCAGAAATAATTCATCACAAATTTTGCGTAAAGACGCTTCGCTGATGGGCTGCAAATAAATAGCACCAAGAAACGAATAGACCGCCTCGCGGATTTGTACATTTTGCTGTTCCAATTGCTGTTCATCTTTGCTCAACCCGGTTGATATCATTAAGTTTAAGCATTGTTGATAGTTTTCTTTGTCGCTGTCGATTATCATTAATTCTTCACCCTTGTTATAGCTCTGGCCATTGATATCCAGTCGAGTTTAGGACACACCCCAGCTCAGGGGTTGGGTTTTGTTTCAAACACCTTCATTTTCAAGGATGAAAATGCAGAGCGTATAAGGATATATTCACAGCGTGTTTTGAAATAAACCCCACCCCCTGAGCCTTCGCCTCGCGGTACAATCACAAGTTGATGTCTGGATATCAATGGCCAGAGCTATATTCGCATCACATCGCCATACTCAACTGGTTGCAAACTTCACCGATGGTACGGTTAAGGATGGATCAGAAAAACCTTCAGGAGCATTCGCTCCGGATTCACTGACATTAAAGTCTTTAACCACATGCAAGGCATTACCAACGCAGGCGGTGACACAGGCCGGCTGTAATCCGGCTTCGAGTCGATGGATGCAAAAGGTACACTTCTCTACTTTTTGAGTCATCGAATTAAATTGTGGTGCGCCATAAGGGCAGGCCTGAATACAGTTCTTACAACCGATACAGACATCCTGGTTGATCAGTACAACACCGTCTGCTTCACGCTTGAAAATAGCATTGGCAGGATTGGACGGTTCATTCACATTCGATACCGGACACGAGGCCAGACACGCTGGGTACTTGCAATGGTTACAAGAGCTGGTGACAAAGGTCATCGTCGGGTTTGGATACAATCCTCCTTCACGTTTAACCACCCAGCGATAACTGACGTGATCAGGCATCACACCCCGGCCATTTTTAAACGGCATGGGTGAACCCAGTGGCCGGGTATTATTTTCCGACTTACAAGACACCATGCAGGTATCGCATCCGGTGCATTTATCCAAATCGATTAACCAACCTAGCTGTACCATTGTCAATTGCCTCCTATTAAGCCTTTTCTACCTTGACCCATGTATCGAAAAAAGAACAGCTCCCACCAACAGGTTCTTGAAGACTTACATTGGGATTCATTTTATCCGTGCGCATAATTTGTGTAGGCTGCAGTCCTGCTCCGCGACTCGCATCGTGTCCGGCAGGTTTGCCATTAATGACATGAGCACGGGCATGCTGTTCCCAGTGACCATAATGATGCGAAATGGCAATGACGCCGGGTTTCAGTCGCTGAGTCACCAGCGCTTTACCGATGATACCCGCCGTATTGGAGACAGAACTCACACGTACTTTATCTCCAGTTTCGATACCTAGACCCGTTGCATCCGCCGCACTGATCTCTACCGGGTTTTCTGGTATGGCTAACATCAGCCAAGGATTGATATTGGTACGTGCTTGACCGTGATGCACCGTCTTGTAAGTAATCATTTTTAAAGGATAGCCCGGGTCACTTATCGGCGAACCATCGGAATGCATCACTGGCGCATAATGCGGTGTCCCTCTATAATACTGACCAGTGATGGAATCCTTGGTTTGGGCAATGGGATCGATAAAAGTGCGGATAATGTTTCCGTACCGGTAACTCAACTGTTCTCCTACATATTCTTCGGTAGGATTATCAAAGATGCCACCTTTTGACAGTATCTCTTCAACAGTGATGCCCGGATATTTACTCTGCGCACTATTCGCCAAGTTCTGTAACATGGCCTTGGCCCAGTCCCAACTATTATGCAGATGACCCATTGGATTACCGGCGTCATCCAACAATGCATTGTCACCCACTCCTGGCAAACCCAAGGCCTTCGCCAAACCGATATGGATATCCGCTACGGCTTTGGTATCAGGCAAAGCGGGCGTGTAATTGTTAGTCGCATTAACCGGAATACTATTTCCGACACCTCCGTTTAAGGAGCTGACACCAATGGGCTTGCCATCAAACGCACCAACGACGGGCCGTTGAAAAGAGGATCCTTTATTTACCCGCCAAGGGATACCTGGTACCGAAAATTTTTCCAGATACACCGTATCCGGTAATACGTAATCTGCCCATGCCGCCACTTCGCCGATGACCGGACTAATGGTCACTAACAGGGGTAATTTATTTTCATCAGCCACCGTTTCTTCCCATACCTTTCTAAGTGATGGTGTCGAATACGGCCAGGCATTCCAAAAGGTAATCAATGCCTTCATACCATAAGGGTAGCTATCCTGGATACTAGGAATAACCTCCTGATAATTACCATGGGTGCCGAAGGGAAACCAGGGTCGTTTGGCCGGGTAACCAGTAAACAAGCTGCCCGCCTCTTTTGCATTGTAAAACGTTTTGGCGCGGTCAATACGAATACCTTCATGTCCAGGATCACCAGCCACTTTACTTAAGTTAATCACACCGGATTTATGATTCCAACCTCCTCCTCCGGTCGTAGATCCACCCTTCCAATCATAATTACCAATTAAGGTATTCAAGTGCTGAATTGCCAATTGGGCGTGCAGCCCATTGGTATGTTTGATAGGGCCACGGTAAGTCATTGCCGAAGCCTTCTTGCCATGACTTACAAATTCAACGGCCAATCCCTCCAATGTCGCCAACGGTACTTCACAGATGTTGGCATAATCTGCTCGCGACATGGACAAAGCCGATTCTTTTAACAAACTGAACGAAGACTTCACAGAAATTTTGGTGGGCGTCCCATCAAAATCCAGTTCAACCGTCTGCATGACTTCCAAGTCACCATGGGGCACCGCGCTATGAGCAGCCATCGCGCCATCGGACCAAACCACGTTATCATTGTCCATTATGGTTTCACCATCAGCGATACCTGCTTCTTTAGCTGTAATGTAACGCTGAAAGGTCTTTCCGTCACTATCGTTAAATGTGCCCACCAAGTAGCTTGAATCTGTCCATGTGGGTTCTCCATCGGCATCAGCTGCTGCCTTGTTCGCATTCGTCAGGTAGACTGCGTCATAGGCATTGTTCTCAATAATCCAACTGATCATACCCATAGCCAGGGCAGCATCAGTGCCGGGTGTAATTGGTACCCATTGATGCGCTTGTGCTGCCGTGTTATTAAAACGAGGATCAACACTGACATACTTACCACCATTGCGTTTAAACTGCATCAAATTACGCGCCAACCCCACCATGGGGAAATCGGCCTCCAATGGGTTAGCGCCGAAATAAATAATGTATTCGCTTCCGAGTATATCCGCTTGCCAACCCTCGGTTCGGCCTGCACCCATACTGTTTTTACTGCCATTCGGGTCCCAGGTTATTAACTCATTTCCTACGTGTCGCGTTACTTCGCATATTGACGTATGACTTAAACCATAGTTGGCCGTACCCCAAGCTTGCTTCCAGATACGTTCACTCATTTCTTTTTCGACACTCCGGCCTGGAGCGAAACCTAACAGATTTTTCTTTTTCCCAAGTTCCGGCCTGCTCGGGTCGATCAACTGATTCCTTTCCGCCACGGGTATCAAGACGTTGATTTTTGCAGCGATTTCGCTAAAGGCCTGCTCCCAGCTAATGGTCTCCCATTGTCCGGAATTGCGTGAGCCTACGCGTTTCAAGGGGTGCTGTACTCGATAAGGATCATAGACGGTTTGAATACCGGATTGCCCCTTTAAGCACATGCGGCCTATTTCAGTATAGGCACCACCCGGGTCAGTACGATAAGGCAACCGATCCGGATTATTATTTGCATCCACATCCCGATTATTCGGATGATAAGGATTGCCATCGATTTTTACCAATACACCATCAACAACTTTAGCTCTAACACCACAGCGTGAATGGCACATTTGACATACGCTGTAGATAATATTCTCTGCTGATTCGATAGGGTCCGGCAGGTTCTCACCCGTTTTTAGCATTGAGTTTACCGGCGCAGCGTTGGCAGACTTTCCCTTAGTGAATACCGAACTCATCGCTGCCGCTGATGCCAACGTACCACTCACTTTTAAAAAGGTACGTCGGTTTACGGACGGATTAAACCATTTGGTACTTTTTACACTCGCCATTGTTTTATTCCTCCGATCAATATTCCCGGCTTAATCATCATTGCCAGAGTCATCACTCCGTAAAACGGCCGCGATAGCATCGATTTGATCACTCGTGATAGATTTTAGCGACGACATGCCGCCTTTATTTTTTCCGATTGCCTCACGAATTTCTTTCGCTGATTCACCTCTGACCTTTGAGCTATTTAGGCTACCATGACAATTCGAGCAATAACGCTGATATAATGTAGCACCATCTGTTTCAGATGGTGCTACACCACCACTTAGCGCATCAGCAATAGCCTGGACTTGAGTGGTCGTCAGAAAGCTAAATGAACTCATTCCACCCGTATTATTATTGATGGCACTTTGGATTTGACTGGCGGCTTTACCTGACATGCTGGAACTTGCCAAGGCACCGTGACAACCAACGCAGTTGGCTTGATAGAGAGTGGCGCCATCAGTTCCCCCGGTTCCACCATTACCTGCTCCACCGCCACTCAAGGCATCAGCAATAGCCTGGACTTGAGTGGTCGTCAGAAAGCTAAATGAACCCATTCCACCCGTATTATTATTGATGGCACTTTGGATTTCACCGGCGGTTTTGCCAGTTTTGCTAGAACTGGCCAGGGTAGCGTGACAACTGGAACAGTATTGTTGATATAAAGACGCCCCAGTGCCAGGTTCCGGTATATTCAGGGGCAATGTAGGATCACCACCGAGTGCTCCGGCAATGGCCTGTATCCATTGTGGACTCAAGATATTGAGTGGTGCCATACTACCTTTATTTTCACCCACGGCCTTATAAATCTCTTGTGCAGACTCCCCCTTGACCTCCGACGTAGCCAATTCTTTATGGCACACCGAACAAAGGTGGTAATAAAGTTGTGAGCCATCGGGATCACCACTGGTGGTTATACCTGATTGATAAAACTGTTTTCCCGGTCCCACAGGCCCGTGACAAATAGCGCATAGTTGTGTATCGACATGCTTGCGTATATTGCTCTCAAAGGGACTCGTTGCCGATGCAGCCTGAATCAAATTGGCGCTGACATTACGATGGCACCACACACACTGCCTACTATTTTCACCCGGAGTAAACTTCAGCATGGCCACGTGGGCACTGGAAATTACTGAATCAAGGCTTTTTTCGTTGGGGACTCCACCATGGCAGTTGAGGCAATTATCATCATATTGTAATGAATTAGGATTGTGAACTGCAATGATATTTACAGAAGCTGATACCCCATTGTCAATATTTCTGCCACCATCATTAACAATATCTCCAACAGGATCTGCTAAATCGCATGTCTCACATATGTCATTTATAGCTTGACTGCAGGCATATAAAAAAAACAGAGCCATGAGTATCAAGAAAATATTACAGCAGGTATTGGCTATATATCGTAAATTCATTATTGTCACCTCTTGCGCTTTAATCTAAGCTTCGCAAATGACGCTATCAACTCTGAATCAAATAAGTCATGTAAATGATTTAAACTGTCTACCTGAAATCCTTCTAATATATAAATTCAGAGTAGAAACATAAACTTCATTAAAAATATTTTCGCTTTAAATACCTGACTAAAAATTATAGAAAACTCCTAGCCGGGTATAGATAACTGTCATCCTATTTATAACATGAGTTTAGCCTACTACTTGTAGGTGAAACAAAAATGAAAACATTCCTTAGCGTAATTATTATTAAACAAGCACCATCAGTGTTAGCTGTCACCTTACCCTGGCAAACACATCTACACTGAAATCAACATCGTCATCCCCAAGAATTAGAGTTGGGGTCAAGACTAGTAATATATATTATATTGACTACCAACTACACCCAATGCAGCATTGGCACCTGCGCCAGCAGTAATCACAATCTGTTTGTCATGCGAATCAGTCACATCCCCGGCAGCAAAGACACCATTGATTCCGGTTCGTCTGCGGCTATCCACCACCTTAATCTCGCCACGTCCATTGGTATCGAGCAAATCAAGCAAAAATTCTGTGTTAGGGTAAAACCCGATTTCAATGAAAACCCCTTGTACGTCAATCCAATATAGCTCCAACCAGGATTATCAAAAAATACCACCAATGGATCGGCCCTAGCTGGCGGATGCGTGACCCGCAAAGCAGCCATTGCAGCGATAGCCAAACCAACCGCCAATCCCAAACTCCACCATTCGGCAGGCAAAAAATTCTGTAACAAAAGTCCAATCGCCGTTGAAACAAAGTGACCCCCAATCACATTCGCCAGTTGCGATAACGGACTACTTGGTGTAGAGAACAACAATACACATGTTGCACCAAAGGGTGCCATCAGCAAAGGATTGCCTATCGCGTGACCTACGCCATGCCACGATACTAAGGAATGAGCAAGCGGCTGTTTGGCTTATTGCCGAAGTAACAGAGCGCGAAAGATTGAAGCTTTGTGTGTATTCATGATAAGTTTGCTATGCACATATTTAGAAGATATAAAGATCTCTGTTATGCATAATTTCAATTTATAGGCCAATTGTTGATATTGATTTATTCCATTGTTTAATCAGTACAAGTTTGCTAGTCAACTGGTTTGATCAAAAAATGATAATTCGTCAATAATGAAGAATCGTAAATAAACGCATGGAATATCGTAAGTTTGGTTGCTATACACCCGAAACACTTGAGATTTAGGTATAACCGGGGAATATCATATTATTTAACTCGCTTACGTTTACACCGCACAGGAAAAACAATGGAAACAACAATGGAATATCGAAAATTAGGTCGAACAGAATTGGAAATTAGCCTCATTGGTCTTGGCACCATGACGTGGGGTTTTCAAAACACCCAAGCGCAAGGGTTTGAGCAGATGGATTATGCCCTTGAGCGGGGCATCAATTTCTTTGATACTGCCGAAATGTACGCAGTACCACCCAGTAGTAAAACATTTGGTAGCACTGAAACGATCATTGGCAATTGGTTTGCTTCACGATTAAATCGCGAAAAGGTTATTCTTGCCTCCAAAATAACCGGGCCAGGTTTACCCTGGGTCAGAGAGGGCAAGAATGTTATCGACAAAAAAAATATCCAACTCGCAGTTGAAGACAGTCTAAAAAGATTACAAACCGATTACATCGACCTTTATCAATTGCACTGGCCTAACAGAGGATCCTATCACTTTGGACAAGTGTGGAATTATGCACCAAAATTTAATCCACAGGCCGAAGAGGAGAATTTTTTAGAGGTTTTGCAAACCATGCAGGCATTAATTCAAGCCGGCAAAATTCGCCACCTTGGCTTATCCAATGAAACCGCCTGGGGGATGAGCAAATGGATACAGTTAGCCGATCAAAATAATCTGCCGCGTATTGTTTCCATTCAAAATGAATACTCGTTGCTTTGCCGTTATTTCGAACCTGATCTGAGTGAAATCGCGTTACATGAAGATTGTGGCTTACTGGCTTGGTCACCTCTTTCAAGGGGAATGTTAAGCGGGAAATACCTTAATGGTGCTCGCCCAGAAGGTGCACGAATAACCATTGAGACCCGCCCAGAACATCGTACTCACCCCCAGACTGAGGCCGCAGTAAAAAAATATGTCGAATTAGCTAAGCGTTATGAATTGGATCCCTGTCAGATGGCTTTGGCTTTTGTCAATGGTCAACCCTTTGTCAGTTCTACACTGATTGGCGCCACCAATATGGAGCAACTAAAAAACGACATAGATTCCATTTCCCTTAACCTGTCGACAGAGCTTAAAGCAGAAATCGAGAAAATTAGGCGTGATCACCCCATGCCTTATTAAGGTGAATTGCTGTTAGGAATGGGCGACGCAATAACTTCCCGGCTTGGCATCCTCCCCCCACCCACTACTTCACCGTTTGTTGATAGACTTGTTTATCTTTCGACCAACGGCTTTTGATAAAAGCGAGTATCGCCCAAATATCTTGGTCATTTAGCGTCCCTTCCCATCCGGGCATATCGCTCTGGTAATTCTTCGGTGCATAGGGTGGCACTAAGCCATATTTAGTGATGCCAAACAATACCTCATCGGGATGATGCCAGGTATGGCCGGTTTCGTCATGGGGAGGTGCGGGCAATTTGCCGCTGGCTTTGCGTTGCCGCCAATTGGCTTCACCTTGTAAATTTTTACCATGGCATAATGAACAAAACCGCTGATACAACCATTGCCCACGGGTCACTTGCTGACTATTCGCTGGATCTGCTTTGAGCTGATTCCCTTGCCCAGTTGCTGGGCTAATGAATAACACACCGATCATGATCGAATATTGAGCGAAACGATAATAAAATGACATAGCCATCCCTTTTGTTAGTCCTATAATGAGCGAAAAACATACTTCCTGTTTTATAATTTTTCAACATAAAATGCCTCCATCAACTCCGTTAAATTCAGTTCATCAGCATCATGGCCGATTTATGTCTCCCAGATACTTTATAATAAACAATAACCACTCAATTGAACGAGGATAGCTCAATGTCTACACAACAGCGCCGGGCACAAGAGTACCTGGAACGCATTTTCCAATCTCAGGATATGGATACATTGCAGCAACGACTGCAACCTAAAACAGAAAATCCAGCGCCCAGCATTCCCCGTGATCCACGTATTACAGAAAAAACCGTGGCAAAACGTTGGCAGGTATTAGGTGCTTCTGAATCCGTCTATGAGCAATTGCTGGACTCTCAAACCGATAATCAAAAAGACGTTTATCAGCGTAACATTGAAAACTTCATCGGTACCGTTAAATTACCTGTGGGGATTGCCGGTCCATTACGCGTCAATGGACTATTTGCGCAAGGTGATTATTATATTCCGTTAGCGACCAGTGAGGCGGCGTTAGTGGCCTCTTATAGTCGCGGTGCCACCCTTATCAGTAAAGCTGGGGGATGCACGGCCATGCTATTGAGTGAAGGTGTCAGCCGGGCACCGGGCTTTGCTTTTAAGACCCTAGTAGAAGCCGGTGCCTTTGTGGCCTGGGCCGTCGGTGAACTTGATCAATTTAAAACCATTGCCGAATCCACCAGCCGGTTTGCAAAATGGCAAGATATGCGCATCACCGTGGAAGGTAACCACGTTTATGTTAACTTTGAGTACCGTACCGGCGATGCGTCGGGTCAAAACATGGTGACCATTGCCACTCACGCCATTTGTGAATATATCAAACAAAATAGCCCCGTCCCTATCGAGTATTCGTTTATTGAAGCCAATCTGTCTGGCGATAAAAAAGCCAGTGCGCAATCGTTTCAATCGGTGCGGGGCAAAAAAGTCACCGCCGAAGTGACATTATCCTCCGAGCTAGTGCATAAAGTTCTGCACACCACGCCGCAAAGAATGGTTGACTATTGGCGCATGTCAGCCATAGGTGGCGTACTCAGCGGCACCATTGGCGTCCAGGGTCACTACGCCAATGGTTTGGCAGCGCTCTATATTGCTTGCGGTCAAGATGCCGCTTGCGTATCAGAATCTGCGGTTGGAGTCACCCGTTTTGAATTAAATGATGCCGGTGGCTTATACGCCTCGGTTACCCTGCCCAATCTGATTGTTGGTACGGTGGGCGGTGGTACCGGTTTGCCAAGCCAACGCGCTTGCCTGGAGATCATGGGATTAGCCGGCGCAGGCAAAGCGCAAGCCTTAGCGGAAGTATGCGCCGCACTGGTATTGGCCGGAGAACTATCGATCATCGGCGCCTTATGTGCTGACCATTTCGCCCGAGCCCATCAACAGCTAGCACGAGGTTAACATCGCCCTATGGCAATCATTACCAACAACCGCTGGTGGGTTTATCAACGGGAACGTTTTCCCATTTTAGCCCATGCCCCTCTCGTGGCGGCATTTAGTTTTTCTGCCCTTTGTTATTCCTCACTGTTGCGCGGCGATATCACCCTGCCCTTGCTCATGCCTGCACTGGTCGCCTTTGTTAGCGCCTTATTGTTTTTTTTATTGCTGCGTATTGCCGATGAATTCAAAGACTTTGAGGACGATTGTCGTTATCGCCCGTATCGTCCAGTGCCTCGTGGATTGGTAACCTTAAATGAACTGGCAATCATTGCCATTGCCGCCTTACTGATACAGCTCGTGCTCGCCCTCTGGCTGCATACCAGCCTGGTCATTATATTGTTGCTAGTGTGGTGTTATCTCGCCCTCATGAGCAAAGAGTTTTTTGTCCACAATTGGCTCAAAGCACGTCCTATCTTGTATATGCTGAGCCACATGTTAATTATGCCCCTCATTGACCTCTATGCCACCGCTTGCGACTGGTTAGTCGCTGGCGAAGGCCTGCCTGATGGGCTGTATTGGTTTCTGCTGGTCAGTTTTTTCAATGGCATGGTCATTGAAATCGGCCGTAAGATACGCGCTCCACATGATGAAGAGCCCGGTGTAGAAACCTATACTGTGCTATGGGGCAAACAAGGTGCCGTTTTCGCTTGGTTGATGGTATTAATGTTAACAACCGCTTGTGCGCTCATGGCTGCTTGGCAAATTGATTTTTTACTGCCAGCCGCCTTATTAATGACCGGCCTCTTATTCATCGCTGGAATACTGAGCCTGGCTTTTATCAAAAAAGCTTCGACCCAGCTCGCCAAAAAATTTGAACTGGTGTCTGGACTATGGACCCTGTTAATGTATTTATCACTGGGTGCCGTACCGCTCGCTTGGTCAGTTTGGAGTCTATAATGAACTATATTCAATATCCCACCAGCCAGAATGAACTGAGCTTGCTCGGCGGTAAAGCGGGCGCGCTGGCCAAACTCCATCACGCCAAGCTGCCTATCCCAGCTTGGTTTGTATTATCTCCCCCGGCGTTAAAAGCTTGTTTAACCCAAGCCCAACAAACCGCATGGGAAAACGCCACCTCCAGCGCACAATTTCACGCCATCATGGACACACTGACAGTCAATGGTAAGGTGTCGAGCGAGTTGCAAACCGCCATTGCCCAACTTTGCCCCGCAGGTCAACCTGTCGCCGTGCGCTCCTCTGCGGTGGATGAAGATAGCGTGCAACATTCGTTTGCCGGACAATTAGAGAGTTTTTTATTTGTCGAGCCAACTGACATCGCGAAACGTATTGTGGATGTCTGGCGTTCTGGCTTCAGCGAACGCGTATTAGTTTACCGCCAAGAAGCCGGTCTACCGATCACGCCACAAGCACCGGCAGTACTGATTCAGCAAATGATCGGCGCCGATATTTCGGGAGTCGCGTTTGCCGCAGACCCAGTGAGTGGCCAACGTTCGGTATCTGTGGTAGGCGCCGTCTATGGGCTTGGCACGGCACTGGTTTCCGGTGACGCCGACGCCGATACTTTCCATATTGATAAACACAACGCGATTATTAAACGGGACATTGTCGAAAAAACCACAATGCATCGGTTTGATAACAATCAGTCAGAGGGTGTCAGCGCCCAACCAGTGGCCGCTAATAAAGTCAAACTAGCCGCGCTGAATGATATCCAGATCCGCAAAATCGCCGCCCTGGTGCGTGCAACCAGCCAGGTCTTTGGCCGTCCTCAAGATATCGAATGGGCCTATCACAATCGGCAACTTTATTTACTGCAATCTCGCCCGATCACTTCATTACGTGATATTGCCGACCCCGATGCGGAATTAAATATTTGGGATAACAGCAATATTGCCGAAAGTTATGGCGGTGTGACCACCCCATTAACGTTTACTTTTGCCAGCAAAGCCTATCAAGAAGTCTATCGTCAATTTTGCCGTATATTAAAAGTCCCCAGTAAAACCATCAACGCCAATAATAATACCTATCGTCGCATGCTGGGTTTAATCCGTGGCCGTGTGTATTACAATATGATCGCCTGGTATCGGGTATTAGCCATGTTGCCGGGATTTACTTTTAATCGCCGCTTTATGGAACAAATGATGGGCGTTAAACAAGGACTGCCGGAAGACATTGCCCAGCAATTAAGCAACGCTGGTAGTGGCGCCAAATTACTCGATGCATTCAATTTACTGAGAATGCTAATGGGCTTAATCAGCAACCACTGGACACTCCCTAAAAAAATTGACCATTTTTATCAACGCTTAAATAACGCCTTAGATACCCGCAACAAAGCGCTATCCGATATGAGACCCGATGAGTTGTGCCAGCATTATCACGCCTTAGAAAACCAATTGCTCACCCGTTGGGATGCGCCACTGATTAACGATTTTTTTGCCATGATTTTCCATGGTGTGTTACGCAAGCTCTCCACCCATTGGTGTAAAGACAGCAATGACACCTTGCACAATGATCTACTCTGTGGCGAAGGCGGTATGATTAGCGCGGAACCTGCCAAGCGAGTCTGTGAAATGGCACAAACCATCGCCACTGAATCGGCATTGATTCAAATACTCACCGAGGGAACACTGGAAGCCATTCAACAGGCCATTGAAAGCCATGCTGCTCTTTATGATCAATATCAAGCCTACCTGGAAAAATTTGGAGATCGCTGTTTAGATGAATTAAAGCTGGAAAGCATCACCTTACACGATGACCCTATGTTACTGTTAAGGTCCGTAGGACAATTGGCACAACGTATTCATCAAGGGCAAACTAACCCAGCGAAAAATATCGAAGTCGATATTCGCCACCGAGCCGAAAGCCAAGTCAGTGAAGCTCTGCAAACACAGCGTATTAAATATCGCCTCTTTCAATGGATTTTAAAAAACGCTCGTCACCGGGTACGTGATCGTGAGAATCTACGCTTTGAGCGTACCCGCTTGTTTGGTCATATACGACGACTTTTTGTTGAATTAGGCAAACACTTTACCGCCCTCGACATGATTCAGACACCAAAAGATATTTTTTATCTAGAAGTCGATGAAATCATGGGTATCGTTGAAGGAACCACTAGCACCACAAATTTAAAAGCACTGATTGCCATCCGCCGTGAAGAGTTTCAAACCTATGAAAGCCTGCCAGCACCAGCCGATCGTTTTGAAACCTATGGCATGGTTCATCAAGGCAATGCGTTTCAAGACGATGCCGTAACAACAGACACCCATCATGAAGCATTCAGCGGCATTGCTTGTTGCCCCGGTGTGGTACGCGGGCCGGTTCGAGTGATCACCGATCCACGCCAAGCCACGCTCAAAGCCGGTGAAATTCTCGTGGCTGAGCGTACCGACCCAGGCTGGATCATGTTATTCCCCGCAGCTTCTGCTTTGTTAGTTGAACGCGGCAGCTTGTTGTCTCATTCCGCCATTGTTGCCCGTGAAATGGGCATTCCCGCCATTGTCTCCATTAGTGGTATTACGCGTCATTTAAAAGATGGCGATTGGGTCGAAATGGATGGTAGCCGAGGCTCTATCAAACGTATTGAACCCGCTCAAGGGGAAGCGCATGCCCAGTGAAATCATATCCAGTAAAACCGTATCCAGCGAAATTGTAAACCGTGCTGATTTTTCCCAGATCCGTTATGCCCAATGCTGGGAAGATGCCGATATTCTGCTCGATGGTTTGGCTATTCAACCTGGAGATACCTGCCTGAGTATTGCATCCGCCGGGGATAATGCGTTAGCCATGTTATGCCGCGATGCGGGCCGAGTCATTGCATTGGATCTAAATCCCGCGCAACTGGCCTGTCTTGAGCTGCGTGTCGCCGCTTATCGATGTTTGGATCATCCTGAGCTATTGCAACTGATGGGCTCTCGCCCCAGTGACAAACGCCGAGCACTTTATGAAAAGTGCTGCCCCACCTTGTCTAAAGAAACACGCCGATTTTGGGAAGCCCATGGTACGGAGATTGATCATGGCATTGGCGGTGCCGGTAAATTTGAACGTTATTTTGCATTGTTCAGACAACGAATTTTACCGTTAGTCCATAATCACCAACGCATAACTCAATTGTTGACAGGCGGTGATCAGCCACAACGGGAAAAATTCTATGATCAAGTGTGGAACAACTGGCGTTGGCGGGCATTATTTAAAATATTTTTTTCTCGGTTTGTCATGGGACGCATGGGGCGTGACCCCGGTTTTTTTCAATATGTGGAAGGCAGTGTTGCTAAACAAATTCTTAAGCGCACCCATTATGCACTGACTGCACTAAACCCTGCCGACAATCCTTATTTGCAATGGATACTCACGGGTCAGCACACCACCGCCTTGCCGTTGGCCTTACGGGAGGAAAATTTCGACATCATTCGCGAGCGTCTTGATCGCATCGAATGGCATTTATTATCGCTTGAAGCCTATCTTGAGCAACATCAAGAGACCCCCATTCATCGCTACAATCTCAGTGATATTTTCGAATATATGTCTGAAGATAATTATCATCGTTTATTACAACGTTTGATTGATGCAGCCGCCCCTCAGGCACGACTCGCTTATTGGAATATGTTAGTACCCCGCCACCGCCCTGAGTCCATGGCTCAACAGCTACAACCATTAACAGACTTAAGCCAACAGCTTTATGCTGACGACAAGGCGTTTTTCTATATGGCGTTCATTGTGGAAGAAGTGTTATGACAAGACCATTCACTGTGGACAAAAAAGATGTTGATTAACCCCTGGCTAGGGATCACCATTGTCGTTAGCAGTTTGCTGGTATTGTTTGCTGCGCTGCGATTTTATCAACATCGATTTTCACCTCATCCCGAACTGGTACGCAAACTATTGCATATCATCATGGGTGGCGTGACACTCAGCTTTCCGTGGTTATTTCATGAGAGCTGGCCCGTGTTGCTACTGGCGAGTGTAACCATTCTCAGTTTGTTATTATTAAGACGAGTTAAAAAATTAAAAAAACAATGGGGAGATGTCATTCATGGCATATCGCGAAATTCCTCGGGGGAAATTTATTTTCCTGCGGCGGTGGCCATTCTTTTTGTTCTAGCCAAAGGGGATGCCTTGCTGTTTTGCATTCCCGTCCTCATTTTAAGCTTGGCGGATGCGTTGGCCGCACTCGTCGGCGTGTATTATGGCAAATACCATTACGCGACCTCGGAAGGAAGCAAAAGCTTTGAAGGCTCGTTGGCATTTTTTACCATTGCTTTTTTGAGTGTTCATATCCCACTCTTGCTGTTCAGCGACGTGGGCCGTAGTGAAACTTTACTCATCGGCTTAATCATGGGCGTTTTAGTCATGTTATTCGAAGCCATTGCTTGGCAAGGCCTGGATAACTTGTTTATTCCCTTAGGGGCTTTTGTACTACTCAAGACCTACATCCCCATGGACAGTGAATCGTTGTTCATCCGCTTAGTGGTTATTTGTCTATTAGTGGTGCTTTTTTATGTGGCGCGACGACGCACGACCCTGGATGACAGTGCCATGTTAGGTGCGGCACTGGTGGCCTATGTCAGTTGGGCAATCGGTGGTGTATCCTGGTTATTACCGCCGTTGATTATGTTAATTGCTTATTCCTTATTCAATGCCCACTCCACCCTGAAGGAACAACCCGCCCACACCATTTACGCAGTGGTCAGTGTGAGTCTGCCGGGTTTAATATGGTTGTTTTTTGCCAAAAGCTTGCAACAGCCGGATTTTATCTATCCATATACTGTTGCCTACGCCGCGCAACTTGCTATCATCGGCGTAGCTCGTATCAAGTGTGTTGAATCTGATATAACAGACCGCGCACTGCTCACTCGTACCACACTGCAAAGCTGGGGTTTGTTGATCATACCGTTTATGGTGTTATATACCAATGGTTGGTCGATAGTTTTGTTGGCTGCTAGCGCACTATGCTTGATACCTCTGGCAGCATTTATTTTTTTACGTTGGCAGCCTAACATAAGCAACTGCCCCACCGATAGCCCGCGCTGGTGGCGTCAAACCAGTGTCGCGACCCTGGTTTCCTTGCTTAGTTTGACGCCACTTTACCTCAGTAAAGGACTATAATGCGCTTAATAGCAATCAACACAGCCAAGGATTTAAATCCTTTTTTGAGTCATCAACTGTATGCAGATTTTGACCCGGACAGCTTAATTCAGCAAGGCCCGGACGCACACTGGTTAGTCGTTGATAACAACGATAACGCCTTAGCACGTTGCTCACTGTGGTGGCAACAGGTTCCAACCTACCAGACCGAGCATTTAGGTGTGATCGGACATTTTGCTGCGGAAAACAGCGCCGCCGCCCAGTCGGTATTACAACAAGCCTGTCAACAACTCAAACAACAGGGTTGTTCAATGGCGGTTGGTCCTATGGACGGCAATACCTGGCGTCGTTATCGATTAATAAGTCAATGCGGTGATGAACCGCCTTTTTTTCTGGAACCCAATAATCCCGATAGCTATCCAGTATATTTTTTAGAAAATGGTTTTGCGGTGATGGCGGAGTATAGCTCTGCCTTAAACAGTGATTTAACCATTGAAGATGATCGCATTAAACAATTTCGTCAGCAGACGCAACAACAAGGCATTCAATTGCGCCCGTTATCCATGGAGGCATTCGAAGAGGAATTGACAGACATTTATGAATTATCATTGGCCAGCTTCCAAGATAATTTTCTTTACACACCTATTGCTCAAGCTGAATTTTTTAGTCTATATGCACGCATAAAACCTTATGTTCGCCCCGAACTGACGCTGCTGGCTGAACAAAATAACCAACTCATCGGCTATTTGTTCGGTCTACCTGATCTAGCCCAAGCAGAACGTGGTCAAACCATCGATACCCTGATTATAAAAACCGTCGCGGTCAGCCCAAAACATCGCAGCGCAGGCTTGGGTGCCTTATTAGTCGCCGAAGCCCAACGACGTGCCCATGACTTAGGTTATTGCCGAGCCATTCATGCGTTAATGCATCATACCAATAACTCGCGACAGATCAGCCATCACTGTGCCACGACCATGCGTCAATATGCACTTTACCAGCGAATATTATAATATGAATATCGCAGACATCCTTCAGCAACAAGCCAGGCATCGACCTGATGATATCGCTATCATCGATTATTACCGGAAACAGCAACGACGCTGTCAATTTGACGAGCTGGAACAAGCCAGTGCCCAAGCGGCCCACTTGCTGCACCAAAGCGGATTAAAAACTGGGGACAGTGTATTAGTCTTTCAGGCAGTTTCCATGGAGCTTTATGTGGCCCTCATAGCAATATTTCGTTTGGGACTGGTCGCCATGTTTTTAGATCCTTCAGCAGGCCTAAAACATATTGAGCATTGTTGTCAACTCAACCCACCCAAGGCACTCATTGCCAGTACTAAGGCACACCTATTAAGATTGCTCAGCTCGGCCTTACGCCGTATTCCAATCAAATATGTCATTGGCTGTTCCGTGCCTGGCGCAATCAATTGGAAAAAAGCAAATCGACTTACACCATTTTCAAAAATTGCACAACGTGAACCAGAAGATGCGGCGTTGATTACTTTTACCAGTGGTAGCACGGGTCAACCTAAAGGTGCCGTGCGCAGTCATGGTTTTTTGATTGCACAACACCAAGCGCTTGAACAAAGTCTTGCCTTGCAAGCAGGGGAAATCGACTTAAGCACCCTACCGATTTTTGTATTGGCTAATCTTGCCTCCGGCGTAACAAGTTTAATACCCGATACCGATTTGCGCCGCCCCGGTGCCATTGATGCTGTCTCCGTCATGAGACAAACCACTCAAATAAAACCAGAACGATGCGCCGCCTCTCCGGCATTTTATGAGTGTCTTATCAACTATTGCACGACTCACAAGCAAACGCTACCGAGCTTTCGCCAAATCTACACCGGCGGCGCGCCAGTATTTCCTAAATTACTGGCACAACTTCAACAACTGGCGCCCCAAGCCCATGTGGTCGCAGTATATGGCTCCACCGAAGCAGAACCCATCGCTCATATGCGTTTCAGTGACATGAGTGAACATGATCTGCAAGCCATGGTACACGGCAAAGGTTTGCTCACGGGACAACCGGTACCACAAATTTCTTTAAGAATTATTTCTATGCAATGGGGGCAAGCCATAGGTTCACTTAGCGTCAGTGAATTTGATACCATCGCCTTGGCTAACGGAAAAATTGGGGAAATTGTCGTACACGGTGATCATGTCCTGCACGGTTATTTACACGGAAAAGGCGATGAAGAAACAAAATTTGATGTGGACAATCAACGCTGGCATCGTACCGGTGATGCAGGATATGTAGATGAAACCAGCCGACTTTGGCTGATGGGTCGCTGCGCTGCGCGCATTGAAGACAGTCACGGTGTGTTATATCCATTTACCATCGAATGCGCCGCCTATCAACAAACAGGTGTCCACCGCGCCGCCGTTATCAGTCATCATGATAAACGCCTGTTGGTCATCGAAGCTCAAAAAAATTCCCAGCCTGATCTAGAAACACTTCAAAAAACATTGCAATGGGCCAAGCTCGATGAAATACGGCTTATAGATAAAATACCTATGGACAAAAGGCATAATGCCAAAATCGATTACCCAGCATTACAATCGGCACTCAATCGCTCCATGAAAATGCGTGGCTAAATTTAGTTAATATTATTTTCTTGCATCATTCACGGCCGCAATATCTCTGACTATTTTCCAATCGCGTTGATAGTCTATGGGTACCAGACGATCTGCTCCGCTGTATCGCTTTTGATAGTTTTTTCCAAATCGAAACTGATAGGTACACGTTTTTATTTTTTGTGCAAGTTGTGGATTTAGATTGTGCGCTAATGTCAGGCCGGTACCTGGGAACATGGGACTTTCATACAATACACGAAAATCATCAAGCGATGTGATCTTAGCTACATCTGGTTTTCTAAATGCATGGGTGTTTGTTGTCGCTGCGTCATACTTTCCGGAGAAAACGCCAAGCACTGATTTTTGATGATTACCTGAAAACAGTATTTCATAGTCAATGCCGGGGTTTATTCCAGCCTCGGGAAACAGAGCCATCGGTGCAATATGGCCTGAATTTGAAGAAGGATTTGCATGGGCGAATCGTTTTCCTTTTAGCTCATTTAATGTTTGATAAGGGCTATTTTTCCTCACAATGACTAAAATACGATAACCATGAGGACCGTTTTCGTCTCCTTGCATAGCGAAGGGTTGCACGCCACCAATCTTAACAGCCTGGGGAAGGGCTCCCGTTGAAAATCCAGCAATATGAATACGGCCAAGACGCATCGCCTCAATCTCTGCGGCTTTTGTTTTAACACCATAATATTCTGTAGGCTTTCCTGTGCAAGCTGCCAGGTGATTTAAAAAAGGAGTATATAATTTTTTATACTTTTCAGGTTTTTTTGTTGTACTGTATGAGAAACCAAGCCTCGAAGGGTCAACAAACCTATTCTTATCTTGAGGGGCATCAGCAACAAGATCGTAGTTATTATCGCAAAAATTTGCATTTAAATCGCCATGATTTTCACAGTGATGTGCCGCTTGCACATTCCATCCCCATAAAACGATTGAGAATGTAAAGCCGATAAATATCCATCGTTTTTGGTACATGATCACTATTTTCCTTAAATATCTCGGTTCTAGAGTAGAAATATCGGTATAAAAAGAAAATTATTTAACTCGTTTATATTGTGAAATCATGCACTGCATTTGAATTTTCATCATTATTGAGTTCCGCAACAAAATACCCAAGTTTATTTTTTTTTGCGATATACATGGCTTTGTCAGCTTCTTTTATAAGCTGATCAGCACTTATACCATGATCAGGATAAACTGCAATACCAATACTTACCCCCACAACAACAGCTTCATTGTTTATGAAGACAGGTTCGTTTATTTTTTTTGCTACCCGGTCAACTAAACCTATGGTGTTTTCCAGGTTTATGTGTACCAGTAACAAAAAGAATTCATCACCTCCCATACGAGAAATTGTGTCATACTTCCGTAATACTGCGTTTAAACGTGACGCTGTTTTAATAAGAATCTGGTCCCCTGCTTTATGACCGAGGGTATCGTTCACCCTTTTAAAACCATCAAGATCCATAACGATGACGGAAAAACTTTCTCCACTACGCTTGCTCTTTTGTAAACATAGCTCTAAATGGTTGTCATACAGTGCTTTTGTTGCCAGACCTGTCAAATTGTCATGCAACGCTTGATAGGTAAGCAATTTTGTTTGCTTGTTTGTCAGTAATGAAACGAAAATTGCAATAAAAAGTGAAGTAGCAAAACAAGAGCCACCTAATGCGAGCAGTTGAAATCTTGCACTATTATGTGACGAAGTTGCAATATCGACAATTTTTTCATTCTCACTACGCTGTAACTCAATGAGCTGATCTAGTTTTTTTGTGATATCTCGGTGTGCCGGCAGAACTTCCGATCGGATAATATCATGCGCTAATGCGACATCACCAACAAAGACATACTCTGATGCAAGGTCAATGTGTGTTTCTAGCAATGTGATTTCATTTTTTACCGTGGTAATAATTTCTTTTCGACTGCTATCCTTTTCCAGGGAAATAAGCGCCTGCAATGCTTTATCAAACGCCAAACTATAATCACTCAATCTTTCAAACTCTTGTCCACGTTGCAAAGGGTTTTTTGTTGTCGAAACGAAATAAAGACTGATTGTTTGTTCTCTCAGTGAAGCAAGTATCTTATTAGCTAACTCAATTTTTACGACACTATTTTTCACTATTTTATCAAGCTGTTGATTTATCTCTGACATTTGAGTTAAAGCAATGATTATCAATATCCCCATCATAATTAATACGGCTGCGAAGCCAATAGCTAGTCGCAGTATATTGTTTCTGCTGTAGATATTCATGATTAATACTTATTCAAATATAGCTATGGGATACAATAGCTATATTTACTCCCTCTGATAAATTCAGATATTTGTCGAAATACATTTCCATTCCTAAACTGACTATCCATATCAGTTTGTCGACACATACGTTTGCTGACTTAATATAAATCAAAATGATGAACTGACAGAAAAGCAACCTATCAAGTTAAAGTTTTTTGCTAGAACCACCGATGCCAGGCTGTGATTCTATATAAAGATTAATACCACCTGGATTAAAAATGACAAGATATTTAAAACATGGATTCTTATTAGGCTTATTTGTTGTTCAAGTCATTTTTCCGATTTATGCCGAAGAAGCAACCATCGCTGAAAATAACAACAATAGTTTGTCCGCGCAAGACCAGCAAAGGCTTGATGCACTTGAAAAAAAAGTGGCTGAATTAACCAAAGTTAAATCAAGTGGTTTTGAGTCTCGCAAAAATAAATGGTTTGAAATCGGCGGTGAGCTAGAGCTTGAATATCGTGACTCCCAGGGAAATACAGAAGAAACAGATCGACAAGTCGGTTATATGGATATCGACAAAGTCGTACTTGTCCCCAAAGTCACAGTGGATGAAAACGCATCGCTATCATTAAGTTTAGTTTTTAACCGCGAGGGAGTGGAAGTTGATAAAGCGTATCTTGAGATGAAAAAACTTTGGTTAAATAGTGCGCTGCTTATTGGCTTGGATGATCGGTTCTTTTATCGGGGTGGAACCCATCGAAAAACCGAAGGAAGTCCGTTAATCCGATCAGCTTTTTTTCGGGGTACTGAGCATCAAATCGCGTGGTCGGGTAAACAAGGCTGGTTGTATTGGAATACAGCGCTAGCACAAGGATTCAAGTTAGGTGCTAAACAACCCAGTGAGGACAGTGCCTATAAAATGTTGGCGGATAAACCACAGGGGAAAAAAGAAGAGACCAATCGAAATAAAACAATTTCAGCAGGCTTAGGACTCAAAGGAAAACTAGGTCCCATCGGAAAAATAGATATCATGGGTTTTGCCTATCGAGGTAAATTGTCGGTTGATGATATCAAAATTTTGCAAGGTATAACAGGATATGGAGCCACCGAAAGTGATGATACTAAGCGCATTATGGGTGGTTATTTTACACTAAGCCTGGCTAACCTCACTCTGGATACCATGTATGTCAAAGCACAAGATGGTGTACTAAAGCGAGATGGCTGGTACATTCGGCCGTCTATAAAAGTCAACATACCCGGCTGGAAGCGCTTCAATGCTTTCGAGTTAGTCGCTCGATACGGCCGTCTCAATGTGGATTTACCGGCGGTTCCAGGAACAGACTTTTCCGAAACAGCCACCTGGGATCGCGAACAATTGACAGGTGCTTTAATTATTGATCTTTACAAGCACACCAAACTCAAATTGGAATATTATGTAAATAAAGAAGTCACCGGAGGCAGTGAAATTGCTAATAACGAGCTTCTTGCACAGTTAGAGGTTAAATTTTAACCTATTAATCGCAAATAGTTTCTGTCATATGCATCACACTCAGTGTTAAACCCTATCACCAAAATGCGCGGATAATAAATCGATAAACACACGAGCTTTCAAGGGTAGATATTCCCGTGAAGGATAAAGCAACCAAACCGCGCTATCATAATCTGTTGCCGTCACATCGTAATTTGCAAATAATCTAACAAGTTTGCCAGCCACTATATCATGCTCAACTAACCAATCGGGTAATAATGCCAATCCCAGACCTGCCACAGTAAATTGTTTAATCACCATGGAATTGGTCGCCAAGTATTTTCCTGCAATAGCGATTTCTGTCAGCTTGGCTTTTTTATCCCGAAATAACCAGTTCAAACTATAGCCTGGCCTTGGAAATAACAAGCAATGATGATTCGATATGTCTGCCAATGTTTTGGGTTCGCCCTGCTGCTGTAAATAGCCAGGACTCGCACACACATAAAACTCCAAGCTTGCCAGCCGCTTTGCCACATAGGATGAATCCTGCAACGAACCCAACCGAATAGCCACATCAATCCGCTCTTCCACCAAATCAGCATACGCATCGCTCAAAACAAGCTCAACAGCTAATGAAGGATAAGCCTTAGCAAACTCGGCCACTAACGGGGCCATCACCACCTGAGCAAATACCGAAACCACGCTGACACGCAAAGTCCCTTGCGGTTGTTGATGCAAGTCCATAGCCATTTGCTGAGCAGTTTGTAACTGCTCGGTGATGGCCTTAACGTGCTCAAAATAAATCAGCTCAGCTTCAGTCGGCTCTAACTTACGGGTATTTCGCTGAAACAACCGAATCCCTAGCTCTTGCTCCAACCCCGCAATGGCACGAGAAATGGAAGAAGGCGCCACGCCTTGCAAACGAGCCACTGCCGCAAAACTGCCACAGCGTATCACACCAATAAATAAAGTTAATATTGATAAATCCATTCGTGCATTTTACGCAATTGTCTTGTGCATTTCACTTTGTTTATCGCATCTTGCCAATTTGCTAAGCTGCTCCAACAAATACTCACCGACTGGAGAAAAAAATGTTAAATATCACTTTACTCGGCCTAGGAGCCATGGGCTCAAGAATGGGGAAACATCTACTCACCGCAGGTCATAACCTCACCGTTTATAACAGAACCCTCAGCAAAACTAAAACACTCGAAGCCGCCGGAGCAAAAGTCGCAGCCTCCCCTGCCAACGCTGTGGCACAGGCTGACGTGATTATCAGCATGGTCACCGATGATAAGGCTTCGCAGACAATCTGGCTAGACAAAGCTAACGGTGCCATAAATCATTTGCCCAATGACTCGCTGGTCATCGAATGCAGTACTCTTAGCCCAGCCTGGGTTCAAGAATTAGCAAGCCTGTTCAAGCAACAACAGCATGAGTTCCTGGAAGCCCCAGTGGTCGGCTCACGGCCACAGGCTGAAATGGCCTCTGATATACATCATGTCGGCCCCGTAGGAACAGCCGGTAGGATGAAGCTCGCGATTAACGCATTATTTGCCATTCAAGTATCAGCGCTGAGTGAAGTACTCTCCACTCTGGAAAACAGCCAAATAGACATTACCCATGCCATCGAACTATTCAACAAATTGCCCGTCACCAGCCCAGCCTTAGCAGGCGTCGGCTCACAAATTGCCAGTCGTTCATACGCACCACTTTTCCCCATAAAGTTGGTAGAAAAAGATTTAAACTACCTGATCAATACCGCTATCAACATGGATAAAAAAACACCCATCACTCAAGCCTCTCGATATGTCTTTCACAGTGCCATAGACAAAGGATATGGTGAACACAATATCTCAGGGGTGGCACAGCTTTATTTATAGGAGGGAATCATTCTTAGAAATAGGCACGCAATAACTTCTCTAGTCCGAGTTGATGCCCAGATTGAGATAGGGCACCAACAATCGGTATTTTAAGCAACGTCAGAGATAACACCGAAATGCCAAATCGGGAAGTTATTGCGAGCCCATTCCTAAGCATTATATTTTACTTGTTCACCAACCGGAACAGCTAAGGTTAAATCGTGCATAAAACTTATCGTGAAACGATTGTCCTGCGCAAAACCAAGTGCAAAGAAGCAATTAACATAAACAAGCGCATCCGTTCCATCCAATGCCCAATTGCGAACGTTACAAAAACCATTTCCTCTTGGAAAACATGGCAAGGTATCCTGTACTATACTTAAATGGTATCGTTCGTTTAATCGTACGATATATACTACCAAAATAATTTAAGGAAAATGCTTGTTGCCGTTTTTTTTAAATTCCATTAGTATTGCAGTAATGGCTGACAAAAAAGCTGCATAAAACAAAGCCAATCAAGGGAATTTTGAAAATAAAATAATAACAATATGGATAGCAAAAATCTAAATCGTTTCAAGGATAATGACTCGATTTGGATCGCATGAAAAGTGTTTTGTGGGAAACACTTAAATAATTCATTGAAACAAAACGTGTCTACATTATCAAATATGTTAATGTGCTGTGCCGATTTTTTCATTCGGCAACACGCTGCCGTGCATTATGTAAGATCCCTCGCGATACACTTCTCCTGTTCCTGTTAGGAATATTCAAAAGATTAAGCTGAAATATCAGCGATAGAATGGATTAACATATGACGCTCAAATTGAGTCTATATATTTGTCCACTCCTATTCTTAGAAACATTACTGAAGCAGGTTTAAATTGCCTAAATTCATAGCGTCACAACAACAGTTAATAAATCAAGCGCTTGAATTTAGTTGATATATAGATTCGGAAGCTATTATCCAGACATCGGTTTGTCATTGATGGGTTTCGCTTTACGCTACCCATCCGACACACACGGTGGATTATATGCGACCAGATCTATACCCATAGCAATTTACTATAGATATGCAACACCATCACTGCTATTAAGAATGGATGTCTATTGAACACCTTAGGGAACCACGCCAACTCATCGTAGGCTAGCGTGCGAACTTGGTTTCACTTAATGCCAGTGAATTGAAATTGATACCGTGGGGGCGAAATTTTATTAAATTTCGTTATGGTTCAAACGCAACTTAATAGCTATTCAGATAAACATACTTGAGACATTGGTAGCGGTGGCAGTCAGATGGGCTGATTGGCATATCGTTTTGATTACCTACGTATGAAAGTGTCGTTATCTGCATCGCTATTGGAGAGGATAAATCATGCGTTTATACATAAAAAACAAAACCGATATATATTTTATTCCATTCGCTATTCTATTATGTTCAATGTTTCTTATCTCTTGCTCAAGTCAATCGGGAGACGGTACAAGTACTGAACTCGCCAGCGGCGTCGATACATCCGCTGACAATTCAATCACACCCAATGCCGTGTTATCGACACCAACCATCGAAATCTCATCGCCATCAACAACCATAACACCAGGCACGGCTATTACCTTAACAGGTACGGTTAACAATCCCGACTATAGCCGCCTGAGATTTATTTGGGGCTTCGATGGTGTAACACCAAATGACGCAGAAAGTACTGATAAGTCATCTGTAAAAACCGACGCCATTACCTTTAATGATATTGGAAAATTTGAGATTTCTTTACGTGTCGTCGAACTTGCAAACCCAACCAATAGAAGTGCCGGCAGCATTGAAATCATTGTGGAAAACTCGACAAACCCGGCTCCGAGTCCCACACCCTCGCCGACCCCTGATCTCAACGATCAAACGATAGCAGCAACCATTAGCTCCCCCTCGTCGTCGTCATTGACTTTACAACGAAAAGACGAAATCACTTTCACTGGCACCATTACTGATCCCGGCAATAACGGCCCTTATACCTATTATTGGAATTTTGCTGGCGTGACTCGCAATGCCACCTTAACAAGTAGCAACAAATCCATCACAACCCAGTCAGTTGAATTCAATAAAGCAGGTAATTATACAATCTTTTTACGAGTCGCAGACAAAACAGGCACAATTAGTTCGATCACAGATCAAATTGCGATTTTAGTGACCAATGCTCCCTCACCGGCACCCAATCCACCGCCAGGCAATGGCAATGCCGGGAACAATACAACCGCCCTTTTAAGCGCACTCGAGCATCCAAAATTTGTCAATGCCTTACCGATACCGAGAGTACTGAGACCCAACAGAAATCGATTTCCAGGATTTGAATTTTACGATATAGAAATGAGTCAATTCACTCAAGATTTAGGTTTAGTCGATCCACAAACCGGTCGTTCATTGAGAACAACGGTTTGGGGCTATGATGAGAGTTATCCTGGACCAACCATCGAATCACGATCAACCTCGCCGAAGAATGTGGTAAATCCAGGTACGCCGGTAAAAGTGCGCTGGAGTAATGATTTACCAAACACTCACTTGTTGCCCTTAGATACCACCCTGCGCTGCGGACCCCAGGCATTTGGATGCCGCCCCGAAGTACGAACCGTGACTCATTTACATGGCGGGCATACCGATGCTGGCAGCGATGGTCATCCAGAAGCGTGGTTTTCACCAGGATTTGCGCAGAGTGGCCCCACCTTTGATCGCTCACTACGTGGCGTGTATACCTATCGAAACGATCAAGAAGCAGCCAGCCTTTGGTACCATGATCATGCCATGGCGATTACCCGCTTAAATGTTTATGCCGGTTTAGCTGGATTTTATCTCATACGTGATGATAACGAAGATCGCTTAGTGCGTGAAAATTTCTTACCTCAGCCAAGTTATGAAATTCCGATGGTGATTCAAGATAGATCGTTTTACGCAGATGGTTCACTTTTTTATCCTGACGACCCCTTTGTTGATCCTGTCAGCGGACAACCGTTGACATTAGATCCGCTGACTGGCCAACCTTCACCATCGGTGGTGCCTGAATTTTTTGGTGATTTCGTTTTGGTCAACGGTAAAGCTTGGCCGGTATTGGAAGTCGAGCCGAGAAAATACCGCCTCAGAGTGCTGAATGGGTCTAATTCTCGTTTTTATGACATGAATTTTTCCTGGCAGAAACCACAAGGGCAAACCACAAACTTAAAATTTTTCCAAATTGGCACCGATGGTGGCTTACTGGATGATGCAGTCGAAACACAAAGCTTGCTATTGGCGCCTGCCGAGCGTGCCGATGTTGTGATCGACTTTTCTGAATCCAGCCTGCAAGGTGGCACCATCATTTTAACCAACCGGGCCAATTCCCCGTTTCCTTTCGGCGATCCAATAGACGCACAAACCACTGGGAAAATAATGGCCTTTAAAGTTGTTAAGCCACTAAATATTTACATCCCAGATAGTCGACAACCAGAAACCTTGCGATCACAAAAAATGCCGCGACTGCAAGCCACACCCGGCGTCCCTGCACGCGAATTGGTATTGGTCGAAGGCACGGACGAATTGGGTCGCTTGCAGCCCGCCTTAGGCACTGCAGCCACAGGCGGTTTATTATGGTCTGATCCTGTCACCGAAACACCAAAATTAAATACCACGGAGATCTGGACAATCATCAATGCCACCCCTGACGCGCATCCGGTACATCAACATTTGGTACAATTCCAAATATTAGATCGACAGAAATTTTCAGGGACTTATGTACCCGGACAACCGGTTAGATTGAGCGGGCCACGGACGCGACCAAACAACCAAGAAGCGGGTTGGAAAGATACTGTTCGAGCTAACCCAGCTGAAGTGCTACGCATAATTGCACATTATGATCTACCTGGTGAATATGTTTGGCATTGTCATATTTTAGAGCATGAAGATCACGAAATGATGCGACCTTTTAGAGTGGTAAATTAGGAAGCTGGGTTACCTGGTTCCCACGGTCCTCCGTGGGAACCTATAGCGCTTGCAATAACTCATCCATCGTATGCATTCCCACGCAGGAGCGTGGGAACGAGAAAAAAAAGGGCTAACGTAAGATATTTAACTCAAGACGAAGTTACCTTTTGTTGAATCATTTGCACCAGCGGCGTATAGCCGGATTTTCCAATCATGTTGCCCACTTGATCGAAATGCGCTTTGTTGCCCTTGATACCAATACCATCAACCAAACGATTAAGAAAGGCAAACGTACTCGTCACCACAATCACATCTTCGATGGCTAGATCAGACCAAGCGGCTTGCCTCAGTTTTTCAATATCTTTACGGGCTATTTTACCCGGCTCCAAGGATAGTTTGCCAACAAACGCAAACAAGACTTGCAGTTTTGGATCGGCAGATTCAATCGATTGGTTGACCGCTTCCTCCCCTACCACTTGCTTTTCCCCAAGCGCATTTAAAACGCTAGCGTGCGAGTCTATACAATAATGGCAGTGATTTATTCGAGACACATATAACGCAATTTTCTCCCGCTGTGCATGGGATAACTCTGACGTACCTGTCATGACCGAATCTAAGAGTTGCACAAAAGCGAGATAGCGACCTGAGTCCCGCAGAAATATATCACCAACACCTTGAATATTCTCTTGATAATTTAAAAAAGTCATTGATGCTTCACCTTGTTAATATGATGCCTAGCAATATACGCTGTGCTACAATGCAAGTAAATTACGCAAAATGGAAAACATGGATTGCATGAACGCACAAGAATTGGAGTGGAATGACCTCAATTTAGTACTAGCGATTTGCCGAGCGGGCAGTTTATCGGGTGCGTCACGACGACTAGGTGTGAATCATTCAACGGTATTTAGACGCATCAGTGCCATTGAAGAAAAATTGGGCGTCAGACTTTTTGAGCGTTTGCCTAATGGTTATGCCATGACAGATGCCGGAGAGACCGTCTTTGAGGTGAGCGAAAGAATTGAAAATGAGGTACAGGAACTGTCACGACAACTAATGGGCAGAGATTTCCAGTTGCGAGGAAGTTTGCGGGTGACCGCACCTGATGCCTTGGTTATGAAAATACTTGCCCCATATGTGGCTGATTTTTGTCGAACTTATCCAGACATTCATTTAGAGCTTAGCACCGATAACCAGTACTTAAATCTAAACTACCGAGAGGCTGATGTCGCCATTCGATCGACGGACTCGCCACCCGAAACGGTTGTCGGCCATCGATTATGCCTATTGGCAACAGCGGTATATGGCTCAACAGTTTATCTTAATCGGCATCCGGTAGACACAATAGCCAATTACCACTGGATAATGCCCAATGAAGGACTCAACTTATTACCCGCTAATCGATGGTTAAAACACCACTACCCAGAAGCACCCATCGTATTACGAAGTGACAAATTAACTGTGCTCTATGAAATGATCAAACAACATCTTGGGGTTGCCCCATTACCCTGCTTTCTCGCTGATACCGATACGGAACTAAAACGAGTCATTGACCCACCTAAAGCACTGGCCTCCGAGTTATGGGTACTCACTCATCCCGATCTTAGATATACGGCACGGGTACGCGCTTTTGTTGAGTTTTTAATGCAAGCCTTAGAAAAAGAAAAACCGTTGATTGAGGGAAAAAGCAAACCCATGCCTAAAAACTAGTCATCGAAACAATACACTATCAAAATTCAATAAAACAAAAGGAGCTGATATGACTTCAGCAATATACGCATCACTTTTGGCTTTTCTCATCTCTTGGCTGTCTTTGAATGTTATTAAGGCACGTAAACGAAATAAGATACGTTATGGTGATGAAGGAAATAAAGAACTACAAATAGCCATCGCAGCACATACTAATGCAATTGAATATATCCCCATCGCTTTATTGCTTTTATTCGCGTTGGAATACAATGAAGCCAATATTTGGATCGTTCATAGTTTAGGAGTCGCGCTTATCGTCGGCCGATTAATTCATGCTCGTGCGCTGTTATCTGAAGATATAAAAGGACGAGTATTAGGAATGAAAATAACCATTTATACAATCATTAGTTTGGCAATATTTAACTTTATTTATCTTCCATACAATCAGCTATTCAATTTTTAATCATGGTTTTCACTCGAACAAAATCAGGCTGCGCTGATTGACTGCATGGATACCAGTCAACCAGCATGCCCCAATCTGAGCTACCGACAACCCCATAAAATGCACTTCATTAATGAGATCGCTCAATAAATTTTCAACAACAAATTCACAACGATCACAAACCATATTTTTGATCTATAATTTCATAGAACTTATTCTCCACACCCATTCAGAAGCATATACCACATTCCAGTATCAAATTCATCTAAAGGATCTTTTTCTCGTATTTCTGCGCAAATCACTTTTCCGTCTGCAGAAGTAAAAGTCACTCTTGTTCTTCCATCGCTACCTATGTAGCTGCTAATCCCAGCTTTTTTTTCTTGTGATATTTTTAAACGTAGCGCATTGTTTGCTAAATTTCTGGTGAGCGGGTTAAAAATTTGTATCGTTTTTTCGTTTTCAGATTCGGTGTGTACAAATTCAATGGCACGGTTGATAAGCTCTGCTCCGGTTGGCTTTATTACTTCCTTAGATAATACGGACTCAGCTGCTTGCGACTCGAACTCAGGAGTGGGTACAGAGGGCTCCGTATTGAGTTGAACATCGACTTTAAGACTTTGCTCTTCGATTTCTACGGGCTTAATTGAAAGTACTTCTTGCTTAACTACTTTCTTTATTCGTTTTTGCTGGGGCCGTATCTTCTGTTGTTTAGTTTGTTTTTCAATCGTCGGCTCAACAGTTGGTTTTGCGCGAATGATATCAATTGACATCAAGTCTAACTCAGATGAAATGACAGGCTCGTACACATTATTATATTTTATCCCAAAAAGCAGCGCAGCATGAATTGCCAAAGAGAGAATGATTAAAATGCTAAACCGAAAATACGTATTAACATTTGAGTTCTTTTGGCGATGATGCGCTAAAGTATCATAATGAGATAGTTGCATAGTTTTTTATATAATTCATAAACGACTGCCACTTAATGATTGTTATTATGGGAATAGCGGACTCAGCAATGATTCATTATAAAGCAAAACAAGCCATCAACCTAGTTTCACCTGGGTTCTATAGGAAAAAAAGGGGGGAGTTATGTAAGATCAACGAATGGGTCAAGCAGGATCGAAAGCATTATTTCGGATGTAAATCATGAACGGTAGTTAGCTATTCGTAGTTATTGTGCTGATTTAACTCCTGCGTTTATTGTAACACCAGGAGTTAACCAGCATAGCCAAAATAACAACAGTCATTTATTTTATTGAATAAATAACTCGTTAAAAAACCCTTGCATTTGCGTCCAGGACAAGCGGTCAGCGGCTGCGTGATAGGCCAGTGGAATACCAAATTTTTTGCCAATTTCAGTGGCCTCGGGATTGGTAAAAGCATGCACGGCACCTGGATAGGAAATAAACTCATAATCAACCTTAGCCGCGTTCATTTCCTGTTTGAAAGTTTCAATCGCTTCGGGTTTGATAAACTTGTCATCCTCACCGTTGAGTACTAACATTTTTGCTTTTACATCACCCGCTTTCGCTGGAATACTGGTATTCAAGCTTCCATGAAAACTAACGACACCGGTTAAATCCATGCCAACTCGGGCCATATCAAGCACAACAGCCCCGCCAAAGCAGTAGCCGATGGCAGCCAATTGTTTGGTTGCAGTCACTTCATGTTGCTTTAACAGATTCATCGCCGCTTGAAAACGCGCTTTAGCTACCGGCATGTTTTTTCTAACAGCTCCAGAAAATTCACCGGCTTGTTTTGGATGCGCTGCGTTTTTACCATCACCATACATGTCAACCGCCAAAGCCACATAACCCATCTCCGCTAACATACGCGCACGTTTGCGGGCATATTCATTGTGTCCCCACCACTCATGTACCACTAACACACCCGGGCGTTTACCTTTAATGCTATCATCGTAAGCAAGATACCCCCGCAAAGTCACCCCATCTGCGTCATATTTAACCTCTGTGCCTTGCACAGCGGCTTGCAGTGGAAAACTAATGAAAAATAATAATAAGAGAGAGCACAAAATGCGCATATTCATTTCCTTATGGTTTGATAGAATCACTAATTGTTTAAATTTCGGCTAATTTGACAATACTAATACCGAAGTTTGTATCATTATAACCATAAAATATCATTTGATTACAATAACTGACTCTATGTCCGAAACACTTGAGATTTAGGTATTGTCAATGGTGCTTGCTGTATTTTAGCCCACTCTTATAAACCATCAATAAATGAGAGAATTTCCCGAAACACTCGTTGTGTTGTCTCTGGTGACAATATATCACCCGCAATCACATGGGGCTGATTCCCTTTCGCAATTTTAATTTCTTTGATTTTTTTTACCGATGCAGGTATCCGCTTAAATTGTTTTTCAATAGCCATAGCATCAACAATTTGATCCTGGGATGAATACAAAACTAACACGGGGGTAGTGATATGTGGCAGTGCCGTATCGCGAACCCGTTGTATCAGTTGTACCATCGGAATTAATGCGCAGCTGGGATATTCGGTTGTCCAATAATAAGCCTGTGCTTCATTCTTAGGTTCAAAACGATAAACAGGCCCTTGCATAAACTTCAACAGGGTTTCCGCCCAAGGCAATAAAAGCAATTCACTTTGCCACTGTTTTAAACCAAAGTTGGGAGAAATAAGAATTAAACTCTTTATGGAGTTTTTATGTTCACCATTGACAAGCCAACTCGCTAGTGTAGCTCCAGTCGAGGTCCCGACTAAAATCACTTGCCTACCAAGGCGGGTGGCAATGCTCATGGCCTCCATCGCATCCTGCAATAATGCACTCACATGGATCTCAGCCATGGCCTCATTGCTACGTCCGTGTCCAGTGAGTCGAGTGTAAAACAAATTGGCGTTGAGTTTCTCGGCAAGCAAATCGCAAACCGGTGAAATCTCTCTGCGACTTGCCGAAAACCCATGTAAATAAACAATAGAAAATTCGGTTGGCTGGCGTGTTTCAGAATTCGCCCAAACAATGGTTTTTTCGGTACCCTTCCGAAGATCCGGTATGGCCTGCTCAGAGGTTTTCAAATATAAGTCCAGATCATCCGGTAAGGATGGCGGCTTGATATTCTCATGGACTGTCCTATCACGACCGACAATCATTTTCACCAATAGCAATACAAAAGTCTTCGGAATAAACCATTTCAATATTTTTTTCATAAAATTATTCGAATGCGTTATTTTCCCTTTCACTGATGGATCGGAAAATGTTGAGCGCTCATAAAATAGATATCAATAAAGTTTTACCCATTCATCAATCACAAAAGCTCATAATAAAGCCAACTCGAATCAACCGCTAATATCAAACGTCTTGTGCTGAATAAATCAGCACTTATAAAAATAAACTCCAATGCTTTTGGCGAATAAAAAAAAAATGGGGAGAGCCCAGTGAATTGATAAAAGGCGAACGTTTAGATCATCATGATATTGTGATCGATATCATCAATGAACTCAAGATCATAGAGATGAATAGTGTACAGATTCAAGTCGCCGAGCAAAAAACATCCATAAAAAATACCAACGTATTGCCAACTTACAAGAATTCAAAATAGGAGAAGGGAGAGATCGACACTAAGAATAAGGAATGAGCAACGTAATCATTGTGTAAAATATTGATTCAGGTGATCAATGCCAGGCAAGAATACTTAGTTAAATAGGTGCAAAATTTTTCTTTTTTAGGTCGTTTATTTATCAGTAAATCCAGTGGCATAACCCATAACGTATTTATCATAACCCATGCAAAAAAATAGCTCCAAGATAACTCTAAACAATTCATCTTTTTCTATATTTTGTGTCTGTTCCAAATATAACCCAATATGCGCAACAGATAACTTCTCTCCCTCGATAGGAAACTCCCTAGCAAGACTTTTGAATGACTCAATAACAGAGTTGCAACTACCAGGTTGCAGTTCTTTTTTAGTGCTTAAAAATATTTCTAGCGTTTCTTTGAAATTCTTTGCTCTTATTGAATACTTCAAAAGACGGTCCAAAATATCACACTCATTATTGCGAAGGGTGTATAAAGTTGTATTAAGCCATTCCTGTTCACTTTTTAATAGGCCATGGTAACCATCGTCCAGTACTAACATCGATGGGAAATTTATTTCTTTGGTTATCTTTCCCGCAGCGATAGATGCTATTCTCTCCCCCGGATTTAATACTTCTATTATCGCTTGAGATACTTGGCAATCCTGCATCGAGGGAAAATTATTTTGTTCGACTTTTCCCTTTTTGCGCTGCTCACGTTGAAATCTTGATAATAACCCACAAACGTGAGTCACTTTTCTTTCATCGTCGAATGCCACCTTAATATACACCTCATCTTTCTCGAAGAGAGGCATGTAATCGCGTCTATATTCACAATTGAATTCAGGGTCAGCGCAAGGATATACTTGCGGCCCATCTACCGTTTCTTTTGTTTTATCAATAACTTGCTTGATTAGAGGACTGATTGGGAGTTGCTTTTTTTTAGGATCACTATCCTTTAATAGCTCCGTTAAGGTTTGCTCGTCCTCTAGCGGCTGTTTTTTGAATAGTTTATTCCATTTACTTAAGATATTCATAAAACCAAAAATAGGGAAATAATTACAGTGAGAAGAAGCCTTAACGCCAGAACCAACCATAGGTATTAGGCATTCTCTGTGCCAGAAAAACACGCCAATGATTGACGGGTCACTTGAGATTTTTTAGTTGGAAAATGACGGCTTTCTTAAGTTCAAACCGATAAACAGGCCCATGCATAAAATGCAACAGGGTTCCCACACTGGGCAATAAAAGCAATTCACTTTGCCACTGTTTTAAACCAAAGTTGGGAGAAATAAGAATTAAACTCGTTATGAAATTTTTATGTTCACCATTGGCAAGCCAACTGACCAGTGTGGTCCAGTCGAGGTCCCGACTAAAATCACTTACCTACCAAGGCCGGTAGCAATGCTCATCGCCTCCACCGCATCTTGCAATAATGCATTGTCATGAATGCCAGCCATGGCTTCATTGCTTCATCCGTGTCCAGTGGGCCAACCTAACGATCACTACCAATAAATCATCGCCAGATCGACTCTGAACAATGAAACTTAATCAGTCAACGTGGTAAAGCGTTTACGTAATTCAACCCATTCTTCACGCGACATGGCACTCACATCCAGATTTCTTAATAAACCGTCAGATAAAGAGTAAATCCAACCGTGTATTGCGACATCCTGGCCTCGTTTCCAAGCGTCTTGCAAGATGGTTGTGCTACCCACGTTAATCGCCTGTTCCGCTATATTTAACTCAGTTAAACAATCTAGTTTTTCTCCAAAATCACTAATGCTTTTCAGTTGTTTTCGATGCCGCACGGCGATATCGCTGATATTACGCAGCCAGTTATCGATCAATCCGTTAGAGGTTTCTTCCAGCGCTGCACGCACACCACCGCAACCGTAATGGCCACAAACGATGACATGTTTCACTTTTAAGACATCAATTGCATATTGAAGTACAGACAAGCAACTCATATCCGTATGCACCACAAGATTCGCTACATTGCGATGGACAAAAAGTTCGCCAGGTAATAAACCAACAATTTCATTCGCTGTCACCCGGCTATCGGAACAACCTATCCATAAATATCGAGGAGTTTGTTGTTTAGCCAGCTCTTGGAAAAAACCTGGTTTTTGCTGTTCAATTTCAGTTGCCCAGTTTCGGTTGTTAGTGAACAGCGTTTCCAATAATTTCACGAGCTTCTCTCTCATAAATCAACTTAACGAACTGCAATACTAGCGATTAATTGCTAAAAATCAACATAGTTCTATCATTTCCTGATTAATTTGCATCCATAACGAACAGTTTTCAGGCATCAACAGTACTCGTCTTATGCCACTATTCACCACTTTAGTTACATCCTCAGAAACCTGGATCTTCAGGATGAGGCTTGCCTTTTCCTGTTTCAAGATAATTCTTTAAACTCACGCCAAGGAAGAAACCCCATTTACTGTTACAATGCATGAAAAACTCAGAGGGATCTTCCCATCCACGATGGGCAAATTGCATGACTGAACCTCGCTCATGAGGCTGAATTTCAAAACTGAATTCTTTGGTATCGACCCACGGTCCAGATACACATTTCCAGACGACTTTCTGGTTGGAAACCAACGCTTCAATTTTCATATCAACTCGGTGATCGCCGTTAGGTCCGAACAGAAAGCTCGCTAACGCACCTACCTCCGGCGTCGTTTCTGTTTTAGTCCACCAGGCACTCAAGCCACTTTGTTCAGTCAGCGCATTATAGAGTTCTGCGGGAGACGTTTCGATGATGATACGATGTAAAATGTCTGTCATAATCATTTCCTTTCGTTTGTTTCACAGTGAAAAAATATTGTATATAGTTAACCAAATGGTGTACTAAATAGGCGCAAATAATCACAAGGCCGTGGTCTAAAACCCAAACTACGCTTTTAGTATATATTCGCTCAAAGAATCAAAAGTGCTATTCCAACCAAACTCATGCCCTTGATAAGCTTCTTTATTCGGAAGACGCTCATGGGTCAACCTAATCTTGGTGGACTGGTTGAGTTGCTTAAAATCAATGCTTACCAAGGTTTCCGCACATTGATTTTTGCTACCCCCGCAAGCCTGGTGTTCAAGCACCCAGGTGAATACTAATTTTTGAGGAGGTGTTATTTCAAGGTATTCGCCAAAATGTTTAATGGATTCTCCGTCAGGCGGCTGCAAAACTAACAGGTATTTTCCCCCGACTCGCAAATCGATTTTAGCCGTGGTAACAACAAAACCTGCCGGTCCAAACCAATTCGCTAATACCTCCGCCTTTGTCCAGGCTTCAAATACCCTGGCGACCGGCGCACTGAAAACACGACTGATAGTTAATACCGCTTGATCACTTGATCGTGCTAGGTTATCCATTTTTTTCCGATTGCTTTTCCGTCGTTTCATTTAGATAGCTATCTAACGCATCCAACTTGGTATTCCAGAATTTCTCATAAAAAGCGATCCATTCGGCCGCTTCGTTCAAGGGTTGCGGCACCAAACGACAACGATGTACCCGACCTATAACTTGTCTTCGCAACAACCCGGCTTTTTCTAAAACCTTGAGGTGTTTAGTAATCGCTGGTTTCGAGATATCAAAGGGTTTCGCCAACTCCATCACGGACATTTCCCCGTCACAAAGTCGCAACAGCATCGCCCTGCGGGTTGAGTCAGAGAGGGCTGAAAAAATAATATCCAATTGCTGAGCACTATAGTTAACCATATGGTGTACTATAGGCAATCCTTGTCGTGCTGTCAAATGCCCTGATGCGAAATGTAGCCTAAAAAATGATCCACTATATACCTATTCAATATTTTCGATCGTTATGGTCAAAATAACTCACTATATTGCTCTATCTGATCGAGTATACTGACTATAACCAGTTAATTTTTCTTGAAAATTCAGACGCACTTTAAGAGAATTCATCGATTCTGGTACATTACCGAACATTAATTATACAGAGGAAAAAACATGGCCCTATACCAAAAAGGCGAGCCTTATGCCGTCGATGTAAAATCCAGCAATACAGTTTATATTTGTCAATGCGGCAAGACCAATAGCCCCCCCTTTTGTGACGGAAGCCATCAAGGCTCTGAAAAAGAACCTCTCGCTCATACTGCGGTCAGCGATGAGACACTTTATGTCTGTGGTTGCGGAAAATCTGGTAATATCCCTTTTTGTGACGGAAGTCACAACAGCTAAAAGCCATCGGCAAATTTTTACTCGACATTGAGCAGCCTGGCGTTTGAAAAATTCTTGTGAGATCAAACGATAGACTGCCTAATGTCGGCTTTAACCAGGATGATCAAACATGCCAAAAACCATTGTTACCATGACAGACCCCTTATATGAATACATGCTCAATACCTGGTTACGTGAGTCGGATGCATTAAAAGCGTTGCGAGAAGAAACCGCACAACTGGAAATGTCTGCCATGCAAATTTCGCCGGATCAAGGGCAATTCATGGCTTTCTTAGTTACGCTACTGAGTGCAAAACGTATTATCGAAGTGGGTACCTTTACTGGATATAGCGCATTAGCCATGGCCTTGGCGACCGCAGAGGATGCAAAAATTATTTGCTGCGATGTGAGCGATGAGTGGACAAGTATTGGTAAAAAATATTGGAAAAAAGCCGCTGTTGAAAATAAAATTGATTTACGCTTGGCACCCGCACTAGACACCTTGAAAGATTTATTAGCAAAAGGTGAAAATAGCTTTGATTTCGCTTTTATTGATGCAGATAAGACAAACTACGATGCCTATTATGAAGCCTGTTATTCCCTCGTGAAACCTAACGGGATAATCGCCATTGATAATGTCTTTTGGGGCGGCTCAGTGGTTGATGCTTCCCAACAAGATGACGATACCAACGCCATTCGCGCCTTAAATGAAAAACTGCAACACGATAAACGCATAGATCTTTCTATTGTACCCATTGGCGATGGTTTAACATTAGCGCGTAAACGCGGTTGAGGAAAAGCTGCTGCTATGTTTTATATTCGAAAAGGATAAACATTGAACATCAATGCATCCATCATTGACCAACGGCTAACCGCCGTTCAAAGCAAGATACGCGAACAAGCCGCAGATGAGCTGCAAATAAATCAAGACGATAAACTACGCTCACTAGCTTTCGTATATCTATGCGTCAAAACTATGCTCGACCTTGACGATACTGAAACCTTCGATTGCTTGACAGAAGGCAGTGGGGATTTTAGCGTCGATGCCATGCACCTTTCTGAGGACATCGACGGAGAAGTTATTGTTACTCTTTTTCAAGCGAAATACCATAAGAACTTGGAAGCCAAATCCAATTTCCAGGAATCTGCTATCAACGCCCTGATCAATGCCATCCAATATATTTTTGACCCATTCTCACAATTAGATCACATCAATGATCGCCTGCGAGCAAAAGTAGAGGAGACCCGTTCTTTAATTCGTGATGGTTATATTCCTCGTTTTCGCGCCCTAGCCTGTAATAACGGTCTTAAATGGAACGCTGCGACGCAGCAAGCCATCGATCGAACCAATTTTGGCGATCAAGTGACTTGGGAATATGTGAATCACGATGTCCTTATCCGCATTCTCCAACGCGTCAAGCCCGTGGATGACACACTGCGTTTGACCGGAAAAGCAATCATCGAAGATATGAATTTTAGTCGGATTTGTATTGGTCGAATGCCCGTATCAGAAGTGGCCAACTTACTAAAGCAGCATGGGGAACAGCTTCTGGAGCGTAATATCCGTCGCTATCTTGGCTTGCAGGGCAATCGTGTGAATGAAGGCATTCGGCAAACTCTAACAAGCTCAACCCTCGATAATTTTTACTTCTTCAATAATGGTCTGACGCTAGTTTGCAATGATTTTTCCTATAACGCGCTGCAAAATAGTGACTACCAAGTCAAAGTGGAAAATTTGCAAATCGTCAATGGTGGACAAACTTGTATGACTATTTTTAAGACCTTAGAGTCAATGAATAGCCATCAGATACCCAAGAACGCCAGCGTCCTTATTCGCCTTTATAAACTGCCGAAAGATAATCAAGACATTATTCTGCAAATCACCCAGGCAACAAATAGCCAAAACCCAGTTGATCTGAAAGATCTCAAAGCAAATGATGAAAAACAGCAGCTATTAGAGGAAAGCATTACGGCATTAAGTTATAGCTATCGCAGAAAACGCGCGGATACAACGATTAAATCAACGGACATTACCTCGGGTGCAGCAGCTGAAGCGATTTTAGCCGTATGGAGAAATGCACCACATCAGGCAAAATTTTTCTCTCGAGAACATTTTGGTAAACTCTATGACACCATCTTCACCAACGACCTGAATGGTGCCCAAACGATTAGTGCCGTGCTTCTCTACCGAATTGCGGAAAATCGCCGCCGACGCCCGGAAAAAGATGATCCTATTTTTGTACGTTACGCCTCCTGTTTTATCGCCATGCAGATGGGGAGACGCCTGTTAAGCAATCTTAACGTCGATCTTAGAAACCTTAATCACCAAAACTTCGCTCAAGCTGTCCAGTTGATACAACAAAATGGCAGCGCTTATTTTGCTCAATCGCTACTGGATATTGAGCAAGCCCTCAAAAGATTGTACGGTGATTCCAACATTTCCCTTCAACAGCTTTCAGCCACATTCCGCCGGGGCGATTTGATACAAGAACTTTTGGAAATGGCCATTTAGCCGAAATATTTATTTGCCCCTTATGGATGAACCCAGTCAACATAATGCGTACCTCACCGCACATGTCAATTTATTACTCGACAGCTATCAACGGCTAACCGGGCGTCATTTGCTTGATGCTAACTTAGCCGGTGCGGCGGCAGCGAAAGCCATTTTTTATGCCCCCTTTGTAGTTGTTTCCCATAACACCGCTGATGATCCCGTGTTTAATTATGCCAATCAAACGGCGCTTGAATTATTTGAAATGACTTGGTCGGACTTTACTGCACTTGCCTCTCGACAATCAGCCGAGGCACCCAATCAGGACGAACGCGCTCGTTTACTGGCGGAAGTCACTGCCAACGGATTTATCGATAATTATTCAGGCATCCGTATTTCTCGAACCGGCAGAAAATTCTTTATTCAACAAGCCACGGTATGGAATCTGGTTGATGCCCACGGCAATGACTACGGTCAAGCGGCTACTTTTAGTCATTGGCGGTATCTGTGAGGGATAACCAGGACATCCACCGAAATATCCATCGTCAAATAACGGGCAGCATCCACACCCCGTTCAAAAGTGCATCACTCTACGCAACCACAAAAAATAATAATCATTGAAACAAAAAAGCAGAGGAAGAAAAATTACCCCAAAGGAAATAAATAAAGAGGCGAGCAGATTAAAAAGTACGCACTTGCTGCATAAAAAATAACAAAAAAATTGGAAAACATTAATTGGTTGGATTAATGTACAACGCTTTCACCGCCCCCAATCCCTTCAACCAGGACTGCCCCATTTGACGACAAGCCTGCTGCAAACAGGTTAACTGTCCAATCATGCGATAAAAACGCGAATCAAAATGTTTCACACTCACCAACCACTCTTTTTCATCAATCGCCAATCGTTGTAAGATCGGGGTGAGATGCGCAGGAATGGCGCCTTTTTTATCGTCTCAAATCAATCTCTGATCTGGGACATCCACCACTCAGGTCTCTCAGTATACCCCAGGAATCAACCGATAACGCACGCGTCGTGCATAGTCTCGATAGCCCGGTAACTCTTCCTGTAAAGTCTGGTCTTCAAGTACGGTTCTAATCACCGCGATGATTGATGCTACCGCCGCAGGAATCAGTGTCCATACCGAGCCCAGGGCAAGAACAATACCGAACAGTGCAAGAATATTTCCGGCATAACCCGGATGCCGCACAAACCGGTACGGGCCACTGCTACACACCACATGCCCTCGATCCGTCTGAATGCGCACCACGCTGGAGAAAAAGCGGTTCTCTGCCAATGCCCATGCAGCGAAAGCGTATCCGAGCGAAATCAAAATGAAGCCAATCACGGCGAGCCATAGCGGAAATTCGGAGGACCAGTTATAGCGGTGGTCCAGCCCTGCTACAATGACCATAGGAAACACGAGACTCACCGCCATCAGTGGAGCAAGCACTTTGTCCCAGGCTTTTGCGTTTTGGATATTTTCAATATTTTGTCTTTCGGATGTTAATCCGGGATGTCGTTGTTCCGCCCACATGCGCCCACCAATAGCAGCGGCCAAGATTAGCATGGAATATAGCCACGCCTGCCACCAGCCGAGGTCCCCACCGCATATGAATAAAATCAGCGGGATTAGGAGATACACCACAACTAATCTGATCCACTGGCGAGGGGATACTGTTAGAGCTACCTCTTCATTAACTGTCTTTGCTGACATTGTCATTCCCCAAAATAAAATGGATTTGAGTGTGTGCCTAACGTCGAAAATAACTGGCATTTAACAGCGTGGTTTCTTTGTGCGACAATGACGCGATAGTGGCATAGCACGAAGAAACCACGCTGTTAAATGTCCACATTGATTTTTCTTGTTAGATTTATATACCTGCCTGATTAATCACTTGATGCGGGCCGGGGTTGAAAACTTATAAAATTTGAGAATAGTGTATTTGCCACACCATTCTCCCCTTTAAGTCTAAATATTTCAATTACAGTTTCCACCGTTGACAAGCCGGATGCAACCTGATTTCGCCTCAAATTATATTTTGAAGGGGCATTTGGCTTAATACTTAGAGTTTTATACTTCTTTAGGTAAGGACTCCGATTATACATTTTTCTACTTTCTTGCCATGTACCCTCGAGTAAAATAAAATTTTCAATACCCTCTATATCTTCTATTGAACCTCCTTCTTTGCTCATATAAACTAGCGCAGAATTTTCAGGAAACAATTCTGCTTCAAACATAACGTCAGGTTCCTTTCTCTTCCAAATAATAATCTCGCACCTGTTTTTTATAACTTCTTTAACTACCCTAGAAGTTGAAGTCTTCCTATCCAATTCCTTTTCATGTGTTAGGAGATATATTTTGAATTTACTCATTTGGTGATCTCAAATTGACTGAAATCTAACGCTTTCGGTGAGGGGCATGCCGTAGCTGTGGAATATTTGTGCTATCAAAGCAGCGATATCCGAGAGGATTAAGAGGGATTAAGGGGTCAAATCTTTACTTATACTATTAAAGTGCTCAGGAACTTCACCGCCAAGTGCTAATACCTCATTCAATCGACCAATCGTTCTCGATACCGTACAATAATTACCTACACCAAAAAACTTAGCTATCGTTGAAAGATTCTGGCCCGATAAATCCTGACTCAGTTTCATCGCTATCCAGCGTGGATAATTTCTCTGGCCTCTTCCGCGCACGCCTCTTTCGATTGTCTTTTTATCACAACCATAAAAAGAGGCGACGGCCTCGATAATTTGTTTAATGGGAATCGCTTGTTTATCGCCACGTGTCTTCACTTCCCGGCTAAAACTAAGCGCATTGGCATAAGCTATTTCTGCAAAGGGTTGACTCCCTCTAATCGCTGGCCATTGATTCTTTGCATAAAATGTTTGGGTTTCCTCATCAAGACCACGCTCAACATACCGCGCATACGCAGGGGCTGGATGAAGAACACCCAACTCACCAAAAACATCCGCTCTCACTAACCAGAACGGCCTCGCTGACTTGTTCAGATAGCCGGGATAACTCGACCACGGATATTCTATGAGTTGATGAACCAGGGGTTGTTTTAGTTCGACAGGATTTCGGTGAATATATCGACTCACTTGGAGTAAATAACTGGAGGCTTCTATCAGGATGGCCTTGTACCTGCCTCGGAACAAAGCACCCTCGGTTTTTTTGAGTTGATTATATTTTTGGGTATATAAGCCATTAATATGGCGCATCGCTCGACTTAAATTGCCTGTGGGCGTTTTAACCAACAAATGATAATGATTCCCCATTAGGCAATAGGCGTGAATTTCTATCCCAAAACGTTGGCAGGCTTGTTCTATGCACTGGAGAAAAGCTTGATAATACGCTTTTGAATGAAAGACAAGCTGTCTTCCCCTACCACGATTCATCACGTGATAAAAAGCATTGTCATATTCTATTCGTAAGGGACGCGTCATAAAAATAAGGATAGAACATAAAATAGTAAATGTAAAGATTTGACCCCCTATACGCCTGTTCTTGTTGTGGCGCCGAGATGAATATCGTGCGAACGCGAATACCGCCTCTTTTCCTGGTGCCAGTTTGATGAGCCGGCGAGGACACCGATGATGTAAACGCAGGCGATCATCAAGCAGATCAAAAATATCGGCCATCAAAGCCGAGGGTGGCGCTCGACTTCCATTCAGGTAAAATACGACAATCTACGTCGCTTTTCGAGCCCACTTGACGCCATGGCAATGAAAAGGACT
>Ga0316206_1000554_pt1 | contig 46870 bp, 42 predicted proteins | sample 6monthpyrite_MG_FD_204942 | JGI IMG/M metagenome (GOLD analysis project Ga0316206, IMG submission 204942) | Microbial mat bacterial communities from mineral coupon in-situ incubated in ocean water Damariscotta River, Maine, United States -... | ecosystem: Environmental > Aquatic > Marine >...
ACAACTGGTTTTTCACACAAATCATTGGACACTAACGGCTTACTAAAAATTGTGTCCTCATATATTATAATCTTTTGTTCACATTCGCCATCCCATAATAACAAACCATAACCTAAGTCATTAGTAATACCTTGAGACATACAATTTTTAACACTATCATTTTCTTCTGAAAAATTATTAATAGTTGATATTTGTAAAGGGTTAATCTCACGTGAACCGCAATATGTAAATATTAAAAGAATAATTATAAATAAATTTACTTTCATTGCCCTATGTGAAAATGATTTTTATGAACACTATGGTTATTATTAATAGTCCTACATAACTAATAAAATCTATATTTAACTTTATTTTTTGCATCTGTATTATTTTTATTTACCATTAGTCGTCTTTGCTCTATTTCTACTTCCAAATTTCCCCGCTTCACCGAATTTGTAATCCAACTGAAATTTACAACAAATATTGTCAATTTCAAAAAAAGCTACCCAATAAAATGGATAGCTTTAATAAAGTAATTTTTTTAATGTGACTTACGGTTGCAATACCACAGTTTCATTTGATGTAGCTTCTGCTTCAACTTTAATGATTCCTGTTCCATACAAAGTATCTCCTGACCTTACTTCAATATCTAATACAGCAAATCCTGCTTGACCTAAGTTATACATATCAGTATAATCAAAAGTTGCTTGACCTGAAACGTCAGTAATTAAAGTGTCATCAATAATAATTCCTGGGTGAGGATTAATTGACGGTGTTGGATAAAGTCTTACCATTGCACCAGGAAAAACTGCACCTGATGTATCTACAACTGTAATTACTGCCACAGTAGGAGATTCTTTTCTACAAGAAAACATTCCAACTGTTAAAAATGCAACTAACATTACAAATATTCCGGATTTAGCAATTATTCTGTTCATATAATCTAATTTTTAAGTAATTTCGCTTCACAATTTTAGCGTTATTTATACAAATATACGTTTTTAAAACTAAAAAGGTTGCACACTAATAACAATTAACAACCCTAAAAAGTTACAATTGAAATGGAATTAAAAGAAAAAATAGAAGAAATTAAGCAAGAAGTTGAAACATTTTCAGCTAAATCGGTTGATGAAGTTGAAGCGTTCAGAATAAAATATTTAGGCTCAAAAAACAAGATTAAAGATTTATATGCTGAGCTTAAAACAGTCCCAAATGAATTAAAAAAAGAATTTGGTCAGTTGATAAATGGGTTAAAAAATCAAACGCAAGAAAAATTTGATGGATTTAAAGATTCAATTCAAGGCAATGATTCAAAGTCGAATCAAAAGTCAATTGATTTAACTCGACCTGCTGAACAAATCGCTTTAGGATCAAGACACCCTTTAGCAGTAGTTAAAAATGAAATTATTGAGATTTTTAAACGCATTGGTTTTGTAGTATCAGAAGGACCAGAAGTTGAAGATGATTGGCATAATTTTTCAGCACTTAATTTTCCGCCAGAACATCCTGCAAGAGACATGCAAGATACTTTTTTTATTGAAACATCTGATGATGGTGATCGTTCAAAAGAAATGGCCTTAAGAACACACACTTCATCAGTTCAAGTACGGGTAATGGAGAATTCTGAGCCACCAATTAGAACAATTTCGCCGGGTAGAGTATATAGAAATGAGGCTATTTCGGCCAGAGCACATTGCTTTTTTCATCAAGTAGAAGGGTTGTATATTGATACAGATGTGTCGTTTGCCGATCTAAAACAAACTTTATTATATTTTGCACAAGAAATGTTTGGCGAAAAAGCAAAAATAAGATTAAGACCTTCATATTTCCCATTTACAGAACCCTCAGCAGAAGTGGACGTGAGTTGCACAATTTGTAATGCAAAAGGATGTAATGTATGTAAATATACCGGTTGGTTAGAGATTTTGGGTTGCGGTATGGTTGACCCAAATGTGCTAGAAGCTGCAAATATAGATTCTAAAAAATTCTCAGGATTTGCTTTTGGAATGGGAATTGAAAGAATAGCACAATTAAAATACAGAGTAGGCGATTTACGTTTATATTCTGAAAATGATATTCGTTTTTTAAATCAATTTAAATCTGCACACTGATGGGATGGTTTAGTTCAAAAAATAAAACAAATAATATTTCGAGAGGAAATATTAATTGGATTCCTTTAACCGAAATGAATCAATTAAATGAGATTAAAGAAGAGTCAAAATCGATTCCGGTATTGATTTTAAAACACAGTACAAGGTGTTCGGTGAGTTTAATGGCTAAAAATGCATTAGATAAAAACTGGGATATTGAACCAGATAAAGTCAAAGCTTATTATTTAGATTTATTAAAATTTAGACCGATTTCAAATCAAATAGTTGAAGAATTTAGTTTACAACATCAATCTCCTCAAGTGTTATTGATTAAAAATGGTGTTTGTGATTATACAGCTACCCATTCGGCAATTGATGCCAGAGCAATTAAACAAAATTTGTAAATTAATCACCTATGATAAAAGCAGTAATAATAGATGATATTCCTGAAGCAATTACAGTTTTAAAAGCAGATTTAGAAACGTATTGTGATAATATTGAAGTTATAGGTTCAGCAAATGGAGTTGTAAGTGGGGCAAAAGTTATTAAAGACTTAAAACCTGACTTGGTGTTTTTAGACATACAAATGCCTGACGGAACCGGATTTGATCTACTTGAAATTATAGGAGAAACGAATTTTAAACTCATTTTTACAACTGCATCAGACGAATTTGCTATTAAAGCATTCAAATTTTCAGCTATTGACTATTTGTTAAAGCCTATTGATCCAGACGATTTAATGAGAGCAGTAGAAAAAGTGGAACAACAGCAACAACCTACTAGTCGATTAGATTTGTTAAAGGAGAATTTAAACCATCCAAAAAAAATAGCCTTAAATACAGTCGATAAAATCCATATTGTTGACATTGAAAACGTAATTAGACTTCAATCGGATATTAATTATACAAAATTCTTTTTTAAAGACGGTAGCAAACTAATTGTGACAAAAACGCTTAAAGAATTTGATAAAATGTTGAGCGATCATCACTTTATTCGTATTCATCAATCGCATTTGGTAAATGTAAACATGATTAAAGAGTTTATTAAACAAAACGGTGAAGTTATTTTAACTGATGGGACTAAAATTCCGGTTTCAACTAGAAAAAAATCAACTTTAATGGATATGATTTCTAAATTTTAAACCAACCTTATGAATCAAATTAAAAGTATTGGATTATTGCTGATTGTTGTTTTTAGTTGTGTACAATGTAAAAACGATTCCAAAAAGAATAATGAGAATGAAAAACCTCAACATTTACCAGCAATTAAGTTATTGAGTCCCGCAAATGAAGACCAATTTATTACTGGAGACGGAGCAATGTCAGTTGAAATTGAAGTAAATGATGCCTCACGAATCAAAGACATGAGTCTTTTTATAGATGATACACTTTATGCCGAAAATTTAAAAATTGAGTCGCAAATTATTAATGTTCCAACAGAAAATGGTAAAGTTGGATGGGTAGATTTATATTTAGCCTATACCGACAATGACGGTAAACCTCACCGAGACAATCGTAGAGTCATATTTTTTTCGGACAAAGTGCCTAACCAATTATTTGCAACAAAAATTGCAACCTATCCCCATAGTAAAACTTCATATACGCAAGGATTAGAGTTTTATAAGGGTAAACTTTATGAATCTACAGGTCAAGTTGGTCAATCTTTAATAGCTGAGGTAGATTTAGCAACCGGAAATCAATCTAGGTTTAAAAACCTAAATGCACCTTATTTTGGAGAAGGAATTACCATTTTAAACGATACTATTTATCAAATTACTTGGAAATCGAATGTTTGTTTTTTATACGACATGGATTTTAATAAAATTGGAGAATTGAATTATGAAGGTCAAGGTTGGGGATTATGTAACAACGGAAAATCAATTATTATGACCAGTGGAGATTCTGAAATTGTATGGCGAAACCCACGTACTTTTGCTATTGAAAAGTCAATTTATGCTTTTCATGATCAATCTGACGAAAGTAATTTGAATGAAATTGAATTGATAAATGATAAGTTATACATTAATGTATATATGGAAAATAAAATTATAGAGGTTGACACCACAACTGGTCGTGTAATGAGTTTTATTGATTGTAATAGTATTGCCACTGAAGGGCAAGTTGGCGGGGCAGATGTTTTAAATGGAATAGCTTATAATCCGATAACCGGTAAAACATATATTACGGGTAAATTATGGCCTACTTTATTTGAAGTTAAATTTGAGGAGTAAAACAAATTGTAATAGATTTACAAAAGATGAATACTGTATTTCAAAATTTAGCAAAATATATTGCGCAAATTAAAGACAAAACGCATAATCCCAATAAAGGATTTGGGTTAATTTTATAACTATGGGAAAACTATTCATAGTACCAACACCAATAGGAAATTTAGAAGATATGACTTTTAGAGCCATTCGTGTTTTAAAGGAAGCAAATGCCATTTTGGCTGAAGATACACGTGTTACTTCTAAATTGTTGCGGCATTATGAAATTGAAAATAAACTCATTTCACACCATCAACATAACGAACACAAAACAACCCAACGTATTGTTGATGAAATTCAATCGGGAATGACTTATGCCTTGGTTTCGGATGCTGGAACGCCTGCCATTTCGGATCCAGGATTTTTATTGAGTAGAGCATGTGTTCAAGCTGGAATTGAAGTAGATTGTTTACCTGGTGCAACGGCATTTGTTCCTGCAATTGTTAACTCTGGTTTTCCGTGCGAAAAATTTCAGTACATTGGATTTATGCCCCACAAAAAAGGCCGTCAAACCATTGCAAAGCAAATAGCTGCAGAAACAAAAACAACAGTTTTATATGAATCTCCCCACCGAATAATTAAAACTTTAAAACTATTTATCGAGTTTTTAGATGAAAATCGACAAATTTCCATTTCAAGAGAAATTAGTAAAAAATTTGAAGAAACAATTAGAGGTACAGCATCTGAATTAGTTACTCATTTTGAAAATAAAGCTCCAAAAGGAGAGTTTGTTGTAGTTATTGAAGGGTGTAATTGATAGTAAGGTTTTAATGATTAGAAGGTTTGTCCAAACGTAAAAAAGAATTGATTATCTTCTTTTGAAACGGCATAATCAAACCTTAATATTGTACTAGAATTCCAAGCAATTCTTAAACCTATCCCTTCTGAGGTTCTAATTCTGTTTAAATTAAACACATCACTTACATTATAATAGACACTTCCAGCATCAAAAAAAGGCACCGCACTAAAAACTAAATTTTGGTTTAATATAGTCAGTTTTGCAAAACGTGTTCTAAGTTCGGTATTAAAAAAGTACATTCCTCTGTCTAAAAACCGACTTTGTTTATACCCCCTTAGTGTGTGTGCACCACCTAATCCTTCAATACTACCTTCAGAACTCCATTCATCTTGGTATTCAAAAAAAGGAGAAGCACCAAAAGTATAGCCAATTCCAAAGCGAGAAGCTAAAACCATTTTTTTTAAATGTTTTGGCAAAAGTTTTCTATAACCCTTTATTTGAAAAAATAATTTGTTTAAGTTATAATCAGAACCAATTATTGTTGAAGAATATTCGTTAGTTAATTCAGAAAAAACACCTCTATTTGGATCGGATTCAAAATCTCTCGTGTCGTAAATAATACCCAATTGTAAAAATGTTATTTTTGATTGACCTACGCCAATTATATTTGCTTCATCTTGAAATCTCGACAATGAATCACCACTGGCACTTATGTTTAAACCTGCTAATTCACCACCAACTAAAACACGAACTTTACTATCAAATAGAGAATATTCACCACTTACGTTAAAAATATATTCTTGTTTTGTATAAGTATTGTAATTGGCGTAAGCACCAGTTAAACTATTCTCATAATCTTTATATTTTGAGCCTAAAAAAGGAGGTTGAGGTACCGCATCTAGATTAGAAATTTCAGAAAGAGAATTTAATGTTTTGTCTGTAATTCCAAAATAAACTAAATTAGGGTTAATTTCATAACCTATTTCACCCTTAATTCTCCATTTTGTTTTAAAGATATATGGTTTATCAATTGAAATTATTAACTCTCGTTGTTGTTTAGAGGTGTTAAATGCGGTCACATCAATTTTTGTTAAATAGGGCGTGTATTCAAAAAAAGGGTTTGACCTATGACCGTTAAAAATAATAGAACCTTCAATACCATACCCAAAACCATTTAATGGATCAATACTAATATCAGGAATCCCTGTTACAAAAGTTCCTTCCTTTTTTTCAGCAAGTTCTAGTGAATCTAATTTTTTGAGATGTGAAATTTTAAAAGGTAAATCAGTAAGTGAATCGGAATTTTGACCATAACTACTATTCACTGTAAATATCGTTATCAAAAATAGTATTTTTTTCATATTTTATTTAAAAAAAAAGCCCTCAGTTTTCTGAGGGCTCATAATTAATTTTTAGTCTTCTTTTTCATCATCATCATCTTCTTCCTCTCCTTCATCATCTTCCTCTTTTTCAACTTTTTTCTTTAAAATTTTACCATGCTCATCAATTACAACTTCCATTGTTGTTTCACCTTTTTCAATTTCAACTTCATAAGCCTTATATGTTGGAGTTTCTGTAATTTCAGCATCTTCAATATTGTAGCCTTTAAAGGTTTTGCTTAAAGTGTTTTTTACAGCAATTGGTAATTCTTTTACAGATATATCGTGTTCTGTTTCTTTCCAAGTGCCGTCAGTACCAAAGTTGGCAGAATATTCTTTTCCATTCATTTTAAATTCTGCTTCCCATTCGGTTGCATTTTCATTATCCCAATGCACAGATTTTGCTTGAGGAAATTTTTTGTTGAAGGCATCTTTTACTTTTGATGGCACATCTTGAGCAAACGATTGTAATGTTGCTGTTAAAATCAACATAACTAATACACTTAATTTTTTCATCTTATTTTGTTTTAATGATTAATATGGTACAAACTTATAACTCAATTTTGAAGATATTTTGAATTTTAGAATGTAACTGTAAAAAAGTGTCTGTTTTTTGAATAGTTGTAGGTAATTTCCCAATTATTTTGATCAACTATCTTTTTAACAATTGCCAAACCAAGTCCATTACCTTGTTGATTTTGATTAGATTTTGAAAAGCGATTAAATAATTTGTCTTTTGGAATTTTTGTCTGATCACTTGTGTTAGAAACACTTACTTTACCGTTATCTAATTCAATTATTACAGTTCCATTTTTAACATTATATTTCATAGCATTCAATAGTAAATTACTAAATAATATTTCTGTTAAATTTTTATTAGCGTTTACTATAACGTCATCACTAATTCGATTTTTAATTTGAATTTGTTTTGTATTTGCTTGTCCGCTAAAAAACTCAATTTGTTTTTCTAGTAATAATTTCAAACTAAACTTTTCAACCTCCAATTCAATGTTTCTATCTATTTTTGAAAGGATAAGTAGATTTTTATTTAATTTTATTAAACGGTCAATATTTTCATTAATAGTTACAACAATAGCTGCTTGACCATGTGTCAAGTCATCTCTTTGAATCAATAAATCTATTTTACTTCTAAATATTGCCAAAGGCGTTTGTAGTTCATGCGCTGCATTGTCAATAAATTCTCGTTGATTATTATAAATTTTAATATTTTTACGCATTAGTTTTTCAACAGCTTCATTTAATCTGTTAAATTCCTCAATAGTTGTAGTTTTAAAATGAGGTTTAGGGTCTTTATCAATTTCAAATTCCTCTATTTGATGTATTAATTCATAAAAGGGTTTCCAAATCTTTTTAGAGATTCGATTTGTAATAATAAAAACCCCTATCATTAACAAAATGATTAGAGTAATGAATAAGATGGCAATACTGAATAATAAATCTTCAGCTTCAACAAGGTTTATTTTTTCTGTATATAAATACGGTTGACCTTCTATTTTAATAGGGCTAAACAACATTCTATACGGCTCATCTTCTTGTTCCAGCTCACTAAAATCGATAGTGCTAAATATGGAATCTTTTTTTATGGGAATCTTATCTAATATTAAATTCTCGGGATTGTAAGTATTCCATGTTGAGATATCTTTAATCTTAAATCCAGGTAAAATTTGTTTTTCAAACCTTTCTTTGTTTAGCATTAAAGTTTCATCAGTATCGTCTAAATATAATTTTTCAGTCGTAAAATAAAAAATAGGAGAAATTATTAAAAAAGTGATAATCGAATAGATTATATAAATTTGTTGGGTTTTATGTAATAGTTTTTTTCTCATTCCTGAAATTTATAGCCTAAACCGTAAATTGTTTTAATATAATCTTCACTTCCTGATTGTTTAAGTTTTCTTTTTAGATTTTTAATATGGGCATAAACAAAATCATGATTTTCGAGCATATCTGCCATATCACCAGATAAATGTTCAGCAATAGCGCCTTTTGAAAGCACTTTATTTTTATTACCAATTAAAAACAATAGTAAATCAAGTTCTGTTTTTGTTAAATCAACCTTTGATTGGTTAATGGTTATTGATTTTGATAAAAGATTTATTTCTATCTCATTAAATATCAAGTTAGTGTTTCCACTAAATTGTTTACGTCTTATTAGTGCTTGAATTCTTACGAGCAACTCCGACAAATGGAATGGTTTTACCAAAAAATCATCAGCTCCTAAATTAAAACCTTCAATTCTTGTATCTAACGAACTTTTAGCAGAAATTATAATGACACCTTCTTCTTTACCTTGTGTTTTTAGAGCTTTTAAAATCTCAAACCCATCTCCATCTGGTAACGATAAATCTAATAATATACAATCATACTGGTACATTGTTATTTTCTCCAGTGCTTCTAGAACGTTATTTACCGCTTCACATAAAACACCATTACCATTTAAATATTGTAATATACTTAAAGATAATTCTTGTTCATCCTCTATGAGTAAAATTTTCATTATTCAAAAATACGTATCAATTTTGAATAAATTTTGAATGCTTTAAAGATACTTCCTCTTAATTGGATTACAGCTCTACTTTATTCCTCCATCCAACTAGCGTACATTCTATAATTTTTTGCAATTCTTTTGACTTCTCCTTCAAATAATTCTGGAGTGAGGTCTTTGACTTTTTTTGCTGGCACACCTGCCCAAACACTTCCAGATTTTACATGAGTATTTTCTAATAAAACTGCTCCTGCAGCAATAATACAATTGGGTTCAATAATACAGTCGTCCATTACAATAGCACCCATTCCAATCAGTACATTATCTCCTACTTGACAGCCATGAACATTCGCATTATGACCAACTGAAACATTATGACCTAAAATTGTTTTGGTTTTTTGATAGGTACAATGAATAACTGCCCCGTCTTGGATATTAACATTATCGCCAAATTCTATTGAATTAACATCAGCTCTGACCACTGCATTAAACCAAATACTACAATTTTCTCCCATTTTTAAATCGCCAACCAATGTTGCATTTTCGGCTATCCAACAATTGTTTGGGTATTGTGGTGATTTTCCTCTACATGATTTTATAAGTGCCATAATTTATTGTTTTATAAAATGAATTCTAATTTGATTTTGTGTCGTGAAATAGGTTAATGAAAATGGGAATTCAGAAGTGTTAAATTTCATTTCGGCAAACAACTTATCCCCTGAAAAAACGGTTGAGTGTTGCGCTAAAAAGTCGTATAATAATTGGTTATTTGTGATGTAAAAATGACTTTTTAAATAAACTTTAAATGCGGTTAAGTTTTCATCCTCTTCAAAAATTACTATTGTTGAATCCATTTCGCGTTCAAAAAAACCTTGATTAGTTTTATCAAATTGATTTGCTTTGAGTAAACCTTTATTTTGTTGGGTTGTTAAAGAAAAATCTATTGTTAAAAATGGATGTTGAGGCAATTTTTCAAAATCTGAAAATTGAATTTCTTTTTGATTTGAAGAATTATGAGAATGCTCTTGTTTACAGCTCACAAAAATAATTGTAACCAACAAGAATAAAGCTATGTATAAATATGTTTTCAAATGCGGTACAAAGATTGTAATTTTATCATAAAAAAAGGCCATCCTAACGGACAGCCTTTTTACCCGAATAATTTATATTTTTTCTACTACAAAGGCAAACTATCTGCTACAATTAAAAATGCTCAAAATTTGTTTAGCTCAAAATTGATTACAATTCCTTCATTAAAAAATTTCTGCGCTTTTCAATTTTATTGTTATTTTGACTTTTCATAACGAAAATCTATAAATTATTCGGGTTTAATTATAATTTTGGTTTAATTAAAAATCAAATTTAATTCCTTGTGCTAAAGGTAATTCAGTTGAATAATTAATTGTGTTAGTTTGTCTTCTCATATACACTTTCCAAGCATCAGATCCAGACTCACGTCCACCACCAGTTTCTTTTTCTCCACCAAAAGCACCGCCAATTTCAGCACCAGATGTTCCAATGTTTACATTTGCAATTCCACAATCAGAACCTTTTTGAGATAAGAATAACTCGGCTTCTCTAACACTATCTGTAAAAATAGAAGAAGATAATCCTTGAACCACTCCATTTTGTAATGCAACAGCATTGTTTACGTCACCACTATATTTCATAATGTATAATAACGGCGCAAAAGTTTCGTGTTGTACAATTTCATAATGATTTTCAACTTCAGCAATTGATGGAGAAACAAAACAACCAGATTCAAAACCTTCACCTGTTAATTGTTCACCTTCAACAAGCATAGTTCCACCTTCAGCCTTTACTTTTTTAATGGCATCTAAATAAACAGCAACAGTTTCTTTATCAATTAAAGGTCCCATGTGATTAGATTCATCTAAAGGATTACCAATTTTAACTTGTTTGTATGCATTTACAATCACTTCTTTTACATTATCATAAACAGATTCATGAATGATTAAGCGTCTTGTAGAAGTACATCTTTGACCAGCAGTTCCTATTGCACCAAAAACAACACCAGGAATCACCATTTTTAAATCAGCAGATGGTGTAATAATTACAGCATTGTTTCCGCCTAATTCCAATAAAGATTTTCCTAATCGTTTAGCTACAGCTTCACCAACAGCTTTACCCATACGTGTAGAACCTGTTGCAGAAACTAAAGGAATTCTTTTATCAGCTGTCATTAATTTTCCGATTTCGGCATCACCAATCACTAAGCAAGATACACCTTCTGGTACGTCATTTTCAGCAAATACTTCAGCGGCAATATTTTGACAAGCCACAGCTGTTAATGGTGTTTTTTCTGATGGTTTCCAAATACAAACGTCACCACAAATCCATGCTAAAGCTGTATTCCAACACCAAACAGCTACCGGAAAGTTAAAAGCAGAAATAATTCCTACAACACCTAATGGGTGATATTGGTCATACATTCTATGTAATGGTCTTTCAGAATGTAAAGTAGAACCGTCTAATTGTCTTGACAATCCAACTGCAAAGTCGCAAATATCAATCATTTCTTGAACCTCTCCTAAACCTTCTTGTAAAGATTTTCCCATTTCGTATGACACTAAAGCTCCTAGTGCATCTTTCTTTTCTCTTAATTTATTACCTAATTGGCGAACCACTTCACCTCTTTTAGGAGCGGGAACCATTCTCCATGTTTTAAATGCTTCTTGTGCTTTTAAAACAGTCGCTTCAAAATCAACTTCTGATGCCATGTTTACTGATCCGATTAATGAACCATCTACTGGCGAATTTGAATCAATTCTCTCTCCTCTTGTATTAAACCAATACGACCCGGTTGAAGCCCCACTGTTTTCTTTTTTTAATCCCAAAGTTTCTAAAACTCCAGCAATTTCAATTTTTTCTATTACTTCAGACATTCTATTTGTAATTTAATTTTACGCAAAAATACAACAATTAATTGAATGTTACTGTGATATACACCCCATTTTATTTATCTTTGTAACAAAAATATAACCATGAAAACTAAAGTAGTTGCATTATTGGTAATGGCATTTGTAGGATTGTCATTAACACAATCTGATTCAAATGACTGCGCAACATATTATCCGTTGGCAAAAGGAATGAAATGGACCTATCAAGAGTTCAATAAAAAAGGTAAATTAGATGGTACTTCAACTACATTTATTGAAGATGTACTTTATAGCGATAATCAAACAGAATATAAAATAAAAGCTACATCTACAGATTCAAAAGGTAAACAAGAAGAAGATACACTTGCGAATAAAACTTTTAGTTATTTATGTGAGAATGGTGTACTTAAAATGGATATGAGTCAAATGATTCCGCAAGAAACTATGGATGGTTTATCTGGTATGGAAATGAGCATAGAACAAACTGAAATGGTGATTCCATCAACCTTAAAAGCCGGTCAAAAATTGGCTGATGCTTCAATTAAAATGACAGTAACATCAAACGGAATGGCTATTATGACCATTACGGTTAACATTACAGACAGAAAAGTTGAAAAGATGGAAAGTGTTACAACACCTTCAGGAACCTATAATTCAGCATTATTAACCTATAAATCGAGTATGAAAATGGGATTTATGAATACTACAACAACTTCTAAAGACTGGTTGTCGCCTGAAGTTGGATTAGTAAAATCTGAATCTTATGATAAAAATGGGAAATTAATGGGAAGTAGGATTTTAAGCGAATTTTCAAAATAGTTAATTAGCTTGAATGAAAAGCGCAATAACTTTTGTAATAAAACTGTTTTTGCTTTGGCTGATTTTTTTTCTGTGCCAAAGGGTTTTGTTTTACATACATTATTGGTCAGACTTTGATACATCATTTTTAACACTATTAAAATTACCTTATTATGCTCTAAGAATTGACATTTCAAGTTTTGCTTATTTGAATGGACTCCCTTTTGTTTTTTTAGCAGTATCGACTTTGAATGTAACACAAAAATGGCAGTCAATTTTAGTTAAATTATCTAAGGGGTTTATCTGGTTTTCAGCCATAATCTCATCTGTTATTTTTAGTAGTGAATTGGTATCATATTATGAGTGGCGTGCAAAACTATCATCTAAAATATTTATTCATTTCGAAACACCTTCCGAAATTTTTCGAACTTCATCTGGCAATTCTACATGGTGGTTTTTATTGTACTTAATACTACAATTCGTGGTGTTTTATTTTTTATATAAATGGCTGATTAAACCGATTAAATTTGAAATATCAAGTCAAAAATTGATTTTAAAATTTGTATTTTTTATAGGGTTAACTGTTCTTGGTAGTGGATTATTTGTTTTAGGATTTAGAGGGGGGTGGCAAGAAATTCCAATCAGTGCAACAAATGGGTATTATACCAATTCTCAAATTACAAATGATTTATCGGTAAATTCAACATGGAATTTTATTCACATGACTTACGAATATTTTAATACAGATTTTGAAGATTATTATAATAATTTTCCAGAAAAAGAAGCTAAACAATTGGTACAGCAGTTATTTGAAACCACGGAACAAGATACACTTGCTATTTTTAAAACCGATACACCAAACATTATTTTTGTGACCTTAGAGGGTTGGTCGGCACAAATGATTGAACCTTTAGGAGGCTTAAAAGGTATAACCCCAAATTTTAATAAATTAACAAAAGAAGGTTTATTGTTTACTCAAATTTATGCCACTTCCGAAACATCTGAAACCGGACATACCTCTATTTATAGTGGTTATCCAACTTTACCTAAAATATCCATGTCAACCGAATCGGCTAAATGTCGTCAAATGCCATCAGTGATAAATGCACTAAAGTTAAAAAATTATGAATCATCCTATTACTTTGGTGGTGCTTTAAGCTATGGAAATATTGGTGGTTATATGACTGAAATTGGGTGGGATAGATTAACAGATGAAAATAATTTACAGCACCTTAATCCTAAAGGTAATTTAGGTATTCATGATGAAGCCATGTTTACTTATTTTTATTCAGAAATTGAAAAAGCCAAACGACCTTTTGTATATGGACTGTTTACACAAAGCACACACGCACCTTATGACATGGATGCGCCTTATTTAGATGAATATCCAGCTGATGATTACATTAAAAGTATGCATTATGCTGATGAACAAATTAAAATTTTTACCGAAAATCTGAAATCACTACCCGATTTTAATAATACGATTGTTGTTTTTGTTGCGGATCATGGTAAAACAAATTTGGTAAACAACAACCGTTACGTTGACGACTTTTATCATATTCCTGTTTTGATTTGGGGCGGGGGCTTAAAAAATGAAATAAAAGGAGATAGCATTACCAAAATAGGCTCACAAAATGACATTGTAAAAACAATATTAAATCAGTTAAATTATAATACAAATGCTTTTAATTGGAGTAAAGATTTACTGAATCCATCAACAAAAGAATGGGCGATTATTACAACTTCATATACGTATGGTATTAAAACACCAAATGGATGTATTATTCATCAGTTTATTGATGAGGTTGACGTTTACAATACTTTTACTGACACTGTAGCGGCTAAAATTCAACTTAAAAATTGTAGGGCAATTATAGAAAGTGTTTACAGAGAATTTAAAGCTTTTTAATATTATCCCAAATATTTTTTTGGACAACAATTATGGTAACTTTTTACATATAAATCATTATATTAAAAAGTTAGCAAAAATTAAAAAAGACAAAACATAATTAATGAAAGAGTTACTAGAATACCTAAATAGTATCCAACAATTGACTGATAAATCCCAAAAAGCACTTTCTTTAATTTGTACAGATCAGATTGTTAAAAAAAATTTAGATCTTCATCCAATCGGACATACGTGTAGGAATATTTATTTTATTAAAAAAGGGTTACTTTGCATCTATTATTTTAAGGAGGACATTGAAATAATAGAAAGTTTTGAATTTGAAAACTCAATTGTTGCTAGAGCAGACAGTTTATTCAAAACCAAACCTTCTCGTAAAGGAATTAAGGCTATTGAAAGTTCAGAATTAATTGCTATTAACTCTTCCAAACTATTCGAATTGTATGATAGATATCCTGAGATTGATAGATTGTTTAGAAAAATATATGAAAATGCTTATGTAGAATTAGTTAACAGAGTTGAAAGTATTCAATTTCATTCAGCAGAAGAAAGGTATCACAATTTATTAAATCAATCTAAACAAACAATTCAAAGAGTACCTTTAAAATTAATAGCTTCTTATTTAGGAATTACTCAGGTGAGTTTGAGTAGAATTAGAGCAAAAAAGTAATTATTTAACATTTGTAAAGTATTTTCTTTTCATTCTTCCAGACCTTTGTAAAAAATTCAAAGAATATGGATAATATAACGTTAGGATTGAAAGAAAACTGGAAACAATTTACATTACTGGTTATTGTAAATGCGTTTGTTGGAGGTATGGTTGGTCTAGAACGTTCCATTCTTCCAGAAATAGCAGAGAAAGAATTTGGATTAGTTGTAAAAACAGCAATCCTTTCATTCATTATTGTTTTTGGTATTATAAAAGCAATAACTAATTATTTTACAGGAGCTTTAGCAAATAAATACGGTAGAAAAAACCTATTAATTCTAGGTTGGGTAATTGGAATACCAACTCCTTTTATATTAATGTTTGCTCCAAACTGGAACTGGATAATTGTTGCCAATATTCTATTAGGAATTAATCAAGGTTTAGCTTGGAGTAGCACAGTTGTAATGAAAATTGATTTAGTTGGAGATAAGCAACGTGGTTTTGCAATGGGGTTAAATGAATTTGCGGGTTATTTATCGGTAGCAATTGTAGCCTTTTTAACCGGTTGGATTGCTAGTGAATATGGTTTAAGACCTTATCCTTTCTATATTGGAATTATTCTAGTTTTATTAGGTTTAATTTTTAGCATATTTTTTATCAAAGACACTAGACATCACGTTGCTAAAGAATCAAAAACCAATACTGTACCTTTATTAAACAATATTTTTATTGATACAACCTGGAAAAACAAAAACTTAGGTTCTGTTTCTCAAGCGGGACTAATTAATAATCTAAATGATGGAATGGTTTGGGGTATTTTTCCCTTGTTATTAGCCAGTAAAAATTTTTCAATAGAACAAATAGGAATAATTACGGCAATATATCCAGCTGTATGGGGAATTGGTCAATTATTCACAGGGAAAATGGCAGATAAATATCCTAAAAAAGAAATGTTGTTTTTGGGAATACTTCTGCAAGCCATTACACTTTTATTATTTGTTTTTGCAAATAATATGTTGGAATATATAATTCTATCTTCAATTTTAGGTTGGGGAACAGCAATGGTTTACCCTACTTTTTTAGCATCAATAGCCGAAAACACAAACCCGATTGATAGAGCAAAAAGCATTGGAATTTTTAGATTGTGGAGAGATTTAGGCTATGCAATTGGAGCAATAATAACAGGTATAATAGCTGATTTATATAATATAAACAGTTCTATTATTTTTATAGGTGTACTTACGTTAATATCTGCAATTATTATCAAAGCTAGAATGCAAACCAACACAAGTTGCATTTCAAAACAAGATGTGCAAAAAAAGAAAAATTATATTATCATTGATGTCAGGACTAAAGAAGAACGAGTAACTGGGCATATTCCTAATTCTATTCATATTCCAATCAATGAACTTGAAAACAGAATTAATGAACTACCTAAAGATAAAGTTTATATAACTGCTTGTGGAAAAGGAGGTGGAAGGTCAATTAAAGCATGTGAAATATTGAAACTAAATAAATATAATGCCTTATGGCTTTGTAAAGGAACATTAGGCTGGAAAGAAAAGAAAACTGGTAACACTTTATAAAAATAACAGCGGTTTTAGAACTAAATTCAAATTTTAGTAATAACTTGATCAGTTCAGTGCCTTGAAATCAGCTACTATTCTTATACTAACCGTTAAAGTCATATATTTTTTATTGGCATTAATTTTGATTTATACCAACCATTGAATACTGAAAAACGTCAATATAATACATGAGAACTAAATTAATAATATCAATCGTTGTTGTCTTTATCTTTATGTCAGCTCTACTGACTTAATAAAAAAAAGAATTACTAACCTGAGTTCGACTTAAGAAATCACAAGAAAAACTTAAATAGATAATAATCAAACATGGTTACTCAAAAAGTATGCTTTAGAACAGTAAAACACATTTCAATTCATATAAAAAAGATGTACAATAATGTGCATCTTTTTTTTGTTGTTATCTTTGCAAAAAATGAGTGTAAAAATTCGAGATATAGATTTAGGTGATTTTCCGTTATTGCTTGCGCCAATGGAAGACGTGAGTGACCCACCTTTTAGAGCCTTGTGTAAACGACATGGAGCTGACCTAATGTACACCGAATTTATTTCGTCTGAAGGATTGATAAGAGATGCTGCAAAGTCGGTGATGAAATTGGATATTTACGAATATGAAAGACCCATTGGCATTCAAATTTTTGGACATGACATTGAGTCAATGAAAAGAACAACCGAAATTGTTTCTCAAACAAAACCGGATATTATTGATATAAATTATGGTTGTCCTGTTAAAAAAGTAGCCTGTAAAGGTGCCGGAGCAGGTATATTGCAAGATATTCCTAAAATGGTTGAAATGACTGCCGAAATTGTAAAAATGACGGATTTACCAGTTACTGTAAAAACACGATTGGGATGGGATGACGATTCTAAACACATTGTTGAAGTAGCAGAACGTTTACAAGATGTTGGTATTGAGGCTTTGTCAATTCACGGGCGAACACGTAAACAAATGTATAAAGGTGAAGCGGATTGGCGTTTAATATCTGCTGTAAAAAATAATCCGCGGATGCACATTCCAATTTTCGGTAATGGAGATATAACTACACCCGAAAAAGCTGTTGAATACAAATCAAAATATGATGTTGATGGTATTATGATTGGACGGGCGAGTATTGGTTATCCCTGGATTTTTAATGAGATTAAACATTTTGTAAAAACGGGAACACATTTAGCACCACCAACCATAAATGACCGAGCAGATATTGCCCTTGAGCACCTTGAAATGTCAATTAAATGGAAAGGTGAAATTTTAGCAATAAATGAGATGAAACGGCACTATTCAAACTATTTTAAAGGTATTCCTCACTTTAAAGATTACCGTATAAAATTAGTTACTTCTTATGATTTGAATGAGGTAATTGACACCTTAAACGAGATTAAAGAAAAACTCGGATAATTATTTAGAAGTCAATACACGTTCTACACAATTTTCACCAAAAGAATAAGCCATATATGCTAGACTAGGCATTTTTTTGGTAATTATTATGTTTGCTTTTTTACCCACAGTTATCGACCCTAATTCATTCTGAACCTCCATAGCATGCGCCCCATTAATTGTTGTTGCATTTAAAGCCTCTTCTGGTGTTAATCTCATTTTAACACAAGCTAAAGAATTTACAAATTGCATATTTCCACTTGGTGTAGAACCAGGGTTAAAGTCGGTTGCTAAAGCCACAGCAATATTATTTTTTATCATTTTTTTGACTGGAGAATAAGGAATGTTTAAAAAGAATGAACAAGATGGTAAGGCAGTGGCTATGGTGTTACTATTTTGAAGTGCTTTGATGTCATTTTCATCTAATTCTTCAAGATGATCAACTGATATAGCATGGTGCTTAACGCCAACTTCCACACCACCCAAAATTGAGAATTGATTGACGTGAATTTTTGGTTTTAATCCTGCTGTAACACCTGCTTTTAAAATGCGATCTAATTGCTCAGCAGTAAAATAATTCCGTTCGCAAAATACATCAATATAATCAGCTAAATTTTCGGCTTTTACTTTTGGCAACATGTCATTTACAACCAAATCTACATAAGCATCCTTATTGTTTTTAAATTCTGCCGGAAATGAATGCGCACCTAAAAAAGTAGCTTTAATGGTTAAGTCTGATTCGTTTTTTAATCGCTTAATTACCCTTAACATTTTTAATTCTGAATCTACACTTAATCCATACCCACTTTTTATTTCAACTGCACCTGTTCCCCATTTTTTAACTAATTCAAGGCGTTGCATAGCGCCTTCAAATAATTCATTTTCACTCATACTGGCTAATTTTTGAGCTGAATTTAATATCCCTCCCCCTTTTTGGCCAATTTCTTCATAAGTTAAACCATTTATGCGGTCAACAAATTCGCCTTCACGACTTGCTGCAAATACAATATGTGTATGCGAATCACAAAATGCAGGCAACACAAATTTCCCTTCTGCATCAATAATTTCTAAATTTCGCCAATCTGAAATGCCTTGCATATCATCCATTGACCCATAGTATGAAATTTTTCCATCTTCAATGGCTAAATAAGCATTTTCAATTTGTTTTAAATTAGCAAGCTTGTCTCCCTTTAACGGAGTTGAATTATTTTCTAAAATACCTACTAATCCTTTTATATTTTTAATTAAGATGTTTTTCATTTTGCCCCAAAATTATTATGACTACGAAAGTATAAATAACATTAAATAAAATTGGAATTTAGTCATTTTAAATTAATGGTTTGATAAACTTTTAATAACTCAATTCAATATTAATTGAAAGAACTTTGCAAAAAAAAACATGGAACTATTTATATTTTCTTTTGCCGCATTATTTTCAATTATGAACCCTTTGGGGACTGTCCCAATTTTTGTTGGACTAACAAAAGACAGCACATCTAAAGAACGAAATTCAGTTTCTTTTTGGACTTCTCTCAACGTTTTAATTATTTTACTGTTTTCATTTTTCGTAGGTAAATATTTTTTAACCTTTTTTGGAATTAGTTTAAATTCTTTGAAAATTGCTGGTGGATTAATCATAACTTCCTCTGGTTTTGCTTTATTAACGGGGAAGTTTAATGAGCATAAAGGTATGAAAAAAGAAGGGGTTAAAAGAGATTTAAAAACCCGATCTGAAATAGCTTTAACCCCTTTAGCTATTCCAATGCTGGCTGGACCAGGAACAATTTCACTTTTAATTACTTATAATCAACAATATAGTGAAATACTACAGCAATTAACAATAGTTGGAGCCATTATTTTTACTTCATTTACAATTTACTTTATTTTAAAAGGCTCTCACTTTATTGTGAAAATACTGGGCGGTTCTGGAATCAATGCTTTGTCACGTATAATTGGCTTTGTTGTTATCGCAATCGGTATAGAATATATTATATCAGCAATTTTGAGTATCATCAACAACATTAATTATAATATTATTCAAGGTTAAGATCAAATAAATTTTACTATTTTGTACTTTTTTTAATAGTAAAATGATATTCTCAGTTCCGCAATCTAATCACAAAGACTTTTATGACATTGCTCGGTTTAATTTAATTTGGCGAATTAGTGTTATTATGACTGTGTTTTTACCTTTGCTAGGAACGAGTCAATACATATTGGCGCAAATGTCACCGGCCCCATCAATTTTAGGAATAATTGTGTGCGGGTTTTTACTAATTTTTCTAAAAAAAACAAATACATATAAATTACCTGCCATTTTTTTTACTTGTTTAGGTACTCTATTGTCGCAATGGACGTTTTTATCGTTTCCAACTGCATATCATATTGTTGATACATTATGGATGTTAATTATTGTAATCTTAACATTTTTCACATTGGGTAGAGCTTGGGGTTTTAGTACAATTGTGGTTAATTTGTTATGCATTTTTTATTATTATGCATTTGATTTTAATGAGAATTTGAGTGTTATTGAACCTATGAAAGTAGAGGATATTATTTCTACCTCTATTAACTTTGTAATCTGTTTTTTAATTATTGGATATTTGATCAATCAATTTATAATTAATTCAAACTATGCCGAAAATAAATATAAGGTTTTAACCGACCAGTTGCAAACAACAAATCAAGAGAAAACGATTATGCTCAAAGAAATTCATCACAGGGTAAAAAATAATTTACAAGTGATTACGAGTTTACTGAGGCTACAATCTTATGAAATTGAAGATGAAATACACAAAAATTTATATCAAGAATCAATAAATAGAGTGGTGGCTATGGCATTAATCCATGAAAAAATGTATCAGTCTGAAAACCTAGCTAAGATAGACTTAAAGGAATATATAGACTCTTTAGCAGCTGATTTATTAAAATCTTATTCGATTGATAAAAAGATTGAAATAAATGTAAAATCAGAGATTGAAAATATCAAAACAAAATCATTAGTTCCCTTGGCATTAATTTTTAATGAATTAATTTCAAATTCAATAAAACATGCTTTTGAAAACCAAAATTATGGAGAAATTACTATTGACATTTTAAATAATCAAACTCACATTGCTTTAGAGTATAAAGACAATGGAGAGTGGAAAACGTCAACAAAAGAAAACTCATTTGGATTAGAGTTAATCGAATCTTTAACCGACCAATTGAGTGGCAAATTTGAAAGAAGTGTGTCTAATGGAACGTGTTATAGTTTTATTTTTGCACCTGAAAATTAAAACGGTTTATTTACGTTTAATCACCTGGTAATAATCTAAATAATACAACAATTTAAAAGAGATGCTATTTGTTGCAGGTAGTTGAGATAAATTTTGAGTGTTTTGAAAATATGTAAAATCAGTTTGGTTTGATGACGAAAAAATAGAATTTTTCCAGACTAAACTCAATTCACTTGCTGGTGCAAAAACCCATTTGTAAACCATGTCAATTGTAAATGCGTTGAAGTTTGTATTGTGTTTTGAACTGCCATCATCATTTAACCCAAAATAGGAACCTAAAGGACTTAAACTACCATCCTGATTTAGGTAATAAAATGAATCATAGTCAACTTTTGCCCAATAATGACGTAATTTGAAGGTAATACCCATGCGATTTGTAAAAATGTAGTTGGCTTGAATTGAATTTTCGATATTTTGTCGATTTCGCTCTCCAAAAATGGGGTCGTTATTAAAAGATAAAGTGCTGTAATAATTAGTTAAAGCTAAACCTTGTTCTTTAATAGATTGATTTAAAGAAAAGGCATAAATCATGGTAAATTTATCCGAAAATCTAAACCTTGGACTGATGCGTGTTGAATAAGATTTTCGGTCGGTTACAAATTGCGTTGTGTTTAAGTTGACATCTAAAGCAAAGGCTTTGGCGTAATTGGTTGAAATAAAAACACCACCGTCAATAGCTTGTGGAATCACAAAATAGCGTCCTTCAATCCGTGGTTCAAAATAATCGTAATTGTCAAAATAATAACCTGCCCAGCCACCCGCAGTTAAAAAGTTCTTAAAAGTGGCACCAAAATTTGATTCGATTGATGAGTTTGTGTAAACATTTGGCGTATTGAGCTTAGAATAGTTAAAAGCTAAGCCATACCAAGATTTAAAAATTTTCCAAAAAGGTTTGTAAGTGTTATAAAAAAAATCGGCTGTGTAATTCTGAAAATTATTACGGTATAAAAATCCTAAATCATTTGGGTTATAATTTTCATCTGCGATAGACATGTCAAGTCCAAATTGAAAATTGCCTGATGATTTGTCAAATGTTAAGTCTGTACGGTAACCAAACTCATTTTTAGTGTCATATTTTTGCGATAAATTTACATTTCCAAACACATTGTAACTTCCCTTTTTATTGTATAAATCAAAGGACAATGCCGACACGTTTGCATCATACGCTTTTCCGGCTCTCCAAACAGATGTATTGGTAAATGTTACTGTTGAATTGTTTTTAAGATTTTGATCCAATACAATCACATTATAATTTGCAATTGGATTTGTTTTAAGTGTCCTGGAATTTTGTGTTACAGTGTCTAATATTGTTGCATAAGTCGCACGAGTAATACCATTAAAAACGCCAACGCCTAATCCATTTTTTGTACGCCCAGATAATTTTGTAGCGTTTAGTAATGGTGTAACGCTAGGGTTAGAGACTATAATTTCGTTTTGCCCTTCATCTGTTTTATAACGATTGATTGGTGTTGACCCAATTCGCCTGGAATAAAAAATACCAGCCTTGTTAAATAATTCAGTTCCTTCAGTAAAAAACTGCCGATTTTCATTATAACGGACTTCAAATGGTGATAAATTTAATACTTGTTCATCAAATTGAACTTGCCCAAAGTCTGGAATCAAGGTCATGTCAATAGTAAACGCATCATTAATCCCATATTTTAAATCCATTCCTCCGTTAAAAGTAGTATTTGTTGTTCCGTCATAATTTTCGACATAACCAGACAAATAGGGCGATACTGATAATCTTAGAGGTGATTTAATGCCTTTTACCCCTGTTAATTCTCCAAATTGACTTAAAAAATTAAAACCTTTTGGATCGTTGTAATTCCAAAATGAATCTTCTCTATTTCTACGTGTACTCCTATTAAAATTAATACGCCAATTTTGAATGTCTTGATTTGGAAACCGAATAGAGGACAATGGAATTTTCATTTCAACAACCCATTTATCGTCATGAATCGTGACTTTACTATACCAAGCAGCATTCCAATTTCGGTCAATAGAACCTGAAGTGTGGAGCTCGTCAATCTGAACACCTGCACTTGTTACTAAATAACTAAAACCTATGGTTGAACTGCCATAAGTGTCAATAATAACCCCAAAATAATCGGCATTTCCAAAATCATCTCTGTTAGACAAAGTTTGGGTAATGCTATCTTTACTTACATCATACAAAACAGCTCCAATGTATAATGCAGAATTATCATACAAAAATTTAACTTCTGTTTTTTGTGAAGCTGATTGACCAGCTACGGGTGACGTTTGGGTAAAGTCGGTTGCGATTACAGTATTATTCCACGCCAATTCATTTAAAACACCATCAATTTTAATAGGTGTTTGGGTTGCCAAAACGTTTAAAGACTTTTGAGTTTGTGACCACAAAAAAGAGGAAAAACATAAAAATAATATGAAAAATTTTGACTTCAACTACGTTAATTTATCGTTGTTTAAATGTCGAGTGCTATCACGTTTGGTTTTTTTATCTAAATTTTTAATTAATGCTTTTTCTAAATCAATACCTGTTTGATTGGCTAAACAAATTAATACCCAAAGTACATCAGCCATTTCATCACCTAAATCTTTATTTTTATCCGATTCTTTTTCAGATTGTTCACCATACCGTCTAGAAATGATTCGAGCAACCTCACCAACTTCCTCAGTCAGTTGAGCCATGTTTGTTAATTCATTAAAATAGCGAACACCATAGGTTTTAATCCAATCGTCAACTAGTTTTTGAGCTTCATTAATGGTCATAATATTATTTTTTAATTCAATTTATAATCCTGGCATTTTAAAATTTGCCTGTGTAATTATATCAAAATACATTTTGTTCTCTTTAATGTTTGATGAGTTTTTTGGATCCATCATTTTTAGCATTAAACTCATTACAATTTGTTTTTGATCATCATTTAAGTTTTTAAGAATTGTAATAGCATTGTCAAAATCTAATAGATCAGCATCCTTTAATAATGTCGTATCAACACCAAAAGTAGCAGTTAAGCCTGATAAATAATCAATTTCTCTTTTTTCTATTACACCATCCACTTTCATTAAACTAATTAGTATTTTAAAAACACCTTTAGTTTCGTTTTTGTTAAATGCTACAGTCATAATTTTGTTTTGTTTCAAAATTAGCAATAAATCATCAATAAAAAGGTCAATTATTAATTTCAAATTTTAGTATAGACTCTGAAAGATTATCGGCTGTTATTTTTCGTCCAGTAAAATTGTAATGTTCAGTCGGAAAATCACGCTCGTAAAAGCAAGAGTCTGGAATTTGATTAAAATTATCCACCATAATTACATCCATTTTTGAATAGCGATTCATTAAATAGTTTTTGTTGGTTTGCATTAAATCGGTTAAATCAGAATCAACTAAATATTCTGCATTTTCTGTATTTTCTCCTAAAATATTATAAACTAACTGAATGTTTTTTTGTTTACAAATTGCAACAATTTTATCAAAATCTTTTATTCTTGGGTTTGAATCATCTAACACAAAAGCATAATTTTTTATGTAATGATCGGCTAAATTTCGCTTTGGATTAGTCAACCCCCCCCATTTTTCAAAAGCACACCAGTTGGTTACATTGTTTTTAGGTGGGTCAAAAGGCAAGGGTTTATTTTTCCATTGGTTTTGAATAATGCGTTGACGTTCTTTTTTAGGCATGGCATCATAAAAATTTAATCCTTGTAAAAATCGATTCAATAACACAGGCCTGTTGGCATAAAAAACGGATTGTTTTGCAATGGCATTTTCTAATGACGACATCATCCAACCAATCCCAAAGCTGCGGTAATTCATATTTACAATCACATATTTTATGTTGTTTTCATCTGGGATTAATTGAATTAATCTTTTATAAACGCCTGCGTGAATTGCCCCAGTGTCAACTGATGTAACCGAATAATTGGGTAAATTATCATCTAAAATACGTGAAATAGATCGGGTGTCAGTATCACTTATTGGATAAGCTTTGTTTGGTGATGCTGAAAAAAACAAAATATCGGATTGTTGAAGTCCTTCTTCTAACTTTTGAGTTAATAACCCATTTGATTTTACATCTTGCTGATAAAAAGTATATTTATAAACGTAGTTTGATAGGGTTATAATACTCATTAACAGGACAAGTCTAAACGATATTTTTTTAAACATATCCATTAAAATTGAAAATAAATAAATTGATAAAAATCTGATCCTGACAAAGCCATAATACAAAAAACAAGAATAGTATATATGCTCCATCTAACTACAAATGGATAAGCGTGTATTTTTTTATCGAATCTGGATTGTTGTATCCATAAATCAAAAACTAAAAGTAAGGCTATAAGTCCAATAAAAACGGGATTTATTTCAAGTGTTTTGTTTAAATTATCGGTATATTGTTTAAAATAATTCAAGCTAACCTCAGACGGATTACTTTTTTCGATTTGCGTAATGTTTTGATAAGTTGATTGAATAGGTGTATGTCCAAAAATACGGCTAATACTCAAATACACATTTGCAATAGAGTCTGACCTAAAAAATACCCACGCCAAATTAACGACTAAAAAAGTCTTCATCCATTTTAGTCCAATTATAATCCCATTTTTAGTTGGTGTTTTATTTTGTTTAGTGAACAAGATTTCGGTTAAATATGCCAATCCATGAATGGCGCCCCAAACTATAAAAGTAAAATTAGCACCATGCCAAATACCACTCACGATAAACACAATCATTATGTTAATGAGCCATCTAGAATATTTGACCTTATTCCCTCCTAAAGGAATGTATAAATAATCTCTAAACCAAGTTGATAATGAAATGTGCCAACGTGTCCAAAACGCTTTAATACTTGTAGAAAAATATGGCGTTTTAAAGTTGTCCATTAAATTAACACCCATTAATTTTGCAACACCAATGGCTATGAGAGAATACCCATTAAAATCGGCATAAATTTGTAAGCTAAAAAATAATAATCCAATGGTATTATCAGCCTGTGAATAAGCTAGGGGATTTGAAAATACTTGGTCAACTAATGGTGCTAAATTGTCAGCAATAGCCATTTTAACAAATAAGCCATATAAAATTAGCCTAAAACCGTTTGAAAGATTTTCGTAATTAAGTTTGTGTTTGGCAAATATTTGTTTGTGTAAGTGTGAAAATCGTTCAATGGGTCCAGCAACTAATTGAGGAAAATAAGATACAAATAGAGCAAATTTACCAATGTTTTTTTCAGGTTTTACTTTACCGTAATAAACATCTAAAGTATAACTAACTGTTTGAAAAGTGTAAAAAGAAATTCCCACAGGAATACCGTATTCAAAAACACTCGTAATCCATTCAACTTTTGGATGCTGACCTGCAAAGTCTAAAAAATAGTTTCGGCTTCCAATAAAAAAATTAAAGTATTTGAATAAAAATAAAACACCAAAGTTAGACACTAAACTTACCCACAAATAGAATTTCCGTTTAAATTTTTCGGTTGTTTTATCGATTTTTATCGCAACAAAATAATCTACAACAGTTGAGTAAATGATGAGTGATAAAAATTCAACTTTCCAGGATGCATAAAAAAAATAAGAAGCACCCAATAGAAAAATCCACCTTACCTTATGAGGTAAAAGATAATAGATGGCAACAACTGCCGGTAAAAAAATAAGAAATTCTAACGAATCAAATAACATTATTTAATTTAATCTTGGCTGTAAAAGTAACGAGAATTTATTTGTTTTATTTCAGTTAATTAATAATCAATATCAAACTGCTTTTATTGTGACTTTTTTTTACTTTCAAATAATAGAATATTGATATCATTCCCTATTTTTAGAATCAATTACAATTGTCACGGGGCCATCATTAATTAATGAAACTTGCATATCGGCTCCAAACTCACCTGTTTGAATTGATTTGCCTATTAATTCTTCTAATTTTTCAATAAATTTATGATACAGTGGAATAGCCTCTTGAGGTTTTGCAGATTTTATAAATGAAGGTCTGTTTCCTTTTTTAGTGGATGCAAACAATGTAAATTGGCTCACTAAAAGTATGTCTCCATTCACATCTTTTATATTCAAGTTCATCTTTCCATTTACATCATTAAACACACGTAGGTTTATTATTTTATTGCACAACCAGTCAATGTCGTCTTTGGTGTCATCTACTCCAATTCCTAAAAGAATTAAAAATCCCGTATTAATGTCACTTTTAACCTCATGATTTATCATTACTGAAGCATAACTTGTTCTTTGTAAAGTTATTTTCATATCCTAATTTTTAGTAGGATGCTTTTTTCCGGATAATTCTAGAAGTTTGCCGTAGGCAAACAAAAGCATCAAGCATCAAGCATCAAGCATCAAGCATCAAGCATCAAGCATCAAGCATCAAGCATCAAGCATCAAGCATCAAGCATCAAGCATCAAGCATCCGGCGCATTGAGCTTACCGAAATAAAGTGTCAAGCCTTATAAATATCTTTTCTAAATGTTTCGTCATCATCATCACTATGCATTTGAGTGTAATTATAGTAACGATTAGCATCAATTTCACCATTTTCTACTGCTTCTTTTATAGCGCATTTGGGTTCATTAATGTGCTGACAATTATTAAATTTACACGCACCACGTAATTCATTCATTTCTGGAAAATAATGTGACAATTCAGCTTTATCAAAATCTAATAATCCAAAAGCTCTTATACCGGGGGTGTCGATAATAAACCCTCCAGATGGTAAGGAAAACATTTCAGCAAAAGTTGTAGTATGCATACCGGACAAGGTAGATTCTGATATTTCGCTTGTTCTTAAATCTAAGTTTGGGTCTAAAGCATTTACTAAAGTCGATTTTCCAACACCGCTTTGACCACCAAACATTACTTTGTTACCACTTATTTCGGCTTTTAAAAAAGAAACAGAGTCAGGATTTGTAGCCGAAATATTTAAACAACGGTAACCAATTTTTTCATAAACAGCTTTAAATTCATTTACAATCTCTAATTCTAATTCTCCAAATAAGTCAACTTTGTTAAATAGTAATGTTACTGGAATTTGGTATGCATCAGCAGTAACTAAAAAACGATCAATAAAACCGGTTGGCGTTTCGGGTGCAATTAAAGTCACTAATAAATAAACGTGATCAATATTTGACGCTAAAATATGACTCCGCTTACTTAAGTTAATTGATTTTCTAACAATGTAATTTTTACGGTCTTCAATTTGATTAATTACGCCTTCAAGCTTATCTTGATCTTCTACGTCAAATAAAACATTATCACCCACCGCAACGGGGTTAGTAGATTTAATGCCTTTCATTCTTAGTTTGCCTCTAATTCGGCAATTCCAAAGTTCATTTGAGTCGGTCATTATTTTGTACCAACTTCCTGTAGATTTTATGACTGTTCCTTTTTTCAGTTTATTTTTTTAGTGTAAAAGTAAATAATAACAATCATTTTAAGTTTTATTTAACAGATAAATTATCTTTGAACCGTTAAAATGAATAAATTATCAATATTAATACCTGTTTATAATGAAGACGAGACCATATTTAAGGTTTTGCAAATTATTGATGATTTAGTTTTAATTGATTCAATTGAAAAAGAAGTTATTATCATCAATGACAGTTCTAGTGACAGTTCTAAGTCAGAAATTGAGCGATATTTAAATGAAATGGGTTCAAAATTTATTCTAGTCAATCACGACATTAATAAAGGAAAAGGCGCAGCTATTCAAACCGGAATTAAAAAAGCAACCGGCGATTATATCATTATTCAAGATGCCGATTTAGAATTAAATCCCTCAGAGATTAACCATCTACTACAAGTTGTACAGAATAAAACAGCCGATATTGTTTATGGGTCAAGGTTCTTAAATCAAGATAAAAAAGGCGGTACATTTATCAGTAATATGGCAAATTCATTTTTAACGTGGTTGTCTAACTTTGTGTTTCGTATTAAAATTACCGACATGGAAACCTGTTATAAATTAGTCCCCGCTACTGAATTTAAAAGCCTTAAATTACAAGAGCAACGTTTTGGATTTGAACCTGAAATAACAGCTAAATTAGCCAAAAATAAAACACTAAGATGGGCAGAAATACCTATTACTTATAATGCTCGAACAGATGAAGAAGGTAAAAAAATTGGATGGAAAGATGGATTAAGGGCAATTTGGTGTATTTTATATTATGGTCTTAAAAAATATTAATTTTGTTACCAAATCTAAAAATAGAGTTATCTTTATCAACTTAACTTATGCAAGATAAAAAACAGTTAAAATACGACAAAGCTTATTTAAGAATGGCTCAAGAATGGGCTAAGTTGTCATATTGTGACCGTAAAAAAGTGGGGGCAATAATAGTAAAAGATAATATGATTATCTCAGACGGTTATAATGGTACACCATCAGGATATAAAAACTGTTGTGAAGATGAAGGTGGTGACACCCAGTGGTATGTATTACACGCAGAGGCAAACGCTATATTAAAAGTAGCTAAATCCACTCAATCTGCTGAAAATGCTACTTTATATATCACGCTATCACCTTGTAAAGAATGTAGTAAATTAATTATTCAATCAGGAATTAAACGTGTCATTTATAAAGACGAATACAAAGACACTTCAGGAATTGATTTTTTAAAAACGTATGGTATTGAAACTATACACATAGCAGATAATAACTAATGGAAAATAATTCAAATCAAAAATTCTTAATCCCATTTTTAATTGCATTATTTTTTGCGGGAGGAATTTATTTAGGAACGCTTTTTACACCTAAAATCAGCATTTCTAACCCAACTCAACAAACTGAATCTAAATTTTCGACTATTTTAAGTGTAATTGAAGATAAATATGTTGATTCTGTTGACCACGATATGTTGATTGAAAGCTCAATTGAGGGGATGATTAAAAAATTAGACCCCCATAGTCAATATATACCCGCTAAAGATTTAGAAAAAGTAAATGAACAATTAGAAGGTAAGTTTGGTGGAATAGGAATCCGATTCTTAATTCATGAAGATACTTTGGTAGTAACACATGTATTACCTCACTCTCCTTCAGAAACGGCTGGTTTATTTGCCGGAGACAGAATTGTACAAGTTGATGACAGCGTTTTAGTAGACAAAACCATTACAAATAAAATGGTGATGGAATTGTTAAAAGGACATGAGGGTACAAAAGTAAACCTTAAAGTATATAGACACGGAGATTATGCTAATGTTAACATTACAAGAGGTACAATTCCAATTAGCAGTATTGACGCCAATATTATGCTGACTAAAGACGTTGGATTTATTAAACTCAATAGTTTTACCTATGAAGCTGGAGATGAATTTGTAAAAGCTGCACAAGAATTAAAAGATCAAGGCATGAAAAAATTAATTTTTGACCTTAGAAACAACGGCGGGGGATATATGCATGCAGCAACTAAAATAATCGATCAGTTTTTACCTTCAGGTGTTTTAATGGTTTACACTCAAGGTAGAAAAGTTAAAAAAGAAGAATATTATTCAACTTCAAAAGGTATTTTAAAAGATGTTGAGGTGGTTGTCCTAATCAATTCATTGTCGGCATCAGCATCTGAAATTGTTGCCGGAGCCATACAAGATAACGATAGAGGAATTATTTTGGGAAGACGTTCTTTTGGAAAAGGACTCGTTCAAGATCAAACACCATTTAATGATGGTAGCGCTTTAAGACTTACAATTTCTCGATACTACACGCCAACAGGTAGGTGTATTCAAAAACCTTATGGAGATGGTGTAGATTATGAAAATGATTACTTAAATAGATATGAAAGTGGAGAATTAATGAATGAAGACAGTATAAAACATGATGAATCTTTAAAGTTTAAGACTCCAAAAGGGAGAACGGTTTATGGTGGTGGAGGAATTTATCCAGACGGTTTTGTTCCAAACGATACACTAGGTGCGTCTTATTATTTAACAAGTTTATACTACGGAGGAGCTTTTAACCAATGGGCATTCAAATATTTGGATTATCGCAGAAATAAATGGAAATCTTTCGAAACATTTAACAAAAAATTCACAGTTACAAACCAAATGTTAGATAGATTTATTGACTATGCAAGATTAAAACTAAATGTTCCTATTGATGAAAATGGATTAAATCGGTCAAAAAAGGTAATTAAAAACAGAATGAAAGCCGAAATTGCACGTCATTTATTTAAAGAAAACGGATATTATAAAATTTATTTAAAAGATGATTTAGATGTTCAAACAGCCTTAAAGGAATTTTAATTTAATTGTAAATTTGAACTGTATAAGCACCATCCCAACTTGTATTATATCTTTTTAAACCCCATTTAGCCGGACCAGTTACCACGGTCCCATCCGTAATATTGTATTGTGATGTTGAACAACTGTCATTTAGCACAAATGAATTTATAGAGTCTATACTAACAATGGCGCAATCTTTGGTAGATTCGTAAGTAGAATGACGATCTAAGGCAACAAATTCGTCAAAATTACGATAGACAAGAATACCTCTTGACCCTCCATTAATGTAAACCCACCCTCCAGGAGCGTTTAAGTTTTGATATGATGGTAAGTCTAGATTTAAAGATATACTCACCGCTACATTAGGAATAGGGTAAGGTTCCTTTTCTTGACAAGATGTTAATAACAAAATGAAAGAAAAAATGCTAAACAAAAAAAATCTATTATATATTTGTGACATGAACGGAAAATTTGTTTCAATATTAACGAAAATATCTCTATTTATTGTATTGCTTATTGCTACACCCTCAATAACGCATGCTCAAGATAAGGGAGCAAAGACTGTTAAGTCAAATAAAAAATCAAAAAAAACAAAGAGACACAAGGGAAGCTACAATTCTCAAAAACGTGCTGGTAAACGTTCGTGGAGTAATCAGAATAAAGCCACACGTAAAAGAATGAAACGTGCCGCTAAAAACGCAAGAAGACGTCAAAAAGGAAAACCAATGAAAAACAATAGACTTGTATAAAATTGATATAAGTTTAAAATTTTTAGTTTTTTAATTCAAAATCACCGCTTTATATTTGCATAACTAAACCTAAGTTAAAAAATTGTTAAAATTATTAGGTCGATAAAATTTAATTTATCTATATTTACCGACTTATTGTATTTTAAGATTTTTTAACAAATACGCTTACTTATGCTGAATAAAATTAAATTATTACTAGTAACTCTCTTATTGTCAGTGAGTTTTGCCCACGCACAAACGGGTAGAGGAACGATAAAAGGGTCTGTAAAGGACAAAAAGACAAGTGAAGAACTGCCTTTTGTAAAGGTTGTTATCTATCAAAATGGTGTCCAAAAGGGTTATGCCGCTACAGATTTCACAGGTAAATTCATTCTTAGTGCTCTTGAGCCAGGTGAATATGATGTTGAAATTAAGTTTGTTGGTTATAACACAATTAAAGAAACAAATGTTGTTGTTAATTCTGATAAATACGTGATTAGAGATTATGAATTATCTCCATCAAGTGAGATGCTAGATGTTGTTGAAGTTATATCTTATAAAGTGCCGCTAATTGATAAAGATGGAGGTTCTTCTGGAGCAACTGTAACAAGAGAAGATATTTCTAAAATGGCTGCTCGTTCTGCAACAGGAGTTGCTAAAACTGTAGGAGGTGTATACTCTGCTGAAGGTGGGGGTGAAGGTTTAAGTATCCGTGGAACAAGATCGGATGCAACTTATTATTATATTGATGGGATTAAAGTGAGAGGGTCATCTTCTTTACCAAAATCTGCTATTCAAGAAGTTTCTGTAATTACAGGTGGTGTACCTGCAAATTATGGTGATGTAACTGGAGGTATTATATCTATTACAACTAGAGGGCCTTCTGCTCGTTATTTCGGGTCGTTTGAATTGGTAACATCAGGTTTTTATTTTAATGGTGATGATCCACTAGGATATGATGGTAAAGTTTTTGGTTTAGATAAATATGCATATAACTTAGCAGAAGGAATGATCTCTGGTCCTTTGTTAATGAAAAAAGATTCTACAGGTAAAAAAACCGATAAGCCTATTTTAGGTTTTTTCTTGTCAGCCAACTTTAATGATGTTTTAGATAGTCGTCCGTTAGCAAATGGTGGAGGGTATAGAATAAAAAAAGAAGTAAGAGATGATTTGTTAAATGACTCTACAGGATTAGGACCATTGAGACCAACAGGTCAAGGTACAGGCTCTTATTATAATAATCGTTTTTTAACAAAAGATGATTTTGAACAAGTAAAATGGAGAATGAATACTAGAAATAGAAATGCATCTGCTGCTGGTAAAATAGATGTTAATGTTGGACCATCTATGAATTTAACTTTTGGAGGTTCTATGAACTGGAGAAAAGGAAATGGTTACTCTTATTCTAACTCATTGATGAATTTTGATAATTTTGGTACTAACTCTGGTTACGATTGGAGGGTTTACGGTAAGTTTACGCAAAGATTTCAAAATACAGAAGAAGGGTCAACATCAAAAATTAAATCTGCATACTATTCTATAATGGTTGATTATTCTCAATCACATTCTAAATCACAAGATGATAGACATAAAGAAAGAATTTTTAACTACGGATATGTTGGTAAATTTAAAACAAATAGAATAGCTACTTATGAAGGAAGTAATGGAGGAGACAGTTTAATACATAATGGATTTAAAGATACATCTGTTGCTTTTACACCGTCTGAAACTAACCAACCTTTTGCAGCTATAACTTCTCAGTATTACAACTTATATGAAGGACAAACTGTAGATAATTATGAAAATCTATTCCAAATTCAAAATGGTGGAGGATTAAGAAACGGGGATATTCCAACTAGTGTTTATGGGATATGGGGAACCTTAGGAACACCGTATAATTTTTATGGTTATTCTCAAGCCGACCAATTAAGAATTACTGGGTCGGGTACAGTAAATTTAAATGATCATGCCATTTCTCTTGGTTTTGAATATGAACAAAGATGGGATAGAAGTTTTGGAACAAATCCTATAGGATTGTGGACAATTGGTCGTCAATTAATGAATTCACAGATTACTGAATTAGATAAATCTAAAGCAACTTATGACTTTTTTGGAACGTTTCCAAGAGTGACTTATGAAAGATTGAATTCATCAGAAGGTGATTATACAGGACAAGAAGGAAATGATAACCAAGCATATTTTGACTATAGTGTTAGAAAAAAATTAGGAGAACAAGCCGGTTTATCTGGTGATGATTTGAATGCCTTTATTGATGGAACCGATTATATCGATATTGATGAATTAGATCCAGATTTCTTTGAATTATCTATGTTTAGTGCTGATGAATTATTAAACTCAGGTCAAACGTATGCTAACTGGAGAGGTTATGACTCTAAAGGAAATAAAGTAAAAGGAAATACTGACATCAATAAGTATTTTAATGAGTATGATGAAAATGGGAATTTTAAAAGAAACATTGGTTCATTTCAACCTGTATATATGTCAGGTTACATCATGGATAAATTTGCTTTTGATGATATTATTTTTAACGTAGGTTTACGTTTAGATGTTTTTGATGCTAATCAACCAGTGTTGAAGGATAAGTTTTTAGTATATGAAGCTAAAACCGCAAAAGAAGTTTCTGAATTGCCAAACGGTAACGCTATTGAACACCCTGACAATATAGGGGATGATTATGTTGTTTATGTAAATGACAAAGATAATATCACTGCTATAACAGGTTACAGAAATGGTGATGTTTGGTATGACGCTTCAGGAGTTGAAGTTTCTGACCCTACTATCGTTGAAGGAAGTAAAGGTATTGCACCATGGTTACAAGATCCGTCTTTATCAGAACCAAATGCAGATGCTTTTGAAGATTATAAAGCACAATTTAACTTAATGCCAAGAATTGCATTCTCATTCCCAATTTCGGATGAAGCTTCTTTCTTTGCACATTATGATATCTTAACAAAAAGACCGACAACAGGTAATATTTTTGATCCAGTAGCGTATCAGTTTATGGAAAATAGAAGTACAACTATTAACAATCCAAATTTAAAGCCTGAAAAAACAATTGATTATGAAATTGGTTTTCAACAAGTTTTATCTAAAACATCATCAATTAAAGTGTCAGTTTTTTATAAAGAACAAAGAGATAACGTACAATTAATGAGTGTATTTAATGCTTACCCTAATACATACACTACGTATGGAAATAGAGATTTTGGTACAGTTAAAGGAACAACAATTTCTTACGATATGAGAAGAACGGGGAATATTAGAATGACCGCTTCTTATACTTTACAGTTTGCAAGTGGAACTGGTTCTGATGCAACAACAGCAGCAAGTTTAATTGCTTCTGGTCAACCAAACTTGAGAAACATTTTCCCATACACTTATGATCAAAGACATAACTTTAACTTTGTGGTTGATTACCGTTATGGTGGGGGTAGTGATTATAACGGTCTTAAAATTGGAAACTTTGGTGTGTTTGAGAATACAGGATTAAATGTAACGGCTAATATTGGTTCAGGAACACCTTATTCTAGACAACAATTTATTTCAGCAGCAGCATTATTAAGTCCTCAAGGAGCAGGTCTTTTAGGAACGCTTAATGGTTCACGTAAAGATTGGCAATATAGAGTAGATGCACAGTTAGATAGAAATTTTGATTTGGAATTTGGTTCTGATGAAGGAGATAATAAAAAGAAAGCAGCTTACTTAAATGTGTATTTAAGAGTTTCTAACCTTTTTAATATTATTAATACATTAAATGTATATAGAGCAACTGGTAACCCTGGTGATGATGGATATTTATTATCTTCAATTGGTCAAGATGCAGTGTCAAGTCAATTAGATCCTACATCTTATTACGATTATTATGCGTTAAAAGTGAATAACCCATTTAACTATGGTATTCCAAGAACAATTAGATTAGGTGTTAAATTTGACTTTTAATTAAACGAGATAGTTAGACAATATTAAAATGAATATTATGAATAAATTAATTTTAAGTATTTTCCTATTAGGAATTTCTCTCAGTGGATTTTCTTATAACAATATCCTTACAAATAATGGTATTGGAGGAAATAGTGTAGGAGGAGACGATAGAGCAGCAGGATGTGCAGCTTCTACGGATAAAATATTTTTACAATATAATAACGTAAAAGCCATTCTTGAAACAGGAGGTTTAGTTTGGTACGACAGGGCTAATAATCAACCTGGATATACTGTTCCTAAAGAACAAAATGTGAAAGTAATTTATGCTGGAGCACTTTGGATGGGTGGAGAAGATATTAATGGTCAATTGAAATTGGCTGCTATGCGTTTTGGTCAAGGACGAGATTTCTGGAGTGGTCCATTATCTACTTTTGGTGGAGCGCCAGGAAATTATAACCCTGCTATTCAACAAACGGCTAATTTAGATGTTATTAGAGCCTATGGTGACGCTGAGATTACTCCTGATCAATGCACAAAATATGATAACTTTTTTACAATTAAAAAAACTGAGGTTCTTCAATTTATTTCGTGGTTTAATTGTGCTAACCCACAACCAGGTGATGATCCAACAGCTTGTTCTGAAGTAGAACAACCTTCTCAAGAAATTTTAGATAGAATTTATAACTGGCCAGCTCATGGTGATCCAGCACTGGGGCAAGATTTTTATTTAGCACCTTTTTACGATAACCCGAATTCACCTGATGGAAACGGAGCAGATGGTGTTTATGATCCTATTGTTGATGGTGATTACCCTTGGTATGATATTAATGGTGACGTAGATTGTAGAAATGACAGACGAGTAACTTTATTTGGTGATGAAACCAATTGGTGGGTGTTTAATGATAAAGGAAATGTTCATACTGAAACTGGCGGTGATCCAATTGGTATGGAAATTAGAGCACAAGCATTCTCTTTTGCAACAAATGACCAAATTAACGACATGACTTTTTATAATTATGAGTTAATTAATAGGGGTACTCAAACATTATATAATACTTATTTTGCACAATATGTTGATGCCGATATAGGTGGTTATTCTGATGATTACGTTGGTTGTGATGTGTCTAGAGGATTAGGTTTTGCTTATAATGGAGATTCAAATGATGATAGTGGTTCAGGAAGTCAACTTTGGGGACTTGATCCACCAGCAATTGGTATTGATTTCTTTGAAGGTCCATACCAAGATTTAGATGGTATGGATAATCCTTTAACTTCAAATGTTCAAGATGCAATCGACTCATTAGGAGTGCCTTATGATGGATTAGGATTAGGGTATGGTGACGGTGTTGTAGATAACGAAAGAATGGGAATGAGAAGATTTTTATATTACGGTACTGGCGCACCAGAATCAGATCCTTCTCAAGCCGCACAATATTATAGATTAATGAATGGTTTCTGGGGTATATCGGGTTCTAGAATGACTTACGGTGGAACCGGTTTTGGTGGAACTATTGATGCTGATTATATGTTTCCTGGAGATTCAGATCCTTATAATTGGGGTACTTTTGGTGTTACTGTTCCACCATGGAATGAATCAACTGAAAATAATACACCTGGTGATAGACGTTTTGTTCAAGTTGCTGGTCCATTTACTTTAAGACCAGGAGCTGTGAATAACTTAACTGTTGGAGTAGTTTATGGTCGTTCTTTTGAAGGTGATTTAGAAGCTTCTGTTCGTGCAATGAAACGTGCTGATACAAGAGCTCAATCTTTATTTGATGCTTGTTTTAAAATTGTTGAGCCTCCGTTTGCTCCAGTATTGAAAATTCAAGAATTAGAAAACGAATTAGTGTTATTTTTATCTAATCCTCCTGGACCAGATAACTTAGAAGAATTTGCGGCTAAAGATGAAGTAAATATTCCAAAATTTGATGAAAATGGTAATCCTTATGATCAATGGTATAGATTTCAAGGGTATCAAATATTTCAAATGGTGGATGAAAATGCATCTGTATCAGATATAACTGATATAACTAAAGCAAGACTTGTTGGTCAATGTGATTATGAAGATGGTGTTTCAAAATTAATTAATTATGAATATAATGAAGCTGATGAAATCAACATACCAAGTGTTATGGTTGATGGTGCTGATGAGGGTCTTAAGCATTCTTTTCATATTACTGAAGATCAATTTGCCTTAGGAAATAGAAAATTAGTAAATCATAAAAAATATTACTTTATTGCTGTGTCTTATGGTTATAATTCATTTAAAGAATACGACCCTTCTGATCCTCAAAAACTAGATGGTCAACAAAAACCATATTTAGTATCACGTCAAGCAGCAACAGGTGGTAACATTGCATCAGTTCTAGGTATTCCACATAATCCAGCTCCTGAAGCAGGAGGAACAACATTTGGAACTTACTATGGTTGGTCTCCTGTTGTTACTCAAGTTGATGGTATTGGAAACGGTGGTCGTTTTGTGAAATTAGATTCATTATCTGAATCGAATATCTTAACTTCAAATTATGAAGCTAATTTATCTTATGCGCAAGGTAGTGGACCAATCAACATTAAAGTAGTTGATCCATTAAATGTTCAAGAAGGTGATTACACAATTGCATTTGAATCTAATGCAGGGTCATATAAAGAAGGTGTTGATACAACTGAAAAATGGACAATTACTAGAACATTTGATGGTGTCTCTGAATCTATAGAAGCTGATTATACAATTGGGATTGCTAATGAGCAAATCATTCCTGAATGGGGAATATCAGTTGAGATTAAACAAATCTATTATGAAAATTCAAACGGAAGTGTAACTAATTATTTTACATCTCCAATTGATGTTACAATTGAATATGAAGATTCTTCACAAATATGGTTATCTCAAGTATCTGACAATGATCAGTCTTACCCAACAAATTGGATTAGATCAGGAATTGCCTCATACAGTGAAGCTAATGATGGATGTCAAGCCTCACAATGGATAAGAAACCCCTGCTATTATAATGATAATAGTAATGATGATGAACAACTATATGAAGGACTATTAAACGGCGGTATAACTCCATTTAGATTTGTAGGATACCAAGTTTACGGTATGCCAATCGGTTCTCCAAATCATACTTATAGTAATGAATATGCTCCAGGTAACAAATGGACAAACATTACAACAACTCAAAATTCTGCAAGAATGGTAAATTTACATGATGTTGATATTGTAATTACTGCAGATGATTCTAAATGGACTAAATGTCCAGTGTTTGAAATTAATGATAACGAAAATCAAACTGAAAATGGAGCTGATGTAATGGAATTAAGAGCTCATAATTCAGTTAAAAAAGATGGTTCTGATGCTGGTGATGGTACGCAAGGTATGGGTTGGTTCCCAGGTTATGCAATTGATGTTACAACTGGTGAAAGATTAAATATGGCATTTTCTGAAAACTCTTGGTTAGCAGGTGAAAATGGAAATGACATGATTTGGAATCCTACATCTAGAATGACTGATAACGTTGGTAATCCTTTGTTTGGTGGTATGCATTATGTGTATGTATTCGCTGCAAATAATGATATGCCAAGATATGATAATGGTGCTTTTATTTATGGTGAATTGAACAATGGTTCAGGTACAAGTTCAAAATATAAATCTATTTTTGAAAATTGCCAATGGATATGGGAGCCTATGTTAGAAAAAAATGCTACTTATTTAGCAACTGATGTTAGAATTAGTGCTAGAATTAATAAGCCTTATGCTGAAAACGAAAACAATCCTGGTCCTAACAATGGACGTCCAATGTATACTTTCAAAATAACTGAAAAAGATAGAGTTGGAACTGCAAATGGTGATGAGTTAACATCTGCTTTAGATTTAATTAATATTGTTCCTAATCCGTATTATGCTTATAATACTTACGAAACAGATAAATTAGACAATAGAGTTAAAATAACAAATTTACCTGAAAGATGTACCGTTTCTATATTCAATATACAAGGTGGTTTAATCAGACAGTATATTAAAGATGATCCAATGACTTCATTAGATTGGGATTTAAAGAATCACAAAGGTATTCCAATCGCAGGTGGTGTTTATATCATACATGTTGATGTGCCAGGTACAGGAGAAAAAATTATTAAATGGTATGGTACATTACGTGCACCAGATTATGATAACTTATAATATTCAAATATTGTTAATTAAGAAATTACGAATATGAAAATGAATAAAACATTAGGTAAAACGTTTATTACAGCAATGGCACTTAGCCTATCTGTTACGACTTTTGCTGGAAATAAAGATAGAATAGGTGCTGCTGGCGCAACTGAATTATTGATTAATCCTTGGGCTAGAGGTGCTGCACTCGGTTCTGCAGGTGTGGCTTCAGGAACAGGTTTAGGTGCTGTATTTACAAATATTGCTGGATTAGCTTTTACAGATAAGACTGAGATTATGTTTGACCGTACAAGTTGGTTAGGTGGAACCGGAATTACAATAAATGCGGCTGGTATAGCGCAAAGAATTAATGAAAGCACTGTACTTTCAGTTAGTGTGATGTCAACTTCTTTTGGTGATATAGATATTACAACTGTTGATTTACCAGAAGGGGGTATAGGAACGTTTTCACCAAAATACAATAACATTAACGTAGGGTTTGCAAAAGAATTCTCTAACTCTATTTATGGTGGCGTTAATTTTAAAGTTGTTTCTCAATCTATTGCAAATGTAAAAGGTTCTGGAATTGCTTTTGATGCTGGAATTAGATATATCACAGGTGAACAAGATCATATTAAATTTGGAATTACACTTAAAAATGTTGGACCAACAATGAATGTGAGTGGAGATGGATTAGCAATTTCAATTTTATACCCAGAAACAGGTGAAAGCGCAACTGTTGAACAAAGAGCTGCGGCTTTTGAATTGCCTTCATTATTAGCTATAGGTGGTTCTTATGACTTTAATTTTTCTGAAACCAGTAAACTAGTTGTTTCAGCTGCTTTTACTGCAAATTCTTTCTCAAATGACCAATTTAGATTGGGTGTTGATTATGGAATGGAAATTCAAAAAGCATCTTTTCATTTAATGGCTGGTTATGTATATGAAAATGGAATATTTTCTAAAGAATATGGGTATGAATACAGATTAACTGCCCTTAGTGGATTTACTGCAGGTCTAGCTGTTGACGCTAAGGTTGGTGAAAACAAAAATAACCTTGGAATTAATTATACCTATAGACAAACAGCTTTATTTAATGGAGTTCATACAATTGGATTTGCAATTAATTTGAAATAATAGTAAAATATATTATATTTGTATAACAAGAGAGCCTTTGGGCTCTCTTGTTATTTTATTTAAACAAAGTATGTTATGTCAAAAATAAGTTATTACTCAAAAGAAGGCTTACAAAAATTAAAAGATGAATATCATCAATTAGAAAGTGTAGAAAGACCATTTATTATACAACAAATTGCGGATGCTAGAGATAAAGGAGATCTGTCTGAAAATGCCGAATATCATGCTGCAAAAGAAGAGCAAGGTCTATTAGAAACAAGAATAGCAAAATTATCGATTATTATATCCAACGCTAGAATAATGGATGATTCTAATTTAGACACATCAAAAGTACTAGTTTTGTCTAAAGTAAAGATTAAAAATTTAGCTAATAATTTTGAGGTAGAATATCAATTAGTAGCCCCTAATGAAGCTGATCTTAAAGCCAAAAAATTATCTATTGAATCTCCTTATGGAAAAGGATTAATGGGTAAAAAAGTAGGTGACACCGCTGAAATTCAAGCTCCAAACGGCCTAATGAAATTTGAAATCATTGAAATTACTAGATAATGGCAACAATCTTTACAAAGATAATTAATGGTGAAATACCATCTTATAAAATAGCTGAAAATGAAAATTATCTTGCTTTTTTAGATGTTTCTCCTCTTCAAAAAGGTCACACATTAATTGTTCCAAAACAAGAAGTGGATTATATTTTTGATGTACAAGATGATGTCCTAGCTGAAATGATGCTATTTGCTAAACAAGTTGCTAAAAAAATTAAAACCTCAATTTCTTGCAACAGAATTGGTGTTGCTGTAATTGGACTTGAAGTACCGCATGCCCACATTCATTTAATCCCAATCAATAAAATGGATGACATGAATTTTGCAAATAAAAAATTAGAGTTATCTAAAGAACAATTTAAAGAAATACAACGAGATATAGTTAAGCAATAAAATTATTTAGTTATTTTTGCACCCACTTCAAACTAATTTGGTTATGTTTTTATACATATCAAGATTAAAAATGAAGTAGTCTAAATGCCTGAGTGGCGGAATTGGTAGACGCGCACGACTCAAACTCGTGTTCCTTTGGAGTGCCGGTTCGACCCCGGCCTCAGGTACTAAACCCAACATTTGTTGGGTTTTTTTATGCCAAATATTTTGAAAATCTAAATGACCAGAAAAATTTATCAAATAAAAGCGCATTTCTATGTTAATTCGGTATAAAAATTAAAAACCTAAAAAGAGTACACTGATAGTCATTGGTAGCATTCTCTTTTTAGGTTTTTGTGCAAGGAAATTAAAACCAGTCGACAAAAATATTGCCTTCTACTTTAACAAACGTAAATCGAATCGAAAAGGTTGGCTCAAAATAAAATTATTTTTAATTATTCTACAAACTTATAACCAACACCACGTAAACTAATAAAATGTTTTGGCGATTTTGGATGTGTTTCAAAATGTTTTCTGAAATTTAGAATATAATTATCAATGGTTCTACTGTTGGGAGATGCATTTTCAGGCCATATTTTATTTAAAATTTCTTCTCTAGATACAACTTCATTTTTTTTGGCGGTCAATAGCTGTAACAATTCAATTTCACGTTTACTAAATGTCGTTTTTCCAAATAAGGAATCAACTTCATACGTCTTAAAATTAATAGAGAAGTTTTGTCCAAAATCAAAAACAGAAACGGTAGATAGTTTACTTTGGCTTGAATGACGATTTAATAATATTTTTACCCTCAATAAAAACTCTTCAAGATGAAAAGGCTTAACCAAATAATCGTCTGCACCAATTTTTAGGCCCTTAATCCGATCTGTACTTGTGCCTTTAGCTGAAATAAATAAAATGGGTATTTGACTTGATTGTCTAATTTTTTCGCAAACATCAAAACCATTCATGTCTGGTAACATAATATCCAATACAATCAAATTGTAAGAGTCATTTATCATACTCAAAGCCTGAGCGCCAGATTTAACAGTGTCAACACTATAACCTTCAAGGCTAAGATTCATAGATAATACATCTAATAAACTATCTTCATCTTCAACTAATAATATTTTATTCAACAGTCTAAATTAATGGTTTTACGCAAATTTAAAAAAAAGAAACTATGTTTGCACCACAAATGAATAGTTTAAAATACATATTTTTAGGAATTGGAACTAATATGGGCCACAAACCTTCCAATATTTCTACTGCCTATCAATTTATTCAAACAAAAATTGGAACGATAAGACGTCAATCAAAAATATACCAAACCCCACCTTGGGGATTTGAATCAGACCAAGATTTTTTTAATACAGTTGTAAAAGTACAAACACAATTGACTGCAAAAGAAGTTTTAACAGAAATTAAAATGATTGAAAAAGAAATGGGGCGCAGTCAAAAATTAAAAATTGGATATTCTTCCAGAATCATTGACATTGATATTATTGATTATAATGGAGAATTATTAAACGACCCTATTCTCACAATACCTCATAGTCATTGTCATAAAAGAAACTTTGTGTTGTACCCTCTCAAGGAAATTGAACCATTTTGGACACATCCAACAATCCTTAAAACAGTAAATAATTTGATTGAAAATCAAAAATTTGATTCTAAAATATCGATTGTAAACGTATAAACCCAATAATTATTGTGAAAGAATATTGTAAATTTCAACACATATTCTTTTTAAACAAATAAAAAATACCTATTATTGCACATAATTATAAAAGTAAAATTAAGTTAAAATCAGTATAACAATGAAAAGACAAGGTTATAAAGGATTAGCGGCATTCGCATTAGCAGCAACTATGCTCACAGGATGTAAGTTAATTGGAGATGTAGAATACACTTTAGATAAAGATCCTGTAGAAATGCATGGCGATAGTATTAGAGTTAGTATCACTGTTAAAGTTCCAGAAAAAGGATTAAATAAGAAGGCTGTTGCTGAAATTACGCCAATGTTGGGTAGTAAAGCATTTAAAACAATCACTATTCAAGGTGAAAAAGCAACAGGAAACGGACAAACTATCAATTTTAAGCCAGGAGGAACAGTAAATTATACTGATGTAATTCCTTATTCTGCTGATTTAGAAAATGCTGACCTAAAAATTACTGGGAACGCTAAAAAAGGTAAAAAAGAAATCGAATTAGAAGAAAAGAAAATTGGTGATGGTACAATTGTTACACCATTATTAGTTCAAAATGACGACAAAGCTTTAATTGCTAAAGATGAGTTTGTTAGAACTACTGAAGAAGTTTATACTGGTACAACTGAAAACCGTACTCAAGTAAATTTTTCTAAAGCTAAATCTAATATTTCTGGTTCTGAGTTAAAACAACAAGACATTAAAGAGCTAGAAGAATGGTTAACAGCATCTATGACAAACGCTAAAGTTGCTCCTAAATCAATTAACTTAATAGCTTATGCTTCTCCTGAAGGTGAAGTTGGTAAAAATGGAACTTTAGCTTCTGACAGAGCAACTTCTACCAAAGAAGCAATGGTTAAAATGTTGGCTAAAATTAAATATGAAGGTGCTGATGCAATGATTTCAATGAATCCTAAGGGTGAAGATTGGGCTGGTTTTAAAGCGGCTGTAAACGCTTCAGATTTAGAAGATAAAGCTTTAATCATTAGAGTTTTAGAAATGACTAAAGATCCTGTAGCTAGAGAAAATGAAATCAAAAAAATGGCTTCTACTTATAAAAAATTAGAAAAAGACATTTTACCTGCTTTAAGAAGAACTCAAATTAATGTAACGTATGACAAAATTGGTTGGTCTGATGAAGAATTAAAAGCTTTATCTACTTCTAATCCTGATACATTAACAGCTGAAGAATTATTATTTACTGCTGCATTATATGATAACTTAGATGAAAAAATGAGATTGTATAATGAAGTTGTTAGACAATATCCTGAAGATTGGAGAGGACCTAACAATGTTGGTTATGTGTATTATATGCAAAATGATTTAGCAAATGCTAAAACTAACTTTGAAAAAGCAAATAGCTTAAACGAAAACCCAATTACTTTAAATAACTTAGGTATTGTTGCACGTCAAGAAGGTGACAGAGCAAAAGCAACTGAATTGTTTAACGCTGCATTATCTGCTGGTTCTGAAGTTAAATATAACTTAGGAATTATTGATATTCAAAACGGAAACTATGACCAAGCAATTGGAAATATGGGGTCTGAAAATACATTCAATAAAGCATTAGCTCAAGTATTAAATGAAGATTATGATGCTGCATTAACTACTATTGACGCTTCTTCTGATGCTGAATCTGCTTATGGTTATTACTTAAAAGCAATTATTGGAGCAAGAAAAAATAACTTAGATTTATTAGTTAACAACTTGACTTCTGCTATTGCTAAAGATTCTTCAATGAAAGCAAGAGCTGCAAAAGATAGAGAATTTATTAAATTCTTTGAAAATGCTGCTTTTCAAAACTTAGTGAAGTAAAAAAACTTAATTATATTTTAAAGCCCATTCGTTAATTCGAATGGGCTTTTTTTGTATATTTAAACTGTGAACTTAAAAGTAAAACCCCAATTTTCTGACTACTCTCCGCTGCGTTCCGTCCATACGGAGTTTGGTATGCTGTTAACTAATAGGCATAAGGCTAGTAATAAGTACAGATACGGCTTCCAAGGTCAAGAGAAGGATGACGAGATAAAGGGAGAGGGGAATTCATTGAATTACAAATACAGAATGCATGATGCACGTATTGGTAGGTTCTTTGCAGTTGATCCTTTGACGAGTAAGTATCCACATTATACACCTTATAGTTTTAGTGGGAATAGACTGATTGATGCTCATGAATTAGAAGGGCTTGAACCAGAGTCTGTTCAAGTAAATTATTTAAGTGCTGATGGTTCTCTTGAAAGTAGTTCTTATGTTGATGCCAATGATGCAGGAGGAATGGGATTTGACCAATTTGACAACCTATTTGGAGGACAAGGAATGCTGAATGAACTGAATTTAAAAAATACTGACTTTGAGCCAGGTAGTTTTGCAACTATTAATGTTCAAAAGGGAGAGAACGGTAAGTATAGCTTAGAAGGAACAAGTCAACAGACAATGGCGGAAGTTACTGGTCAAAAAATCAATAAAACTAAAGAAACTTCCCAACCTCTTTCTTGGTATCAAAATGGCGGAGCGGGTCCGATTGGGGGGGTAATTCGTCTTTTTAGTGAACAAGCATATATTGATATGGTTAAGTATGATGCACATTTTGAAGGTACTACAGAAGGAATGCAAGAT
>Ga0316206_1000555_pt1 | contig 46858 bp, 47 predicted proteins | sample 6monthpyrite_MG_FD_204942 | JGI IMG/M metagenome (GOLD analysis project Ga0316206, IMG submission 204942) | Microbial mat bacterial communities from mineral coupon in-situ incubated in ocean water Damariscotta River, Maine, United States -... | ecosystem: Environmental > Aquatic > Marine >...
CGCAAGTAGATGCCTCATGAACTGATACTGTGTCTTCTATTCGACTTAAGGCCTGGCATATTCCCTCGCGGAATAAGGCGTGATCATCTACAACTAAAAATTCCATTTACTGCTCCAACTGTTTCATAGCCCATAGTTAAGGAGAGCCCGGAAATATGCAACCTCTTTTTAAGAAATTATACTGGTCGATTATAAAATAAGGCAACTCACAATTAACTTTAACATCAGTAGTGATTTCGTTTCGATCCCGGTTGCTCTAAAGCAAACCGGAAACTCATAATAATAAAAAAATATTTTATATAATTTTTTAAACTATCAGGGACAGGCCACGTTTAAAAACACCTTTTAAACAAACAGTAAATTGAATGAAGTTATTTTTTTATCCCTTCTAGTGACAGTGTCATTTCAACATCTTTAGATTTTGGACCAAGATTTTTCATAATCCCAAAATCAGTCATTGTAAATTTAGTTTTTCCTTCAAAGCCTCGACGATAGCCTCCCCATGGATCTTTCCCTGCTCCAATAGAATACATTTCTATTTCTACCTCTTTGGTAACTCCGTGTAAGCTCAGGTTGCCTTTAAGAATGCCTTTACCATCTTTTCCGGGTGTATAGCTTGTACTGATGAATTTAGCTTCTGGGTATTTATTAACATCCAGAAAATCATCACTGCGCAAATGTTTATCACGTTCTGCATGATTAGAATCGATGCTAGCCGTTTTGATGATTACCTCGACGGATGCTTTTTCCGGAGCGGCATCGTCATAACTAAATTTCCCGCTGAATTCATTGAAACGCCCATAAAGCCAGCTGTAGCCTAAATGTTGAACACGAAACTGAACAAAGGCATGTGCACCTTTAGTATCAATAATATAGTCTTCAGCAAGTAACGCCGAGTTGCTAAAAGTTAATCCGGCAAACAGTAATGAAGCTGTCATATTACGTAGTGTCATTGTGTATCTCCTATTTTATAAATATTTAACGCCCGAGAATACGCATTAAGCTGCGATCCCGATCGATGAAATGATGCTTTAAGGCTGCAGCTGCATGAAGCAGCACCAGGCCAATTAATATCGATGCAACTATCAGGTGTACCTGACCCGCAACATCTTCCTGATTAGCAATAAAGGCAATCGTTGCAGGAACAGAAAACCAGCCGAATACCTCGATGGCGCGACCGTCCGCCGTTGAAATTAGATAACCACTAAACATAGTCACCAGTAGTAATAAATAAAGAAGAAAATGAACTGCATGCGCTACTTTAATTTCCCATAGCTGATGACTTGATAATGGTTGTGGCGACGATGTAAAAAGGCGCCAGCATAGTCGAAGCATCACCATCAAAAAAAGTAACACCCCCATACTTTTATGCCACCATGGACCTAGCTTGTACCAACTATCGTAGTAATCCAGCCCAGTCATCCACAAACCCAGTGCAAACATAAAGAAAACCGGCAAAGGCACCAGCCAGTGCATCACAATAGTCATAAAACCAAATCGAGTTGTGTTATTTTTCCACTGCATGATAAACCTTGTATTTCTTTTCAATACCGAAAAAAAATGTAGGTTTCAGCCAGTATGGTGCTACTGACAAAAAATAACCTAATTCCACAAAATAATCGCAATAGCATCGCACCTCTCATTTTCGATAGTTTCAATTGCGAAATTAACATAAAAAAGTCACATTTACTTTAGGTCGTTAGCAGACATATATTAAAAATTACTGAATGACTGCTATGTGGGGGGGGTGAGGTCCTCATCTACAGTCACTATTGGCAGATTAACGCTAGTGCTATTTTGAAATAGTCCCGACCAGGTTTGAGCTACTACTGATAATGAATTAATTGTTGTATACCCTGTCTCATAAAATTATCAGATGAGTCCATTCTTAAAAAACGCTAAATTTAAGGAGCCCTAAACACTATCCTGAAGAAACAGACTTGGTTATAGTACGCACTTCAACATTAAAGAGATTAACGTTATTTCAAACGAACCATCCAATATTATTATAAAAATTCGAGGCATGAGTTTTTCCCGTGGTGAGCGTGTAATCTTCGACAATATCGACATGGATATTGAGCGTGGCAAAGTGACCGCGATAATGGGTCCCAGCGGCACCGGTAAAACCACCTTGTTAAAACTAATCGGCGGGCAGCTCAAGCCTGATGCGGGTACGGTGCATGTGGATGGTGAAAATGTGCACAAACTGTCGCAGTCTGCATTATATGATTTACGCCGCCGTACCATGGGTATGTTATTTCAAAGTGGTGCGCTGCTGACCGATTTATCCGTTTTTGACAATGTGGCCTTCCCGTTGCGTGAGCACACCACTTTACCTGAAGTTGCAATCCATCACCTGGTACTGCTTAAGCTCGAAGCGGTGGGCCTGCGTGGTGCGCGTGATTTAATGTCGACGCAATTGTCGGGCGGCATGGCGCGACGTGTGGCATTGGCGCGGGCCATTGCGCTGGACCCAGAGATGATCATGTTTGACGAGCCTTTCACTGGGCAAGACCCGATTTCAATGGGGGTGCTGGTGAAGCTAATCCACGACATGAATTATGCGTTGGGAATGACCTCGGTGGTGGTATCACACGATGTGGAAGAAACCGGCAGCATTGCCGATTATATTTATTTGATTTCCGATGGCAAGGTTGTCCAAAGTGGCACCCCGGTTGAACTCAAGCATGCTAAATCCGCCTGGGTGCAACAATTTTTAGGAGGGGTTGCAGATGGCCCGGTGCCGTTTCACTATGCCTCAGAGCCTTTAATGGCGGATTTGATGCAGGCTGAAAAATCATGATCAGCGATAAGCTGCAGGCTATTGGTCATAATGCGATTAACCGCTTTGTACGAGTCGGGCGAGCCAGCCTGTTTTTATGGCAAACCCTGCTGAGTTTACCCTATATGATTCGGCGGCCGGGTTTACTGGTGCGCCAGCTGTATTATGTGGGGGTGCAAACCCTGTTGATTATTTTGGTGGCGGGGTTGTTCGTGGGTATGGTGCTGGCGTTGCAGTCCTATATTGTGCTGGTTGATTTTGGTGCGGAAGACTCTATTAGTTTGATGGTGTCACTGAGTATTTTACGGGAACTGGGGCCGGTGTTTACCGGCTTGCTGTTTGCCGGTCGGGCAGGGTCGGCACTGACCGCTGAAATCGGCTTAATGAAAAGTACCGAGCAGTTATCCGGCATGGAAATGATGGCGGTGGACCCGATGAAGTATATTATCGCCCCGCGTTTTCTGGCGGGGGTGATTGCAGTGCCATTGCTCACCAGTATTTTTATGGCTATTGCCATATTGGGGGGGTATTTTGTGGCGATTGAAATGCTCGGCATTTATGAAGGGGTGTTCTGGTCGCAGATGCAGGTAAATGTGGATTTTTATAGCGATTTAATGAATGGCATGATTAAGAGCCTGGTATTTGGTTTTGTGATTGTGTGGATTGCGGTATTTGAGGGGTATGATTGTATGCCGACCTCTGAAGGTCTGGGGCAGGCGACGACTCGCACGGTCGTGCATGGTTCGCTGGCGGTGCTGGGGCTTGACTTTATCCTGACCGCGCTCATGTTTAGTGTTTAGTGTTTAAAAAGGGTTTAACGCAAGTGAACGTTAGTAATACAAATAATCAATGTAATAAAAGTTTGTGTATTATTGTCGCTTATTAGCGGTAAAGCCTTTCAAAGGTATTTTAGGAATAGAGAATGAATACTCGAAATATAGAAATTTTAGTGGGCATCTTCGTCGTCATGGCGGTAGCTGCATTGGTGATGTTGTCGTTAAAAGTCAGTAACCTGGCCAGCTATGGCGGTGAGGGCGATAGCTATGAAATACTGGCGCAGTTTGAAAATGTTGGCGGCTTGAAAGAGCGCTCACCGGTCAGTGCAGGGGGGGTGCGAGTAGGAAAGGTCTCCGCCATTAGTTATAACAATGAAGAGTTTACCGCTGTCGTGAGCATGCAAATTGAAGGCGGCTACCAATTTCCACTGGATACCTCGGCAAGCATTCTAACCGCAGGTTTATTGGGTGAGCAGTATATAGGGCTAGAGCCCGGTGGAGATGAAGCGTTTTTAGCCGAGGGTGGTGAGATTGATATTACCCAGTCGGCTTTAGTGCTTGAGCAGGTTATTGGGCAGTTTTTATTTTCTAAAGCCCAGGAAAAATAGGCCCAGGAAAAATAAGCCCAGGAAAAATAAGTGAGTAATAGCGCTATTATTAGTTAACACTTCTTAGAAAAAGCGGAAGTGGTTAACTGTCTATTTGAAAACAATTATTTTAAGAAGATGAATATGATGAAAATTTTAATAGTATGTTTACTTTTAATGCAGTGCACATTGAGTTTTGCGGCTTTGGTTGGGCCGGACGAGCTGATAAAGCAGACATCTGAGAAAGTGCTGGGTGCTCTGGATAGCAATAAAGAAAAATATAAAGACCAACCGGAAGAAATCTTCAAGCTGGTGAACGATATTATATTGCCGCATCTGGATTTTCGTGCAATGAGTAAACTGGCTTTAGGTAAAAACTGGCGAAAAGCGAGCCCTGATCAGCAAAAACGGTTTGTTAGTGCGTTTAAAACCATGCTAATTCGGACTTACAGCAAGTCTTTAACCGAATATGCCGGACAGGAAATTAAGTTTTTGCCTTACCGCCCACCGGCCGAGGGTAAGCGCACGACGAAAGTTAAAACGGTAATTAATCAGGGTACCGGCCCGGATATTCCCATTATTTATAGTTTGCGGATTAAAGATGATATCTGGAAAGTTTACGATATTAAAATTGATGGCATAAGCCTGGTCACTAATTATCGTAACAGTTTTGCATCGGATATTCTCAAAGTGGGAATAGATGGTTTGATTGAGCAGTTACTGGTGAAATCTGAGGGTAAGTCAGAGAAGGCCTGAGTTTATTAAATAAGGATTAGCGTAGATGCGGGCGAAACCCTGCTAAATCTTTTTGCTTTTTTATTTGCGCTAGTTTTTGAAAAATTAGGAAAAGTTCCAGCATGTTCAAATTCGAACAAACCCACAATCAGGTTAAACTCAGCGGCGAACTCGATTTTGCATCAGTGGCGCAGTTGCTAAATCAACCTCAAATTAGCTTTGAGGTTGCGAAAAATACCGAAATCGACGTGGATTTATCCAAAATTAGCCGATTTAACAGTGCGTCGTTAGCACTTTTGATCGAATGGATGAAAAAGGCCGAGCAAAAAGGGGTGCAAATCAAGTATCATAGCGCCCCTGAACAACTCATGAAAATTGCTGAAGCCTACGGCGTTCAGCAGGAGTTGCCCCTGTCGTCTGCAGAATGAAAATTGTACGATGATTAATTTAGCTGGTTAAAGTATGAATCTGAATGAATAAGCTGTTAATTCAGGGTGGTGTCACCCTTAACGGAGAAGTCCGAATCTCCGGTGCAAAAAACGCGGTACTGCCCATTCTGGCAGCCACTTTGTTGGCTGAGGGTACCTCTATTATACAAAATGTGCCCCACCTTCATGACGTAACAACCACCATGGCCTTATTAGGAAGCATGGGTGTGTCGGTGACGGTGGATGAAACCATGAGTCTTGAAGTCGATGTGTCGACGCTGACAACTCAGGTGGCGCCGTACGATTTAGTGCGTACTATGCGTTCATCAATACTGGTGTTGGGGCCGTTGTTGTCTCGTTATGGCTATGCAGAAGTCTCCCTGCCCGGTGGTTGTGCCATTGGTTCACGCCCAGTCAATATCCATATTAAGGGTTTGCAGGAAATGGGTGCGGACATCGAAGTGAAAAACGGTTACATTATCGCTAAAGCCGATCGCTTAAAAGGCGCGCGCATTATGATGGATATGGTTACCGTTACCGGCACCGAAAATTTATTAATGGCGGCGGTATTGGCCGATGGTATAACGGTTCTGGAAAATGCTGCGCGCGAACCAGAAGTCACTGATCTAGTGAAATTCCTGAATAAAATGGGTGCTAAAATATCCGGCACGGGCACGGATACCTTAACAATTGAAGGCGTTGAATCGTTAAAGGCGACGACCTATAAGGTGGTGCCGGATAGAATTGAAACCGGTACCTTTTTAGTTGCTGCTGCGATTACGGGTGGTAAGGTTAAAGTTAAAGACACTGACCCCACATTATTAGATGCAGTATTAGTTAAGCTGCGTGATGCAGGTGCGGAAATTGAAATTGGTGATGACTGGATAGAGCTGGACATGAAAGGCAAACGACCAAAAGCCGTTAATATACGCACAGCACCCTATCCCGCGTTTCCAACTGATATGCAAGCACAGTTTACGGCCCTGAATATAGTGGCTGAGGGCACGGGCACCATTGTTGAAACCATTTTTGAAAATCGTTTTATGCATGTGCAAGAATTGCAGCGCATGGGGGCAAATATTGAGGTGGAAGGAAATACCGCAATTGTGCGCGGTGTAGAAACCCTGAATGCCGCACCGATTATGGCAACCGATTTACGTGCATCCGCCAGTTTGATTTTGGCAGGTCTGGTGGCACAGGGCGAAACGGAAGTGTTGCGTATTTATCATATTGATCGTGGATATGAGCTGATTGAAGAAAAGCTATCATATCTGGGTGCAGAAATTAAACGGGTAGCTGAATAGAGCGAGTTGATGGTTTGAGGCGGTCCCCCTCAATTTCTCTTCGACTAATGGGATGTTGTTTTACGTTATTTTTTTATTGTGGGGTGCAAAATTAAGCGGCCTTTTAATAAGAGAAGAAGGTTAAATTACTTCACTTAGTTTAAGGGTATGGAAGACCAAAGCTCACCTCTTGGAAAAAGACGAAGACTAAAGCCCCCCTCTTGGAAAAAGAGGGGCTGGGGGAGATTTAACTTCCAACCACAAATTTAAGATTAACAAAAATTAAACCACGAAAAAATCATGAGTAAAAACATAACCATCGCCTTATCAAAAGGCAGAATATTTAAAGAAACGTTACCGCTGCTAAAAGCAGCGGGCATTACGCCAAAAGATGATCCGGAAAAAAGTCGCAAGTTAATTCTTGATACTAATCAGGATGATGTGAAGCTGGTGATAATTCGTGCTACCGATGTCCCCACGTATGTGCAATATGGTGCTGCGGATATTGGCGTGGCAGGTAAAGATGTTTTAATGGAGCACGGCGGCGAAGGTTTATATGAATTAGTGGATTTACATATCGCAAAATGTAAGCTAATGACCGCAGGCATGGTGGATTTCAAACCCCATGGTGGACGCTTAAGAGTCGCTACCAAGTTTGTGAATGTCGCGCGCCAGTATTTTGCCGAGCAGGGGCAGCAGGTTGAAGTGATAAAACTTTATGGTTCAATGGAATTAGGCCCGATTGTAGGCTTGTCAGATTTAATTGTGGATGTTGTCGATACAGGCAATACACTAAAAGCCAATGGTCTAAAACCCATGGATCACATTGCCGATGTCAGCTCGCGTTTGATCGTGAATAAAGCCTCTTTAAAAGTAAAACACGATCGTATTCAGCAAATGGTTGAGCAGATGAAGCAGGCCGTAAAAAATGACTGACGCAGGCATCATTGAAATTTCACAACTGAGTACCAGCCAAAATGATTTTTGGCAGCAGCTAGATAAAACACTTGCCTGGGAATCTGTTTCAGATGAAATCGTGTTTAATACGGTAAACGACATTTTAAAAGATGTAAAAAACCGTGGTGATGCGGCGGTGATTGAATACACTAATAAATTTGATCGCGTTAACATTAAGACTATGTCTGAGCTGGAAATCCCGAAAGCCCGTTTAGAAGAATCACTCAATAACATTCCTGCTGAGCAGCGTGTAGCATTAGAAAAAGCCGCTGCTCGAGTGCGTGCGTATGCACAACATCAAAAAATTGAATCCTGGGCTTATACCGAAGATGACGGTACTTTTTTAGGTCAACAAGTGACCCCAATGGATCGTGCCGGGTTATATGTGCCCGGTGGAAAAGCCGCATATCCGTCATCCGTTATTATGAATGCCATTCCTGCAAAAGTAGCGGGTGTGCCAGAATTAATTATGGTGGTGCCGACCCCCGATGGCGACGTTAATGATTTAGTGTTTGCAGCAGCGGCTATCGCCGGTGTCGATCGAGTATTCGCGATTGGTGGCGCACAGGCCGTTGCCGCTTTGGCTTACGGCACAGAAACGATACCTAAAGTGGATAAAATTGTTGGTCCGGGTAATATTTATGTGGCCACCGCTAAACGCATGGTATTTGGTGCAGCCGGTATCGATATGATTGCCGGCCCGTCTGAAATATGTATTGTGTGTGACGCTAAAACCAATCCAGACTGGATTGCGATGGATTTGTTTTCACAGGCGGAGCACGATGAAGATGCCCAATCAATTCTGGTTTGCCCGGATGCAGATTTTATTGCACAGGTAAAAAATAGCATTGAAAAATTAATAAAAGAAATGCCGCGTGCTGAGATTATAAAAAAATCATTAACTGAACGCGGCGTAATGATTAAAGTTACTGATATAGATGAAGCGATAAAAGTCGCTAACTATATTGCACCGGAGCATTTAGAATTATCCATCGATAACGCCCGCGAAAGATCAAAAGACATTCGTCATGCGGGTGCGATTTTTATTGGTCGTTATACGGCTGAAGCGTTAGGTGATTACTGTGCGGGACCGAATCATGTTCTGCCCACTTCACGCACGGCACGTTTTTCATCACCGTTAGGTGTATACGATTTTCAAAAACGTTCGAGTTTAATTGACTGTTCGGCTGCAGGCGCATCTGAGCTGGCTAAAACCGCATCGGTGTTAGCGCATGGTGAAGGTTTAACAGCGCATGCCCGGTCTGCAGAATATAGAATAAAAAAATGACGCGCAGACGTTGGGCATTTTAGACTGCAGTAATTCTGCTGCTCTGCATCAAAGGCTTGTTTTATGGGCGATGTCGTTCAATTCAAAAAGAAAAAACCATCTGAAAAACATCAGGGAAATTTATTGTGTAAGCGCGGCTTTCATAAATGGGAAATTGATCAGGAGAAGCAATTCGATGTAAAGCAGGGGCGATTGGTGACGGTTTATAAATGTAAGCGTTGCGGTGAAATTAAAACCAAAATAAAATAAAAAATCCGCAATATTTATCAATGTCAGTAATTATATTCACTTCTTAAAAAACATTAATTCGTTATACCTGCTTTCGTAGGTATAACGAATAATGATCAGGTCCTGTTTTAACCAACAGGTTTTTTAAAGCAAAATAAACCTGAAAACAGTTACTAAGTAATATTAAAAGTTATAAACCAGTGTAACTGTTGTCACGGTATCCGTTTTGTCTGTGTCTGGAGGCACGTCCGAGTTATTCTTTATTTCATATGAAAACTTAGCGCCTAAATTTCCCACAATAACCAGCTTCAGAGACGTTTCAGATTTACTATAAGTGTTTGAATCGCCAGCTTCAACAAAGAAGTTTTGGTTGAATTTTGAGGTTTCACTAATTTTATAGGCGTATTTAAGTTCACCGTCCAAAATAGCTTCTTGTTCCTCAATGCCCGCATCGGTTTCAAAGTCACGATAACCTAAACCCAGTGAAACCTCGAGAGCGTGTTTACCTAATTCAGTAAATACATGACCTGCACCGAATGAAAGAATTGATTGGTGATCAAAGCCGCTGAAGTCATCTTCTTCGTGTCGGATCTTTCCATAGGCAAAGGTTTTTTCTGCAAATCGGTATTCAGATTTCTCAGTAAAAACAATGCTGTTTGCGCTATCAATACCGGCACTTGATGATTTCAGTAGTTCAAGCCTGGCATTGTGATCCCACTTATCAATCTTTTTGCCAATACCTAATTTTGCATTGAGCGTTTTTGTATCAGTGTTGCCAGAGGTGGAGGTGTAACCGAATTCGCCTTCTCCTTTGAGGTCGTCTGCGTGAGCGGATGATGTGTAGATAGCGACTGACATTAATAGTATCGCGATAGAATTATTTTTTAACATTTATAGCCTCAGTGACTTTATTGAAATATAAACCTTAACTCGAATAGTAATTAGCTAATTTATTTATGCGTGGACCGCTAATTATTCAAGTCACCACAGGTTACATGGGAGGCATATGTTACATTGTTTTTATAGATATTCCAGTCGTTTGGTCTTGATGATTATTAGATGAGTGCAAATAGAGGATGATGCGCAGAAAATATTAGTCAAAGTGTTGACGGAAGATATCTGACTATGTATTTAGATAGAGCAGGTATTAGATCGGAAGTATTAGATCAGAAAGTATTAGTTGGGGCAGCTAAAATACTGAGCTGGCAATAAAAAAATTAAAATCAAATCATGGTGCTAGCTCAGGCTTCATTTAATAGATTAATTGTATTAGCTCCAATATACTCTACTGGTAGGTAATGGCTCAGTTTTAGCCAGAAGCGGACGTTCGTTGGATTGCTTTGCTTGTTGGCAAGTTGCCCTGCCAGGGAACATCTCCCTCGGGGAAAGACCGCTGTTTTTTAGCGCTCTGTCCCCTTATTGAGGCCACCAAGAGTTGTGCGGGGTCGTTCATCGCACTGCCCATCTGATCGGAATTACCACATGGGACAGGGCGCCAAAAAACGGCGACCTTTCCCTGATGGTCATGTTCCACAACAGGGCAACTGAGCATCGAGCAAAGTGAACAACGAGCGTCTGCTTCAGGGTGTTTTGAGACTCTTATCTACAGTCAATATTTCCAGGTTAACGCTAAAGCTATTTTTAATAGTTCCTTTTAGGTTTGAGCGACTATTAATTAACTGAAATTTTTCGGGGTTTAGCGGCTGCCTGTTTTGGGATGAATAGCGTTAAAACACCGTTATCACATTTTGCTTCAATATCTTGTGCGTTAACATCTTCTGGCAGTGTGAATTGTCGGTAAAAAATTCCGTGTTTTCTTTCTATTCGTTTAAACCCATCGTGGTCTTTTTTTAGTTCAGTGTTTCTCTCGCCCTTTATGCTTAAAACATTCTTATCCATTTGTATGTCGATATTGTTAGGGTTTACGCCGGGTATGTCTGCTATTAATAAGTATTGGGTATCTTCTTCTTTAATGTCGACTGCAGGTGACCAGTCGCTTGCAATGGCATGGTCTTCGTTTTTTGCGTTATACGCATGTGCGCGATTTATTTCCTGCTGTAATTGATCAAAAATATTCCAGGGGTTGCGTTGAATCATGCTCATAATTTTTCTCCAATATAAAATAAAATAGTATTAAAATAATTTGCCGTTTTACCAGGCTTAAATAATAGATGGAGATGCAAAGCTCTTTTTCAAGTAAAAAATGAAAGATATTGTTTATGAATATAGTGCATTTTTATGATGGGTGTTGTATAGCACCAAAGTAAAGCATAATGTTTTTTGATATGAGTATTTCGCCTCGAAATACTGGTTTTATGTTATTATTACATTACAAAATATGAGAGTGAAAACATGTCAGAAAAAGTAGAAAATTTAATCCGTAAAGAGGTTCAGGAAATTAATGCGTACCATGTACCCAATCCTGGCGACATGATTAAATTAGATGCGATGGAAAACCCTTACTCTATGCCACAGTCTTTAATGGACGAATGGTTAGGTTTAGTCCGGCAGGCAGAGATTAATCGTTACCCCGACCCGAGCGCAGCTCGGCTTTCTGCTACTCTTGAATCCTATATGGAGGTGCCAGACCATTTTTCAAGTGTTAAGAATAAAGTTATTTTAGGTAATGGATCTGATGAGCTAATTCAAATTATGGCGATGGCAGTAGCAAAACCGGGCAGTAAAATAATGGCGCCTGAGCCGGGTTTTGTTATGTATAACATGATCGCGACTTTTGTTGGCATGGATTATATTGGTGTGGCGTTAAAGGATGATTTTTCATTAGATATGCCTGCAATGTTAGTGGCAATTGAAACTCACCAGCCAGCGCTAATATTTTTAGCGTATCCGAATAATCCCACGGGCAATTTGTTTTCAGATGATGATATTTTGAAAATTATAGACATGGCTGAGGGTTTAGTTGTAGTTGATGAAGCCTATCATCCTTTTGCCTGTGAAAGTTTTATGTCACGCGTAGGCGAGTTTGATAATTTGTTAGTGATGCGCACGGTTTCTAAAATGGGGTTGGCGGGGTTGCGTTTAGGAATGCTGGCTGGGCCGGAAAAATGGATTGATCAATTCGATAAAATACGCTTGCCTTATAATATAAATATATTGACGCAAGTGACCGCTGAATTTGCAATTAAACATGCGGATATTTTTGAAAAACAGGCTAAAATAATTCGTCAGCAACGTGAATGGTTGCATAAAGAATTGTGTGCATTTAATCAGTTTGAGGTTTTCCCCAGTCGGGCGAATTTTATTTTATTAAAAGTGTTAAAGGGTGATGCGACTTATATATTTGAAGGTTTAAAGCAGCGAGGTGTTTTAATCAAAAATTCACATTCAGCTGGCGGCGTGCTAACCCAGTGCCTGAGAGTGACAGTGGGTAAGCAGGAAGAAAACCTGGCCCTGGTTGATGCGCTTAAAGCATGTGTGGAATAGTTTAATTTTTTTTGTAAACAAAAATAACTCAATTATTATTCTTTAGGGCGTTGCTCCAACACTGCCTGTGTTTCAAAGCTCTGGCGTTCTCGAATACCACTAATTTGAACTTTGTCACCGGGTCGGCCATCTGCAATGGCGTTTAAAACATCGCGTGTATCACGAATAACTTTTTTATTTATGTGGGTCAAAATGTCTCCGACTCTAACGCCGGCCATCTCTGCAGGACCGCGGTCAAATACGTCAGTAATTAGAACACCTTGAATGTTTGGCAGATCAATGCGTTTTAGCATTTGCGCATTTAAATCTACGCCTTCCACACCCAACCAGCCACGAACGACTTCTCCGTTGTTAATGATTTGCTTAACGACATCGTTAACTAAGTTGATGGGGATGGCGAAACTTATGCCCAGGTAATTTCCAGTCTGGCTATAAATTGCAGAGTTAATTGCGAGTATTTCACCCTGGGTGTTAATGAGTGCACCGCCGGAGTTACCGCGATTAATGGCGGCATCGGTTTGAATAAAATTCTCGTAGGTATTGAGTCCAACTCGGTCGCGTCCGGTTGCACTGATGATGCCCTGGGTGACGGTTTGTCCGATGCCGAAGGGGTTGCCAATGGCAAGCACAATATCACCTACGCGGGTACTATTGCTATCAGCAATTCTGATAGCAGGCAGTTGTTTTAGTGGAATAGAAATAACAGCAAGATCCGTGTCCGGGTCAAGCCCAATGATCTGGGCATCAAGCCTTCGGCCATCATGCAGCATGACTTCAATTCTTTGAGCGCCGGTGACCACATGATTATTCGTAACGATATACCCGTCGGTACTAATGATAACGCCAGAGCCTTTATTAGGGCGGATTTTGAAAACAGGTTGGTCATTGCGACGCAGTTTTTTACTGCCAGGTAATAATGCGGGCTCTTCTTTCACTAATCGATAGGCGTTAATGCTGACAACTGACACCGCTGCTTTATTGACGGCTTTTGCATAACTATCATGGTTTTTAATGTTGTGTGAAGGCAGGCGTATCAGGTTTTTGAAATCAACATGGGTGTAGATAATGATAGCACCACCAATTAACAGCCCAAATAGCGCCCAGCCAAAAAGAAAACGTGTAGAATGCGATGATTTCATAGTTTAAAAAATTCCAGTTTGATGGAGCGCCCATGTCACAGATTGATCAGTCACAAATTGATAAGTCACAAATTAATCCGCTACAACTAAATTTAATTGTAAAGCATTGTAATGAGTTGTTGCGAATAAATGAGTTCAATGATTATTGCCCAAATGGTTTACAGGTTGAAGGAAAAAATGCGGTTAAGCGAATTATTTGCGGGGTCACAGCGTGTCAGGATTTAATTGAAGCGGCGATTGAAAAACAGGCGGATGTGATTTTGGTGCATCATGGTTACTTCTGGAAAAATGAAAGTGCGGTTATAACCGGCATTAAACGTAAGCGCATTCAGCGCTTGCTTGAGCACGATATCAGTTTGTTAGCGTATCACTTGCCGTTGGATGCGCACCCGGAGCTGGGTAATAATATTTGTCTGGCTAAAAAGCTAAACATAAATGTCAATGCTTGTGTGCAGCAGGGGGCGTCAAAAGGGTTGCTGTGGGATGGTGAGTTTGATGCGCCATTATTGGCGGAAGAGGTTGCTTTGCAGATTGAAAAAAGTTTGCATCGTAAACCTTTGCACTTGGTGAGCGCTTCAAATAAACCGATTAAAACGATTGGTTGGTGCACGGGCGGTGCGCAACACTATATAGAAGAGGCGGCGGCAATGGGGCTGGATGCCTTTATTAGCGGAGAGGTATCTGAGCAAACCTTTCATTTGGCAAAAGAGCTGGATATTCATTATTTTGCGGCAGGGCATCATGCAACAGAGTCTTATGGGGTGCAGGCACTGGCGGGGTATTTAGCGGAAAAGTTTAGCCTGGAGTTTGAGTTTGTGGATATCGCTAATCCAGTTTAAAAATATTAATTCTGCTATGTGTTTTGAGCATTGTCACCCACATAAGCGAAAGCCAGTATCGACTAATACGTTAAGTGATTGCTTTTGAACACGCCAGGCTGTCAAAATAGCAACGGTACGCTCAAGTATGAGTCGTATATGTGTATGCTAAGTCTTTGATATGTATCGAGAAATATATTTAGTTCTTGGATAAAAACCTTAAATGCAGTATGATACTGCGGCAAAATTTCCACGCTCACCCGATGTGTTTGGGGGAGAGTTAAATCCCATTTTCTGGATGAAGTTTGTCGCTCTATTTAATAGGTTTGCAAATGAATGTGTCAGGAAATTAAATTTCAATTAAATTAGTCTAAGAGAGGTACTCATGACTACAGACGGCGCAGATTTAGCCAAACGCCGCTTTCTGACAAACACCACTGCTGTAATTGGTGCTGTCGGAGCTGGTTTTGTCGCTGTACCCTTCCTTGCTTCCTGGGCTCCTAGTGAGCGTGCCAAATCTGCAGGTGCCCCTGTAGAAGTGGATATCAGTAAGTTAGTAGAAGGTCAAAAATTAACTGTTGAATGGCGTGGTAAGCCAGTGTGGATTATTAAACGCACTGCACAGAACCTAACAGATTTGTCATCGTTGGATGAGAGTCTTCGTGATCCCGCTTCTGAAAATGATCAGCAGCCTGCTTATGCTCAAAATGCTACGCGTTCAATTAAACCTGAAATTGTAGTGATGGTGGGAATTTGTACTCATCTGGGTTGTTCGCCAACTTATCGCCCGGAAATGGGTGCAGCTGATTTAGGTGGTGCAGACTGGAAAGGCGGTTTCTTCTGCCCATGTCACGGTTCTAAATTTGACCTTGCGGGTCGGGTTTATTCAGGCGTACCTGCACCGCTTAATCTACCAGTTCCACCTCACTACTATAAGAGTGATCGTACTATTCTTATTGGTGAAGACGGAGGGCAGTCATAATGTTTAAGAGTTTAATGACATGGGTTGATGATCGCTTCCCGGCCACAAAAATGTGGAATGAGCATCTAGCCGAATACTATGCACCAAAAAACTTTAACTTTTGGTACTTCTTCGGTTCATTAGCGCTATTGGTTCTGGTTATCCAGATTATTTCAGGTATTTTCCTGACTATGCACTATAAGCCTGACGGTGCTATGGCGTTCGCCTCTGTAGAATACATCATGCGTGATGTACCTTACGGCTGGTTGATTCGTTACATCCACTCTACAGGTGCAACGGCTTTCTTCGTGGTGGTTTACTTACATATGTTCCGTGGCTTGATGTACGGTTCATTTAAGAAGCCTCGCGAATTAGTCTGGCTGTTCGGCATGTTTATCTACCTTGCATTAATGGCTGAAGCGTTCATGGGCTACTTGCTGCCATGGGGCCAGATGTCTTTCTGGGGTGCGCAGGTCATCATTTCATTGTTTGGTGCTTTACCCATCATTGGTGAGCCATTAACGCTGTGGATTCGTGGTGACTTTGTTATCTCAGATGCAACTTTGAATCGTTTCTTCGCTTTACACGTTATTGCATTGCCTATCGTGTTATTAGGTTTAGTTGTCGCACACATCATTGCTTTACATGAAGTGGGGTCAAATAATCCTGAAGGTATCGAAATTAAGAAGCATAAAGATGAAAATGGTATTCCATTAGACGGTATCCCATTCCACCCTTACTATTCGGTTAAAGATATTGTGGGTGTAATCGTATTCTTAATGTTCTTTAGTCTGGTTCTGTTCTTTGCACCGGAAGGTGGTGGCTACTTGTTAGAGCACGCTAACTTTATTCCTTCTGATCCGTTGAAAACGCCTGAGCACATTGCACCGGTTTGGTACTTCACACCGTTTTACGCAATTTTACGTGCGGTGCCCGATAAGTTGATGGGTGTTATTGCAATGGGTGGCGCAATTGTTGTGTTATTCCTGCTACCATGGATTGATCAGTGTAAAGTTAAGTCAGTTCGTTATCGCGGATTAAGCTTCAAAATTTTACTGGCTGTTTTTGTCATTTCATTTGTTGCTTTAGGTCGTTTAGGCATGTTGCCTGCTACCCCTTTCTTAACATTACTATCTCAGATTTTCAGTGTTCTGTACTTCGGCTTCTTTATTGCCCTGTACTTCACATCGAAAAATGAAAAAACCAAGCCTGTACCAGAGAGGATTACGAAATGAGACGTTTACTAACTGTAATTCTATTAGCGATTTCAACCCTGTCTGTTTCAGGATTCGTTATGGCTAGCGCGGGTGGTGTACATTTAGACCATGCGCCTGGTGACTTAACGGACACAGAGTCTTTAAAACGTGGCGCACAAGCTTTTGCAAATAATTGCTTAAGCTGTCACGCTGCTGACTACATGCGTTATAACCGCATTGGTAAAGACCTGGGCTGGACTGATGTTGAAGTGGCTGAAAAATTAATTAACACACGTGGCGCCGATGGCGAACAAACCAAAGTGGGTCAGTTAATGAAGGTGGCAATGGATAATGACTATGCACAAGTTGCGTTTGGTACAAAAATTCCCGGATTAACGGTAATTGCGCGTGCCAAAGGTGCTGACTGGTTATACACCTATCTACGTACTTTCTACCTGGATGATTCGCGTCCTTCTGGTATGAATAATCTGGCCTTCCCAGATGTTGGTATGCCACATGTACTGTGGGAAAAGCAGGGTTTGCAAAAGGCTGTTTTCAAAACTGAAATGGGTACTGATGGAAACGAAAAGCATATCTTTGACAAAATGGAAATTGTCCAGGCCGGTACGATGTCTGTAGAAGAATATGATATTTATGTTGGTGACCTGGTTAACTTTATGGTTTACATGGGTGAGCCTGTTCAGTTAGAACGTAGGAGTATGGGTAAATATGTTCTTATTTTCTTATTCATCTTCGCCATTGTTGCTTACATGCTGAAGAAAGAGTACTGGAAAGACGTACACTAAAAAATAGTCATAAGTCATAAGTCGGAAGTCTAAAGTCTAATGCGGGGCAGCACGGCTGCCTTGCTTTTTGTTTTTATGACTTACGACTAACGACTTAAGACTTATGAGTTTTTTAAAGAGGTTTAAAAATTATGGCGTCTAATACACTCGCCAATCGTAGATCGGTGATGAATTTATTTACATCACCAACCTGCCCATATTGTCATTTATCACGCATTGTTCTGGCTGAAAAAGATATTACTTTTGATGCCATTGATGTTGATTTAACAAATCCACCAGAAGATCTGTCTGAGCTGAATCCATACAATACAGTGCCAACACTGATTGATCGTGATTTAGTGCTTTATGATTCTCGGGTTATCGTTGAATATCTGGATGAGCGTTTTCCGCATCCGCCGTTAATGCCGGTTGATCCGGTGTCGCGTGCAAAAACACGATTGGCTTTACACCGTGTTGAAAAAGACTGGTTTCCGTTGATGCATGATATCTTGCATAAAGGTGAAAAAACCGCAGCTAAAGCTCGAAAAATGTTGCGCGAAAGCATTATTTCATCAAATGAATTATTCCGCGTACTGCCATTTTTTCTGAGCGAAGATTACAGCTTAGTGGATGCGACTATTGCCCCATTATTATGGCGCTTACCTGTGTTAGGTATTGAATTACCGGCAGAAGCAAAAGCGGTTAGCGATTATGCGCAGCGTATTTTTGAGCGTGATGCATTTCAGTTAAGTCTTTCAGAAGCTGAAAGAGAAATGCACCTGTAAGCGCTTTGTGCCTGGTTAGAGTAAAGTGAAAATGGAAAAGATGACATCCAGCCGACCTTATTTAATAAGGGCACTGTATGAATGGATAGTTGATAATGACGCAACACCTTACGTGTTAGTCGATGCGTTAGTGAGCGGTGTGGAAGTGCCGGAGCAACATATTCAGGATAATAAAATTGTTCTGAATATTGCGCCGATGGCAGTGGAAGCTTTAACGCTGGGTGATGATGCGATTAGTTTTAGCGCCCGCTTTAGTGGTAAATCAATAAATTTGTTGGTTCCAACCGAAGCTGTGCTGGCGATCTATGCCAGAGAAAATGGTCAGGGTATGATGTTTAATGATGAGCCCGGTTCGACCAATCCACCCGATAATCCACCAGGTGGATCAAACTCAAATGACGGAAAACCAAAACCAAAACCTGCATTACACGTGGTTAAGTAAACTGTTTTTTGGATAAAACTGGCATAGTAAAAAGTTTTATCCGTATAAGGCATTATTTTTTTACCGGATGTTTTTGCAATTTACGCTGCAATGTTCTTCTGTGCATACCCAACGCACGGGCAGTGGCTGAAATGTTTCCTTCATTATCCAGTAATACTTTTTGTAAATGCTCCCATTCTAAACGTTTCGGTGATAACGGATTGTCAGCCGGTTTTATGGTTTGATTTTTATGGTCATCTGCAAAGCTGGCAATAATTTCATCGGCATCGGCGGGTTTAGTTAAGTAGTGTTTGGCACCGAATTTTATCGCTTGCACCGCCGTTGCAATGCTGGCGTAACCGGTGAGCATAACGATGCGAATATCAGGCAGAACTTCAACTAACGATTTAACCAGTGTCAAACCAGATTCTTCGCCAATACGTAAATCGACAATGGCATAAACCGGCTGCTGGATTGTTGCAATACTGAGTGCGTCAGAAATATTATTTGCAGTGGCAATAGTATAACCGCGACGCTTGATGGCATTTTCTAACACCATGCAAAATGTTTCATCATCATCAATCAGTAAAATATCGAGGCAGTTATCGGGTTTATTACTGGGCATCTTTGCGTCCCAATTCGAGTTGAGTTAAGGGTAATATAATTTTAACCATCGCACCTCCATTATCATGATTAGATAAAAATATTTTCCCACCCAGACGCTCTATTGATGCATGCGCCAAAAATAATCCTAAGCCAAGTCCTTGTTCTTTATTTGAATAGCTTTGTTTACCCGCGTGACTTTGTGACATGGCATCTAAGCCTGTGCCATTATCGATAATGCTGATCATAATCTCTTCTGAAAACGGTTCAAGTATCAGGGTGATGTTTTCTGGAGATGCATCCGCGGCATTATTTAAAATATTAATGAGAGCCTGGGTCATCGTTTGTTCAGCGAGTATTTGAGCGTCGCTATTGATTAATTTATTAATGAAATCAAGCTTTGTGTTGGGGCGTTGGTATTGCCATTGTTCAATAATAGATGAAATATAGTGCTCAATATTTAGCATCTCTCCACCACTCATTAGCTCTTCACCGGCACTATGAGAGAGGGTTGCTAAAGCCGTTTTACAGCGTTCAACTTGCTGGCGAATAATGTCCAGATACTCTAAAGACTCATTAGAGCCTGACTGTTGCTGCATTTCTTTCACAATTATAGCAATGGTAGAAAGCGGGGTGCCCAGCTCATGCGCCGTACCTGCGGCTAAAGTGCCTAATGCCACCAGGCGTTCATCGCGTAATGCGCTTTCACGTGCTTGCGCTAAAAAGTTATCCCGTTCACGTAAGCTGTTTGCCATGCGTGCCACAACATAGGCAACCAGAATCGCCGTAACCATATACCCTAACCACATGCCCATAATATGTTGAGCAAATCCACCATTGTGTTGCATGTGCATATCATGTGACATTGATCCGGCTAATGGCTGATAAAAAAACATCAGAGTGGTGTAACCCGCCATGCTGAGTGCAGTAATTAGCCAAATAGTACGACCCTGCAATAATGTGGCAGCAATAAAAATGGGCACAAGATAGAACCAGCCAAACGGATTGCTTGCACCACCGGTGAAATAAAGCATACCAGTGAATGCAGCAATATCCGCTACAAGTTGCCAGATTAAGGTGCTATCAGTGACGCTTTTTTTGTTATATAACCACCAGGCGGTAAATAGATTAAATATAAAAAGTAAGCTGAGAATGATAGAAGTAGAGAAAACAGGGAAAGCCATTTCAGAAAATGAGATATAGGCGACTAATAAAACAGCCGCTCCGATTAACAGGTTGCGTAGCATAAACAATCGGTAAAGATTATGCGCGGCGCTGTTTTGGTGCTCGAATAGGTGTGGAAGTTTAAACATATAAAAAAAATGCCATAAAAATTTCTTAATCAAGAGAATGTAATAATAGAGTGATTTGAAATTAACATACAGTGATTAAGTCAATTTTAAGAGGGACCTCAAGATTAAGAGGCAATAATATGCATATTTTTGTATAAATTAGAGCCTGCTCTGATTCGTTTCAAGCCTATATAAATGCTAAGCAGCCGTTAATGGCGCAAAGAAGACTGATAGTATAAAGGGGCTTTAAGTAATCTCAAAGTGCTTAACTGCGACACTATGTCGCATTATTGTTTTGTGAATTACGTATTACACTGCTCCCGTATAAAAATGAACGGAGATGTAAATGTTAGGCAGAACAATAAGAAAAATTAAAAAATCATTGGCTATAGCATTGATTTGTACCGCATATTTACCTGCAGTTGTACAAGCTGGGCATGACCATCATGCGACACCAGATGCACCTATTGGAATAATGGGGCATCATTTGCATCCTGAAGGTGAGTGGATGATTAGTTACTCATTTATGCAAATGCAGATGGAAGGTAACCGCGATGGAACCGATAGTGTAGGGGTTCCATTGCCGGGGTATATGGTAAGCCCGTTAAGTATGGATATGGATATGCATATGCTAGGTGTTATGTATGGGTATTCAGATAAAGTGACGTTAATGGCGATGCTGCCTGTTACTCAAATTTCAATGGACCATATGGTTAATATGAATGGAAATTTATTTACGACAGAAGCATCCGGTGTGGGGGATTTAAAATTATCAGTACTGTTTGAAGCAGCTAAACATTGGGTGAGCAGTGTAGGAGTAAATATACCGACGGGATCAATTGATGAAAAAGATATTTTACCATCGAGTGGTGGCGTACCGGTTCAGCTGCCTTATCCCATGCAGCTCGGTTCTGGAAGTTATGAGCTAACATTGGGCACAAGTTATATAAAAATGCTGGGTAAAAATAGTTGGGGAAACAAGGCCGATGTTGTTGTCAGGCTAAATGATAATGACAGGGATTATAAGCTAGGCAGTAGTATTGAGCTGAGTAGTTGGTACAGTCACGCGCTTAATGATAAAAATACGTTGTCAGTTAGGCTTAAGTTATTAAATTGGGGAAATATTAGTGGTGAAGACGCAGATATCAATCCAATGGTCGTGCCAACTGCTGATGCCAATTTACGTGCCGGCTCTCGTGCGGATGTTTTGTTGGGATATAATTTTCAGCTCACCAATGCCACATTAATTGGTCTGGAAATTGGTGCGCCAGTTTACCAAAACCTGGACGGGCCTCAACTGGAAACTGATTTAACGCTGCAGGCTGGTGTGCAGTATGAGTTTTAAAAACTGAGTGGTGTTAGTTGTAATGTACCACTTGTTTGTGCACCTTTATTGTCAATAGTGAAAAAGCACGATTTACTTAAGTTCAGTTATGGATGTTTTTTACGGACGTTTCTATCCTGTTTCTTAGGTATAATGTGGTGTAGTTTAAATCTGATCGGATATTTTGAAGGTTAATCCTAATCATGCCTGACACGAGGTATTGATTTAGGCAGGTCAAGCGTTTAGCAACAGTCCTGACTAGAGTTAAAAAGTAAAAGTAAAAAAACGCAAATGCACGCAAATAAACGCGAATGTTATTTGTTTGTATTTTCGAAAAACAACTTTTGCCTTTGGGCTTCCGCTTTTGGGCTAATTTGAGCCATTGCCTACAGTTAAAGTATACTGGTGCTAAAATAGTAATCGGTCAGATGAAGTCTGAGCTACTACACGTGATGAAGTATATCACTTAATGTTAGTGTGCTTAGCTATCCGGTAAAGTTTTACCCGGATTCAAAATATTGTTTTTATCAAACACGTGTTTAATTTGATGCATTAAATTTATTTCAGTTGTGCCCAGTTCTTTAGAAATAAATTGACGCTTTTCGATGCCGACGCCGTGCTCTCCGGATAAGCTTCCGTTTAAACTCAGTACTAAATCAAAAACATCGCTCAGGCATATTTCAGCCGTTTTCATTTCAATTTCATTGTCAGGGTTGACCAATAAATTCACATGGATATTACCGTTACCCGCATGGCCAAAATTAACGATTTTAATTTTATATTTCTCACTTAACGTATTTAAGCCATTTATGAGTGCTGGAATATTGGAAACTGGTACTACCACATCTTCATTTATTTTTTTAGGTGCAATTTTTCGTAAGCAAGGGGAAAGTGCTTTGCGAGTTTGCCAGAGTGCGGCGGCTTCTTGTTTTGTCTGTGCTAATTCGGTTTCGATGTGGCCATTCACCTTACTGGCATTAATAATAATATCTGAATCTTGTTGAATAGTTTGCGCATGTCCGTCCACTTCAATCATAAGCATGGCAGCCGCATCTGTGGGTAAGGCTGTGGTTGCATAATCACGCACCATGTCTAACGCATTTTTATCCATAAGCTCTAATGCACAGGGTGTCACTGTCTGCGCCATAATATTAGATACTGCGCGCGCTGCTGCATCAACACTGTTGTATGTGGCTTTTAAAGTATGCTTTGCTGACGGCAAAGGTAACAGTTTTAAAGTGGCCTGTGTAATGAGTGCCAGGTTGCCTTCAGAGCCAATAATAAGTCGAGTTAAATCATATCCGACTACACCTTTGGTAGTGTGAGTGCCACATTTAATGATATCGCCATTGCCGGTGATGGCGCGTAGGCCTAAGGTATTTTCTCTGCAGGTGCCATATTTTACAGCGCGCGGACCAGCAGAATTATAGGCCAGATTGCCGCCAACTGAGCAAAAGGCGGCACTGGTTGGATCAGGTGCCCAGAATAAATTATGCCTGGCGGCACATTGTTGCACTTCTAAATTGGTCACGCCGGGCTGTACATCAATGCAGCGATTTTTTGCATCCATTAAAATGATCTGGTTCATTCTTTCAAATGAAATAATAATGCCGCCATCGATGGGAACGGTTGCGCCGGTAGTGCCAGTTCCGCGGCCGCGAGCGATGAGTGGTTGTTTAAAATCATTGCAGGCAGCAATGATTTTTTGTACCTGTGGTTCGTTGAGTGGAAACACTACAGCCAGAGGTTGTGCCTGGCGTCGACTGTTATCGTAGCCATAGGTCATGCATTCGCAAGCATCGGTTAAAATGTTTTCAGAAGAAACGATTTTTGTTAATTTTTTTATAAAACGATTTTTCATTACGATGCTTGATGAATAGTTTAAAAATAAATGCGTTTAAAATTAAGCGCCCATTAGTTGAGAGTCTACTAGATCTCCAATACAGTGAATAATGAGTAGATGGGTTTCCTGAATTCGAATGGCCGAATCTGAATCAACTCGTACTTCAATGTCATCCTGTTGCAGGCGAGCACTGACTTCTCCGCCATTGTGTCCGGTGAGTGCAATGACTTTCATATTGCGTTCGTGGGCAGTGTCTATAGCGCTAACTATATTGCCCGAGTTACCACTGGTGGTGATGATTAATAAAATGTCAGTGTCTTGTCCCAGTGCGGCGACCTGTCGAGAAAATATCTGATCGTAGCTGTAATCATTAGCAATGGAGGTGAGCACCGAGGTGTCTGTTGATAGTGCAATAGCCGGTAACCCGGGACGTTCCATTTGAAAACGGTTTAGCATCTTCGATGAAAATAATTGTGCTTCACCTGCAGAACCGCCATTGCCACAGGATAATATTTTTCCGCCGGATAATAAGCTGTGGGTCATCAGTTGTGCGGCCAGTGCGATGGAGTTTTTTGCTTTTTCCAGTGTGCGTTTTTTAGTGGAAATGTTTTCTGCAAAGTTGTCTTCTATTATTTTTAAGAGATTCATGTTGTTTTTTTAGTTTTCTTTAAAGAGTTTAAAAAGCGTTTTTAATCCATTCAATTGACAGATTTTGGTTTTCGCCACTCATTGCTATTACATCAAAACGAGCGTTATATTCGCGGCCTTGTTTTTGCATATACGAGAGCGCGGTTTTCTGGATTTTTTTCTGCTTCGCTAGCGTTACACTTTCTTTAGCTCCACCGTAGTTTTGGTTTTTTCGATAACGGACCTCTATGAATACCAGTGCATTCTGGTGTTGCATAATCAAATCAATTTCACCGTAGCGACTATGAAAGTTTTTATCAATTAATCTTAGACCATTTTTTATTAAATAGTCACAGGCTAGTTGTTCGGCGACTTGTCCCTTAGTTGAGCGGTTGCTGAACGGATTGAGTTTCATCTAGGCTTAAATTAATTTTTAAGGTGTTTATGTCAATGAGTTCTGGGATTCCACGTTTAAACTGTGCGGATAATAACTCGCGATGAATGCGGTTAAGCGGGTCGAGATAAAGGTTGCCGGTTTGGCCTGAAAAGCGTTCGTAAGTTTTGTTTTGAAGGCGGGCCAAAAACGGAATTAAATTATATGCATCAACACCCAGCGCAAAAAAACGGGTGTAGCGCTGTTGCTCGGGCCAGTAATTAATTAGCGACTGCTTGGCTTTGGAGGGTGCGTTGAGTATCCAGGGCATATCCAGAAAATTTAAATCATCTATGTCACGGTCAGCCTGTTTATTTAACTGACCAGTGAATGCGTGTGATGTGGCGTACACTGGAATTTCCCCTGCATAGTGAAACTTAAACTGAGGTTTAAGTTGACGTGCATCTTTGGGAGTGGCAGCCATGAAAATCATATCAACATCCTGGCGACGGTAGGGGGTAAATTTCATTTTTGCCCGCATCACGTTCTGGATAGCACGATAGCGACTGTAGCTTTGTTTGATATTTAGCATGCTTTGGATAGGCAGCTTAAAATCATTTTTATTGGGGATGTAGGTTTGTGCGCTTACTACCGTGCCACCCAGTTCTTCAAAGCGTAATTGAAATGAGTTGCGTAAGCGCTCACCCCAGATGCCCTCGGGTACGAGTACCGCAGCATGGGTATGGCCCTGGCGAAATGCCAGTTCCGCAGATTGGCGAGCTTCATCTTCGGGTAATAATCCAAACTGAAACAGGTTTGGGCTGACTTCGTTTTGAGTACTGGCATAGTTTAGTGTCAGTGTGGGCACATCCATTAATGTGCCCTGGGTGAGTATGTCTACGGCTGATTTAATAAAGGGTCCAATAATAAAATCGGCGCCGTTATCGGCGGCTTTTTTATAGTAGTTCCAGATAGCTGCCTGATTATCGCCAGTGTCGATAAAGCTGATTTCAGGTTGAAAATTTTTGTCCGGGTGCTGGTAATAAGATGACATGATGCCATCACGAATTGCCGCAGCAACTTGCGCATATTTGCCACTTAGCGGTAATAATATGGCGAGATGCCTGGGCTGTTCTATGAGCTCAATTTGTTTTCGCCCAAGCTCACGGGTAAATGCATCAACGGCAGGATGCTTAGGGTATTGCTCGCGCCATAGCATAATGCCGTCTTGCAGATATTGCCAGTCGACCTGTCCGCGTTTGGCAATTTTAGCTAACTCAACCCAGCCTAAAAAATCATCATTTAGTGGCGCATTACTTAATTGTTGCAAGCTGGTGGTGGGTAATAGTGAAAGCGCTTCCCAGATGGCCTGATGGTTAATTTCTTTATCGAGAGAATCGCTGAGAAGTTTGTCTAGCTGCACCCGGGTTTTGGCAGATTCAAGCGGATAGCTGGCATCCAGAAATGCCTTTGCGCGTAATCGCATTAAGCGGATTTGTTGCTCAGCGGGTAAAATGCTGGCGATATTCAGTCGCTTGAGTGCCTGGCGAGCATCACCGCGACTAATATCGATATCAGCGCGCATGAGTTGTATTTCAATTGCTTGTGTTGCGTCCACAAATTCAGGATTTATTTCAAAGAGTTGTATTTCAGCCTGCTCAGGCTGATTTTGCTGGAGCAAGATTTGGGCCGCTTTCAGTAAATAAGAGGTTCGAGCTTCGCCATCAGCGGTTGCCGCAAGCTCAATATAACTGTCTGCTGATTCAAGTTGGGCTTGAGTGTCCGCGTCAGTGATTTGTGATGAGTCAATTCGCTCAGGAGCTGTGCCACCGATGATATTGTCTTTGGGTGCGCATCCGAAAATGCCAAATCCAAAGATGCTTAAGCCGATGAGTAAGAGTGCGCTGTTGCGTAAAAATAATGTCATTATCTAATGTATGTCAACTGATGTTGTTATGGGGTGTTATTATAGGAGTGAGAGTATCTGTTTTGGAGTCGCAACTGTCAATGAATCAAGGCACACTTTATATAATTGCCACCCCAATTGGTAATCGGGGGGATATGGGCTCGCGGGCTATTTCTGTGTTAAAGCAGGTAGACTTAATCGCTGCCGAAGATACCCGGCATAGTAAAATTTTATTACAGTACTATAATATAGACTCACCCATGCAGGCTTATCATGAGCACAACGAAGAGCAGGCCACCCCAAAATTAGTTGAGAGGCTGCTGGCGGGGGAGAATATTGCCCTCATTTCCGATGCAGGCACGCCTTTATTAAGCGATCCTGGTTATCGCCTGGTGAAAGCCGCTCACGAAGCGGCTATTAAAGTCAGTGCTGTTCCAGGTGCCTGTGCGGCTGTTGCTGCACTCTCTGTTTCAGGGCTGGCTACCGACCGATTTCTGTTTGCCGGGTTTGCGCCTCATAAGCAGGGGGCACGGCAAAATTTTTATCGAGAACTTGAACATCAGAGTGCAACTTTGGTGTTTTATGAATCGAGTCATAGAATTGTGGCATCAATTAAGGATATGCTACAAGTATTCGGTGCACAGCGCCCAGTTGTTATGGCAAGAGAAATTACCAAGATGTTTGAAACCATCCATAGTACGACATTGGGTGAGCTGCCTGATTGGATCGAGGCGGACTCGAACCAGCAAAAAGGTGAGTTCGTATTGGTGTTGCAAGGAGCTGAAGTGGTATTGAATCCGCAATCAGCAGAGCTGGAGCAGATGCTTAAGATTTTACTGGAAGAGCTGCCTGTCAAGCAAGCGAGTAAAATTGCAGCGAAAATGACGGGTTTGAAAAAGAACTCAGCTTATAAACTGGCACTTGAGTTAGTCGGTAAGTAGTTGAAAGTATTATGAATAATAACTTAAGGCGGCAGAAAAGCGAAAAAACGACGGTTTTTTTTACATTTTTTGACCACTATAAGTTGTTGATATTTATTGCTATAATGACTTAGTCAAAAAATACGACGGAAAAACTATAAATCATTGTCGATTAAATTGACAATGGTCACTATCATTATGTAGGATTCGTGTTAGCGTAACAATTAAACTGTTGTTTATTAAGTAAATATTTAAATCGGTACAGAGTGTGCACTATAATTTGCCAAGGCATGCAGCCAGAGCAAAAATAAAAATAAAGTTATAGTAACTAAGTGTTAAGCATTGGAATGTACTGCATCTAAATGATAAAAAAATGAACTTACCGTGTATTTTGAATTGGATTTTATTAAATCAGGTACTCATAATTTTATAGATGGAGTTAAAGATGGCACCACTACAAGCAGTATATGAAGATTTCAGTGCATGCTGTAACGAATTTGTCGAGGGCGTTTCTTTCCTGAGGGATCGCGCGATGCCTAAGGCCGTTAATCGTTTTCAACAGGCCTATGAGTCAGTTGGACGAGCAGATGTTTACCATAATAAATATGGTTCTTATTGTGGATTGGCACGTGTTTTATCTGGAGATGTAACGGGGCTGGAAATGTGCCGCCATGCTTCAAAGAATGAATTACATGATGGAGATGTTTTTTTAAATCTCGCTCGTGCAGAATGGTTTTATGAAAATCGTAAAGCAGCCGTTATTGCTTTGAAAAGAGGCTTGCAAATTGACAATCGTCACCCAGGTTTGCGTCAAATGCGTGAGCAGTTGGGAATCAGACAGCGTAGTCCGCTACCTTTTTTACCGCGAACTCATCCGTTAAATCATGCGTTAGGTAAATTGCTGAGGACGGAAGGCGATTTTTAAAGTGGCTTTTTAGTTTAATTGAATGTAATTAAATATAGGGCCGTAGTAACTGAGTGTAAAAATAGGTCAAACAAACAATAGGCAAAAACATACTTGCTATTGAAAAGTATTGGCGTGGTTGGCCGCAGATGTTTCATCTGTGGTTTTTTTTTGCGCTGAATTTATTCGAAAATGATTCAATGGATTAAATTAAATAGGATAGATGAGATGACGAATGAGGTATCGACGGGTGAAAATGAGAGCTATTGTCATGCAAATTTTGTTAACGGCGTTGAGTTTCTTAAAAGAGGAATGAATTCTCAGGCGAGTCGATGTTTTGAAATGGCTTATGAAAAAACCACTTACTCAGATGCTTATTATAATAAATATGCCTCATTTTGTGGTTATGCGCGGGTAATTAATGGTGACCGAGGTGGTTTAGTTATCTGTCGTGAAGTCGCCCGAAACGAGCAATCTGACGGTGATGTTTTTTATAATCTGGCTAAATCTGAGTGGTATTTTAAAGATCGAAAACGGGCTGTTGATTCATTATTGCAAGGCTTGCAAGTTGATGGCTTACATGAAGGTATTTGTCAGTTATGTGATGAAATGTCGATGCGCAAGAAAACGGTGATTGGTTTTTTGCCAAGAAATCATGCAATAAATAATATGTTGGGAAAGTTTTTAAGAAAGTGATTTATATTTAAAAAATTCTAGACAATGTTGTTAATCCGGTTGTATAAAGGCAGGGCGTTATTAAGTTGTATTTTGAATAAAGTGGAATATCTTTTAAATAGTTATTTGTAGTGTAAGCAAGAACAGGGAGGTTGTTGTGTCATATATTAAAGTAGTTTATCTCGATTTAAATCAGTGCTGCGAAGAATTTGTCAAAGGCACCAAATTATTAGAGCAATGCCTACATGGCGAAGCGGTAGCGTGTTTTAAGTTTGCCTGTGATTCTGTGTCTAAAAGTCACCCGCTTTCTCCCAAATATCATTCTTATTATGGCTTTTCTCGATTGTTAAGCGGTAGTCTGGAATCAATTCAAATTTGTCGAAAAGCGGCTGAGTCCTATCCGTTCGATGGTGATATTTGCATGAATCTGGCAAGGGCAGAAATTTTTTTAGATAACCGTAATGCCGCACTTGAGGTTATAAAAACCGGCCTACGTTTCTCTGAAAATCATGCCGGATTGCATAAGCTTAGAGGTAACCTGGGGGTGCGTAAGCGTAAGCCATTGCCTTTTTTGCCAAGAGATAACCCGGTTAGCACTGCGCTGGGTAGGCGTATGAGAAGACGTTAATGGTTGTTTTTTATGGCTCAAATGTGTTTCGTTCTGCGTTTATGCTGCGGTGTATTTTGAAAATATGTTATAGTCCTTCCCGAAGTTGGCTGGGCAATCGCTGTGTTACTTTTGTGACAGAGAGGAAAGTCCGGGCTCCAAAGGGCAGGGTGCCAGGTAACGCCTGGGGGGCGTAATGCCTACGGCTAGTGCAGCAGAAAGATACCGCCACAACTTTTGTTGGGGTAAGGGTGAAATGGTGCGGTAAGAGCGCACCGCGTTAACGGGTAACCGTTGCGGCAAGGTAAACCCCACCTGGAGCAAGACCAAATAGAGAAGCTGAGGCGTGGCCCGCGCTGCTTCTGGGTAGGTTGCTTGAGGCGCATAGTGATGTGCGTCCTAGATGAATGATTGTCACAACTTCGGTTGTACAGAACCCGGCTTACAGGCCAGCTTCACCTTTAATTCCCGCGACGACTCAGCTTACCTCTGTAGGGCCGCATGGCTTCGTTGAGAAATGGACATTTACATTTGTAAACTCACATTTCCCGCCTTGCCCTGCAGCCCTACAGAGGTAAGCTGAGTCGTCGCTCGCTTCCAGTGTGGCGTTTGGCATCGTTGAGAAATGGACATTTACATTTGTAAACTCACATTTCCCGCCTTGCCCTGCAGCCCTACAGAGGCAAGCTGAGTCGTCGCTTGCTTCCAGTGTGGCGTTTGGCATCGTTGGGGTATGTATGCCGAAATAATAGTTTGATCGCATTTTGGTGTTATATGTTGGCCATGCGGAAGGTATTAATAATCGAGCTTATGATTAATGCGGACCCTCGTCGGTTTTTAAGTCCTAACCCTGAAAGCAGGCATTGCCTTACCTATAATAGTAGTGTTCCAATAGTTTAATTTGGCAGTGTCACGATTGTCTGGAAAGTATAAAGAGGCGTGGGGTCTCGTTAATTCAACTGTTAGGTTTGCTAAATAAAAATGAGACCAAAATGGGCAATTGCATTAGTCGTACTAATGTCAATACTGCATAATGCCATTATGGGCTACAAAGGTTACGATCCAGGTTATGAAGCAGAGCAGTTAATGGTTCTGTCTTTAACATTTATGTTTGCCTGGTGGGTAATCGATGATGCAAAACAGCAAAAATATCATTGCCCATATGAATTTGGTGCTTTTATATTTTTTGCATGGCCAATATTAATTCCAGTATATTTAGTTGAAACAAGAGGCTGGAAAGGCTTATTATTGTTTCCAGCATTTATTGTGCTTTACTATTTGCCCTGGTTAACTGGGTGGGCGGCATATTACTTTAATGCTTCACATCAATAAAAACCTATCAATGCGTGGCTAAAAAACGCACAGCTCTGACGAGCAAGCAGCGATTGGTGATGTGTGGAAAAATGAAATTTAATTTTAATCAAATAGGAAAAATACAATGAGCAAAGGTACAGTAAAGTGGTTTGATGCAGGTAAAGGTTTTGGTTTTATAACACCTGAAGATGGTGGAAAAGATCTTTTTGTGCATCATTCTGAAATTAAGAGTGGGGATGACTATAAATCACTTAATGACGGGCAGGTAGTAGAATATGAAGTAGGTCAAGGTCAGAAAGGCCCCTGCGCGAATAATGTCGTTCCTGTTTAATCGTGCTGATTTAACGTTTATACGTAGCAGAGCATAAGTTATTTGAGAGTGGCGGCGCAATAAAATGCGCTGCTCCCTCAATTCGAGCGTTGAATGACTGCTTCTTGTAGTATTTCCCTGCTCACAACCGTCAGCTTATAATTGACAGGCGAACTCTAGCAATACTAGAGCGAAGGCCTGCTCTTGTTTGATAAAGCAAAACTTTGATGTGTGGATAATTTATCTTTTCGCTTAGCCATAATCTGGCCAAAGCGGCCAGCTTATGCGTTTATGCATAAATAGGCATTTTCTCGTGTAAGCTCACTTTCCCGCCTTGCCCTACAACCTTACAGAGGTAAGCTGAGTCGTCACTATTCTGCGATATCTATTTGCCTGCTCTCATGCTTTGTCTGTGGGACTGAGTCTCTACATAAAAATTTAGTCTTTTCCTGTAATCAGATTGGATGCATGCCTGAGGCTAAATCTGGCCGATTTAATATTGATCCTAACTTGATCGGGTGTTTCCGGTTCATATGACGGGCTTATTATGTGCTAACTCACGACAAAGCATCCGGTCGTTCTCTGGTTCTCTGTTTTGTTTTAAAGCAGTCAAAATTTCTTAAATACCGGTCAAAGTTAAAGTAGTTTGTTAGGTTGTTGCGCCAACTTGTTGACTTACCTTTTTTTATCCCGTTTATCCTCGTTTAAATAATGTGATATTGCTCTAAGTTGTTGTCATATAAGGAAATAATTCCTTATTTATCGTGTGTTTTAGCTTGACAGTGGTGGGGGGTGGTACCTATAGTTAGGAAATGTGGAGAAATGTGGGTTGATGTGGGTGAAAATGTGTTATCTCGCACTTAAGATAATCCGGGTATCGGATGGGGCGACTTATATAAAAATGGCGAATTGAAATTACAATAATGATTTTTCGTGGCATTAATAATCTAACGCTGGATGCAAAGGGGCGAATGGCTATTCCCTCGCGCTACCGTGACAGGCTCATGGAGTCTTGTGGCGGGCGATTGATTGTTACGGTGGACCGGGATCGTTGCTTGTTGGTATATCCACAGCATGAATGGGAAGTGATTGAAGCCCAAATTGCAGCTTTGCCAAGTTTGAATAAACAGTCTCGCTTGTTGCAGCGTTTGTTAATTGGCCATGCAACCGAGGCTGAGCTGGATAGTCAGGGGAGGATATTACTGCCGACTATGCTACGTGATTATGCCGGACTGGATAAAAAATGCGTGTTAATTGGTCAGGGTAAGAAGTTTGAAATATGGGATGAGCAGCTCTGGACGGAGAATCAACAAGTCTGGCTGGATGAGGCTGACAATGATGAAGGCGGCTTGCCTGGCGCGCTAGAAAGTTTGTCACTCTGATGACAGCGCTACGAGGCCAGCATCGACCGGTTCTACTAACAGAGACGGTTGATGCACTGGCGATAAAGCCTGACGGATTTTATCTCGATGGAACTTTTGGCCGAGGTGGGCACAGTGCAGAGATATTATCAAAGTTAGGTGAGAGCGGGAGATTGCTTGCGATGGATCAGGACCCGCTGGCGATTGAAGAGGCGCAGGAAAAGTTTTCGTCTGATACAAGATTTGAAATTGTTCGTGAAAATTTTGAAAATATGGAGGTGTTAGTGTCGGACAGAAATATGATGCAACGGGTCGACGGCGTGTTGCTGGATATCGGGGTGTCATCTCCGCAGCTGGACGATGCTTCACGGGGGTTTAGTTTTATAAAGCCCGGACCATTGGATATGCGAATGAATCCGGATGTTGGTCAATCAGCAGCACAATGGCTGGCAACGGTTGAGGAGTATGATTTAACAACTGTGTTGATGCATTTTGGAGAAGAAAAATTTGCACGGCGCATTGCAAATGCAATTGTTGAAACGCGTAAAGAAACAGAAATAAACGATACGGTGCAGCTTGCAAATATTATTGAAGCGGCTATTCCGGTAAAACCAAAAAATAAACATGCCGCGACAAAAAGTTTTCAGGCCATTCGAATTCATATTAATCGTGAGCTTGAGGTGCTTGAGCAGGCACTGCAGTCGGGCTTAAATGTTTTGGCTGTTGGCGGGCGCCTGGCGGTTATTAGCTTTCATTCATTAGAAGATAGAATGGTAAAACGTTTTTTTAGAAAAATGTCGCAGGGCCCACAAATCCCGAAAGACATTCCTATTCTGGCAAAAGATCTTGAGCAGCCATTTAAATTAATTGGTAAAGCGATAAAACCGAGTAAGCAGGAAGTGCAGGAAAATCCTCGATCACGTAGTTCGGTATTGCGTGTTATAGAGAGGGTGATGTGAAAATGATGTGGATTGTAATTGCTTTGCTGGTTTTAGCAGTTATGGGTTCAGCGATTGGTGTAATTTACAGCAAGCATCAAACAAGAAAAATATTTGTCAGTTTGCAAAAATTAAATAAACAAATAGATGAACTGGATATTGAGTGGGGGCAGCTTCAATTAGAGCAAAGTGCCTGGTCATCACACGGCCGAATAGAAAAAATTGCCCGTAAAAAATTACAAATGACATTGCCAAAGGCAAATGAAATTATTTATATAAAACAATGAAAAATAAAAATAATAAACCTCATTATCAATTTAGACGCATGGCCGTTTTGTCTGTGTTTGCATTGGTTATTGCGGGATTGTTTTGGCGTGCACTTGATATGCAGGTACTAAATCGGCCTTTCTTTAAACAGCAGGGTGATGCCAGACATTTGCGAGTGGTGCCCATTTCCGCGCATCGTGGAGATATTTATGACAGAAATGGTGAGCCGCTAGCAATCAGTACGCCGGTCGATTCGGTATGGGCAAATCCGAAAGAAATTAAAAATAATTTGCATCGCATAACAGAAATGGCAAAAATTTTAAACATTAGTGCGCAGCATTTAAAAAATAAATTAACTAAAAATTCTAATCGCGAATTTGTATATATTCTCCGTCAGGTATCACCAGATATTGGTGAGAAGGTGACGGCACTGTCAATTCCAGGCGTGTATTTACAACGCGAATACAAACGATATTATCCCGCAGGTGAAGTGACTTCGCATATTATTGGTTTTGCGAATGTTGATGATAAAGGGCAGGAGGGATTAGAGCTTGCCTATGATGACTGGTTGAGCGGGGAGCCAGGCTCGAAGCGAGTAATTCGTGATCGCCTGGGGCAGGTGGTAGATGATGTCGAGCGAATTAGCACGGCCGAGCCGGGTAAGTCGGTACGCCTTAGTATTGACAGGCGAATTCAATATCTCGCTTATCAATCATTAAAGTCAGCGGTAAAAGAACAAAAAGCCATTGCAGGATCTGCAGTGGTTTTAGACGTTCATACGGGAGAGGTTTTGGCGATGGTTAATCAGCCATCATTTAATGCAAATGATCGAAGTCAGTTAAAACCAGGTGTATATCGAAACCGTTCAGTGACCGATGTATTTGAACCAGGCTCAACAATGAAGCCTTTTACAATTGCTGCGGCATTGGAAACCGGGCGCTGGCATCCAAAAGATAATGTACATACCGAGCCAGGCTATTACAAAGTACAGGGCAGTACAATTAAAGACATACGAAATTATGGAAAAATAAATTTAGAAGAAATTATATTGAAATCCAGCAATGTCGGAATCAGTAAAGTGGCCTTGTCACTTGATCAGGAGCAACAGCTGGATATGTATATGAAGTTGGGTTTTGGTGTTGATAGTGGCAGTGGTTTTCCCGGTGAGCGAAATGGAAATTTACGCAGCATGCATTTAAGTGAGTTTGAGCGAGCCACTATGTCATTTGGTTATGGTTTGTCGGTCACGCCATTGCAATTGGCTCGAGCCTATTCAGCTATTGCTGCTGATGGTGTGCTGTATCCGGTATCGTTTTTATTCAGGGAAGAGTCGGTTGAGGGTGAGCGGGTCATGAGTGCGGCAACCGCCAAAAAAGTGCGACGCATGATGGAAAGAGTCGTAAGCCCGGAAGGCACAGCCAATAAAGCCTCAATTGCAAATTATCGTGTAGCGGGTAAGACCGGCACAATGCATAAATTTATTTCTGGAGGATATGCAAAAGACCGATATTTATCGGTATTTGCAGGTATGGCGCCCGCATCGAACCCACGCCTGGTTATGGTGGTGATGTTGAACGAGCCAAGAAACGGAAAGCACTTTGGTGGGCAGGTTGCAGCTCCCGTGTTTTCAAAAGTCATTTCAGGCGCATTGCGCTTGTTAGATATTGCGCCGGATAATTTAAAATATTCACAACGTACGTTAGAGCAGAAGCCATTGCCGCATTCGAAAGGAAAGAGCGCATGATGGCGGCAATGAAAAGCAACCAACCTGTTATTACATTAAAGCAGCTGCTAAGTGAACTGTCAGTCAGTGAATATCTGCCGGAAATTGAAGTGAAGGGGTTAACTCTGGATAGTCGACAGGTTGAGCCAGGCTATATCTTTATTGCATTAGAAGGTCAGCTCGAACACGGTTTGGCTTATGCCGAAGCCGCAATCAGTAGAGGTGCTATTGCTGTTTTATGTGATGCGAAATTTGATCAGTATTGCCAGCAAATTTTATCTAAATTAATGTCGCGAGCGATTTGCGTGCCGGTACGAGATTTGGACGATAAATTGGCAGGCATGGCTAAGCAATTTTATGCGGTGCCAGAAGGAAAAATGTTTATTAGTGGTATTACTGGAACTGATGGCAAAACATCGGTGAGTCATTTTATTGCACAAGCTATGACGCTAGCTACTGCACACCTGAAAAGCGCATCGAAAAACTCGGCGGCAGTAATTGGTACATTGGGAAATGGTGTAATTAATAAACTTGCAGAAGCAACGCATACAACACCTGATGTTATTAATTTGCATAAAATGCTGGCAAATTTTTATCAGCAAAATATTAAATCTGTCGCAATGGAGGTGTCATCACACGGCTTAGATCAAAACAGATCTGCTGGTGTCGAGTTTGATGTCGCAGTGCTGACTAATTTATCACGTGATCATCTGGACTATCATGGTGATATCTCTTCATATAAACAGGCTAAGAAAAAATTATTTACCCAAAGTGATAGCAAAGCTTTAGTGCTAAATATCGATGATGATTTTGGTAGAGATATTCTGGCAGAAACTAAAAGTAGTAAAAAAATATGGCTGTATGGTTTAGATAAGTCTAAAGCCAGGCAATCTGAAAATTATGCATATGCGACTGAAGTTAAAAGCCAGGTAAGCGGTATTGATTTTATGTTGAATAGCTCGCAAGGCGTGGCAGCGGTTAGCCTAAAGTTAATTGGTGAATTTAATGTTTACAATGTACTTGCCTGTTTTTGTGTTCTTTTAGAGAATAATATTAATTTTAATCATGCAATAAAATATATTCAAAAATTACACACGGTTCCCGGGAGAATGGAACTGTTGACGAATAAAAACAAACCTTCGGTGGTTATTGATTTTGCTCATACACCCGAGGCATTGACGCAGGCCTTAGTGAATGTGCGTAAGCACACCGCTGGAAAGGTGATTTGTGTGTTTGGTTGTGGCGGTGATCGAGATACAGGTAAACGCGCATTAATGGCGCAGGCAGCGGAAAAATTATCTGATCTTGTCATTGTGACAAATGATAACCCGCGTTTTGAAAGCCCTGAAAATATAATTGACGATATTAAGCAGGGAATCACTAATGAATTGATGCTTATAGTAGAAATGGATCGAAAAAGAGCGATTCAACATGCGATAGAAATTGCCACAAAAGATGACCTGATATTAATTGCGGGTAAAGGGCATGAACAATATCAAATAGTCGGTGAAGAAAAAATTACCTTTAGTGATAGGGATGTTGCGCTGTCAAAATTAAAGGTGCTTCAATGATGGCGCTTGAGCAGGCAGCAAAAATTTTAAATGCGAGCTGTACAGGAAGTAATATCAATTTTTCAAATATTTCAACGGATACGCGAAACTTGAAAAAGGGTGATTTATATATTGCACTGCAAGGCGAGTTATTTGACGGACATGATTATATAGAAGAGGCGAAGCAAGCGGGTGCGGTGGCACTCATTGTTCACAAAGAAGTTACAACTGATTTACCACTAATAAAAGTTGAAGACACGCGTAAGGCATTGGGTGATTTGGCTGCAGCTAAACGTGAAAAGTTTCCGGGTAAAGTGGCAGCAATTACCGGCAGCAATGGTAAAACAACCGTAAAAGAAATGCTGGCTGCTATTGTTGCGAAGCAGGGAAGTGTGTTAGCAACGCAGGGTAATTTCAATAACGACATTGGTTTGCCGCTAACATTATTGAGAATGCAACAAGAGGATTATGCAGTCATAGAAATGGGTGCAAGTCATGCAGGTGAAATTGCTTACTTAACAGGGCTTACAAAGCCAGATGTGGTGTTAATTAATAATGCTGCCGCTGCTCATATTGAAGGTTTTGGGTCAATAAAGGGGGTTGCGCATGCAAAAGGTGAGATATTCCAGGGGCTAGTTGAAGAAGGAATTGCAGTAGTAAATAAAGATGATGACTTTTCTGATTATTGGTTGAGCTTAATTGAAAATAAAAATGTCATTAAATTTTCTATGCGAGATAAAACAGTAGATATATACGGAGAGTGGCAGAATACTAAATCAGGACATGTACTGAAAGTATATCTGGAAGACGGTGAGCTGGAAATAAACTTAAAAGTTCATGGTCAGCATAATGCGATGAACGCACTAGCAGCAATCTCAATGGCTAAAGCGATGCAAATAAAGCACGGTTTTATTACGCAGGCATTAAATGAATTTAGTGCGGTAAAGGGTCGGTTAAATTTTATTAACGTTAATGAAAATCTCACTATTATTGATGACACATATAATGCCAATACAGCATCATTATTCGCAGGCATTGATGTGTTAACTGAGCAGCCGGGTAAGCACTGGTTGGTGCTGGGTGACATGGGTGAGCTTGGTGATGATAAGCAGCGTATTCATTTTGATGCGGGACTAAAAGCACGCAAATCAGGTGTATACCGATTATTAACTATTGGTGAGGCAAGTCAATATGCGGTAGAGGCTTTTGGTGATAATGCACAAAATTTTGAAACTAAAGAAGAGCTGGTTTCATTTATAAAACAACACCAGTCGGAGGAGCTGGTTATTTTAGTAAAAGGTTCGCGGTTTATGCAGATGGAGCAAATAGTTGAATCAATAATAGAGGGGTCGAGCTGATGCTGCTTTGGTTTACTGATTACTTAACTCAATATCACTCCGGGTTTAATGTATTTCGTTACTTAACATTGCGAGCAATTTTAGGAACGTTAACCGCTTTAAGTATTTCATTGATTATTGGTCCGTCAATGATACGAAAATTAACCATGTATAAAATTGGTCAAAATATTCGCGATGACGGGCCGCAGGCTCATTTGTCAAAAGCCGGCACACCGACTATGGGTGGTGCGCTGATTTTAGTTGCAGTTGCAATAAGTACATTACTGTGGATGGATCTTGAAAATAAACAAGTTGTAATTGCATTGGTGGTGACCTTGTTGTTTGGCGGGATTGGTTTTGTTGATGACTATAAAAAGCTTAAAGGTGGTAATAGCAAAGGCCTGTCAGCAAAAGCTAAATATTTCTGGCAAACCGTATTTGGTTTAGGCGCTGCAATATATATTTATCAAGCTGCAGAGCAACCTATCGAAACGACTTTAATTATTCCATTTATGAAAGATGTAATGATCCCGCTGGGCGTAGGCTTTATTGCACTTACTTATTTTGTGATTGTGGGCACAAGTAACTCAGTCAATCTAACAGATGGTTTAGATGGTTTGGCAATCTTACCCACTGTAATGGTAGCGGGTGCACTAGGTGTATTTGCATATTTAACCGGTCATGTGAATTTTGCAAATTATTTAAGTATTCCATATATCAGTGGAGTGGGTGAGCTGGTTGTATTTTGTGGCGCATTGGTCGGTGCCGGTTTAGGTTTTTTATGGTTCAACACTTACCCTGCTCAGGTTTTCATGGGCGATGTGGGAGCGCTGGCATTAGGTGCAGCATTAGGTGTGGTTGCAGTGTTAGTGCGTCAGGAATTAGTGTTGTTAATTATGGGCGGTGTTTTTGTAATGGAAACCGTGTCGGTTATTTTACAAGTTGCATCATTTAAATTAACCGGCAGACGAATTTTTAGGATGGCGCCTCTGCATCATCATTTTGAGTTAAAGGGGTGGCCAGAACCACGGGTAATAGTGCGATTTTGGATTATTACAGTGGTGCTGGTATTAATTGGTCTGGCATCATTAAAAGTTAGATAAAAATCTTTTAAGGATTTAAGGGTATATGGGCGTAACTGCAGATACATTGTCGAGTATTTCAGTAGCAGCATTGGTAACAGCTATGGTCACAGATGATAGTCAAAATTCTGAATATATTCTGGTCGTCGGTTTAGGGTTGACGGGCTTATCTGTTGTGCGTTATTTAGAAAAGCAAAATAAAAATATTGTAGTTGTTGATAGTCGCAATTCGCCCCCCGGCTTAACAGAATTAGAAAATGAATTTGATGATATTTGCGTGTATTTAGGTGAGTTTGATGAAGCACTTTTTATGGGTGCAGAGCAAATTATTGTTAGCCCGGGTGTGACATTGAAAGAACCGGTGATACAGCATGCGATTACACAGGGCGTAAGTGTTATTGGTGATATTGAATTGTTTGCACAACAGGTTAATGCGCCAGTTATTGCAGTGACGGGTTCAAATGGTAAAAGTACTGTTATTAGTCTGTTAGGTGATATGGCTGCAGAGGCAGGAATTAATGCAGTGGTCGGTGGAAATATTGGTGTGCCGGCATTACAAATTATGGATGAGAACGCAGAGCTATATATTCTTGAGCTTTCCAGCTTTCAATTGGAAAGTTTGCATAGCTTAAAACCTGTAGCGGCAGCAGTGCTAAATGTTAGCCCAGATCATATGGATAGGTATGAAAGTTTTGTTGAATATACGCAGGTAAAAAAACACATCTATCATGCCTGTAAAGTTGCAATTATAAATCGAGACGATATGCAGGTAATGGCAATGGAAACAGGGCATAGATTCGTGTCAGGTTTTACAATGAATGAACCTGCACATGGTGATTATGGGCTACGAGAATTTAGCGGTGAGACCTGGTTATGTAAAGGCGGTAAGCAACTCATTGCGGCAGCCGATTTAAAAATGACAGGTACACATAATCTGGCGAATGCATTAGCCGCCCTGGCGTTAGGTGAAGCAGCCAATATTGCAATGACTGATATGTTAAATGCACTTAAAACATTCAAGGGCTTAAAGCACAGAACTCAGTGGGTAGCTGAGATAAATCATGTGACCTGGGTGAACGACTCGAAAGGTACCAATGTAGGTGCAACCCTTGCTGCGATTACAGGGCTCAAAGTTAAGAATAAGTTAACTTTAATTGCTGGTGGAATAGCAAAAGATGCGGACTTCACACCATTGAAGTCCGCAGTATGTGACAAAGTTCGCACAGTTGTTTTAATAGGAAAAGATGCACCGAAAATAGAACAGATTTTGCAAGGATGTGTTGCCGTATTTTATGCCAATGATATGCAAGAAGCGGTACAAATTGCGGAAAATTTATCGCACCCGGGAGATACTGTGTTGTTATCTCCGGCCTGTGCCAGTTTTGATATGTTTAATAGTTACGAGCACCGTGGTGATATGTTTATTAAAGCTGTTGAGGGTTTGCAATGAATGTAGGCTTGCTATTTCAACAAACACAAAACATGGTTAAACGTGATGCGAAAAAGAACATCGCCGATAAACCGGTCATACTTGAAGGTTTGGATGGGGTGTTAATTTTAATCGTGCTTAGCTTGCTATGCTTGGGTTTGATAATGGTGGCATCGGCTTCTATTAGTATTGCAGACAGCAAAACATCTACACCATTTTATTACTTATACCGTCAATTGATCGCTGCTTCTATTGGTTTATTTGCCGTGCTAATGATATTTAAAATACGTTTGGTGTACTGGGAAAAATCGGGAATGCTATTGTTGGCACTGTCATTTGCAATGGTTGTTCTGGTCTTAATTCCGGGTATTGGAAAAACAGTTAATGGCTCTACACGCTGGATACCAGTTGGATTTTTAAATTTACAAGTCTCTGAAATTGTAAAGTTATTTCTAATGATATATGTAGCGGGTTATTTGGTTCGTCACGGTGATCAAGTTCGCTCAAGTTTATGGGGCTTTTTAAAACCCATGATCATGATTGGTTTGGTTTGTTTGTTTTTGTTGTTAGAACCGGATTTTGGTGCATCAGTAGTAATAATGTTAACTGTTTTAGGTATGACATTTTTAGCGGGCGTGCGCTTCACACAGTTTTTGACAGTGATTACCTTGTTTGGATCGGCGGCTGCACTATTGGTTATTTCATCGCCGTACCGCTTGCAGCGACTTACTGCTTTTGTAAATCCATGGGCCGATCCGTTTGATAGCGGCTTTCAATTAACTCAGTCGTTAATTGCTATTGGTTCCGGTGGATGGGCGGGGGCAGGTTTAGGGTCGAGTGTGCAGAAGTTGTTTTATTTACCAGAAGCTCATACTGACTTTTTGTTTGCGGTTTTAGCTGAAGAGTTAGGATTGGTTGGCGTAATAATTGTTATTAGTTTATATGCGGCACTTGTTTTTCGTACCTTTATGATCGCCAGAAAAGCAGAATCGTGCGGCAATCACTTTGCGTCTTATCTATCGTATGGAATAGGTATTTGGTTGGGCTTGCAGGCATTTATTAATATAGGGGTAAACATGGGAGTGTTGCCAACAAAAGGTTTAACTTTGCCTCTAATGAGTTACGGAGGAAGCAGCTTAATCGTAGTAAGTGCCTCAATTGGTTTGTTGTTGCGTATTTCTTATGAATGTTCTAATGGACAGGCCATGACCAGAAAAACATCGACGAATAAAAAACGTAAGACAATTACAAATGCATCAAAAAGAAAAAACAAAGATGTAAAAGATCTTATTAAGGAGGCCGCATGAGTGAATCTATATTGGGCCCCGTAATGATTATGGCCGGTGGAACTGGAGGGCATGTTTATCCAGCACTGGCAGTTGCAGATGAATTAAAGCAACGCGGTATACCTGTTGTTTGGATGGGAACGAAAAAAGGTATCGAGGCAAGACTGGTGCCAGCGGCAGGTATAGAAATTGACTGGCTAGGAATGAATGGTTTGCGTGGCAAGGGTATGCTTACTTTATTGTTAGCGCCGTTAAAAATAATTATGGCCTGTTACCAGGCTATAACAATCATTCGTAAACGTAAGCCCTCAGTAATACTGGGTATGGGTGGCTTTGTCTCTGCGCCTGGAGGCATGATGGCATGGTTAACCCGAGTGCCTCTATTAATCCATGAGCAAAATGCGGTGCCAGGAATGAGTAATCGTATACTGTCAAAATTTGCCAATAAAGTAATGGAAGCATTTCCAAACAGTTTTAGAACAAAAGCAAACCATATGGGTAATCCGGTAAGGCGTTCAATACTCTCTTTACCTTCTCCGCAGCAAAGAAATCAGGATCGTGAAGATGCGTTACGTATTTTAGTGTTTGGGGGGAGCTTAGGTGCAGCAAGATTAAATGAAATTGTTCCTCAGGCTTGCGCCAATATTTTAAAAGACACCGAGCTCACGATTAAACATCAGGCAGGCCCGGGTAATTTTGATCAAACTCGGATGAATTATGCGCAGTTACGGGTGAAAGCGGAAGTGCTGGAGTATATCGACAATATGGGAGCGATGTATGCCTGGGCCGATTTAGTCATTTGTCGATCTGGGGCAATGACTGTTTCGGAATTAGCAGCTGCAGGCGTGGCATCTGTACTCGTGCCCTATCCATTTGCAGTAGATGATCATCAGATGTTTAATGCAAAATACTTAAGTGATGCAGGGGCGGCGATTTTACTTAAACAAAAAGATTTGAATGTCGATACTCTGGTAGATGTTTTAAAGAATTTGAGCCGTAGCAAAACTTTGGAAATGGCAACTATTGCGAGAAAACTAGGCATGCCTGAATCGACGAAGTTGGTTGCCGAAGCATGTTTGATGGCGGGAGGGTACGATGTTAATTGAAACCCATCCAATGCGTAAAATACAACGTGTTCACTTTGTTGGTATTGGTGGCGTGGGCATGTGTGGTATTGCTGAGGTGTTACTGAATCTGGGATATAAAGTTTCTGGTTCAGATGTAAAAGAAAATGCTGCAATCAAACGTTTATTAAAACAAGGTGCAAAAGTTTATATCGGACAACAGGCCAGTAATGTTAAAGACGTAGAAGTGGTTGTGGTTTCAACAGCCATTGCGGCTGATAATGTTGAGGTGATCGCTGCAAAAGAAGAACGGATACCCGTTATTAGACGAGCAGAAATGCTTGCTGAAATCATGCGTTTTAGGCATGGCATCGCAATTGCGGGTACCCATGGTAAAACAACCACTACAAGTTTAACGGCCAGTTTATTAATTGAAGCTGGACTTGATCCAACCTATGTTATTGGGGGGAAACTTAATAGTGCTGCGACTAATGCGAAGCTCGGTGAAGGCAAATATTTTGTAGCCGAAGCCGATGAAAGTGATGCATCATTTTTATTGTTGCAACCAATGATGGCGGTGGTGACAAATATTGATGCGGATCATCTGGAAACTCACGATGGTGATTTTGAGCGATATAAACATTCATTTATCGAGTTTTTACATCACTTACCATTTTACGGTAAAGCGGTGATGTGCCTGGATGATCCTCAAGTGCAAAGCATTATGGATGATGTTTCACGGCCTGTGATGACTTACGGTATTGATTCTGATGCAGATGTAAAAGCATTAAATATTAAATGTAATGGTATGCAGTGCCATTATGATTTAGCGCTACCTGAAATTAAACAAACTATACAAATAACATTAAACATGCCAGGAAAGCATAATGTTTTAAATTCCTTAGCGGCAATCTCTGTAGCTCATTTATTAGGTGTCGATACTCGGGTTATGCAAACTGCATTACAAAACTTTGATGGAATTAGTCGACGCATGCAACAGTACGGGGAGGTCCAGACAACAAAAGGACACGTGCTATTAGTGGATGATTATGGTCATCATCCAACTGAAATTAAAGCCACACTCGAAGCGGCAAAAAATGCCTGGAGTGAACGCAGAATTGTAGTGGTGTTTCAGCCTCATCGTTATACGCGAACGCGAGATTTGTTTGAAGATTTCAGTAAAGTATTGTCACAAGCAGATGCGTTAATCATTACAGAAATTTATGCAGCGGGTGAAGAGCATATTGCAGGTGCGGATGGTCGCGCATTGTGTGCTGCAATTCGTGCTAGAGGTAGAGTCAATCCGGTGTTTGTAGAAGATTTAAATGAACTGGATACTTCTATTATGGATGTAATTGATAATGGTGATGTGCTACTCACCCTGGGTGCGGGAAGTATTGGTTCAATTGCTGAAAAATTACCACAGGCACTGGCAAAATGATGACGGCTTATAACGCTGAAAATTTCAAAGGCACTCTATTATTAGATGAGCCAATGTCAAAGCATACTAGCTGGCGAATTGGTGGTTCTGCAGATCAGTTTTACACACCAGCAGATGTAGATGACCTCGCGCAATTTATCAGTCAGTTAGCGGCTGATGAAAACCTGATGTTTTTAGGTTTAGGCAGTAATCTTCTGGTAAGAGATAAAGGTATTAGAGGAACAGTAATTTCACTGGTTGGAAGTTTGTCTGATATTGAAGTGCTGGAAGAAAATTGTTTACGTGTTGGAGCTGGTACGAGTTGCGCAAAATTGGCGCGGTTTTGTCATCGTAATAATTTAATTGGTGGTGAGTTTTTTGCCGGCATTCCCGGGTTGTTAGGAGGCGCACTGGCAATGAATGCAGGTGCATTTGGTGGTGAGACCTGGCTGCGAGTAAAGTCAGTGACCACGATCAATAAAAGAGGTCAAATATTTAACCGAAGTCATGATGATTATGAAATTAGTTATCGTAGTGTTAAAGGACAGTATCAGGAATGGTTTGTAGGTGCGGATTTACAGTTCGAATTTGGAGATGGAGAAGCCGCTGCAAAAAGAGTAAAAAAATTATTAGAACACCGAGCCATAACTCAACCAACAGGATTACCGAGTTGTGGCTCGGTATTTAAAAATCCGCCCGACGATTATGCAGCAAGACTAATTGAAAGTTGCGGTTTAAAAGCTTATGCAATTGGTGGTGCGGTGATATCTGAAAAGCATGCCAACTTTATTATCAATACGGGCAGTGCCAAAGCCAGTGATGTTGAGGCGTTAATACAATTGGTTCAGCTAAGTGTTAAAAAGCAGCATGGTATTGAACTGCAGACCGAAGTAAAAATTATTGGAGATGCCGGTAATGAGTCACTTTGAAAATGTAGCGGTATTTATGGGGGGCTGGTCTGCAGAAAGGGAGGTATCGTTGAGTAGCGGGCAAGCTGTTTTTGATGCTTTATGTAAGCAAGGAATTAATGCTACGGCGGTTGATGTTGATCGAGATATCTGCTCGCAGCTACAGAAAGGGAAATTTAGTCATGTATTTAATATGTTGCATGGTCGGGGTGGTGAAGATGGGGTTATCCAGGGTTTTTTAGATGTTTTTGAAATTCCCTATACCGGCTCTGGTGTGTTGGGTTCGGCATTGGCTATGGATAAGTTTAAATGCAAGCAATTATGGCAGGCAATTGGTTTGCCTACTCCAGAGTTTATGCAGTTAGAAAGTGCGCTTGACTGTGAAGATGCGCTCAATAAATTAGGTTTGCCATTAATGATAAAGCCCGTATTGGAAGGTTCCAGTATTGGTATAAGTAAAGTGATGACTAATGATGAAATGTTGCCGGCTTTTAAAAAAGCTCAAGAGTGTGGTGGCATCATTATGGCGGAGAAATTTATTCAGGGAAAAGAATACACAACAGCCATTATAGGTGATCAAATTTTGCCGATGATTCGTCTGGAAACCGACAATGATTTTTATGACTATCAGGCGAAATATGTTTCTAATGATACAAAATATATTTGTCCATGTGGGTTAGCTAAAGAATTTGAAAAAGAGCTGGCTGCTTTAGCGCTTAAGTCATTTCAAGCAGTGATGGCCGAAGGTTGGGGGCGAGTTGACTTTATGCTTGATGAGAATCAGCAGCCCTGGTTAATTGAAGTGAATACGGTGCCTGGAATGACCAGTCATAGTTTAGTGCCAATGGCTGCTAAGCAAGCTGGAATTTCATTTGAAGAATTGGTGTTAATAATACTTCAGGGGGCTAAGTTGCATGTTTAATAAAATGAAAGATAAAAAAACATTGCATAAAAGTCGACAGGCAATTAGAGGGCAGAGGGTAAAAAAGCGTAATGTTAGTAAAGCAACAAACAGGTTAAAGGACGTTATTGAATATGTTTGGCCACGTATATGGCGGCCGAAATTAATAACTATTCTATCTCTCGGGTTTATTGGTTTGTATAGTTATAACAGTATAAATTTTGATGAGATATTACCTATAGCATCAGTAAAAATTGAAGGTGAATTTGATTTTTTAAATA
>Ga0316206_1000556_pt1 | contig 46821 bp, 41 predicted proteins | sample 6monthpyrite_MG_FD_204942 | JGI IMG/M metagenome (GOLD analysis project Ga0316206, IMG submission 204942) | Microbial mat bacterial communities from mineral coupon in-situ incubated in ocean water Damariscotta River, Maine, United States -... | ecosystem: Environmental > Aquatic > Marine >...
GTTGTACAATACAGTAGTGATATCGGTAGCTGGCAATATTAGCCAACGTGCGTAAAGGCCGCATAGCATAGCTTATATGGTGGATTGAGGCCAGTGCAGTGACTAGATATAGCGCATCTGATAGGTGAATTTTAATATTTTGAATGAAAACAGCTAGCTCTGAATGTAGCTGTCATTGGTAAATTCAAATCAGGATATTGATCAAGCTACTGAGTGGTCTCAGTCGCGGGCATTGAAATAATATTTTCAGCCGGTAAGAACTTCACGCCTGTTTGCTGCTTATTTGATTGCTGGGCATTGGTTTTCTCTAAAAGTGAATCGTTTGAATCCAGATTCACCGGTATTTGAAATGATCGAGATTGCTGCACGCCATGCACATCAATAGTCGCCGTGACATTAATAGCGAGTTCACCAGCCAGCTCCGGCTTCACTGACAGATCGAATGTTTCTACATCGCCTTTCGCTAGTTTATTAAATAAATAGCTGTTTTGACCTCCGTTTAAAATCAGACCTGGCTCGGGGGAAAATTCAATTTGCAAATACTCTGTGTCACGCCCCACTTTAAAACTTAGCTTAACCGCGAATGACTGGTCTAAAACGATGTCATCTAAAATAGAATATTTCATTGAAATAGCCGCATGTGACTTCGTTGTCTGAAAAGTAGCAGGTGCATGTTTACTCGTCTCAACTTTTTGTATTTGAGCAACACCTGACTGTAGAGATGATTGGGGTTGCTGATTACAGGCAGAAATCAACAACAGTACTGGTATTATTAAAATCAATTTTGACATCATTATATTCTCAAAAGGGTTCGTAAACAGGCAATTGATCAGTGATACCCGGATTAGCCGCCCGTTGCCCACTACCATAAATATCACTCACCCCATCAATATTTTGCCCCCTTAAAATAGCATCAACCGCGTTTGCATATGTCGGGTTTTGGTCTTTAAAGGGTTTAATAAAACTGAATATGCTGGTTAACGCTTCCGTATCGCGTTGCGCTGAAATGAGAACATTATAAATAAAAGAAAAATCTAAACTGAGCGTGTCCGGGGAATCATCATTGGTATCATAAATATCGTAAAGGATCGACTGCACCGAGCACTCACTATACCAGCCCTCATTGTTGCATTGATTACTTTCCATATTAATCGAAAACCCGTTGTTCTGTAGGTTACCGACCGAATCCACATAAAACGGATTGTCCAGGACAATCGCCGAAAACGCATTACCGAAGCCTTCGCCAAACGCCACACGAATATCGAGTATATCTCCATCCCCATGCGGTCCACCAACAGAATCAGAGCGAGAAAATTTATCCTCAAAATAATGCCCCCATTCGTGAATAATGACATGTTCATCATATTCATCCGTATCAAAGTTTGCTTTGCCTGAAATAAATATGTCTGAACTATTATAAAATGAACCGGTATCCGTTAAAGACGAGTTATTGGGATTCCAGTTGATTTTTAATGGCGGAAACTTAACATTCGCAACTGTTAATATTTTATCCTTAGCTTTTCTGACACTATCAAGAATGGCAAAGGGAGCGGCGACCCTTGGCCCGACATAACGAGACAAATCATTATCCCACCCTGAATCTGCTAGCAGATTACGAATTAGGTTTGTGTTTGCATTAAATACAGCACCATCCATCGCATAAACAGGTTGACTGTTTTCTCCATTATCAACAACGCTAAAATCCCAGTTATCTGCATTGATCATTTGCGCATGCACCCGCACAAAACTATTTTGATTATTGGGAAAATTCAAAGTATATGCACCGCCTGAATCTGTCACGGTTGAACTATATGCGCCTTCATTGCCATTTAGATCAACACAAATCACTTCAACCAATGCCTGTTGAACCGCCTCATTAGTGATATTGGTATAATCAAGGCGACTACCAAAGTGATTAACTCGCGCAAAGGTAATATTCCCTCTCACCGTACTATCATCACCGCGTGTGCAATTAGACGCGCTAGTTGCCTGTAAAGTGGTATTCGTTACGGATGTTTTTTGTGGTGAAGAAAAATTGACCTGCTGTTTTTCGGCAGGCAATGAATAAGTATATTCCTGAATTACAAAAACATAATTACCGGCACTTAAATTCGTGGTTAATGTTTCTACATTAAAGGCTATTGACTCTGCTTCATCTAGTTGCTCACCCTTTTTGTACAGAGCAATATCGGGATCAGCCGGGTTAAGTCCACTGACACGCGTCACGCGTAAAGAAACCGTTGCAAATGCGTCGACACTGAACCTGAGAAAACGAGCGTATCCTAAACCATTAAAGGTTCCATTTTCACGGGTCGTACACAGGGTTGTATTTTGCACTAGTCCGGCATTGCTCAACTGCACGTCATAGCAAGTTTCTATAGCGGTGGTATCTCTATCACCTACAAACGAATCAGGACTACTTGAACAACCCATTACAAGAGTAAATAGCAAGTACAAAAAATACTGATATAAATACTTCATTGAGAAAAACACAAAAATCTTTGTCCTTTATTCGGTATATTCGTTATTTTAATAAATTTCATTACAATCTCTAGTATAATCGACATTCACAAATCAGCAGACTTTTACTTCACAAAAATGTAAAAAACTATGGCTCAATATATTTATACAATGAATGGGGTGGGCAAAATAGTCCCTCCGAAAAAAGAATTACTTAAAAACATTAACCTTAACTTCTTTCCTGGTGCAAAAATAGGTGTGCTTGGCTATAACGGTGCAGGAAAGTCCACTCTGTTAAGAATAATGGCGGGAATTGATACCGATATTATTGGTGAAGCCCGCCCGCAACCTGGCATTAACATTGGCTTTTTGCAGCAGGAACCGGAGCTGGATGAAACCAAAGATGTGCGAGGAAATGTTGAAGAAGGCCTAAAAGTCGTAAAAGAGGCGCAGTCTAAACTGGATGCGGTTTATGCCGCTTACGCCGAACCAGATGCTGATTTTGATGCCTTAGCAGCAGAACAGGCGAAGCTGGAGAACATTATTCAGGCAGCCGATGCACACAATCTTGAACACAAACTCGAAATTGCTGCCGATGCATTACGCCTTCCCCCCTGGGATGCGGATGTCAGCAAGCTCTCAGGCGGAGAACGTCGTCGAGTGGCGCTTTGCCGTTTGCTGCTCTCTGCACCTGACATGTTAATTCTGGACGAGCCAACCAACCATTTAGATGCGGAATCCGTTGCCTGGCTAGAGCGCTTTCTCGCTGAATTTACCGGTACCGTGGTGGCGGTAACCCACGACCGCTATTTCCTCGACAACGTTGCCGGCTGGATACTTGAACTAGACCGAGGTCAAGGCATCCCCTGGGAAGGCAACTATTCTTCCTGGCTCGAGCAAAAAGATGCTCGACTGGATATGGAAGACAAAAAAGAAGCTGGTCGCCAAAAAGCCATCAAAGCCGAACTGGAATGGGTGCGATCAAACGCGAAGGGACGCCATGCAAAAAGCAAATCCCGCCTGTCGCGTTTCGAAGAATTGCAGTCGGATGACTATCAACAGCGCAGTGAGACCAAATCTTTGTACATTCCACCCGGCCCCAGATTGGGTGACCTGGTGGTTGAGGCGGTGAATATTAGTAAAAGTTTTGGTGATCACCTGCTTTATGAAAACCTCAATTTTAACCTGCCTAAAGGCGGAATTATCGGCATCATCGGCCCAAATGGTGCGGGTAAATCCACCCTGTTTAATATGATTGCCGGCTCAGAAAAACCCGATTCGGGTGAATTTCGCATCGGTGATTCGGTTGAAATAGCCTATGTCGACCAGAGCCGTGATTCTTTGAACGATGACAACTCGGTTTGGCAAGAAATATCCGATGGTCTGGATAACATCGAGGTCGGCCGTTATACCACTTCATCCCGCGCCTATGTTAGTCATTTTAATTTCAAAGGCGAGTCTCAACAAAAAGTCATCAAGCAACTTTCAGGCGGTGAACGTAACCGGGTACACCTTGCCAAACTAATGAAAAAAGGCGGCAACCTGTTATTACTCGATGAGCCGACTAACGATTTAGATGTGGAGACGTTACGCGCCCTTGAAGAAGCTATTTTAGATTTCCCGGGCTGCGCCGTAGTGATCTCCCACGATCGCTGGTTTCTCGATCGAATTGCCACGCATATTCTGGCATTTGAAGGGGACTCACAAGTAATCTGGTTTGAAGGTAACTACTCCGACTATGAAGAAGATCGTAAACGCCGATTAGGTGATGATGCGATTAACCCACATAGAATCAAATACAAACCGTTAAAATAATTGACGGCATTAATATTTTTCTTAAATAAATCCGCTCAGACTTCATCTGACAGATTAAAAGTATTAGCGTCAGATACTCTCAGCAGGCAATGACTGAAACTAGCCAGAAGCGGTCGTTTGTTTTATTGCTTTTCTCGATGCTCAGTTGCCCTGTTATGGCACATATCCATCAGGGAAAGACCGCCGTTTTTTGGCGCTCTGTCCCCTGATTGAGGCCACCAAGAGCTGAGCGGAGTCGCTCATCGCACTGCCCATCCGATCGGAATTACCACATGGGACAGGGCGCTAAAAAGCAGCGGACTGTCCCTGATGGTCATGTTCCTTAACAGGGCAACTTGCCAACAAGCAAAGCAGTTAACCAAACGTCTGCTTCAGGATGTTTTGAGCCCTTTATCTACACAGTCAGTATGCCAGATTTGGTTTGAGCTACTACACGTAAATTCTGCGAAGTTGTGCTCATCAATACACAACTTCAATTTCCCCTCACCTTATTAAACTCTTTCATTTTTAATCTACTCTATTTGCTTGCGTTTCACACAGTCCGGTCTATTCTTTTTTAAACACTCTATTAAAGATAAACATGGCACTGAATTCACTATTACCCGATCATATTGGCCGATTTAAAATAATTAAAGAACTGGGTAAAGGCTCACACGGAATAGTATATCTTGCCGCCGACAAGCAACTCGAACGTAACGTTGCGATTAAAACCATTCAGCTTGATAAAAGCACGCCTCGCATTAAGCAGCAATTACTCACCGAAGCACGCACCATCGCAAAGCTGCAACACCCCAATATTATCACCTTGTTTGAAATGGATGAGCACCTGGGAACACCCTATCTGGTATTTGAATATGTAGATGGAGTTTCACTCAAAGATTTCTTAATAAAAAAAGCGCGTCTAAACTCAAAAGACACGATAAATATTTTAGCACCACTTCTCAATGCCATTGCCTATGCCCATAAACGCGGTGTTATTCACCGTGATTTAAACCCTGCAAACATTATTATTACCGCTCAGGACAAACCACGATTAATGGATTTTGGTATTGCTACTTTACTTGGCCAACGTAATAACGAATCGAATGAAGAAGGTATCTGGGGTACATTTAAATACATGTCTCCTGAACAGTGTAATAATGAAAAAATCACACCTGCATCTGATATTTTTTCTTTAGGCTTAATTTTATTTGAAATGACATATGGGAAACAGGCGATACAAGCCGATAATAAATTTGCCATCATCAATAATATTGTCAACGAAGAAATAAGCTATCCTGAAGGTTCGGAGATAGCCGTACAGGAAATCATGCAAAAAGCATTATCCAAATCCTCTCAGGAAAGATACGGTGACGCACTGGATATGCGACAGGATTTACTCAATCATTTACAGCGAATTTCGCCTGATGACGCAACACCAGATAAAATTGATGCCAAAAGCGGAGAACAAAACAGCACGCTACAGTTTCTATTACGCAGAATGGAACACAAAAAAGATTTTCCAACGATGTCACATCAAGTCGTAGAAATCAGCCAGAAAGCCAAAGCCACTGGCGACACTTCCGCAAATATCCTCTCCAATGCGATACTAAAAGATTACTCACTCTCGAGCAAACTATTACGCTTAGTTAACTCTCCCTCTTATGGGCAATACGGTGGGCGCATTAGCACTGTTTCAAGAGCAGTCGTTATTTTAGGTTTCGAAGAAGTCAGAAACGCGGCTTTAGGGTTAATGCTTTTAGACCATTTGAAAGACAAAAATCAGGCAAGTAATTTAAAAGAAGCGTGCATTAGTTCGATGATAAGTGGCAGCCTGGCTCATGGTGTAGCGGAAAAAATGAACATAAAGGATAAAGAAGAAGCTTATGTTTGTTCTATGTTTCATCAATTAGGGAAATTACTTTCTATTTATTACTTCCCTGAAGAAGCTGAAATAATCTTCGGCATCGTTAAACAAAAAGGCATGAAAGAACAAGCTGCAGCCGAAGCAGTCTTAGGTGTTAGTTTTGAAGAAATCGGTATAGCGGTTGGCGAATCATGGCAATTACCCGCCGAGCTCATCGATAGCATGCACACACTACCTGCGGGTGAACTTAAAAAACCTTTGAGCCAAAGCGACTTATTAAAACACGTTTCCGGATTTTCCAATGAGTACTGTGAGTTAATTAACACGTCAAATACTCAAGACAGGCAACAAAATTTTGAAAATCTGGCATCACGTTACAGCAATAGTATGAGCATCTCACGTTCTCAGATGGAAGTAATATTATCCAGTGCCATAGATGAAATGGAAAAATACGCCGAACTTGTAAATCTCGATTTAGGTAAAAGCGATATTTTTAACAAAGCAACTAAGTGGACGCCATCAAAATCCAACACAGATAATCAGGACATTTCAGACACAAGTCCTGCTCCCGCTCATACACCTGACCAGAACAATCAAATTATTGAAGCAATACAGGAAATAACTGATGCAATTCTAGATGGCGTACCGTTAAATAATATTTTAGTTATGGTTATGGAAACAATTTTTACCAGTTTTAATTTTCATCGAGTTATGTTTTGTTTTATCAATAAAGGGCGCACATCAATAACCGCGAGATTTGGATTCGGCCCAAATATTGAAGAAATAATAAATCGGTTTAGCATCCCGAATGGGGGTGATGACATCTTCAATCAATCACTGAAACAAGCAAAAGACTTAATAATAGAAGACACTAAAAACTTAAAAGAAGCTAATTTATTGCCAGCCTGGTATCGGGATAAATTCGCAAAAAAATCGCTTCTGGTGTACCCCATTGTGGTGAAAAATATACCTATCGGTCTTTTATACATAGACTCTATCGCACCCATTTCAATTTCAGACGAAAGCCGACTTAGCCCGGTACGCACACTACGCAATCAAATTATTCTTGCCATTAGACAATCCTGAAAAACCACTTTTTTTCTAACCAAATAGCATTACCCTCGTGTATTACCTTACCCTCGTGTATTAATAGTACAGACTGATCTGGTATTTTATATCCACCAGTAGTAGTAGCCATGTAACACAAACATCAATAAATCGGCTATAAACTTAAGTAATACAAGTATTTAGCATTTAATTTGACCACGAGATAATAGCAACAGAAAAGCTTACATTCATCATCAGAATAAAATGAACAAATAATAAGAAAATTAGAATTTTCTTAAATTATCTTAAATTTCACCTATTCGAAGTATTTAATCACATCACTATTAAGCATATACTTTTAATGAAGGTAATAAATCTCACATCATTTATAACTAGATTTATGTGTAGTTTTTATGTTTTTATGTTTTAATATAACTTAAAAATCGATACTTATAAAATGAATTCAATTAACTTATTAATGCAAGAGGCTTGGCATGAATGATTCAGTCGACATACAACCCGCAACAGACCGGCGCGCACGAACACGCAAAGAAATAAAGCAATTAATATCTGAACGCAATGAGGTATTAGCACTTTATTGTAGCCTTGCCGGTTGTGATGGAAGCAAGATTACGACTGCAGACAATATAGACAATGAATCACTGCAAGAATTTTGTCAGCTATTAATAGATTACATCGCCACTGGACACTTTGAATTATACAGTCGAATTTCTGAAGGAAAAGAAAGACGTAATGAGATAATAAAATTAGCAAACACGATATATCCACGAATTGAAAAGACCACTACATTAGCTGTAGAATTCAACGACATATATGACAGTGGCAACACATTTACAGCAGAACTAAAAAGCAAATTACCTGAACGCCTATCACTACTTGGCGAGGAACTGGCCACCAGAATTGAGCTAGAAGATCAGCTTATTAACACACTATTATCACACACGACTGAAACAGAAGCGCTTCTTCAGTAAACATTGAAACAATCGACTGCCGAGAACTGAAGCGGCAATCGTTCTTTCACATCTGCAATATGTAAGTAGTTCAAATCTAATCTGGCACAATTCAAAATAGCTCTAGAATTAATCTGACAATACTGACAGTAAATTAAGGGTCTCAAACCACCCTGAAGCGGACGTTAACCGTTTTATTTAATTGATGTTCTGTGCCCGGTTAAGGAACATCTCCCTCGGGGAAAGACCGCCGCTTTTTGGCGCTCTGTCCCCTGATTGAGACCACCAAGAGTTGTGCGGAGTCGCTTATCGCTCTGCCACAAGAGTTGAACGGAGTCGTTCATCGCACTGCCCATCTGATCGGAATTACCACATGGGACAGGGCGCTAAAAAGCAGCGGACTGTCCCTGATGGTCATGTTCCACAACAGGGCAACTGAGCATCGAGAATAGCAGTAAAACGAACGACCGCATATGGCTAGTTTGAGACATGATCGACTGTCAGTTTATCTTGACGTTAAAATATTAATTTATCTGATGAAGTTAGAGCTAGTACCTGTAATATTACTTTTTCGATATCACAAAACAATGATGTATTTTTTGATTACGCTTAAAATCTTCAGGTATGGTTGATGCTGTTATATTTACAACGACATATTTATCCGATATAGCTTTATCTAATTTAAACTTTTTAAAATTATTTGAAAAAATAATCTCACCTCCATCCTCAAGTAACTTCATTGCCGACTCGATTAAATAAACATGATCTTTTTGAACATCGAATAAATTATCCATTGACTTGGAATTAGAAAAAGTTGGCGGGTCGATAAAAATCCACTTATAGCGCTTAGATTCATCGCGCGCTTTCTCTAGCCATTTAATACAATCTGCTTTAACAAAAGTCTGCTTATCCGACAACAGCTTATTAATTTCAAAGTTGCGTTGAGACCAGGCGATATAGGTATTAGACATATCAACACTAGTCGTATTTGCACCCGCTTTTGCAGCATATACAGACACGGATGAAGTATAGGAAAATAAATTTAAAAACTCAGACCCAGGAGCTGCTTCCTTGATTTTATTGAATATATATTGACGAGTTAATCGATGATCTAAAAACAACCCCGTATCCAGATAGTCTTTTAGGTTAATATTGAATAATAAACCACCCTCTTCTACTGTGAATTCCCAGCGCAGACTACTATTCTTTTCATATTGCGACAGACCTTTTTGCTGACGCCGAGTTTTAACAATGACCTTAGATTTATCAACATTTAAAACATCAGGTATCACATCAGCCAATAAATCAAAACGCTGCTTGGCTTTATTTATTTCAATACTCGAAGGTGCCTGATATTCCTGAACGTGTACCCAGTCACCATACACATCAATAGCTGCTGCATATTCCGGTATATCTGCAGAATAAACCCGGTAAGCATGAATATTATTATTTTTTGCCCAGCGGCCAATATGTTTTACATTTTTCTTTAAACGGTTAGTGATTGAGGCACGTTGCTCATTATATTTAGCATCCCGTTCCTGCTTTCTTTCTTCCGACAAGGCAGGACGAATTTGATATTGCAACAATTTACATTTAATTGCACCGTTATAAAAACTATTCGTACGATGCGCACGTAAACCAATGTGTTTTATTAATTCATCATTGGCGGTAAACAAACAAATCTTCCAGTCAGGAAAATACTCTCTCCAACAATCACCCATTTCGGAATACAAATGGGCAAGCTCCTGCTTTTCACCAAGTCGTTCACCATAGGGCGGATTAACAACCAGCATTCCAGGCTTAGTTGTTGATACATTTTCCTTAAATAATTCACAGCTTTCAGAAAAATTTAAATGCTCGAGCGTAATAAGATCTTGCAATCCCGCTGAATGAATATTTTGTCTAGCTGTTGCGATAGTATATTTATCCGCATCATAGCCGGTAAATTTATTCGACAAATCATTAATCGGTCTAACTGATTTTTTTGCTTCATGAAGTAGCTTTGCCCAACACTCAGCATCATGCCCTTTCCAGCTTATAAAGCCGTGAAATTTACGCTTTAAACCCGGAGCGATATTTAAACTAATCATCGCCGCTTCAATTAAAAACGTTGCTGAACCACACATAGGGTCAACCAGATCTAAGCTTGCATCAGCATCCCATCCAGACCTAATCAAAATAGCTGCCGCTAAATTTTCTTTTAGTGGAGCCTGCACAGTCGAAATTCTATAACCCCGCTTGTGTAATGGCTCACCTGACAAATCAATACTAACATCAGCCTGATCATTATCTATGTGAACATTTATCCGAACATCAGGTTGATCTCTATCAACCGAAGGGCGTGTTTCATATAATTCAGTAAACTGGTCGACTATTGCATCTTTGGTTTTTAATGAAGCATAATGCGAGTTATTTATTTCTGATCGGTTAATAGTACAACTAACGGCTAAGGTACCCTCCATATCTAAATGTTGAGACCAGTTAATGGTTTGTACGCCCTGGTATAATTCGACATCAGTAGATGCCGAGAAAGATTTCAATTTCAACAATACCCGACTCGCCAGGCGCGACCACAGGCAAACCTTGTAAGCATGCTCTAACTCACCTTCAAAACTAACACCTGAATACTCTTTTTTTGCCGTTGTGATACCGAGCGCTTCGACTTCATTAAACAATAAGTCTTCAAAACCTTTTGAGCAGGTTACAAAAAATTGATTATTTTCTTTCATTATATTAAGACGCCAGTAAGGAGTGTATTTTTTGTAAATCTTCAGGCGTATCGATACCTGGACCGGGTAGAGACAGCGCAGGCTCTATATGAATTTTATGCCCATAATACATCGCGCGTAACTGCTCAAGCTTTTCAAACATTTCAACATCACACTGCACTAATTGACTGTATTCATTTAAAAAACCCACACGGTATGCGTAGATACCTAAATGTCGTTGATACAACCTATTCAAATGTACAGTTTTCGCATCCCGGTCAAAAGGAATAGGTGCACGACTAAAATACATCGCAAAACCTTCCACATCTGCCACAACTTTTACAATATTAGGATCATTAATTTCCTCAATATGAGTCAATGGTGTGCTCAGAGTTGCAATGGATGCTGATTTTTTTATATGCAAATTATTAGCCACCTGGTGCAATAATTCAGGTGGAGTTAATGGCTCATCTCCCTGCAAGTTAACTACAATTTCATCTGCTTGCCATTTTTTAATTTGGCACACTTCCGCCAAACGATCGGTACCCGATTGATGTCTATCCGATGTCATCAATACCTGATCACAAAATGTTTCAGCCACTTTAGCTATTCGCTTATCATCTGTAGCAATAACAATACTAATAGCAGATGATTTTTTCGCGACCTGATACACATGTTCAAGCATCGTTTTATCATTAATAATTTGTAGCGGTTTACCCGGAAACCGACTGGAATTATACCTGGCTGGAATTACAATATGGTAAGCAGTCATATAGTTTACGATGCACTCTCAACTTTACGTGCTTCTTCAATTATCAAAACAGGTATTCCGTCAGTGACGGGGAAAGCCAATTTACAAGATTCACACAACAGCTCTTTAGCATTCTTATCATAGCTTAATTTAGCCTGACATTGCGGGCACACCATTAACTCAATTTGTTTACTATTCATCACATATCTCTTTAAATTTTAAACAATGAATTGAAGATTTCATTCACTTTAGTTTGAGCATTTTCGTTCAGTAATATTTCCACAGGAACAGACCAATGATTGGGTAAATTCATACCTACACATTTCACCGCATCTTTCTCGGTCATTAACACATGTAAATCATCATCAAATACCAAATCGGATGACTGGTATGCATGATGATCATTAAACACATGGGGAATGATGGTTATATTATAGTCTTTAAGCATATTGAAAAAACGCTGCGGATTACCAATAGCCACCACTGCATGCACAGTTTTATCTGAAAAAAATTCAAGATCGACTTTGGGTAAAGCTTTATTTCTCAGGTTATCATCCAGGGTCTCATTTACTACCGGCACACATTGAAGTGGCTTCATATTAAATGAGCGGCAGTTATTATTGCCTCCATTATACAGAACTAAATCGACAGACTTTAATCTTGACTGACTTTCTCGCATCGGTCCTGCTGGAATAAATAAACCATTCCCAAATTTTTTTTCAGCATCAATCACACAAATTTCAATATCACGTTGTAACGCATAATGCTGCATACCGTCATCTGATAATATCACATCACATTCAAATGATTTAAGTAAGTATTCTATATCATCTTTTCTATTTGGTCCCACCACAACAGGACATCGCGTCTGTTGAAAAATCAACTGAGGCTCATCACCCACTTGCTTAGCAGACGTATTATCACCAACGACCTGCGGCCAACTACTTGCGCGCCCACCATAGCCCCGACTAATCACAGCAGGTTTTTTCCCTTTTGACTGCAATTGTTTGACTAGTTCAATAATGAGAGGCGTTTTACCTGTTCCACCTACGCTAATATTACCGACCACAACAACAGGCACAGAAGCTTTAAACGATTTAATAATCTTCGTTACGTATAAAAATTGTCTAACTCGACTGATTAAATAAAACAAAACCGACAAGGGTAACAGTAGTATTGATATAAAATAAATACTGTCCCAGTAATGATCCAGACTTTTCATCAATCTGAATTTTCTTCCGACTCACTAAACTGTATATTATGCAAAGCACTATAAGCACCACCTTTAGCAATTAGTTCCTGGTGCGTACCGACTTCTATAATATAACCATTTTCCATAACAACAATTTTATCTGCATTTTCAATGGTTGATAAACGATGTGCAACAACCAGAGTTGTGCGATTCTCTGTTAACACTTCTAGCGCAGATTGAATGGCTTTTTCAGATTCGGTATCAAGAGCTGAAGTCGCTTCATCCATTATCAACAAGGGCGCATCCCTTAATAAGGCGCGGGCAATTGCCAGACGTTGTCTTTGACCACCGGACAATAGAACGCCCTTTTCGCCAGCTAATGATTGCATACCTTCTGGAAGCTGCTCAATGAAATCGAGTGCATTGGCTGACTTTGCCGCTTTAATAACATCATCTATCGAAGCCCCCGAACTGCCATATGCAATATTGTGTTCTATCGTGTCATTAAACAATACGACTTCCTGACCGACATAAGCAATGTGGTTGCGTAAATTTGAAATTTTATAATCATTAATGCTAATACCATCAAGCAATATATCACCCTGATAGCCATCATATAACCGCGGAATCAAATTCACTAAAGTTGATTTTCCACTGCCTGAGCGTCCCACAAATGCCACTGTTTCACCGGCTGAAATTTTTAAATTAATATTATTTAATACATTTCTGTCAGGCTGGTTATCATAAGCAAAATTTAAGTTTTCAATGATCAGCTCGCCTTTAATCTTTTCGGGCTCAAGCGTACCACTATCACTTTCTGGCAAAGTATCAAGAAATTTAAAAATACTCTCTGCAGCTGCAACACCTTTTTGAACAATTGCATTTATATTTGTTATTCGTTTCAGCGGTTGAAACAGCATTGACATAGCCACAATAAACGCTGTAAAAGTACCTACTGTCAACTTTTCATTTAAACCTTCATTAATTGCAACATGTACAATTCCCGCCAGGGCAAACGAAACAATAAATTGCAGTATGGATGTACTTAATGATGTGCTTACCATTAACTTCATATTTTGCTGACGATTTTGATTATTACTTTTTTCAAATCGCTCCTGTTCGTACTCCTGACCACCATATATTTTAACAACGCGTTGCGCCTGCACGGTTTCTTCAAGTACATGGGTGATTGAACCCATCGACCCCTGTATACGTCTGGAAATATTACGAAAGCGGCGAGAAACAATGCTAACGATTAACGCGAGCACCGGGCCTAACACTAAAAATATCGTCGCCAATTTGGGGCTGATATAAAACATCCAGCCGATAAGACTGAGTATCATCAGTCCGTCCTTAATCATAATAGTAACGGCCGTTGTTGCAGCGGTCGCTAATTGTTCTACATCAAAAGTAAAACGTGAAATGGTTTCACCCGTTGATGTGTTGTCATAATATTTATTTGGCAGTATTAAAAGACGATAAAACATTTCTGTTCGCATAGTTTGTATCACCCTGCGACCAATCCAGCTCATACCATAGTCTGATGCAAACCCGGCAACTGCGCGAACAAAAAATATTCCCACAATTCCAACTGGCAACCATTTAATGATTTGCGGATCCTGGTTAACGAAGCCACCGTCTAACATAGGTTCCATTAACGCCGCGAATGCGGGTTGCGTGAGTGCAACTAATACCATACTGAGCACAGAAAATATAAACACGCCTTTATTTTGAAAAGTGTATGAGAGTAATCTGCGATACGTTATCTTAGAATTAATAGGATCTGACACACTGGACATAAAATTATTTACTGCTGTTAGTTTCGAGTGTAGAGATTGACAGGCGAGTTAACCCAACCTGCGATGCCGCATCCATTGCAGTGACCACAGACTGATGTGGGGTTTTCGCATCCGCGCGTAACACAATCGGAATGTCTTTATTATCACCGGCCATTTTTAATAGTGCTAATTTGAGTGTTTTCAATTGTGTATTCACTAACTGTCGGTCATTAATGAAATACCGACCTTTAACGTCAATACCGATAACGATTTTTTTATCCGGTTGTGCTGTAGCTTGCGCAGAGGCTTCGGGTAAATCAATTTTTAATTTTGATGTTTTCTCGAAGGTCGTCGATACCATAAAAAAGATCAGCAGCAAAAACACCACATCAATTAGTGGTGTTAAATTTAAATCAATTTCTTCACGGCGCTCGGGTTTAAGGTTCAAGCCGCTTTCCCCGACGGTTTACCTGGAGAATGACTACCCGATTTAGCGGCCGCTTTTTGGGCTGCATTCATTGGGTCGTTGTTGTTTACTGATAAGCTACGATTGTTATGCAAAACATCCACCATTTTAATCGCTTCTTCTTCCATTTTTACCACCAGCTCATCAACACGGCCACGAAAGTAACGGTAAAATATTAACGCAATGATCGCTACACTTAAACCTGCGGCAGTCGTAATGAGAGCCTGTGAAATACCGCCTGCCAAAGGTGCCGCATTGCCTACCCCTGAGCTGGTAATGGCGTTAAACACTTTGATCATACCGATAACCGTGCCAAGTAAGCCCAACAAGGGTGATATTGAAGCAATGGTTCCCAGGGTATTTAAGAAGCGCTCCATTTCGTGCACCACCTGTCGCCCGGCTTCTTCGATAGACTCTTTAATGCGCTCGCGCTCAAGGTGACGATTATTTAAACCGGTAGCGAGTATTTTACCCAAAGCGGACTGTTTACTGATTTCTTCAATTTTTGAGCGTTCCAATTGCCCTTCTTTCACCCAGTGCCAGATAGTCGCGACCAAATGCTCCGGAATGACTTTTTTAATTTGTAGCGCCCAAAAACGCTCGAGAATAATTGCGAAGGCAATAATAGAACCCGCAATAATGGGGAACATTAACCACCCACCTGCTTTAACCATTTCAAACACGTATGCCGCCTTGTTTTAGTCTATTTATAATGCGCACATAATACGTTATCACAGGCGATGATTCCAATAGTGCGTGTTAACTTTTCTGAGTTGCTGCACACGAATCAGGGGCTTTTCATGGTTAGCGCTAAATTTAAGCTGAATCATGCCCGAATTTGCCGTATTCAGCACCTTGCTATCTAATGTTCGATAGCGTTCGAGTGTTTTCGTCGTAGGGTGAGAAAAACGATTTTTATAACCCGCTGATACAATGGCCAGTTGTGGATTCACTTTTCTAAGCCAGTTTATCGATGAAGACGTATTGCTGCCATGGTGTGGCACCAGCAATACATTAGCAGCCAATTTTTTAGTGAAAGATTTAAGCAAATGCGTCTCGACTACGCGCTCAATATCCCCTGTTAACAGCAAACTTGAATTCGCATTGCTAATTTTCAGCACACAACTGCGATTATTGGACTTCGTGTAGTGCTTATCCGGATGTAGAATTTCGAACGTCACCTGGTTCCACACCCAACTTTGCCCTGCCCGACATGCCCTGTCATTTTGTCCGGCTCGAGCTTTTTCATTAAATACACTCGTTTCAGCCAGCAGACTCTCCACATCTAGCATCCGTAACACGGCATCGCCACCCCCCGCGTGGTCATTGTCGGCATGGCTGATTAACAGATAATCCAGTTTCTGAACACCACTATAGTTTAGATAAGGCACAACGACGCGCTGTCCAATATCAAATCGTTCACTAAATTTAGCCCCGGCATCGTAGAGCAGTGTTTTATCGTGCGTTTGAACCACCACCGCCAATCCCTGGCCTACATCCAGAACTGATACCCAAAATGCCCCCGAAACCGGTTTTGGCGTGGCATAAAAAACCAGAGGTAACAGCAATATAAACCCTGCATATCGCATTGGTACGGCTTTTGGCATCAGTAACAGCAGTGCACCGGACAGTGCTAGAAAGCTTATTTCATATGGCAGAGACGATCGCTGCCAGCTTGCCATCGGAAAATGTGATAACCACAATAATAAATCCCAGATGAAAGACAGTAGCCAACTGGCTTGGGTAAACAGCCACAAACTCATCTGCGCGGAAAAAACACTGATAAAACTGGCCAGCAATGCCAATGGCACAATAATTAAACCGACCAGTGGAATAGCCAGCATATTGGCGATCGGTGATATTAAAGAGCCCTGCTGAAACAATAAGATACTCAAAGGAAGCATGCTCAGTGCAATTAACCACTGCACTTTAACTGCTTGTAACCCGCGTTTAAGTCTACTTTGCGGTTGCCCGATCCTCGAGGCGGTGACAAAGCTAATGGTGAGCACTGCAATAAAAGATAGCCAGAACCCCACAGCTAACACGCTCAGCGGATCTAATATTAATACGGCAACTAATGCCAGCGAGAGCGTGTTCAAGCTGAATGCGGGGCGTTTTAGGAGAATCGCCAGCATAAACACCAGCAACATAATAAAAGCGCGTTGCGTCGGCACTGAAAATCCCGCGAGCATGGCATAAAAACCACCTGCTACAATACTGAAAATAGCGGCCACCTGTGGCGCACTGATATGACGACAAACCGACGCTGGTACCAGTCTTCGCACTAAAAAAAACACCATTCCTGCGACTAAACCAATGTGTAATCCTGATATCGCCATCAAGTGACTCGTACCCGTTTCTCGCAACACCTGCCACTGCTGGGTGCTGATTGAGGATTTATGGCCTATCGTTAGCGCCTGCAATAAACCCTCAAATGTCGGGTCGGGTAAGCTTGAAAGCTCCACGAGCAAATTCTCCCGTATTACGTCAAAGCTAAAACTGGCCGGGGCGACGCGCTGATTAGCATCATCTTTTCGAATATAACCCGTGGCGTGAATCGATTGCTGATATAACCATTTCTCATAATCAAAACCACCGGGGTTGATCATGCCATGCGGTGGTTTTAAGCGCACCTTGAGTCGCCAGCGCTCGCCACTGTGGACGGTGTTTTTTTGATAATACCAGCTCAATCGTAATCGGCCCGGCATCAATGAGGCATCATCAATCAGGTTCTGCCCATTAATTGAGATGTATTGACTGACCTTAAAATTAAAACGCACTGAGCGCTCACTGTAATCAGGCAGCCCGATGACAGTGCCTTCAATTAGCATATCCTGACCGGCAAGCCCATCAGGCAGGCGCTGTTGAGCATATAACTGCGCATGAAACAGCGCCCACACAAAGCCAATTATAAACGCTAAAGCCACACGCCAGCCAGGTTTAACGACGAACAACGTCAGGCTAAATACGACAAAATAAATTAGCTCATTGCTCGCTATATTAGCCTTAGACACCCAGGCCAAATCGGCTTGCAACTGTAAAATGCAAATGCCAGCCAAAAAAGATAAGGCTAAAATAATCAGCGATGAAAAGCCCTGTACTTTAGCCATTGCATTATGCAGGATGTTAAGCGCTTCAGTACGATTACAATTAGATTGATTTTTCTCAGTATCAGACACAACTAAAATCCTTATTATTTGATCTGTCTGTTATAATTAAAACGTAAAAGACTTAACTTGCCAAGCTATCTTATGCGGCTATCTTATGCGGCTATCTTATGCGGCTATCTTATCCGGCTAAATTATCAGCTCATTTGTCAGGCTCAGTCTTAGTTACTCTATGATGACTCATGCATGTCTAATCAAATTGTGGCGCCACCTTAATCATCACGATAAACAACCGATAAATTAGCTTTAAAATAACCCCATCATGCCCAAAAAGATTTTACGCAAATTATTACCCGATCCTCACAAAATCACCCAGTCTAAATCGCTACGAATTTTTGGTCATTTATTACATGAGCCTAATTTATGGCACATGAATCGTAAATCGGTGTCACTGGCATTTATGGTTGGTTTTTTTCTGATGTGGGTACCGCTCCCCTCACAAATGATAATGGCAGCGGGCGCCGCTATTTTACTACGCTGCAACCTTCCCATATCCGTTGCACTGGTCTGGATTACCAACCCAGTTACCATGCCTGCCATGTTTTACTCTGCTTATGTTTTGGGTAACTGGATGCTAGGGTTACCATCCAGCAATATCGAATTTGAAGCCTCGTTCGACTGGATAGCCCAACAAATGGAAAGTATCTGGCGACCATTTCTACTCGGCTGCTTTACCTTTGGCGTGATCAGCTCGTTCATTGGGTATACCGGCATTCGACTAGCCTGGCGCTTACACATTGTGAAATATTTAAAAAGCAAAAAAATACGTCGCACTAACAATCATAATGAGAAGTAACCATGTCAGACATCTGGAAACCTCACACCACCGTTGCCGCAATTATTGAGCGAAACCAGCAATTTTTGATGGTCGAAGAAGTTATTCATGGCGAAATCGTTTTGAATCAACCAGCCGGTCACCTTGACCCAGATGAAAGCTTGCTCGAAGCCGCCATTCGAGAAACCCGCGAAGAAACCGCCTGGCATTTCACCCCCGAATACATCAGCGGTATTTATCGTTGGGTGCATCCGCAAACTCAGCAATGTTATTTACGTATTGCCTTTGTTGGCAGTTGCGACCAGCATGATGAAAAACAGTTACTGGATGATGGTATAATCAGAGCCCTGTGGCTAAGCCGCGACCAACTGATTGAAAAACAAAATCAATTACGCAGCCCATTAGTGATACGCTGCATTGATGATTATCTTGCAGGCAAAAAGTATCCTCTAAATTTACTGACCGATATTGAATCATGAAAAGACTTTTAGCGACGTTAACTATCATGGCTTTTTTATTTTTGAGTATTCAAAATACGATCGCCGCGCCAAACATAAAACTTTGCATTAATGCTAACTGCAAAAAACCACAATTAATTGAAGTAACCGAAGACTGCTGGTCTGATATAAAAGAAATTTTTGCCACGCCATTTTCAACCGCCAAAGACGAACAGGACAATATGGTTAATGCCATTGCATTAATTGAGTTTGATATTTATCACAGCTTAGCCCGCGCGGTAGGCGAACAAAACAGTGCTGAAGATTTATACGCTGAAAACAGCAATAAAAATAACTATAGAAATATTAAAAATATATTAAACGTATTACTTGATCATCACATGATAGAGCATCATCTGATGCGTCGAACCACCACTGAGAAAGGCTGGTCGGGTGAACAAACAACCGGTTTAATGCTGCAATCTCTGAGCAGCGCCAAACTTTATTTGCTCAGCTCAGATACTAGCCAGCTGGGAGACTCTGCAATTATAAAGCCTTATAAAGCCTCATCAATAATTAATTTTGACCCGCCTGCAGAAAAAATAAATAACTCGCTGGATAATGACGATTTTGAATAAACATGACAACCATAATCTTCGGGTTATTGTCGGCATGTCAGGTGGTGTCGACTCATCTGTAGCTGCACTAAATTTAATTGAGCAGGGCTATCAAGTTGAAGGCCTGTTTATGAAAAACTGGGAACAGGATGATGATAGTGATTACTGTGCTGCCGCAGAAGATTTAAAAGATGCTCAACAGGTATGCGACAGGTTAAACATAAAACTACACAGCGTTAATTTCGCAGATCAATACTGGGATCGAGTTTTTCAGCACTTTTTAGATGAGTATGGTGCGGGGCGCACTCCCAACCCGGATATTTTATGCAATAAAGAAATTAAATTTAAAGCCTTTTTAGACTATGCAATACAACTCGGCGCTAACTATATTGCCACCGGCCACTACGTACAACGTGGTGAAGAAAAAGGCGAATACCAGCTACTTAAAGGTCTGGATGACAATAAAGACCAGAGTTATTTTTTGTATACCCTCAATCAGCAACAACTCAAGCACAGTTTATTTCCAATAGGAAATATCGAAAAACCTGAGGTGAGAAAAACTGCCGAAAGATCAAATTTCATTACTCACGATAAAAAAGACAGCACTGGAATCTGCTTTATTGGCGAGCGAAAATTTAAAGATTTTTTAGAACGCTTTATTCCCGCCCAGCCTGGTGAAATAAAAACCTTAGATAACCGGACCATTGGCAAACACCACGGCTTAATGTACTACACCCTTGGCCAACGAAAAGGCCTGGGTATTGGCGGTGTAAAAAACGCATCCGAAGAACCCTGGTTTAGTGTCAAAAAAGATCTACAGAATAATGTTTTATATGTTGCACAGGGCGATGACTCTGCGCTTTATCATAATCATTTAAAGGCCTCTCAACTATGCTGGATAAGCGGTAAAGCACCTGAGCCACCCTTTCAATGTCACGCCAAGGTTCGTTATCGACAGGCTGACCAGGCCTGTCACATTTTAATACTTGAATCTGGCTCTATTACGGTTAAATTTGATACATCACAACGCGCGATAACGCCCGGTCAATCGGTTGTTTTTTACCAGGATAATGTTTGTTTAGGTGGTGGTGTGATTGATGATATGTATAATGCGTAACTTTAATTAACCGCTTTTTAAGCAACATCGAACTGAAAAATTAATGCCCTATTCACAAAACGATAAGACCCTCGCACTCGCTGGCATTTACCAGTCAGCAATTTTAGTTAAGGAAATTGCCACAACCGGTAATATAGCAGATGCTCAACTGGCCTCCTTACTGGAAACCCTATTTCACTTTGATATTAAAAAAGTTCTGGATGTATACGGCGATATATCCACAATTAAAAAAGGCTTAACATCATTATACGAACAATTAGATGGTAGCAATAAAAGTATCGATATGGACATTACTCGTTATGTTATTCAGCTATTACACCTTCAGAAAAAATTATCTAAAAACCCTAAACTCATGGATAACCTGGGAAAGTCACTGGAGAACATCCAAAATAAAGTTGACTATTTTCATGTCAGCCATGAAAACATTGTGGCCAGCCTTGCTGATGTTTATCAGCAGAACATCAGTCCAGTGGGTGCAAAAATTATGGTGCAGGGTGACGAGCTGTACTTATCGCAAACGAAAAATGCTAATATGATACGCGCGCTATTATTTGCTGGTATTCGCTCTGCGGTTTTATGGCGCCAGTGTGGAGGCAACCGATTACAACTACTGCTATCACGTAAAAAATATATTGATAGTGCGAGAATGCTTCTCAAAAAAAATTAAAATATCCGTTAATAAGTAATTTAATTTAAAATCAAAAAAACTATAGATTACTTAAATAATTTTAAAATTTTATCTTTGTAAAAGCGTTTTACTTTTTTTGACAGAACTTCAATTGCTGTCTTGCGATAATAAGGCTTATCCTGATCACTGAGTAATTCCATCTGCTTATAATATTTATGTCGTGCCCAGGCATTATAATCAAACTGTTTAGCCAGTTTATAAAGAAACTGATTAAACCAGTGCAAGCCAGCCTTGCGAATAACGGATACGCCAAAATCAATTAATTTGGGTTCATTATTGACAGTCACTAATAAATTTTCTGAACGCTTTAAATCAAAATGCGCAACCTCGCGTTGATGCATCTCTTCAATAGCGGCAAATAACTTAACAAAATAATCAGAATCTGTAGATGGCCGCTTTTCTCGAATGGTTTGCCCTTCAATGAACTCAATCACTAAATATTCGTTATTAGCCATGCCATAGCAAACCGGAATGGCCTGCATGCCCTGTAATTTTTGATAAATTTTATACTCATGTCGCAGAAGTGCGAGATTGATTGGGCGGGTTATAAAGTTTCCGAGCGGCGCTTTAATGACCAGTTTATGATTGTGTTCATTAAACAGCAGGGTCTTTCCCTGATACCCTGCCGATAATGCGAATTGATCTGAATTCAGATGCGATTTAACCCAGCGGGTTAAATCCGCTTCTGAAATAAAATCCAGATTTTGCAGCATTGATTATCGCGTATAAAGCAAATACATACAGCCTATCAGGTAGGCAACAATCACTGGCTCGGCATTTTGCATCAGACTTTTCTTAAAAGACCAGCCGCTTTTCGCACTACCTGCTTTAGCACCAAACGTAGGGATTAGCGCATGAATATTTTTTGACCACTGTACCCACTCATCTCCAAATAAATCTCGAAGCTTGTTATCTTCGTATGAAATCGTCGGGGGATAATAAAACCAAAGCAATGCAGCCATCAACACAAATGACCACCATTGCGTAGATGCAATAGAAAAGCCCACTAGCAATAATATATTACCCACATATAAAGGGTGGCGAACATAAGCATAGGGGCCAGTGGTAGCCAGTTGCTTATTTTTCATTACATAGCCTGAAGCCCACAAGCGTACAGCTGCACCAATTGCAGCAATGATACCGCCAATGATAAATAACATGGGATTATATGAGCCCAGGAGACTCACTAACAGTACAAAAACAACCGCAAACCACTGGCGTGACTGTTCATGGTAGCGAAGTTTTAAAATGAGTTTTTCCAGACCTGTAGCGTCTGAGACCTTATCGGCACGTGACATTGTTTACCCTTATCCGTCTTTGAAAGCGCGGGTATTTTATAACATTGTGATATTGATTGATATGGGCGAATTGCATTAGTGCATGAATTGACTGATCACTGGCGGAAATTGATTCTATACGGCCTAATCAGCGGCCACCTCGCAGGGAGGCTTAGCACTATTAAACTATGTATTGACCACCTGCTTCAGCAGGGACTTCACCTGTAGCATACCCTGATCAATCACAGCCTGCATTTCACTGAGTTCAATTTTATGAGTCCCCGCGCAACCCGCACCCCAGTTTACCACCAGTGCGCAACAGGCATACTCCAGCTCAATTTCTCGAGCCAATGCGGCTTCTGGCATACCAGTCATACCCACAATATCAGCGCCATCGCGTTTCAACCTCTGCACCTCTGCAGCACTTTCCAAACGTGGCCCCTGAGTCGCGGCATACACCCCGCCATCTATGACATCTATTGACTGAGCTTTAGCGCTATTCAGCAAACTCATTCGCAGTGATTGTGAATAGGGCTCGGTAAAATCAATATGCACTACCGGCTCATCGCAGGCGTCAAAATAGGTGTGTTTGCGAGCATAGGTGTAATCGATAATCTGGTCGGGAACCACCAGGGTGTCAGGCGACATGTTGTCGCTGATGCCACCAACGGCAGCAACCGCAAAGATTTTGCTTACGCCCAATTCTTTTAGTGCCCACAGGTTAGCCCGATAATTAACTCGATGAGGTGGAATATTATGCTCGAAACCATGCCGCGCGAGAAATGCGACCTGTCTATTGCCAGACTGCATTATAATAATTTCAGACGATGGTTCACCCCATTGAGTCAGTAACTTAGTACGCTCAACTACCTCAAACCCCTCTAGCTGATATAAACCGGTGCCACCAATAATGGCCAGCTCCACCTTATTAGCGCTCATCATTAGTACTCATATTTTACTTGTCCCCAGCCTGGTCATTAACCGCATAAATCGCATTTAAATTTCGGTGATAGCCTTTGTAATCCATACCAAACCCAAACACGTAACGATCCTCTACCGTTAAACTGCTGAAATCACATTGCATTGCGGCTTTAGGCCGGGGATGATTTTTTTCGATTAATACCGCCGAGTAAACCTGTAGAGCCTCACTGGATGCACAAAAATCAATGACCGATTTAAGTGTATGCCCTTCATCAAAAATATCATCTATAACCAGCACAATTCTATTAGTGAGTGAGTTTTGTGGCTTTACTTTCCAGTGCAGGTCCCTACCAGACATGTCATTTCGATAACGCGTCGCATGACAGTAATCAATTTCAATCGGAAAGCTTAATCGGGTGATTAGCTGGCCACTTAAGATAAGCCCGCCATTCATCACTGGCAACACAATAACCGGCTCTACAGTGTCAGCTAGCTGCTGATTAATTTTCTGTGCCAGCTGGTCAATCGCCTGTTGAATTTGATCTGCGTTATAAATTAATTCCGCACTGTTTAAAATGAGCTTCGCTTCAGAATAATCTGTCATATTAATAATTAAAGGTGACAACACTGTCATCCATTGCCTCGTTAATAATATAAGCGCCACCGACCGTTTCTTCAATTTCAGGAATAATATTTTCCCCCCAAAACTTTAAAGCCGGCGTACACACTTTAAAAACAACCCCGGCGGCTCTTGCCTGTTTAATATGATCATAAACACTTTTACAGTCATCTTCTTGTAACATTAATTTTTCTGCTTCGCCTTTCATCGCTAACTGACCGGCCTGACCGGTAAACAACACTTCAACCTCATACTCCATTGCAGCTGCCACAGTGGCCTGTAGCAATGGAGGCAGTATTTCGGCCGGTCGCGTTATATCCACATTTGCAATTACTACGAGTAATTTATCAGCCATCTACTTTATCAACCATTCGTTTTTCAGCCCTTAATCAGCATTTTTGGGTGCCTGCATCGTTTGTATATGCAGCGTTGATGTGGGATAGGCAAATTCAGCATTATTTTGCTCAATTATATCTACAATTTTTAACAACACATCCTGTTTTATTTCATGAAACAAAATCCACTCTGTTGTTTTAGTAAAAGTATAGATAAAAAAATCGACTGATGAGGCCGCAAAACTATTAAAATTTACGATTAATGTTTGGTTATTATCAATATCGGGATGATTCTGTAGCATCGTTTTTACCTGCTCGATAATCGTGGCCATTTTATTAACATCTTCGTAACGAATCCCCATGGTTTCTTTAATTCGACGGTTGCTCATACGTGAGGGGTTTTCTACGGATATATTATTGAATATAGAATTCGGCACATAAAGCGGGCGCTTATCAAAAGTACGGATGCGGGTTAAACGCCAGCCTATATTTTCGACGGTGCCTTCTATCGACTTATCATTTGATCGAATCCAGTCTCCGACTTTAAATGGACGGTCTAAATAAATCATTAAACCGCCGAAAAAATTAGCCAGCAAATCTTTTGCAGCAAAACCAATTGCAATACCGCCGACACCACCAAAAGCCAAAATACCAGATATGCTGTAGCCGAGGGTTTGCAATAATATTAATCCGCCGGTGATAAATACAGAAATTCGCACCAGCTTACCAATTGCCTGCACCGTATGCTTATCGAAATCCTGTTCTCCGTCTGCAGCATGATTATTAATTAATATTTGCTCTGCACCCTTTATCAGCTGCAGTATAAAATAAATTAAAATAGACACCACGCCCACATCTCGCACCGGATCTATGAAATTAAATATTGCTGCCTGATTTTGAGCCTGTACGATTTCAGCTGCAAACAGCACACCCAGCAACCAGATTAAATAGCTGATTGGCACACCTGCCGCACCCACTAGCAAGTCATCCCAGGGATTTTTGGTTGCGGCTAATTTTAATTTTAATTTAAGAAAGACTCGCTTTTGAAAAAAACTGATGACCATAGTTGAAAACACAATAATAAAAACCTGTGTAATCCAGATAGACTCTTTACCTAATTTTAACTGATTGAATAATTCCTGAAGACTTTCCATAACTATTTTCTACATTTTATGTGTCATGTTAATTAAACTTAAATCATGCTAACTTTTAAACGATGATATAAGCGCTTATACAAATGATGATACTAGCGACGATACTGGCAACGATACTGGCGGTGGTACCGACGGCATCTAAACACTCAACTGCATATTAGGATCATCATCTAATAACTCAATTTTTTTAACGATTGATTGCCACCTTTCCGACTGCAATAATTGCTGACGACTAATGCCTCCCCTGCCGTGCATTCTAACTAATCGCATTTGCGATGCCGGGCTGGAAAAATCCTCTAACGACTCCAGTACCTCCTGAGCCGCTTCGCTATGATTACACACTAGCACCATATCACATCCCGCATTTAGCGCACTGTGTGCCCGTGAAGTAAAATTCCCGGCCACCCCCGCTGCTTCCATACTTAAATCATCACTAAAGATGACACCCTGAAAATTCAGTTTTTTTCGTAAAATTTGTTGCAGCCAAATTTCAGAATACCCTGCGGGTTTATCATCAATTGCCGGGTAAACTACATGCGCAGGCATCACAGCGGCCAGCCCGTAATGAATCATTCGCTCAAAGGGAATAATATCTTCCATCATAATATCATTGAGTGAGCGCTGGTCGATGGGATGCGCGGTATGGGAATCTTCTTTTACTGAGCCGTGACCGGGAAAATGCTTGCCCGTTGCTACCATCCCGGCCTGTTGCATTCCCGACATATATTCGTGGGCCAGCTCCGCAATAATTTCAGGATTTGAGTGAAATGCCCGGTCACCGATAACCCCGCTTAATCCAATACCAATATCCAGCACCGGAGCAAAACTCATATCTATGCCCACTGCACGACACTCTGTCGCCATTAACCATCCGCATTCTCGGGTGAACTGCTTAGCCTGCTTTTTATCTTTTGAATAGGCTTCGCCATAAACTGCGGCGGCTGGAATATGTGTAAATCCGTCGCGAAAGCGTTGCACCCGCCCACCTTCATGGTCAACCGCCACTAATAGGTGGGGTGACCTTAACTGGTGAATATCGGTGATGAGTTTACTGATTTGCTCAATACTCTCAAAATTTCGCGTGAACAGGATTACGCCCCCCGTTTGCGGATGCAACAACATTTCACGTTCTTGCGCTGATATCGATGTGCCGACAAGATCAAGCATGACCGGGCCAAGTGACATGTAGAATCCTCTAATTACCTTAGATATTAATTGAACAAACGTTAAGCTAGGCAGCTATTATACAGAATTAAGAAAAGGATAGAATTGAGAAAAGGATAGAATTAAGAATAAGCTTTTAGGCAATTGATACCACAGAAAGCTAAAACCGTTTCCAGATGACGATCAAATTCAGTAAACTCATGCCCACCGCCTTCCTCAACAATAGAAGGAACAGCCGCATATTTTTCCAGCGCCTGATTATAATCCAGCACGTCATCACCACTTTGCAGCATTAATAAATAGCGGTCGGGCTTGGTAATTTCTTTAATATTATATTGCTGTAACTGCTTAACATGTTCCAGAGTCAGCGAATATTCTTCACCCGTATAAATATTTCGATTGTAGCCAAGATACTCTGCGAACAGCTCTAACGGCTTAACCACCGGATTAATCAACACAACCCGACTTTCAAACTTTTCAGCCAGCCAGGTTGCATAATAACCGCCTAATGAACTACCAATAAAGCACAAAGGGCGTAGCCCATTATGAACCTGATAATTTTGAACAATTTTTAATAACTGTGCCATCGCCACCGAAGGTTCATAGGAAAGTGCCGGTATTTCCAGCACATCAGGCATATTAATTTTTTCCGCAAAGGACTTTAGCAGACTCGCTTTATAAGATTCTGGTGAGCTATTAAAGCCATGGATATAAATCAGCATATAATTATTTATTTGTTTAAATCATTTAATTCATAACTCTAGTATATAAGAAAACCAGTATTATTCATGACAAAAATAACGTTTTTAGAAAATAAACTGAAAATTCAGCATCATGATTCACTGCGATTTATCAGACATACACAGTGTACAGCAATACCCTCTTCATTACCGATATACCCAAGTTTTTCCGTGGTCGTTGCCTTGATATTTATTCGTGATATTTCAGCGCGACAATCTTCAGCCAGATTAATTCGCATTGATTCTATGTGAGCTGCCATTTTTGGCTGCTCGGCAATAATAGTGACATCCAGATTACCCAGCTCAAAACCACTGGATATAACTAATTGGTAAACGTGCTTGAGTAGAACTCGACTATCCACGCCTTGATACGCATTATCCGTATCAGGAAAATGGTGTCCAATATCACCCAAAGCCAGAGAACCTAACAAGGCATCACAAACCGCATGAATCAATACATCTCCATCGGAATGAGCTTTGAACTGATAGTGATACGGAATTTTAACACCGCCTAAGATAACATGATTACCGGGTTCAAAGGCATGCACATCATAACCGTGGCCGATTCGTATATCAGACATTAAACATGACTCCCATCAAATACCTATTTTCACTCATTCTACATGGCTACCATAGAGCTGCTTATATACCCCATCACGTTGAACCATTTCTTCGTGTACGCCCTCATCAATCACCTGCCCATCTTCAAAAACGAAAACGCGATCAGCCTGTTTCACAGCACTGAGTCGATGGGCAATAATCAGAGTTGTGCGATTTTTTAAAAATTCACGCATTGCCGTATGTAATTTAGCCTCTGTTTCAGTATCAAGAGCTGAAGTGGCTTCATCAAAAATCACCACCTTTGGCTGCGATAAAACCAAACGTGCAACCGCAAGTCGCTGACGCTGACCACCGGATAATCTAACTCCGTTTCGTCCGACTATGGTTTCAAGTCCATCGGGTAAATTTTCTATTGTTGGCTTAAGCTGAGCAACACTCAGTGCACCCCAAATCGCTTCATCACTAAACTCACGACCCAGACTAATATTATTACGTACCGTATCATTAAATAACGCGGGATGCTGTAAAACCGTCGCGACATTTTCACGCACAACATCTAAACCGATTTCCCTCACATTGACATCGCCAAAAAACAGCTCACCCTGAGCAGGTGTATACATACCTAATAAAATTTGCACCAGAGTTGACTTTCCCCCACCACTGGCTCCAACAATGGCGACTTTTTCGCCGGGTTTAATTTTCAGAGACAGGCCGTTTAAAATACTTTCACCCTGTTTATAACTGAAATGAATATTTTCAACCCTTAACCCTACCGTCTGTTTATCTTTAAATGGATCTGCGGTATGTTCATAACGAGGCTCAACTTCCAAATTGAGCACATTATTTAAACGAAACATTGCCGCATTGGCAGAATAATAACTGTATTGTATGCTGAGTATCTCTTGCACCGGCCCCATCATAAACCACAAATACGCATAAACAGCAAACATTTGCCCAATGGATAAATCAGAAAAAATCACCATTAACATGCTTACCGCACGAAACACTTCAAAACCCATTAAAAAAATAAAAAATGATATGCGATTAGCTGCATCACTTTTCCAGCTATAAGCGGCCGAATTAGTTTTAATTCCACTAGCTTTATCAATCACGCGTTGCAGGTAATGCCGCTCACGATTAGCTGCCCGAATTTGATGAATAGCATCCAGCGTTTCACTTAAGGATTGTTGAAACAATTCAAAGGCGGAGTTTTCCAGCGCTTTTAACTTTTTAACCCTACGCCCCAGCACAGTAGTAAAATAGATGACTAGTGGATTCATAAATAAAATAAACAATGCCAGCTGCCAGTGTATCCAAAGTAAAATAACCGCAACCCCGACGATGGATAAAACCGCAACAATAAATTTACTTAACGCACTACCAATAAACGCATCAATAGCTTCCACATCAGTGACTAAATGAGAGGCGACGGTTCCACTGCCCAAAGTTTCATATTCAGCCATCGAAACAAATTGTAATTTTGTTAGCAACTTGACACGAATCTGGTAAGTGACTTGCTTGGCAATCTGAGTAAATTTATAGGTTTGAAATACCGCAAGCAACATAGATGATAAGCGCAATAAAATGGTCAAAAACATTATCACAACTATATAAAAAGCAGGTGCCCACCAATGTGAAGGAAAGACAGCATTCATTGCTTCAATTAAAAACCCGGGTTTATTGAGCAGAACCTCATCCACTAGCAAAGGCATTAGCATGGGTACCGGCGCACTTAGCACAGCAGCCAGAATAGCGATAACATTGGCTTGCCATAAACTTTGCCTGTAAGTTTTAGCCGTATTGAAAATCTGTGACCAGCTTATTTTATTTTCATCAATAGATTTATTCATAAGTAAATATTACAGCATTCTAGTAAGTTGAGTTTTTTATAAACGATTCACATTTAGTTCGAATCAAGAGACCTTTACATTTGGCCAGAGGACTTCAAATCAAGATAAGCATTGGTTAATGACAATGCCAAATTCTCAGGTAAAACATCCAGAGTTTTAATACCATTGGTTCGCAAGTGATTGACCAGCACGTCTCGTTTACATAAATATGAATGCGTTGCAGCAACCGTTAATGCGTCATCCAGATCAACTACATCATCATTAAGCCGATCAGTGACCGCTTGTTCCTGCAAACTTGCGACAATCACTTTATGATGCTTTTTTAACAACAGCACCGCTGCTTTTAAATCTTCACTATCATCATCTCTCAAATTGGTCAGAATCAAAACCAGTGATCTTTTACGCTGACGAAGCATTAAATCACGCGCACCCGAGGAGTAATCGGGCGCTGCTGCACCGGGTTGCAAATCATAAATACCATTAAGCAGATTATTTATATTTGCGATACCTTTAACAGGCTGTACCCAGCGAGAGCTCTGATGACTAAATGTTGAAATACCAATTGAGTCACCTTGCTTTAACGCGACATAAGACAAAAGTAGCAACGCGTTCAAACTATAATCAAAATGCGATAACTCGCCATCCTGAGCCAACATTCTATGACCACAATCCAACATAATAATGATCTGTTGATCTCGCTCATCCTGATATTCACGAGCAATCATTTTACGCATTCGAGATGAGGCTTTCCAGTCGATTTGTTTAATACTGTCGCTTTCACGAAATTCACGTAGTTGATGGAAATCCATTCCCTGCCCGCGGCGACGATGCTTTAGAATTCCCATCATGCTTAAATGATTTTCAGTAGCGAGTAGAGCATACTCGACAACCGGTGCATAATTGGGATAAACCTTACTCATATTGTCTACCGCCATTAAACACTTAACATACCAAAGTTTAAGCGGAGACAGTATCTGGCATTCGACTGTATTTAGTTTTAGTTCCCCCCGAACTAGCGGCGTTAGCTGATAAGTCAATTCCGCTATTTCATTTTCGTCAAGCAACAAACGCCTGGGCAGACCATTCACTTTTACCTGCTCACTAACGTGATCATAAACATCCACTGATAGTTTTCGTTGGCCAACATTAGTGACGGATAATTTAATTTCATGCATCACCCCGACAGAAAGCGAACTCGGTAAATTTCTTTTAATAACGGGCAGTGGCACTCTAAAAGCCATCAACAGGTCAACAATTGATACCAAAAGTGCAGTTAATGCAAACACATACCAGAGCAAGTCTAAACCCGCCCAGATACTCGAAAACAAAGAAATCACAGCCAGCACTACTGCTAATAAAAACAATCGGGTGGATGGCTTGAACTTTATATATTTCATTGTATATTCAAAGCTTGCTATTTTCTCGGAGCGGCTACGGTTTCTAAAATAGCCTCAATGACTCTATCTACATCCATCCCTTCCAGTTCCATTTCAGGCGATAAAATAATTCTGTGGCGCAACACGGCTAACGCAACCTTTTTTATATCATCCGGTATCACAAAGTCGCGCCCTTGCATAAACGCTCTGGCTCTAGCACATCGCACTAAAGCAATTCCTCCGCGCGGACCCGCACCATTTGAAATGCCTGACCAGTCACGCGTTTGTCGAACGATGGATACCGCATAAGCTGACACTTCATCATCTATCGACACAGTACTAACCTGTTTCTGCAGCCGCACAATATCGTCAGTGGTAAAACACTGAGTCACATCATCAATCGAAAACTGGTCACCAACCTGATTGGATGTCACCGCTTTTATCAGGGCATGCTCTTCATCAACCTGCGGATAATCAATTTTAATTTTCATAATAAATCGATCCAACTGCGCTTCGGGCAATGGATACGTCCCTTCATGCTCAAGTGGATTTTGAGTTGCCATAACCAGATAAGGCTCGGGGACAGACAATGATTTACCCTCCAATGTAACCTGGTGTTCTTGCATCACTTCTAACAAAGCCGATTGAGTTTTTGCAGGTGCCCGATTAATTTCATCCGCAAGCAGTAAATTAGTAAACACCGGCCCCCGACGTATACGAAATTTATTCGATTCATTATCAAACATGACATGACCGGTAATATCACTGGGCATCAAATCAGGCGTAAACTGAACACGAGCATATTCACCATTAATCGTTTTAGCCAGCAACCTGACCAGTAAAGTTTTACCTAAGCCCGGCACCCCTTCAATTAAAATATGCCCAGCAGATAACATAGCGATTAGCACTTGATCAACAACCTGTTCCTGACCAATAAAAACATCACTAACTTGTTTTTTTAACTGATTAATAATATCAAAGTCATTATTTTCATTATCATTGGTTGATTTATCACCATCATGACTCATAGGGTTTTCCTCATTATTTCTAATAACTTAATTATTTCAATAAATTCATTAGCATGATTAATATCTAAATTAAAAAGTGCCTTTTCAACTTGCTTTGTATTCAGCTGACTAATAACTGAAAAATATTCTATCTGATCCTGTTTGTTTAAATTGATCCATTCAGGTTTTTTTCGCTTAACTTCATGACTAAGGTTAATTCGGACATCGGTTAGCAATTTATTATAATGCCCCTGGCGCCAGTGAAAATTTCCCGCTGCAGATAAATGATTCAAAAACTCTCGGCGTATCGGCTGGTGAACATTTATTAAAGGGCCAAAGCGAGGAATTAGCCTCCACAACACGATAACAATAACAACGAGTAAAGAGATGATCAGTAGCCGTGCATTTTGCCACAACCATTGAATTAGTGACATTTGATCCTCAAATAAAGAATAGTAAAAAACACTCGTATCAACATTCTCGTATGCGCCCTGAGTTAAACTATATAAAAACGCGGCATGATCATAGCTATCAATATATTCATTTTTAAATATTCGCATATCAGATAGAACGGTCACTTTCCCTCTGCCAAATTTAATCTGTATTGCATGGGTTCTATCAACATCATCAGCTGACCATATAACGCCCGCATCAAAATCGTTTGTTTTAACCACTGTCAGATAATCATCAAAATCAACTAGCAAAAAATCTTCATTATCCAGGGATGAAATATTGACCGGTAACTCACTTTTCTCAGACTCTTCCGCTAAACTTTGGCGTTCCAACTTTATTCCAAGTCGCTCTAAAATATGATCTGGCTGCTCCGAGAGTTTTTCACTGTCGACCTGAGCGGTAATAATCAAGTGCCCACCAGATTCAACCCATTCTAGCATTTCATTTGAGCGACGCTGATCAAATGACAAGCGGACATTGGGGATTAACAAAGTATCGTGAGCATTAAGCACGGTTTGTGCTGGCGAAAATAGTTTTATCTTTTTTGCACTTTGCCCCATGCTCAATAAAAAATATTCGGCAGCTAAATAATCATTACTCAGGGCTTCGCCTTTAAAACCTTTATCTACCTCAACTTTATGCGACTCTATATTTGAATAAAGCCAATATAAAGCTGATAAAACTAGCAACACCACACCTGTATACAGTAAATATTGACTATTAAATCCCCCTCCTTTCATCTTCATTCCCTTACTGCCATATGAAGAGAAAACAATTCAGACCAGCCATTATTTATTTCATTAAATTCAATATCTGTCGGTAATTCATGTGCATAAGCCAATTTAATCCAGATGTCCGTAATCTTTTTAAATCGCGTTAAGGTTTCTAGCGCATCACTATTTTTATATTCATTAGATAAACCAGTTTCATTAGATTGATTATACATTTCTAAATATCGAATACAGTCTTGCTCAGTCGAGCCTGCCCGCAGCGAAACAGCCAGAGATGCTGACTGAGAAGCTGACTGAGAAGCTGACTGCGAAAATCGATATTTTGTGAACAAATAAGCTAAAGCACCACGATATAACAGACTAACCGCTTCGCGCTTCTCATTTTGTAGCCATAATTTTAGAGATGATACTTCTATATTATCCGGCAGCTTATCGCGCCTTAAATCCAGACCGAATAATGTTTCTGGCAACACGACAGATTCAGCATGCGAATTTTTACTACCAATCAAAGCCATCCAGTACGCCCTATTACGGTACATATAAATTACACCTATTAGAGGTAACGACCAAAGGATAATCTCTACAAATATGCTTACACTATTAATAATTTCCGTTAAAACACTTAAATCAGGTGTTGTCTCAGAATCATCTTTATTATCACCATCACTTTCGCTGTCACCTTTAAAGCTCCAAACTCGCTCCTGCTCAACATTAACAAACGGTTTATTACTCATAATTTGTTTAATCACGATTTTCGATTCACTCATATTTATTCTTTCTTCAGACAGCTGTGGTACTTCAGCGCCAGCAAGCATATTACTAGCGTCATTCGCATGAGCATTAAGCGACACAATAAAGACGAATAAAAAATAAAGTAAAGTCGATTTTATTTTCATAAATTGCCACATTGGTTTCATTTAACTAAACCGCGTGCAGCTTTAATACGATCAGCTGTTTTTTTAAAATCTAGCTCAACATCCCATGCTTCGAGTTGTGTTCGACGATTCAAATAAAGCACGAAACCTGCGGCCACATAAAATGGCTCAAGAATAAACAATGTTATGGCGTAGATAACAGAACCCAGAATAACCCACAACAACTGGTCGTTTTTACCGTCAAGCATAGAAAATAAATATTCTGCTGTTGAATCTGGTAGCAGATAAAATAACAATACATATAATGTTAAAGCGACCACATATTCAAAATGAACACCTATTACAGTTAACCATGCAGAATGCGATCCGGCGACACGATGCAATGCAGTTAAGCGTTGTTTACGTTTGCTTCCAGTTAAGCCTTCAAGCAAATGTACCGGCATATTAAATGAACGAGAAGGCGAAAATCGCCAAAAAAACAGCGATGTTAACAAACCGGTTTTTAACCATTGCTTATAAGAAGCATAAACCTCTGAAGTGGTTAAATACTCGCCAAAGATTCCACGACTCAATACAAAAAGAATCATACTTTCATACACGGGCTTAAATAACCACATGATGACACCGCCAACGTATAGTAAGCCTCGATATTCTATAAAAATAACAAGGCACAACATTATTGACAGCATTATAACCCAGGGTAAAAACACAACAGGCCACAGCCTTCGCATTAGCATTACACCTAAATCCATTGCTTCCCAGGGGCTACGTTGCCTGAGAGTAATAACAAGTTTATCTAGCTGCACAAATATTCACCTACGAGAACGACCTAGCAGTAAAAAATATGCCAGTAATAAAGCCCAGTTAAATACCCCAACACTGTATTTAATTGACACAGGGATATCTGACATGGATGACCAGTAGGCTTCAATAAATCCCGCAATGATAAACATAATCGCGATGCCATACATCATAAACACTGCTTCTTTTGCACTGTCTCTTAGTGATAACAAACGACTTTTACGGCCCGGACTTATAATTGAAAACCCTATTTTAAAACCTGCCGCCCCTGAAAGAACGATAGCCGACAATTCCATTGCACTATGCCCGGAAACAAACGGCCAGAAAGTTGAGCCATAGCCAATAAAAGTTAAATACCCCGCAACACCGCCAATAACTAATCCATTAAAAATTAACGTCAGAATGGTACCGATTCCAAACATTAATCCACTGGCAAAGGTTCTTAAACCAATACCGGTATTATTAAAAATATAAAATCCAAACATTTGAAAATCACTACCCGAATTTCTCTCTCGCCCTATTTTACCTTGCGAAGGGTCATACATAGATTCCATTTGGGCTAGCTGTTCAGCTGATATTACGGTATAAACCATATCGGGGTAAAACTGTAATGTTATCAACATACTGAAAAACGCACCAAAAAAAAGCCCCGCAGATAACAAAACCCAACGCCACTCTTTTCTAATCGATTTGGCAAAATCACGGGTAATATAAATCAATATTGAACTCAGTAAATGAGATTTACGCAAGTAAAAAACCTGATGTGCATTAATCACCAGCTTTTCAAGTCGTTCAACTAATAGCGGGCTATAATGACGGGTGCGAGCTAATGATAAATGGTGACATATTAATCGATAGTCTTCCGGAAAATCAGTACCTGGTTTTGCTGTGAAAGGTTTATTTTTTTTAACTTTAATATTATCATCCGCAATATCATCCGCAATGCCATCATTTAGAGATGCTTCCTTAAAATCCAGCCTTAGCTGCTTTTCGATTTCAGACCAGAAAGGAGAGTATTTTTTTTCAAACTCAGCCTGTTTCATTAACGACCTATCAAGCCATTAGCGATACCCAGCAACTTTTCTTTTGTCATTTTACCCTTCTCAATATCCAGCGGGTTCAAAATTTCAGCCAGCTCTATCATTCGATCATCAGACAGTTGTTGACTGCGCTCAGCATAACGAATAATCGCCTGCTGCTCTTTTATATTTAAATTAAATGCCGGCTTAATGTGATCGTATTCGGGTATTGATTGCGATTGAATATTGTTATTTACATACACAACAATCGTATCTGCAGCCAGGTCACCAAGTCTCTGAAATCGGTCATTCATAAGCATTGCAACTAAACCAAATCCATAGAAAAATGGTAAAAAATCAACCGTCCGTAAAATATTCCTGAGCAAAGATGGTGACCAGCCAACAGGTGTTCCATCACCATTTAGTACCTGAATCCCTAAAAATTTTTTGCCGGGAGTCATACCTTTATTTAACACCTCAAAGAACACAGGATAAAACCATTCCATGAAAAAAAATAAAATCAACATTAAACCAGTACCAAAATCACCGAGTTGGCCTAACATGAATGCCGCAAATGCATATAAAAAACCACGAATAATTAAATCGAAAAACCATGCGACGCTGCGCGGCCAAATACCCGCAACACGCAGATAAATATCGACACCTTCCGGCGTCTGCACCGTATTAACAGAATCCAGTAAATCGTAATTCATATTTTAGACAACAAGCACCGACGGTTTAACTGGCAAATCACGAATACGATTACCCGTTGCTGCAAAAACCGCATTCAGTACTGCCGGTATAGCCGGTGGCACACCCGGCTCTCCCACACCACCTGGGTCTTGTGAGCTATCAACAATACGACAACTAATGAGAGGCGCTCGATTGAATCGTAACAAGGAATAGTCGTGAAAATTACTTTGCTTCACTCGACCATTTAAGATAGTAATTTCACTTTTAAGCGAAGATAAAGCATAAATAATTGAACCTTCTAATTGTGATTTTACTACATCGGGGTTGACTGATAAGCCACAATCAATGACACAGTAGATATGTTCAATTTTTAGTTTTCCATTATCATTAACTAATTTTGCAACCTGGGAAACATGACTGCCGAAAGAAGAGTGACAGGCTATACCATAATACCCATGAGCATCACGTTTCCATTGCGATAACTCTGCAACTTGATTAAGCGTATTCAATAAACGCGGGCTGTTAGCAAGCAAACTTTGGCGATACTTAAATGCATCAATATTTTTCAGCGCTGCCAACTCATCAATAAAAGCTTCGATATGAAATGCATTTATCGATGAACCAACTGAGCGCCAATGCCCTAATGGTATGGAGGTTCTATATTCTTTATATGTCACTTTATGGTGTTTAACATCATAAGGAATATTGACTGCTCCTCCTACCGCTGATCCATCAATACCATTCCTACTAGCGAGCGAACCTGGACGTAAACTTTCTCGCAATGAAGGTGAAACAATTCTATGTGAAATTGAAACAGGATAACCATCAGAATTGAGACTTGCCTGCAGCTTAGCCATTGCAGTCGTGCGGTAAAAATCATGCTGTATATCCTCCTCCCTGCTCCAAATCAATTTTACAGGACGAGAAACATTGATCGCAATCTGTACGGCTTCAGCAACAAAATCCTGCTGCAATCGTCTTCCAAAGCCACCTCCCGAATATGTTGTGTGCACAATAACATCTTCAACAGCTTGAAGCTTCAATAATGATTTAACTTTATTGAGTAACTGGTCACTTAAATTATAATAAAATGCCTTTGCTACACTTTTGGCTTTTGATGGTGATTGAGTGGGTGCCCATACTTCACAAACTCCGTCATGAATATGAGCACAACAACACATGGGTTCCATTGTGGCATGGGCTTGAAAAGGTGCCGAGTATTCAACCGATATTTTTTCCACTCCGCTACTAATATCATCTTTCCCCGTTTCAACAACGGTTATACCTTCTTCTTTAAGTGCTAACTGCATATCCCGTTTTATCGTATCACTGTCTAAGCCATTTGATTTTAGTTGCCATTGAATATCAACTAATTTTGCAGCTTGAAACGCACTCCAAGTATTTTTAGCAATTACAGCAACTGCATCTTGAATTTTAATTACTTTGACTACACCCGATAGCTTGAGTGCTTCTTCAGTATTAATCTTCCCTATAGTTGAACCAAAAACCGGTGCATGTATCGTTGTAGCAATCAACATATCTGGGATCTGAACATCCGCACCAAAAACAGCCTCGCCATTAACTTTATTAAGGGCATCAATGCGCTGAATATTTTTTCCAATCAGGTTAAATGAATCTGTCGATTTAAGTTCTACTTTTTCGGGTAATGTCTGTAAATTTGCTTGCGTAATTAAATCAGCATAGCGTAACTGTTTATCACTACTGGCATCATGAACAGTGGCATTTCTGGTATAACAATTTATTTCAGGGACACCCCAGATTTTAGCCGCTGCCTGAATAAAGACCTGACGTGTAATCGCAGCCATTTCTCTAAACATAAACCAGCGTTTTCTTATACTATTGCTCCCACCCGTAGATTGATATCCGTAAATTGATAATGATGTTGCACGTTCTATTTTGATTTTTTGCCAATCAATATCTAACTCTTCAGCAACTAAGGTCGCCAAACCCGTATAAATACCCTGACCAAGCTCAGACTCGGGCAGGGTAACGGTACAAAAATTATGCTTGTCAATTTTAATCCAGATATTAGACTTAAGCACGGGATCAATACTGCTGTCAGTGGCAGACATGACTTCTGGCAATTTCAATCCGATAACTAAAAAAGCACTACTCGCGCCAGATAATTTAATAAACTCCCTACGGGACATTTTATTCATGATTATCACGTCGCTGTTTAGTCAAGAGTTGCGCTAAGGCTATTTTCATCCGCGGATAGGTCCCACACCGGCATAAAACTTTTGACATCGTTCTATCAATATCTTCATCACGAACCGGTGTCGACTGATTATATAAAGAGACTGCGGAAATTACCTGACCCGACTGACAATACCCGCACTGCACAACACCTTCATCTAACCAGGCCTGCTGTACTGGATGAAGATTTTCATCAGATATGCCTTCAATAGTAGTAATGCTTTGCCCATCAATATGCTGAGCACTTACCTGACAGGAAAAGACAGCTCGATTCGATATCAGCACCATGCATGAACCACACTCCCCTATACCGCAGCCATACTTAGTACCGGTCAGTTTCAGGTAGTCTCGCAACACCCATAACAGCGGCATATCAGCCGGTAATTCAAGGGTATATTGTTTATTATTCACTGAAAAAGTATAGGATTTAATATTCTCATCCATTGTCATTTTACTTTACCCAACTTAATTTAATAACAAATCAGGCGTTCACTAAGAAAAATTGATTAATAACCTGAATTTATCATTCATCAAATATAATTAAATGTCATAATAGAGCAGTAAATAAGCCGAACATCTGGCAGATTTTCCATTAATATAAATTAACACATGACACCCTATTTATCATTATTTTTAACTGATAATAAGCTCATAAACTGGCCTTACCAGCATGTCAACAATTGAATACGAAGACAAACAAATCGTTAGTATATCAATTGATCTTTTGACACAGGATCAATATATAATATTGTGTACCGTAGTGAAATGCTGGGGGTCCTCCCCAAGGCCTGTTGGCTCAATGATGTTAATCAGTGAACAGGGTAAATTTTACGGCTCGGTATCGGGTGGCTGTATTGAAGATGATTTACTGGAAAAATACATTCATGGTGATTTCGACACAGGTACACCGCTTACTTTAACCTATGATGCAAATCACCATAATCCACAGGTTAAAATTCCCTGCGGCAGTATTTTAGAAATTATAGTCGAGAAAATTTATAATGATCAGGAGTTTAAGTCGATTTACAAAAGCCTCTCCCAAGGTCAACGGATCATTAGAAAATTAAACTTACATAATAACACTTCATCAATTGAGCCACCTTCAACTCACAGTAAGAACCTCGTTTATACAAAAGACTATTTGATTAAAGCATTTGGCCCCGAATGGCGCATATTAGTCATTGGCGCCAGCCATATTACTGATTATATTATTCCGCTTGCTGAAATGCTGACGTATCAACTGATCGTCTGCGAACCCAGAAAAGAATATCGCGAATTATATCAAGAAAAGATGTCGCCGAAGAAAGCGTCTCCTGAAAGAAAGCTGCCTGAGAGAAAGTCGCCTGAGAGTAAGCCAGAAGAGAAAACACCAACCGAATTAAATCCGACTTATCAAATAACCGCATTAATGCCTGATGATGCGGTTGAAAAGTTTGCAACCGATTTTCACACGATTGTATTAGCCTTAAGTCATGACCCCAAATTAGATGACATGGCGCTTATACCCGCATTACAATTAAATTTATTTTATGTTGGTGCTATCGGATCGAAAAAAACCTGTCAATCCAGGAATGAACGTTTACTCTCTTTCGATTTAAGCCCGGATAAAATCAATAACCTTCACGCACCTGTCGGGCTAGACATAAACAGTAAAACCCCAGCCGAAATAGCATTATCTATTTTTGCACACTTAACTAAACTAAAGAACAATCTACAATGACGGAGAAAAACAAAGAGATAAGCGAAGAGATAAGCGAAGACAAATACGCTGACAAAATCATTCAGGCCATTATTCTGGCGGCAGGTCAAAGTAAGCGCTACGGCTCAGATAAAACACACCTTCAAATTAATAATACTCCAATATCGATTCAGATTGCACTGCTACTCAAATCTTTATGCACCAGAGCTTTAATAGTCATTAATGAAAATAATTTAGTATTACAGGAAAGCATCGAAAAACATAATACCGAGTCGATCATTAACACGTATAACTCAGGCATTGGCTCAAGCATTTCGCTCGCTGTGAAAGCCACAAAAGATGCCAGTGGCTGGTTGATTTGTTTAGCCGATATGCCTTATATTCAACCGGATACTTACAAAAAAATTATCACCGCTTTACAAAAAAATACCGCCGATAAAATCATTGTTCCCCGCTATAAATCCAGATTGGGTCATCCCGTCGGCTTTGGAAGATCATACTATAATCTCTTAACTAACAGGCAAGGTGACACGGGAGCTAAAGATATTATCCGCAATCATTTAGAGCAAGTTATCTATATTGATATCGATGATGCCTACATACTAGAAGATATTGATACGCCTGCAGACTTTGAGCGCCTTGCACATTAACGAAATAAATGACTAAATCAAAAATTCAAGCCTGGTATGTCAAGCCTGGTATGTCAAGCCTGGGATATCAAACCAGGGATATCAAACCAGTGATACCAAACCAGAAATACATCGAGAAAAACCGCTAAAAATAAACCTTCAAACGGGATTACGCTTAGCGGCTAGAAACACGATCAGCTAAAAAAATTAAGGCATCGCCGAATTAAGTATTTTCAAAAATGCCTCGGGATTTAAAAACGTCTTTCCCCAGGTTTTATCAAAATCAGCATTCGGTTTTAGCGCAATAATTTTCTCTAACGACTTACCTTCATCCATGAGCTTTTGCATACGGGCTTTTACAGTGACTAACATATCACGAAATGCCAATAATGATTTCTTGTTCCCCAATGGGCCATGCCCTGGAATAATTTGTGTTTTATCATCGGCAATACTCAATATATAATTTGCAGTATCAATCATACCGTTAATGCTACCTTCACTTGATGCATCGATAAGGGGGTACAGGCCATTAAAGAAAGTATCCCCCATGTGAATAATGTTAACTGATTTAAACAGCACTACACTATCACCATCGGTATGTGCTTTACGCCTATGCTCGACATCAATTTGAAGGCCATTAAAATGAAATGTGACAGAATCATTAAACGTGACAACCGGTAAAGCCACTTTCGGTGAGGCCGGTACTTTTTTATTGAACGCTTTGATAAAACCATCTTTGCTCATGCGCTTATAAACATTATCATGAGCGACGATAACCACACCGTCTTTACCCAAATTTTCATTACCACCCACGTGATCGTAATGCCAGTGAGTGTTTAACAGATAACGAATGGGCTTAGTTGTAATTTTCGAAATGGCCTTTTTTATTTTCGGCGTAAGCGGCGCAAATTGATCGTCAATCATAAACACACCATCATCTCCAACCGACACGCCTATATTTCCGCCCGACCCCATTAACATATAAATACCATGCCCCAGATCAATGGTTTTAATTTCTACCTGACTGAATTTATCCACGGCAGAATCTGCATACACACTAAATGAGCTAGAAACGCTCACTAACATAGCAAACATGATAAGTTGCTGGAGATATCTTTTCATTTTATGAAATCCTTTATGATTAAAGAAAATAGAGTAAACTAAACTATCGCTTAAATGGATAATTAGCATACACTAATAAACAGATTGAAAACAATAGCAAAATAATTTTAAACGATATTAATTGCAATCATATGTGACGTGATTCCGTTATAGAAATACACATCAACTTTTACCCTCAAGTTAAAATGGTTAGATAAATAAATGCACGCCAAATCTCTGATTTCTATTACCCTGTTACTGCTTGTATTTTGTTTGTCTCAGCCGGCACTTGCGAATGACATAGAATCTGATCAAACCGGCCTTAATTTATCCTCAAATACAGGCACGCCACCCGAGGCCTCTCGTGAGATGCCTTCTGGGACGCCTCCCGGGGCTGAAAAATTTAGCGCGGACCTACACAAGCACATTCGCGAGTTAAAACAATCCCGTGGTGACACATACAAACCCCGCACCCGTCACTTACTGCCAAACGGACAGGCAAAATACACAAATCGACTGTTTCTCGAAACCAGCCCTTACCTGTTACAGCACGCACATAATCCGGTTAACTGGTACCCGTGGGGAGATGCCGCATTTATCGCCGCGGCAAAACTCAATCGTCCCGTGTTTCTCAGTGTTGGCTACTCTACCTGCCACTGGTGCCATGTAATGGAAGAAGAATCTTTCGAAGATTTAGAAATTGCTACCTTCATTAATGAAAACTACATTGCGATCAAAGTTGATCGGGAAGAACGCCCGGATATCGATGCAATATACATGGCTGCATTACATGCTTTAGGTCAAAGTGGTGGCTGGCCCATGAATGTCTGGCTAACACCCGACAGAAAACCATTTTATGGTGGCACCTACTTTGCACCACGCGATGGCGTACGCGGTGCTAGCACGGGTTTACTCACATTATTAAGCAAACTTAAACTCATATACCAGCTGCAGCCAGATGATGTACTCGCAACCAGTCAAAACCTGGCAGAGGCGATAAAAGCCAACTTAATTCCAGTTCCGGGCTCTTCACTACCTGCTGAAAAGGTGTTGCATGTAGCAGCAAAATATTACAAAGATAATTTTGATACATTTTACGGGGGAATTGGATACGCACCAAAGTTCCCCAGCTCAACCCCCATTCAATTTCTGCTGCGTTATTATCAACGCACTGGCGATGCTGATATTTTAAAAATTGTCACTGTCAGTTTGAGTATGATGGCTAATGGCGGAATTTACGATCAGGTAGGGGGTGGCTTTCATCGTTATTCAATCGATACTGAGTGGCTGGTACCCCACTTTGAAAAAATGCTTTACGACAATGCGTTATTAGCTGTGGATTATCTGGAAGCTTACCAGGTCACAAAAGACGAAAAATTTAGACATATATCCACCGAAATTTTAACGTATATCATGCGTGAAATGACCTCAAAATATGGCGGTTTTTATTCAGCAACAGATGCTGATAGCGTAACGCCTTCCGGGGAAAGAGCTGAGGGTTATTATTTTACCTGGAGCGAACAGGAGCTTATTGATAGTTTAGGCCCACAACGCTATCGCATTTTCAAAGCATACTATGCAACGTCTAAAGACGGTAATTTCGATGATCGAAACATACTCAACACACCAAACTCGATTGAGGAGCTCACCAAATCACTCAATATAAATAAAGCAGATATCGCAAAGGTTATTGCAGAATCAAAACAGCGCCTTTATCAACTGCGCAAAAAACGCCGAGCCCCATTACGTGATGAAAAAATATTAACGGCGTGGAATGGTTTAACGATATCCGCTTTCGCAAAAGCCGGCTTAGCCTTAAATAATCGCGAGTTTACACAGCAAGCGGTCAGCAGCGCACACTTCATTTTAAATAATTTATATAAAAACGGCAGGCTATATAGAAGCTATAAAGACGCAAAAGCCAAAAACAATGCATATCTTGATGATTATGCTTTTTTAATTGCCGCCTTGCTCGATGTTTACGAAGCCACATTTGATATTCAATGGATCAACAAAGCCATTGAAATCGATCAAATTTTAACCACTCAATTCGAAGACCAAAAACACGGGGGCTATTTTATGACCAGTAATGATCACGAAGAACTGCTCAGTCGGGAAAAGCCCAATTATGATAGCGCCCTGCCAACAGGAAACTCTATACAGGTATTAAATTTATTACGGCTGGCAGAGTTTACTTCACAAAAGTCATACTTAAAACGTGCTGAGAAATCACTAAAATCATTCTCACCTATTTTAAATGAAACCCCAATGGCACTATCCCGCATGTTACTGGCGCTAGACTTCTATTATGGTGCCGCAAAAGAAATAGTTATTATCACACCTGAGGGCAAAAAGAATACCAGCCAGGTTTTTTTAGACGAATTACAAAAACACTATTTACCGAACCGTGTTTTATCGGTTATGAGTGAAGGCCTGGATTATGAGAAACAGTCAAAAATTATTTCGATAGCGGAAGCAAAAATTGCGATTCGCGGTAAAACCACGGCTTATGTTTGTCGCCAAGGCGCCTGTGAACTACCCACACAGGATATTAGCATTTTTGCAAAACAAATAAATACTCCGTACACTAACTCACAATAATAACTTAAATAATATATGGGTTTGATGCAAAAATTCCTATTTTTTGCTATCCGATTGTGAAATTTTGAACTACACTTTTACAGTAATTATTTTCAGGTCGTACGGTGTATCTTAACATTTTATTATTTCATCTAAATTCGCCCCAAATGCTCAGCAATTCAGCATCGTACCGTTTGAATTTCTTCACCGCCCTCGTTAATTCACTCTAGCGCTCATGACGAAGAATATAAACATAATACCCCTGTTCTTATTTATTGCATTACTGCTAATGTTTAACCCGCAGGTGCACTCTGGGACCCACGCCAACGCTGACGAAAGATTCGATCACTTAATTTCACTCAGTTTAGAAGATTTAGTCAGCCTTGAAACCACAATTGCGACGGCCTCCAAACAAACATCCAGTAAAGCCCCTGCCGTCGTTACTCTTATCACGGAGGATGACATCAAAGCCACAGGCGCCACAAACCTGGTCGACGTGCTAGAAGGCGTTCCCGGATTACACATTCGAACCAGTCAATTTGGTAACCGACCCCTTATTCAATTTCGAGGGGCTAAAGCCACCCAAACCCTGTTGATGATAGATGGCAACTCAATGGTTGACCTGGTTTGGAATTTCGGCATATTCTGGAAAGGTTTACCCGCTAGTACAATAGAAAGAATTGAAATCATTCGCGGCCCCGGCTCGGCCCTCTTTGGAGCCGACGCATCGGCGGGGGTCATTAATGTTATTACAAAATCAGCCAGTAAAGTCGATCACTCTGAAGTCGGCGTACGCGCAGGCAGCTTTAATACGAAATCGGCATGGGTACAGCACGGCAATACACTCGGTGGCATTGATATCTCGCTCACTGCCAATATTTCTGACACCGATGGTTATAACCCATTTATTGAAAGCGACGGTCAAACCAGTAAAGATCTCGAGACCGGCACGACGGTTTCTTACGCACCCGACAATGCTCAATATGGCTGGAGAAATGAGGATGTCCGCTTTTCTATCGTGAAGAATCACTTACGTTTAAATGCCGCTTATGCACGCAGCAGTAAACTCGAAATAGGTTTAACCGGTTTTGGGGTACTAGACCCGGTTACCCAGGCCAATGATGAACGCCTGAATCTCGATTTTCTTTATAACAATGATGAATTGAGTGGAAACTGGACTCTCG
>Ga0316206_1000557_pt1 | contig 46813 bp, 42 predicted proteins | sample 6monthpyrite_MG_FD_204942 | JGI IMG/M metagenome (GOLD analysis project Ga0316206, IMG submission 204942) | Microbial mat bacterial communities from mineral coupon in-situ incubated in ocean water Damariscotta River, Maine, United States -... | ecosystem: Environmental > Aquatic > Marine >...
GTCCGGAAACGAGTTGATTTTTGAAGATGCGATAGACGAAGATATAGACGATGGAAGCGGTCTTAAATCAAAAGCTGACAAAGCTAAGGCAGGCGCAGATGAGGCACAGGGCGCAGCTGAAGAAGCATCAGAATCTGCTGGCAAACTAAAGAAATTATTTTAAATGCACACTGAGCTTTAAGTGAAAACACAATACACAAATGGAATTTAAACTAATTAGATTATGGGTTTAAATTGATGAATAAAAATATAAAAACTGGCGAATAATAATGTCATTAGATAGTAAAGTTGTCTGGTCAGAAGGTATGTTTCTGAACCCCCAGCATTTTCAACAACAGGAGCGGTATTTTGAACGCCTGCTACAGGGGAAATGTTCTGCCTATGGCGCTTATGGTTGGGGTGTGCACGATTTCGAAATAGACACACAATTACTCAAATTGGGTAAAATTTCTATTAGTAAAGCGCAAGGCGTGTTTCCTGATGGAACCCCCTTTAGCTTTCCCGACATAGACGAACCACCACCGGTTTTAGAAGTGCCTGAGAACACTCATAATGCTATTGTTTATATCTGTGTGCCCGTTAAACGCCCCGGCGCTGTTGATGTAATTGATCAGGAAAACACCCAGGGACTCGCCCGTTACTATAGCTTCGAGCAGGAGACCCGTGATGTTTCCAATGAATCTGGTGATAATATTGCACTGAATGTAGGTAAATTACGCTTTCGCTTAATGCTTGAAACCGATGATTTAAGTGGTTATGCCTGTATTGGTATTGTACGGATTGCCGAATCACGTGACGATAAAAATGTTTTGCTCGATGACAGTTATATTGCAACCTGCCTGGATTGTAAAAAATCCCCCAAACTAGCTGGTTTTTTAACCGAAGTTGTTGGCTTGTTACATCACCGTGGTGAAGCCATTGCGGGACGTTTAGCAGACACCAATCGAGGTGGCACCGCAGAAATTGCAGACTATATGATGCTGCAATTGATTAACCGTTTAGAGCCCATGACGAATCATTTATCCAATATGAACGGCTTACACCCGGTAGATTTGTTTGCCGAGTCCGTACAAATGGTGGGCGAACTATCGACTTTCGTGAGTAAAAACAAACGCGCACCGACCTTTCCGCCTTATTTACACGATGATTTACAAACCACGTTTACGCCTGTGATAGCAGAGTTGCGAAAAGGCCTCAGTATGGTTTACGAGCAATCGGCCATTTCGCTTAATCTGGTTGAGAAAAAATACGGCATACGAGTAGCAGAAATTCCAGATCGTTCGCTTATCGGTTCCGCCATGTTTATCTTATCGGTGCGAGCAGATGTGCCAGAAGATGCGTTACGCACACATTTACCCGCACAAATTAAGATTGGTCCGGTTGAACGTATACGCCAGTTAGTTAACGCAGCTATGCCGGGCATTGCTTTAAAAGCCTTACCCGTTGCACCTCGACAAATCCCATATCATTCCGGCTTTACTTACTTCCAGTTAGATCAACAGAGTGATTTCTGGAATGAGCTAAAACATTCCGGTGGTTTTGCTATGCATATTGGCGGAGATTTTCCAGGACTTGAAATTGAATTCTGGGCAATACGCCAATAATGCCTTCTTATAACAAAGCCATTTTAAATACTCATAAGCCATTTCTACGGAGCACTTATGTCATCAGATGATTCTGACAAAACAGTTTTCAGACAACCATCAGTTGATGGAGATCGAACTGTTATCAGGCCAATGCCAGGGGGTCGCGGTGGTGCTACACAACCACCCACTCAGCCCATGCAAGCGCCAGTTCAGCAGGCTCCACTACAGCAACCATCTGCACCTGCTTATCAACCACAGCCTGCACAGGGAGCAAACCCGGGTGCGAACGCTTATTTCAGTACCAGCAGCGGATTAAATCCACTGGTCAATGCCGCGTCGACTTTAATTGCCGTTTTCGAAAAAACCCGCGCGTCAGTTTCACACCCTGATGTGGGTGGTTTACACCAGCGTTTAGTGAGTGAAGTTAAAACCTTTGAAAGTACCGCTAAACAAACCGGCATCAAACCAGAAGTTGTTTTATCCGCACGCTATGCGGTCTGTACTGCACTTGATGAAGCTGTACTTAATACTCCCTGGGGTAGTGAAAGCGCGTGGCCACAAAGAACATTATTAAGCGTGTTTCATAATGAAACGTCCGGTGGTGAAAAATTCTTTTTAATTTTAGATCGCATGAAAGAACAACCTGCAGAAAATTTATATATTCTTGAATTAATGTATATATTTTTAAGCCTGGGTTTTGAAGGCAAGTACCGGGTTATTCATCGCGGTCGAGATATTATTGAACAATTGCGTGACGATTTGTTTACCATCATTCGTCGTCAACGGGGCGAGTATGAGCGCTCACTGTCTCCGAGTTGGCAGGGCCTGGGCAGAACCCGCAACTCACTGGCTAATTATATTCCTATGTGGGTTATCGCCAGCATTGTTGGCACTGTTTTATTGCTCAGTTATTCGGGCTTCAGGGGCTGGCTATACGATACGTCTTCGCCGGTAGTTGATCAGTTAGACAAGATTAGCGACATGCGAACGGTGGCACGAAAAGTGCCTGAAGAAAAATAGTGCTGTAAGAAAAATAATACACTAAGAAAAAATTTCGAATAGGCCTAATGCATTTTGCATCCATAGATTAATTACAATAAAAAACATAAAAACATAAAAACATGAAAAAAATTATCGAATTTTTCAAGAATAAAATTGTCATTTCACTTATCGGATTACTCGCACTTTCCATACTGATCTGGTTTATCGGCCCGATGATAAAATTTGGTGAGGATAACTCGGCACCACTGGGTAGTTCTACCGCACGTTTAATCGCCATCATCATTCTCGTTGTTTTATGGGGGCTAAATAATTTACGTGTTCAGTTAATGGATAAAAAACAAAACGATGATCTGCTGGGTGATTTAGAGTCCAATCAAGAATCATTAGTCCTCGACGGATCAGACGATCAGTCATCTGAAGAAATGCATCAGATGAACCAGCGCTTTTCAGAAGCATTGGGCACTTTAAAGAAATTAAAATTCAAAGGCAAGGGCAGTAAAAAAGCACTCTACGAACTGCCCTGGTATATTATTATTGGCCCACCGGGTTCAGGTAAAACAACGGCTCTAGTCAACTCCAGTTTAGATTTCCCTCTTGCCGAACAGTTTGGTAAAGGCGCGCTACAAGGTATTGGCGGCACCCGTAACTGTGACTGGTGGTTTACCAATGAAGCGGTATTAATTGACACCGCGGGTCGTTATACCACCCAGGACAGCCACAAGGTTGTAGACAGTAGTGCCTGGGAAGGCTTCCTTAAGCTGCTCAAGAAAAACCGTCGCCGTCGTCCAATTAACGGTGCCATTATTGCTATTAGTATTCACGATCTGCTATTACAAACCGAAGAAGAACGGATACAACACGCGAAAACCATTCGTACACGTATTGACGAATTAATGGAAAAGCTGGAAATCCGCTTTCCTATTTATTTAATGTTTACCAAATCCGATCTGGTTTCCGGCTTCAGTGAATACTTTGAAGACTTGAGCAAAGAGGACAGGGAGCAGGTATGGGGCACCACTTTACCGAATGCACCGAAGCCATCTCAAAGTCCGGACTTTGATTATCTAGATACGGAATACAATAAATTATTAGAGCGCCTTTATTCGCGCGAACTCGCCCGTATTCACTCTGAGCGAGATGTTAAACGACGCGCTGCCATTCAAGGTTTTCCGCAACAGGTTGAAAACTTAAAAACCGTTATTGACAGTTTTGTTAAACAAACGTTTGTTAAAAATCGTTACCGCTTTCAGCCCTATTTGCGCGGCATTTACTTCACCAGTGGCACACAGGATGGCACGCCGATAGATAGAATGATGTCGGCCGTATCATCTAACTTTGGATTCGCTCGTGATAATGCAGGCTTACAGCAAGGCCAGGGGAAAAGTTTCTTTTTAGGCAATCTATTTCGCGAAGTCATTTTTCCTGAGTCTGAATTGGTGGGTTCAAATCGTAAATTTGAGAAGCTGATAAAATGGGCACAACGTGCAGCCTATGCAGGTATTGCTATTGTAACTATAGGTTTGCTCACAGTGTGGGCAGGCAGTGTCACACGACACAATATGTTCATGTCTGAAGTTGAATCTTATGTTGCGGAGTTCAATGCCGAAAATAAACGCCTAAGTTTATGGAATAAAGATTTGCGAGTTGTGTTACCCACACTCAACGCGTTAGCTAAAGCCAGTATTGTTTATGATCAGGATGAGCACCCCTGGTTATCTGGCATGGGTTTATATGATGGAAACGTAGATGATGCAGCAAACGATGCTTATGAAGCGCAGTTAAAAGAATTGTTTTTACCCCGTATTATAAATTATCTGGAAAAACAAATTCAAAAAGGACATCAGGGTGGGGATTTATATAATAGTTTCCGAACCTATTTAATGTTCTATAAAACAGAGCAAATGGATAAGCAGCTGATTTCTGACTGGTTTGTAACCGACTGGACACAAAACATGCAGGGCGAAGCGTCACGCCGCAAAGAACTTGAGCTGCATTTAAAAGCCTTGTTAAGTCTCGATTTAGAACCGACACAGCTCAATAGTCGAACAGTTCAACAAACGCGCAACACATTATTACGTGTACCAGTGCATAAACGTATTTACAGTCGCATCAGAACCAAACCTGATTTCAACCAGAAAATTGATGTGTTAAATATGTTTGGTGAAGCGGTACGTGACAGTTTTGCCATTACACCGACCACCGAGCGTTCACTACTTATCCCTTATATGTTTACAAAGGAGGGCTATGAAACCATAGATCTGTCAACTGAGTCACCGGTGATAGCCGATATCGTTAATGAGCGCTGGGTTTTGTCCGACGATAAGAATGCGCGAGTTGATTTTGTAAAAGATGATTTAAACGACATCAGTGAAAAAGTTAAAACCTTATATATGGCGGATTATATTTCGCACTGGAAAAAAATATTTAACGCGCTGGAGGTAGCAAAGTTTACTAGTGTTAGACAAGCCGGTGAAGTACTGGCCAGTTTCACAGATCCAGTGTATTCACCCTTGTTGTCCATATTACAGGTCAGCGCAGCTAACACGCAATTATCGTCGCAGTTAATGCAAAATATGAATGATGATCACGGCGAAGGTAAAGCCGGGGGCGCTACCAGCTTTCTTGCCGATAAATTTAAAGGCACAAAAGTTGACCAGCAATTTAGAGACTTAAATGTATTGCTGCGTGAAAGCAATAAAAAGCCAGCGCCGATTTCATCAATTGTAGCCAAAGTGCAGGAGTTGCAGGACTTTCTCGCGGAAATTTCGGTTGCACCTGACCCCAATAAAAAGGCCTACCAAATTGCCAAAGCCCGTTATATGAGTGGTGCCGGAAATGCGATCACCGCTTTACGCAGCTACTCAAAGAAAACCCCTGAGCCAGTGAAGCGCTGGTTGATAGCTATTTCAGATGAAACCTGGAAGATTATTTTGTCTTCAGCACATCAGTATGTAAACAGTGAATGGAAGAGTCAGGTGTACAGTTCTTATTCACAGGCTTTAGCCGGTCGCTATCCATTAAAACGTTCATCCAGTGACGAGCTAGCTTTATTTGATTTTAGTGAATTTTTTAAACCTGAAGGCACAATTGATAAGTTTTATGTTGAGCTAATCAAACCGTTTATTAATACACGTAAAGGCTGGTCTAACCGTGTTGTTGATAATCATTCACTCGGTTTAAGTTCTGCCACTTTAAAACAAATTAGACGGGCACTTACGATTAAAAATGTTTTCTTTAGAAAGACACCAGAAATTCCCAGCTTTTCATACCAGATAAAACCCTATCGTATGGAAAAAAAGGACGCGCTCTTTTTACTGGAAGTGGGTAATCAGCGCATTACTTATAACCACGGACCTAAATTTTGGAAAAATTTAAAATGGTCCGGTGAAGATGAAAATAAACGTGTGCGAATTGTGTTTGAAGACACGGGTGAAGATCGTCACGAAAAAACATTTGATGGCCCGTGGGCCTGGTTCAAATTGCAAGATCGTGCCCGAATAAAGAAAACAAAAAAATCTAATGTTTACCTGGCTACCTATACGGTGACAGAGCTGGTCGATAATAAAGACAGAAATAAAAATAAAATATCTAAAGTTAACCACAGCATTCAATTTTTAATTAAAGCTAAAAGTGTTAACAACCCATTTAATAAAAATTTGCTCGGTGCGTTTAAGTGCCCTAATTCAATTTAAGTTATTCATTAGGCATAAAAACAAAGAGCTAAAATTGAGATAAATTAATATGATATCTGATTTACCAATAGGACTTTACGGAAAACTACCTGCGTATGGTGATTTTATTTTTCGTAATCTAAACTCATCGTTCATTACGCCATGGGATGAGTGGTTGCAGCATTTCATTTCAGGCTCACAGGAGCAGATGAGTGAGGACTGGTTAAATACTTATTTAACCAGTCCTATCTGGAGATTTGTCTTATCTCCCGGTGTAATTGATAGTAATATGTGGGCCGGGTTAATGATGCCCAGTGTCGACCGGGTAGGGCGCTATTTCCCTATTAGTCTGGTAAAGCCACTCGATGCTAATATTAATCCGGTGAAATTTATGACCGACCAGAAACCCTGGTTTGATGAATTAGAAAGTCAGTGCTTAATGGCCTTAGATGGCAGTATTGATGCCGATGCATTAATTGCAGCAGTTAATAATATTAATGTTGACCATCGCGACAGTTACCAGCCAACCTTTAATTTAGGTGAGATGGGGCCGATGCTATTTGGTCTTAATGGCACTGATCAACAAATAAACACAGCCCTGGCTTATATGCTAAATGGCGCTTTAACTTCTGGTTTATCCAGCTATAGTTTATGGCAAACATCCGGTTCGCAATTAATTAGCCCGATGTTATTTAGCTGCCAGGGCTTACCCCCAATAGGCAGTATTGCATCGATGCTGGATGGCCAATGGCAACAAAGGGGCTGGAAAATACCCTACAATTTACAGCTGGAAACTGATATATGAGTGACACAACTATCAGGCGCCCAATTCGCTGGAGTTCAGCGCAGGATACCAATGTGGGCATGGTCAGGGAAGTAAATGAAGATTCAATTATCTCATTACCTGAGGTTCAACTGTGGGCAGTTGCCGATGGTATGGGCGGCTATGAGGCGGGTAATGTTGCGAGTAATATGATTGTAAAGTCACTTGAAGATGTGACGAATAAATCATCACTTAATGATTTTGTCGATAGCGTAGAAGATCGATTAATCGATGTTAATCACCGCATACTCGAGTATGCGGATATTATGCTTGATGGCAGAACGCTGGGTAGCACCGTGGTGACACTTGCCATTAAAGGCCATGTGGGCATTTGTTTATGGGCGGGGGACTCTCGATTATACCGTTTACGCAATAATAATTGCATACAGTTATCCCGCGACCACAGTCAGGTAGAAGAACTCGTTCAACAAGGTTTTTTAACCCCTGAAGAAGCCGAGGTTCATCCTGATTCTAATGTTATTACCCGGGCAATTGGTGCAAGCCCAGATGTCTATATTGACATCAATGTATTTAGTGTTCAGTTGGGTGATACTTTTTTACTTTGCAGCGATGGCCTTTATAACATGGTCTCAAAAGAAGACATGCAAGATACAATACATAACTTAGGGTTACAGGAAGCGACCGATACGTTAATTCAAAAAGCACTGGATAATGGTGCTAATGATAATGTGTCGGTGATATTAGTAAAAGGCGAAGCCGATGCTGTTTTTTCAACTCAGGTCAATCTGCAGGAATAGTGTGATTCAATATGAGTGAAAACGACTCTGATAAAACAAAAATAAAAATGCCAGCGCCGAAAAAAACTAACGTGGAAGATGCGACCGCGGAAGATGTGACAAGAGTCTCACCAGCTCGAAATTCTCAACAGGCTAATACTCATCAGCAGGTAAAACGCCCAGTCAGTCAAAACAATGATGCTGACAAAACTCGCGTAGCACCCCAAAGAAGACCTGCTGCTACATCACAAAATACCAGTGATAAAACCCGAGTAGCGCCGACAAAAAACACAAACAATCAAGCAGCGGTTAATGCTTCCGCACAGGCACCAGCACAACGACCTACAGCTGCGCAGGATGTGACTCAGTTTAATCCTAAAGTCACACCGCCTGATAACAAGACTCGAGTTGCGCCTGCAGCTGGCTCTAATCCCGCCGCCGAACAACCCCACTCGCCGTTATCAACCGGACAGTTTTTAGCTTCAGAAGTACAGGTTGGTGAGCACGGGATATTAAAAGGGCGATTTGTACTGGAAAGTGTTTTGGGTGCAGGTGGCATGGGTATCGTTTACAAAGCCAAAGACTTGCTTAAAGTGGAAGCGCAAGATAGAGACCCTTATGTTGCAATAAAAGTTTTAAGTGAAGAATTTAAAGCGCACCCTGAAGCATTTATTTCATTGCAGCGCGAGTCGAGAAAGTCTCAACGCATCGCTCACCCTAACATTGTGAATGTGTTTGATTTTGACCGTGATGGTGATACGGTATTTATGACCATGGAGTTCATGGATGGTCAGCCGCTAGATCAATTAATTCGACAATATAAATCCACGGGTCTACCAACTGATGATGCCTGGGGAATTATTAAAGGCATGTCATCAGCATTAGCACACGCTCATGCTGAAAAAATTATTCACTCTGATTTTAAACCCGGTAATGTGTTCGTTACTCAACGTGGTTTGGCCAAAGTCTTCGACTTCGGTATAGCACGAGCGGTTTCAAAAGTGGAACACCTGGATGATAACCCTGAAGATAAAACCGTTTTTGATGCGGGTAATCTGGGTGCACTGACACCCGCTTATGCCAGCCTTGAAATGCTCGAAGGTGAAGAACCAGATATTCGTGATGATGTCTATGCACTGGGTTGTGTTGCTTATGAGCTTTTCACCGGTGCACACCCCTATAATAAAGTGCCAGCGGATGAGGCAGAAAGACAAAAGCTCAAACCCAAACGTATAACCAATATTAAAAAACATCAATGGAAAGCCATTGAAAAAGCCATTTCGTTTAGACGTGAAGACAGAATTGAAAGTGTAGAAAAATTTAATGATGCCATTTCACCCAAACTTAAAACGCCTAATCGTTTGGCGACCGTGTTTGCACTACTGTTATCGGTTGCGATTACTGGTTATTTTTTGTTTATTCAAGACAATGCAAAAGACCCTTACTCTGAGTTTGATATTCGAAACGAACTCGAATTAAAAATAAGAATTGACTTTAACAAAGAGGATTTAGTGAAGCTGTTAAGTAACCCTGAATTTACTGATCCCTGGGAAGATTCTGTCTGGAAAAATATTTCTGATTTACTTGTTTTAACTAAAGGCGAAGACCCCTGGGTTGATGATAAAAAGTCTGTGCTTTACAATTTGTATTTTAAAGAAATTTCAGATTCGATCACTAAATATAAATATAGCAAAGCCAGACATTTAATTGAAAATGCTAAACGTTATACGGATAATCATAGCGCGCTAAATAATAAATTAAAAAACATTAGCGCTTTAGTTAAAAGCAATAAAGCACTCAAAGAAAAACAGGCCAAAGAAGCGCGGGCCAACTTGCTCTCACAACAAAAACAGATCAATAAGAAAAAACAACAACGATCAACAAAGCAACAAAATGTTGAGTTATTTGACGTTGCTTTAAATAATGCTAATACGCAATTAAAATGTCAGGGTCGACTCAATATGCGTAACTTTGAAACTGCCATTAATAAATTGCGAGATCTCGACCCTAAGCGATATAAACAATTAAAGAACAAGCTCATTAACTCATTAGCTGCTTGCATAACACAAACGGGCAAGGCTTTTCCTGAACGAGCGAGAGAAGCTAAAAAACATAGCTTGCGGGTTTTTAAATCTAATAAAGTGCTAGCGGCAATACAAATTCAATCACGAGACCCGTGTGATCAATCAATTGCGGGCTTAGGTTCACGCGGTAAACGCGCCGTCTGTAAAGATAAAATCAAAGATGCAGGGAATGGCCCGGTTCTAGTCGTTATTCCGGGCAATCGAAAAACCAAATCTTTTGCTATTGGTAAATATGAAGTTTCAATTAAAGAGATAAATTTATTTTGTAAAAAATCACAAAGCTGCCCCCCGATTAGTGGGCGCAATGAAAAACTTCCGGCTTCTAACCTGTCTTTTAAAACAGTAAAATCTTACCTTAAGTGGATGACCAGGCAATCATCTCAGAAATATCGTCTACCAACTAAAAATGAATGGCAATATGCCGCTAAGTCGCGACGCAAAAAGCTCGATGCGAATAGAAACTGTAAACTCAGTACACGCGGCATTCAAAAAGGCGGCAAACTCGTCAATGCCACTATTGGCAAACAAAACAGCTGGGGCCTGGTAAATTATGTAGGCAATGTTCAAGAGTGGGTTTATGATAAAGGCCGTAAACTGGTTGCCGTTGGTGGATCCTATATACAAAGTATGGAAAACTGTGACATTAATACAACAAACAATCATAATGGTGGGGCTGATAAAGCCACCGGTTTTAGAGTTTTGAGAGAACTGAGGTAATGGTGATGAGTGATATAAGCTACTCCGCTAAATTAAGAGACCTGTCTAAAGAATACTACCAAAACCATATTCGACTGGATGAGTATCGGTCGTTACGTAAAGTTGTTATCGATAAAATCGATGAAGAGTTCAATGGTAGAAAAGCCGAAGAGATGAGCAGTGAGCCCGATACTAAGTCCATAGACGACTCTTCCGTTTTTATGAAGACCATAGCATTTTTTAAAAATAATGATGTTGACGACTAACATTTATCCATCAAAACACTAATTTATAGTAGGCCAATTCTATAAAAAACTATAGAATGTCGAAAATTTTATTTCAAAGGGGATTAACATGGGTTTTGTAGGCTTTTTTCAAGACGGTGGTACATTTATGTATATCATCCTCGTTGTATTGGCGGTTGGTGTGGCCATTGCTATAGAGCGATTTATTTATATCGCTAAAACCCAGGGCAAAACCAGGAAAGTCTGGGAGCAGCTGGTGCCGATGCTAAAGGCTGAAGACTATGCTCGCGCCGTGAAATTAACCGATTCGGTTAAAACCCCGTTATCGACCATGCTTAATTACGGCTTTGCACGTAAACAAACAAACTCACCCCGTGCCAGCATTGAATCTGCAATGGAAGAGGGCATGATGGAAGTGATGCCTGAGCTTGAGCAACGAACACATTATCTGGCTACCTATGCCAATATCGCAACACTACTAGGCCTTTTAGGTACGATTATTGGCCTGATAGATGCATTTACTGCAGTTGCTTCAGCTGACCCGGCTGAAAAGGCCGACTTACTATCTGCGAGTATTTCAGTGGCTATGAATACCACCGCTTTTGGTCTGGTCGCTGCCATTCCTCTCATACTTATTCATTCGTATTTAGTCACGAAAACTGCACGCCTGGTTGATAATATTGAAATGGCTGCCGTTAAGTGCTTAAACTTGATTGCAAAAGACTAGTCTAGAAGACTTTCTAAACTTTGATTACCGCCTTTTTATTAACGACTGATATTAATTGGCTAATATTAAGAGTCACAGTAAGAGATATTGAATGAAACTGGTTAGACGCAATCACATACGTGAAGATGTTGAATTAAATATTACGGCTTTTTTAAATTTAATGGTTATATTAATCCCATTTCTTTTAATCACCGCAGTATTTTCTCGCGTCACTGTGCTCGAATTAAATTTACCCTCTAGAAATGCCATTGCCAAGCAAGAAGAAAAAATCAAGTTACAGCTTGAGCTGGTTATTCGAAAAGACAGCTTTGAAATTAGAGATACTAACCTGGGTCGAATTAAATATTTTCCACGTACGGAAGAAAAAACCAACTGGAAAATATTTACCGAAATACTTGTTGAGATTAAATCAAGATTTCCTGACGAAACCAGCATAACGCTCTTACTAGAACCAAAAATAAACTATAAAACACTTATAAAAGTCATGGACCGTGTTCGTTCAGCAGATATTGTTCAAATAACTGAGTTACAAACCGTAGAGTTATTTCCTAATGTTTCGATTGGCGACGCTCCTGCATTAGATACTCCCGAATTAGATATTAACTCAACACAAACACCTGCTGAACCTAATTCAACCAACGACGGGGAGATAAATAATGCTAAATAAATCTCGCCGAGCGAAAAGAATGGAGCGTCATCATGCAAGACGCAAACAACCCGCATTAAACTTAGTTTCGTTAATGGATATATTTACTATACTGGTCTTCTTTTTACTGGTGAGTTCGTCAAATGTACACCAGCTCCCTAAGAAAAAAGATATTAATTTACCCACGTCAATTGCAACCAAAGCACCTAAAGAAACACTTATTATTGCAGTCACTCAAAGAAGCATTTTAGTTCAGGGAAGGGAAATCGCAATTATAAACAATATAATGCAAAACGCTTCTCCTTTAATTGTCGAGCTTGAAAAAGAATTGGTTTTTCAGGCTACTAAAACCCGTACGGTTAAAGATGCTGAGGGCAAGATTAAAGGCAAGTCTGTAACCATAATGGGTGATGAAAACATTCCTTATGAATTATTAAGAAAAATTCTGGCAACCTGTCGTGAGGCTAATTATACAAAAATAGCTTTTGCTGCAATGCAAAAAGCAGCCGCTGGAGAAAATAGCTAGTGTCCGCTGCTTATTACGATCAACTGGCACTAGACTGGAAACCGGTAGGTAAAACGGATTCGCAGTTTAAGTTAATTACGGCTGTGACTGTTTTAGTTGCTTTAGTATTCGCACTTGTTATGTCTTCAATTGACGTTCCTGAACCCGACCGTCAGGCTAAAGTCGTGGTGCCCGAACGAATTGCAAATTTCATTCTTGAGAAAAAAGAAAAACCCAAGCCAAAAGTCGTTAAACCCAAACCTAAGCCCAAACCTGTAATAAAGCCAAAGCCGAAAGTTAAAAAAGTAATCCCGAAAAAAACGGCGAAAAAACCTCTCACTAAAACGCAGAAAAAAGCGCGCGCAAAAGCAGCGGATACAGGTCTACTTGCACTGGGAAATGAGCTGGCTGATTTAATGGATACTTCAGACGTAAGTGCGATGGTGGGCGGTAAAGTTAAGTCAAGCTCGGCATCAGCTACAAAAGTCGCCAGCGTTGATAGTGGCTTATTAACCGCAGGAACAAGCAAAGGTAGTGGAGGGGTTGACTCAAGTGAATATGCTACTCGTGTTGGTAAAACCCAGTTATCACAGCGTGAAATCACACAAGTTAAACAATCGCTATTATCTGAGGATGCAATTTCCAATAGCAGTGATGCTAAGCGTAAGAAAAAATCACGTACAGGCGGCGTACGTGCTGAAGAAGAAATTACGATTGTATTTGACCAGAACAAAGGTAAATTATATTCGATTTATAATCGCGCCAGGCGTAAAAACCCCAGCTTAAAAGGTAAGATAGTTTTGGCTATAACCATAGCTCCGTCCGGGAGTGTGACTGGAGTTAAAATCATATCGAGTGAGTTGAATGATTCCAAGCTAGAGCGTCGTCTACTCAATCGTATTAAGCTGTTCAAATTTGGTGCGAAAAAAGTTGAGCAGGTTACAGTAACGTATCCAATTGAATTTTTACCATCGTGAGCAGTCAAGGCTCACTATCTAAACTATCAATATAGTTTTTAAATAACTGATGAACTTGCTCACTGTTTTTTAACAATCCCGGCATCAAAGCCTTCACCTGCTGCATATCACTTTTTTTTGCAGCTAGCTCCATTTCTTTTGCTTGCTCTTGTAAGTGCAAGCCGCCTAAGTTAGCTGCTATACCTTTAATTGTGTGAGTTAGCAATATTGTCTGCTTAGTATTATCAGTTTCGATAGCCTCTTGCAAATCCTGTAAACGCGCAGGCTGTTCTTCAAAAAATAGTTCGAGTAATTGTTTGAATAAATCCGCCTTTCCTAACAAGCGTTTTAAAGCAGATGCCTGATCCCATACAGGTACAGCGTTCTGATTAGATTGCTTGTGAGGTACGCCCTCAGATCTATTAGATGATAGCGTTTCAATACGGCTATCCAGCCAAAGCTTTAGTTTGGCCAGTAGTTGCTCAGGTTCAATGGGTTTAGATAGATAATCACTCATGCCTGCCTCTAAACATTTTTCTTTATCGCCTGACATGGCATTTGCTGTCATTGCTACTATCGGAATATTTGTATTTCGATTACCACTTGCACCACTTCGAATTTTACGGCTTGTTTCATAGCCATCCATTTCAGGCATCTGGCAATCCATTAATACCAATGAATATGGATTGTCCACAGGCGCTTGTTGCAACAACTCTAAAGCTTGTATTCCATTTACCGCTATATCGGCATATAAACCAAACTCCTCTAGCAATCCTGCCGCCACTAGCTGATTTATCTTATTATCCTCAACCAGTAAGATGTGTGCATCGATGGACAATTGGTGTGTCGGTTTTTCATGAATTAGTGTTTTAAGGTAATGGCTGGTGACTAACGGTTCAGCTTTTTGCATGGCCGGGCCATCTTCTGCGACGACCGATAATGCGTCAAACAAATCAGATGTTGTAGTGGGTTTGGGGAAATAACCGCTAAACCCAAGTTCAGAAAAATACTTTTCATCACCCAGCGCACCCATAGAGGTCATCATAATTAATTTCATTTTAGAAAAACGAGAATCTGATTTAATTTTTTTTCCTAACTGTGCACCATCCATATGCGGCATTTGCATATCAAGCAATGCGATATCAAAAAACGCTGCATCTTTTTTTAACCACTGTTGCTCACATAAATGTAAAGCCTGTTCGCCAGAGTTGGCTTCAACTACCGTTACACCCCAGTGCTGTAATTGGCAGCGCAGTACTTCCCGGTTGGTTGCATTGTCATCTACAATTAATAAAGTTAACAATTTTACATCAATATTGGGTAATACCTGTTGAGACAAATGACTTTTCAACAAACGCACTTTTATTTCAAAACAACTCCCTTTATCTGGCTCACTAATAACGCTAACATCTCCATCCATTAACTTACAGAGTTTTTTAACAATTGCTAAACCCAAACCTGAGCCTCCATATACTCGTGTGGTTGAGCTATCAACCTGACTAAACGAATCAAATAATGAAGCTATTTTATTCTCGGGTATACCAATACCGGTATCGCGAATACTACAGTTAAATACCCATTGTCTTTCATTTAATTCAACCAGCTTTACTTTGACGACAACTTCCCCTTGTGACGTGAATTTAACGGCATTACTAATAATGTTAACTAAGATCTGGCGCAGTCTTCCTGGGTCACCCTTGACCATGGTTTCTTCAATACCTACCGTATCTAATATGAGTTCAAGTTTTTTTTCATTTATCTGATGCGTCATCGCTTCAGCTAGTTCGCCCAGCATGCTGCGAAGATTAAAATCAATTAATTCAAGCTGCATTTTTCCTGCATCAACTTTTGAAAAATCCAGAATGTCATTAATTAGATTGAGTAGTGATGTAGCACTGCTTTTAGCGACAGCTAAACGATGCTGTTGTTCATTATTCATATCTGAATTTTGCAATAAATTCAACATTCCTAATACGCCATTCATAGGTGTTCGAATCTCATGACTCATACTGGCAAGAAATTCGCTCTTTATTCGAGCTGCATCTTCAGCAATGTTTTTTGCAGCGATCAAATCACTCTCGGCTTTTTTGCGCTTAGTGATATCCGTGCGAATAGCAATATAACTTTTCGGATTTCCATCCTTATCCATAAATGGAGCTATCGTAGAATCAACCCAATAAAGGTGTCCGTCCTTAGATCTATTACAAATTTCTCCATGCCACACTTTTGCGTTTGTAATGGTTTCGTACAAATCAATAAAAAAACCTTTGTCATGAGTGCCAGAGTTTAAGATTCTATGATTTTTACCCAATAATTCTTTATTTGAATATCCACTAATTTCGGTAAACTTTTCATTGGCATAGGTAATTGTCCCCTTAACATCAGTTATGGTGACTATGGCGTGCTGATCTAGAGCGAATTTTTGCTCTGTCAACTCATTAAATGCTTGTTGCGCCTGTTGACTAAGGTTTTCTAGTTCAATCTCATAGTTTCGGCGCTGATCTAACATATTATTAAACGCACTTGCCAAGCTACCAATTTCATCTTTACCTAAACCTGGCAGGCTTGAGTTGTAATCTCCAGATGCTAATTGGTCAACTGATTTGATTAACAATGTTAATGGTTTAGTTATTTTTAAATTTTGCCAGATTAAACTAAATATAATGATGAACCCAAACAGTCCCAGTAAGTAGATTTCGAGTTGAAAAAAACGTTGTGATATTGTTTTTTCATCTTCACTCCAATCAGCTACTAACCATAATGAGCCGAGATTATTCCCTAGATACTCTAACTTATGTCTAATATGAAACACATTTCTTAAACCATCTTTATACTGATTTTCATCTGTGCTTGAAAATGGGTAAACCAGGGAATTTGAGTTATCACTAATCTCTAATGCTTTCCAGTCGTTTAAATGTAACTGTATTTGAGAATTAAGAAATGCATGTAATGCGGCAGTATCATCCGATATTAAATTTCGGATTATTTCAGGTTCAATGCTGGAAATAATTAATTGTAGATTTTTTTGATAATTTTTTTGGGCATCCGATAGTAATAAAGGAACCCAGATGAAATGCAATATTGAAACAAACATTATACAGCCTGCAATAAGTGGAAATGTTAGTTTAAATTGTAAATTCATATCTTGTCTGCATCGATGACTTTATCTAATCCCATATTTAATAGAGGGAGGTAATCATCGATAACGGCTATACCGATTTTTTTGATTGGGATTTTTGCTAATAATTTTTTACCTTTTTCGGTGTTATCCATATTAAGCAATGCTCGCTGAACCTTTGTTGCAGCTTTCATATCTATTCGTGGGTGAACCGCTAAGGGGTGTGGTGCTACAGACTGAGTTCGATATATGATGCGTAGCGAATTTTTAATTTCAGGGTTTTGCCAGTTAAATGTTTTTTCAACACCGCCACCTGCAGCTACTTTTTTATATATAACATTTAAATATACAGAATCATGAGTTTTTACATAACTGGAATTAAATTTGATGTGATGCAAATTCATAAGTTCAGCGCGCAACATTAATGATGCGCCTAAAGCATTAGGTGCAGGAAATGCCAGTGTGTTTCCTTCAAGTTGTTTTATATCGTTAATAGATGAATCATTGCGTACAACTAAAATTCCTTGAAGATTTTTACTGTGATCTCTGACTAAAGGTATATAGCCTTGCGTTTTTTGAGTAAGAACTGACTGATATGGGTTCATGTAAGCAAAATCAAACTCACCGCCAATTAACTTTTTTTGAAATTCAGGAATTGATTTCGCACTTTTAAATTTAAATTTTAACCCCGTTGCCGTTTGAAGATGATCTAAAACTGGCCGCCAAATACCAAATAATTTTCTCACTTCAAACTGGGGGATTATACCTACCGTATAAATCTTAACTTCATTTTTACTGTTTTTAGCTTGAGTTGTGTTGGTGGAAGCGAGGAGAAATATAATTGATGTCAGTAGACAAAGCCTGGCCTTTTGCTTAAAACTTTTTTTAAATACCACCTGGTTCTCTCCTCTAACAGACTGGATTTTATTATTATTTATTAAGAGTAGACCAAATTCGATTATTAATCAGTCACTGACGCCTTAGCACTTGGTCGCCACCCTTGTCGCCACCGGCCAGTAGGTTTTTACCCAGTTGTTTACGATTATGCTAAAATCCCGCGCCATGAAAACTGCTGATTTTGATTTTCACCTCCCAGAAGAGCTTATTGCTCAATATCCGCTCGAGCAGAGAACCGCAAGCCGGTTATTACATTTGAGTGGCAATAAACGGTTTGATCGTCAGTTTACTGATTTACCGGATTTGCTATCGGCTAATGATTTATTAGTGTTCAATAACACTAAGGTTATTCCTGCCCGTTTACATGGGAATAAGGAAACCGGTGGTAAGGTAGAGGTGTTGGTTGAGCGTATCCTCGATGAACATCATTTGCTTGCACATATTAGAGCCAGCAAATCGCCTAAAGTCGGTACTCGCTTAATTCTCGAAAATGCCATGCAAGCTCATATGCTCGGTCGTGAGGGGGATTTATTCAAACTGCATTTTAAAGGGCTGGGGGTGAATGCAGATGCATCTGTACTTGAATTACTTGAGCAAAATGGCCATATGCCATTGCCACCCTATATAGAAAGGGCGGATGATAAAACAGACCAGCAACGCTACCAGACGGTTTACGCTAAACATGCGGGCGCGGTTGCTGCCCCCACCGCAGGACTGCATTTCGATCAAGCCATGCTGGACCAGCTTACTGCTAAGGGTCTTAAAACGGCCTTTGTTACCCTGCATGTTGGTGCTGGCACATTTCAGCCGGTGAGGGTGGACAATATAGAAGACCACCACATGCACGCAGAGTATATTGATGTTGATGCCAAAACCGTTGAGCTGATTAACCAAACCAAACAAAAAGGTGGACGAGTAATCGCAGTGGGAACAACGGCCGTGAGAAGCCTTGAATCCGCAGCCATGCAGGGTGAGTTGGCCGAATTTCACGGTGATAGTCAAATTTTTATATATCCCGGCTGTGATTTTAAGGTCGTTGATGCCATGATCACGAACTTTCATTTACCTCAATCTACACTGCTCATGCTGGTGAGCGCATTCTCTGGCCATAAAACCATGATGGATGCTTATCAACATGCCGTTGAACAGAAATACCGCTTTTTCAGCTATGGCGATGCGATGTTTCTGGAAAGACTTATAGAGAACAAAACGCGCTAAAACCACTCATTCATATGTTAATTCACATTAAAAAGTAACGCTATGTCATTGATGAAATTCAAGTTAATAAAGGGCGACACCGGTCCACGTCGAGGTCAAATTACCTTTCCTCGAGGCACCATTGAAACTCCGGCATTTATGCCTGTTGGCACCTACGGCACCGTAAAAGCGATGACGCCCGAAGAGTTAAACGAGTTGGGTGCCGAAATCATACTGGGTAACACCTTCCATTTGATGTTACGACCGGGCACAGACATTATTAAAAAACACGGTGATCTACACGATTTTATGCACTGGGATAAACCCATTCTCACCGATTCTGGCGGATTTCAGGTGTTCAGTCTGGCAAAACTGCGCAAGATCACCGAAGAAGGAGTCACCTTTAATTCACCAGTAGATGGTAAAAAAGTCACCCTGACACCAGAAAGTTCGATGCAGGTGCAACGTGATTTAGGCTCGGATATTGTGATGATATTTGATGAGTGTACGCCCTATCCCGCAACTGAAATCGAGGCCAGGGAGTCGATGGAGCTCTCTCTGCGTTGGGCAGAGCGTAGTAAAACCGCACATCAGGGTAACGAGTCAGCCCTGTTCGCTATTGTACAAGGCGGCATGCACGATAATTTACGCACGCAATCAGCAACTAAATTGGTGGATATTGGTTTTGATGGTTATGCCATTGGCGGATTGTCTGTGGGGGAACCCAAAGATGAGCGCAATAAAGTCCTTGAAGTAACGACACCATTATTACCTCAGGACCATCCTCGCTACCTGATGGGCGTAGGCACACCAGAGGATATAGTCGAATCAGTGCGCCGTGGTATCGATATGTTTGACTGCGTTATGCCCACTCGTAATGCGCGTACAGGCTTCCTGTATACCTCAACTGGCATTATTAAAATTAGAAATGCTAAATACAAAGATGATATTCGTCCGGTCGATGAAAATTGCAGCTGCTACACCTGCCGCAATTACAGCCGCAGCTATCTGCGACATCTGGATAAGTGCAAGGAAATTCTCAGCTCACGCTTAAATACCATTCATAACCTTCATTATTATCAACAATTAATGAAAGATATTCGACTAGCCATTGAAGAAGACCGCTTTGAACCCTATGTAGAAGAATTCTACGCGGCACGGGAAAATGCTGGGGGGTGAGTTGAACGCTCTGAAAATTTAAATCTCCCCAGCCCCTCTTTTACTAAGAGGGGAGTAGATGACATTCACTTTTCCCTCTAAAAAAAGGCGAGTAGTGTTATTACCTCCCCCTTGGAAAAAAGGAGTAGTGAATTTACTTCCCCCTTGGAAAAAAAGGAGTAGTGAATTGCCTTCCCCTTAGAAAAAGGGGGATTGAGTGGGATTTAAAGGGCTACTAAATTTCAGCTAAACCGGCTTTTAAAACAAAATCCCGCTGAAATTTTGTCGTTAAAATGGCATAATACCGCGCAAATTAATATTACACATTACATGAACCTTTTAGGAACCCATTAAGGGTGGAGAATTTTATGAGTTTTTTTATATCAGATGCATTGGCTGAAGGTGGCGCAGCAGCGTCACAGGGCGACCCGATTACAGCCTTACTTTTTCCAATCGGTTTACTGGTGCTGTTTTACTTCTTTTTGATTCGGCCACAAAGTAAACGCGCGAAAGAACAAAAATCAATGGTTGAAGCGTTAACCAAAGGCGACGAAGTTTTAACACAAGGCGGCATCCTGGGTAAAATCACTAAAGTATCTGATGGCTTTGTGAGCCTGGAAATAAGCAACAATGTCACCATTACTGTACAAAAAGGTGCAGTAGGTTCATTGATGCCCAAAGGCACCATTAAAGATAACAGTTAATAACTCAGTCTGTTATGGCTTTAATTTCGTCATAACAGACCATAAAAATAATAATATTTATCACAAATAATAATCACATAAGATTATAAACTTCGGGCAATAAGAATGATTAACCAGTATCCCTTGTGGAAATACCTACTACTAATTATTATATTAGTGGCTGGCGGGATTTACGCCATGCCAAACTTGTACAGCGCAGACCCATCTGTACTCATCTCACTACGTAATAAACAGGTTGATGAAGCCACACATCTCAAAGTAAATGAGTTGTTACAACAAGCTTCAATACAGAAAAAATCAAGCGAGCTGGCAAATAACAAATTACTCATTCGATTTGATTCAGTTGAACATCAATTCAGCGCCGCATCAAAGATTAAAATGTTTGATTTTATCAAGCGTAATAGCGACTATACCGTCGCATTAAATTTAGCACCTGCAACACCTGCCTGGTTACAATCATTAAACGCTTTGCCCATGTTCCTCGGTTTAGACTTACGAGGTGGTGTTCATTTCTTATTAGAAGTGGATATGGAATCTGTTGTTGACAGTATGGAATCAAATATCAGCACAGAAATGCGTAATTATTTACGCGAACAAAAAATTCGTTATCGTGGAGTTAAACGAGCTGATGGCGGCATTACAATTCAGTTTCGCGATGCTGAAGGCTTACAAAAAGGTGAAGCGGCTTTAAGTTCTCAATTTAAAGATTTAGAATTCAAAATCAAAGAAGAAGACCTGAAACTGATTGCGCAAATCAGTGAAAAAACGTTACGTGAAGAGCGCAAGTCAGCTATTCAACAAAACGTGACCACATTGCGTAATCGAGTAAATGAGTTAGGTGTAGCTGAACCGGTTATTCAACAGCAGGGTGAAAACCGCATCGTAGTTCAATTACCCGGAGTTCAGGATACCGCACGTGCAAAAGATATTTTAGGCGCGACGGCAACACTCGAATTTCGATTAACCGAAGGCACCCGACTAGACTGGGCAGATGCCGGAAATGGCGGCAGCATTCCGTTAAATGCTAAACTGTATCGTGAACGAAATGGCGACCCCGTCCTGTTAAAGCGCCGCGTAATTGTCACTGGCGACCAAATTAACAGCGCATCTTCTACCATTGACACTCAATCCGGTTCACCTGCAGTGAGTGTACGACTCAATAGCAAAGGCGCTAAAAAAATGGGTGAAACCACCCGTGAAAATATTAAAAAGCCGATGGCGGTTGTGTTTATTGAAAACAAAATTATCACAACAATAGAAAACGGTAAAAAAGTAAAAACTCGAACGCGTAAAGAAGAAGTTATCAACATTGCCACCATTCAGGGGCAATTTAGTAAACAGTTCCAGATAACAGGACTTGAATCGTTTGAAGCAAAAGATTTAGCATTACTGCTCAGGGCGGGTGCGCTAAAAGCGCCGGTTGAAATTGTAGAAGAACGTACGGTTGGCCCCAGTCTGGGTAAAGATAATATAGAGCAAGGTTATAACTCAGTTTTAATTGGCTTTTGTTTAGTCTTAGTCTTTATGGTTATTTACTATCGTGGATTCGGTTTAATTGCCAATGTCGCACTGACTGCTAATTTAGTTTTAATTACCGCGATTCTTTCTTTGTTTCAAGCGACTTTAACGTTACCGGGTATTGCCGGTATCGTTTTAACCGTGGGTATGGCAGTAGATGCAAACGTATTAATATTTGAACGTATCCGAGAAGAGTTAAACCTGGGTAATTCTGTACAAGCCAGTATTCATGCAGGCTATGAAAAGGCCTTTAGCACAATTGCCGATGCAAACGTTACCACTTTTATTGCAGCAATTGTTTTATTCAGTTTAGGAACTGGCCCAATTAAAGGCTTCGCGATTACATTATCTATCGGCATATTAACTTCTATGTTTACCGCCATTATGGGCACCCGTGCACTGGTTAATTTATTTTACGGCGGCCGCAATTTGAAATCACTTTCAATTTAGGAAATCACAATGCAAATTTTATCTGGTAAAACTAACATCGATTTCCTGGGCAAGCGAAATATTGCACTGGGTTTTTCGCTGGTATTAATTTTCATTTCTGTATTCAGTTTATTTACACGTGGGTTGAACCTGGGTATAGATTTCACCGGTGGCTACCTGATTGAAGTGGGGTACTCACAGTCCGTTGAACTAGAGCCCGTGCGCGCAGCACTTGCAAACAGTCAATACTCCGATGCACTTATTCAACACTTCGGCACATCAAAAGATGTATTAGTGCGTATTGCGCCAAGGGAGGGAGTAAACAGTGCGAGCATATCTGATGAAGTAGTTGATATTTTAAAAACCATATCAACCGATGAAGTTGAAATGCGTCGAATTGAGTTTGTCGGGCCACAAGTCGGTGAAGAGTTAAGAGAGCAGGGCGGCCTGGCGATGCTGATCGCTTTATTTTGCATCATGGTTTATGTCGGGCTACGCTTCCAGATGAAATCAGCTATAAGTGCAATATTGGCGCTGATACACGATGTAATTATTACTATTGGTGTGTTCTCGGTTGTTCAAATGCCATTTGATTTATCGGTATTGGCTGCCATTCTTGCGGTTATCGGTTACTCACTTAATGATACGGTTGTGGTACTTGATCGTATACGTGAAACATTTCGAACTCAGAGAAAAGGCGATGAAGTTGAAATTTTAAACCTGTCAATTAATGGCACACTCTCGCGTACTATAATTACATCATTAACGACACTTTTGGTATTAACGGCATTATTTTTACTCGGTGGTGAAGTGATTCATGGTTTTGCATTTGCACTGATAGTGGGTGTATTTATCGGTACTTATTCATCTGTTTATGTTGCCAGTAATAGCCTGGTAATAATGGGAGTCACCAAACATGACTTCCTTGAGCATACCAAAGAAGCTGAAGAAGTCGATGATACGCCATAAAGTAGATTCAAAAAAAGCACTCTCTTAGGAGTGCTTTTTTTATAAACTAATAAAATTCAAGAGAGAGTTCCATGACTTTAAAAATCTACCTATCCGGTGAAATTCACAGCGACTGGCGAGAAAAAATTGCCAGCGGCATTGCTGAGTTAAATCTGGATATCAAAATCACATCACCCATTACCCATCATCAAACCAGTGACGACTGTGGCGAAGAAATACTCGGCGCTGAATCCAGCGCATTTTGGAAAGACCATAAAGCGGCAAAAATTAATGCCATTCGCATTAGAAAATATATCGAGGATGCAGACTTAGTCGTCGTGCGTTTCGGCAATCAATACAAACAATGGAACGCTGCTTTTGATGCAGGCTATGCTGCAGCTCTTGGGAAGTCAATTATTACACTTCACGATGACGAGCTCACTCATGCTCTAAAAGAAGTTGATGGTGCTGCCCAAGCGGTTTGTTCTACACCAGAACAGGTTGTAAAAATACTCGCATATACATTACGCGCTTAAAGAAAGTCGACAGAAAATGAAAAGCATAGATCACTTATATTACACCGAAAACAAACAATCTTGTTTCATTGTATTATTTTTTTTATGTAGTCTTCTATTATCATTTTCAGCCATTGCAGATGGCGCAAAAGTTAAAGCCTTACAGATGCCTGCCTGGCTTGAAAGAGATGGAAATTTAATCGCACTTAAACCAGGCTTAAGAGTTCAGTCTGGAGATAAAGTAAGCACCGGTGCCAATGCACGTTTGTTGCTGGAAATGGATGAGGGAAGTCTTCTAAAGCTGGGCGAAAAGGCTGAATTAAATTTCGATAAGTTAATACGCACGGAAGAAAAGCAGGGTTTGTTTGAAGCCGTATTACGCCTGGCAAAGGGAGCGTTTCGATTTACCACAACCACCTTAGGAAAAGCTCAAAAGCGACAGGTTAATGTCAGAATCGGTGCAATCACCGTAGGAATCAGGGGCACCGATATTTGGGGTAACTCTAAAACTGATAAAGATATTTTATGCTTAATAGAGGGTAAAATTACCGCTCAAAGAGCCGGTGAACCTGAGTTTGAAATGCACGATCCACTTTCATTCTACATCGTGCCTAAAAACAAACCTGCTCTGCCTGTGGCACCAGTACCCGATGCTAAACTAGCAAAATGGGCGGCAGAAACAGAGCTACAAAATGGCAGTGGCGTACTGAATATTGATGGAAAGTGGGCGGTTAATTTGATGTCGCTAGCCAGTGAGTCTGCCGCAAAACCCATTATAGCTTCACTCACCGCCGCAGGTTTTCCCGCTGAAATAGAAATCGCATTAGTTAACGGAAAAAAATGGTATCGATTAAGGGTTAGCGGCTTTATAAGTAGAGAGGATGCCAGTGCATTTGCCGCAATTATTGAGGGAAGTAATAGCATTACCCATCCCTGGGTTGTTAAGTTTTAGAAAGATTGTGAGGTTTTAGAATGGTAATAAAATTGTAAAATAAATTACTAAATTCTCAAGTAGATACTGAGATTTTAATATAATTGACTAAGTTGGTTACTGTCCCGTCAAACCTAAAAACGCCTTTCCCGAATGCTTGTAGTGGGTATACAAAGTGACTTTACAGTAATTTTAAATACTTAATTTACCCACATGCATAATCAGGTATCAGCATGAATTATAGGTAATTATAACAGCACAAACACTTAATTCGATAAACTGTCGTAATACACCTGGCTCTTTAAAATGCTATCAATAATGTTAGCCGGTGTATGTGGTGCAGTTAAAATTGACTGTAAATTGCCTTGCGGATTTATCAGCATTAGTGCTGAGCTATGGTCCATTAAATAGTCATTTGCCTCAATATCACCACTCGCGCCTTTGGCCTTTCTATAGACCGCATTGAGTTGTTCGCTAAGCTTTTTTACTTCCTGTGGATCACCGGTTAAAGCCAGGATGTTTTTATTGAAATATTCAACATAAGGCTTTAACACATCAGGCGTATCACGTTGCGGATCAATGGATAAAAATACAATTTTAGGTGGTTGAATTTTTTGTTCTTCCATAAACTCATCAACCTGATTTAGCACATTTAATGTTGTTGGGCATACATCAGGGCAGTGAGTATAACCGACAAAAATCAAGCTCCAGTGATTTAAAAAATCATTTTTTGATGTTTTTCGGGAGTTCTGATCAAGAAGATTAAAATCATTAAGCCTTTTCTCATCAGGAAAAATAGCACCCTGAATGCCAGCAGGTTTTAATTTCGCTTCATTTTGACTCTGACCAAGCCATAAACCAGCCGTCATAGCAATTACAGCAGAAAAAGCCATTAATGATATTGTGAGTTTATTCATAATATTTTCAGTAAAATTAGATAGGTATTAAGACTATATCAATAAAAATCGGCATATGCTACATGTTGAACTTCTTACACGGTATAAAACAGAGAATCAAAGGCACTACACTGAAACTTTTTATTGATACTTATCAAGCCCAGACAACAAATTAACAGATAAGGTTATTTAGAAATACTTAAAAGATATAGCTGAAATGACACCAATACACCATAATAATAAATCTCCGAATTTACCGGCTTTTTTATCAACAGCATGTAAATTGATACCATCAAAAATACACTCCAATATATTAGTTGTGCTATTAAATCATTTATTAGCTGAACAAATACGTGATGGTGAGCTTGATTTTCTTAAAGATAACTGCTTATGTGTTAATATCACGGATGCAAATATTAAATATTATGTCAGCCTGAATAAAGATAATTCTAATAAAAATAAACTGTTTTCAGTCTTACCCGGCAATACTAATGACATTGAAATTAAAGCTAGCGTGTTTGATTTTATGCAACTCGCTGCACGACAGCAAGACCCTGACACACTAGTGTTTCAACGGCGCTTAATTATGCAGGGTAATACCGAACTTGGTCTTGAGCTTAAGAACTTTATTGATGGTCTGGATTTAGAGTCTTCAAACTCTTTTTCAACGATAGACATTATTTTGAAAAAAAGCCTACCTGTTTATAGCCGTTTATTTAGCTGATATTAATAGCACAGATTTTATCTGATAAAGTTATCATTTGTAACTCGGGCTTAAACCATCATAATACCTTAATCGATATAATAATCTTGGGGCAGCCTTATTATCGTCAAACTCACTGCGATTATGCAGTACATTATTGCTAATCAGCCCCCAACCCGATTGTAGCGTGAGTCTGAATATCGCTGCATCATTACTGTGTAATATATCATCTAACATTTTTACTGCCGCCTGTGTGATTGTATCATTTTTCCAGATGATATTATTTTCTCGGGCGGTATATCGCATGTGTAAAATATTATTCATCCACACTGAAAAAACTGGGCCTTTTCTAGGGAGTCTAATGGTTGCCCCATCTTTTATATTAGCCGGAATTGTCATTGCATCAGGCGCCATAAGAGCATAAATATAATCAGGGCATTTGTCGCGTAATCGGATATAGGCAATTTCATGATCCATTACTGCATTTTCACCACCGCTTCTGGCCGGACGAACACAATGTAGATTTAGTGCATGAATTTGTTTATTTGTTTTATTGTAATACCCATCAGTATGCCAGTGAATAGCTTTATTGGAATAGGGAATATAACGTTCTCGACCTTTAATATTTGATACCTGTAATGAGGTGATTCCATCATCATCTGCTCCCATATTTTTATCAAGCTGATTTAATGAAAACTGTTCGGCCAGTCGAGAAGCTGATTGTTTGTCTGGGTTAGTGCCAGACTGACTGATATAAACCGCCATATTGGTTTTACAGAAACGTTGACTCAGTGCTGAATGTTCCGCTCTGGATAATTTCTGTGGATTATTTATTTCTACTATCATTTGTTCGGCTTTTTCTGGGTAATGATTGAGTTTTTCATCTCGCCATTTTTCATAAGCACTGTTATTGTTCAGATTAAAAGGACTACTGCTGTCAATATTTATATTAGTCTTTAACATACCTTTATTTCCTGTGGACTTGAATCATTATCCATTCCACTAACACCATGCCAATATCCATTGCAGCTACCACCTTCTGGCATTAATTCCTGTAATTGCTTGTTAGCATCTTCAACACAATAATTATTATTCAGTGCATTATAAAAGATATCGATAATTTTTATACAGTGTCTAGATGGTGGGCTTATTCGTAGTACATCTACCTGCATGGTGATTAAATTATCTAGCTCTGTAATTAAATTGCTGGTTTTAGCTGATTGTGTTTGTATGCCATTTAAAACTAGAAAGTTTTCATGTTCCTGAGTGCGAAGTAGTAAACCATCCGGATCATCCAGGCAGCGATACTGACAATCGTCTTTTGGCAGATTATGTGAGCGTGCGGTAAAACACCTTGCTGAATAGGCGAGGGGTAAACGACCATAAACCATCACTTCAGTTTCAATGTTTCTGGGCTTGTTATTTTGCATATTGGCTAAGGCAGTTTTAGATAGCTCAACAGGTAAAACCCAGCGCTTTAAGCCATGTCGTGCAAGCACATTTAAACTATGAGGGTTATAAATATTCACTGCCGGTCCTGAAATAAAGGGCTTACCTTTTAATAGCTGCACCGCAGATATGTCATTGGCTTCTATCATGAACTCTAAATTTGAACACAGTGATTTTAAAGCAGCCATTTCTGAATTAGCTTCTATCAACGTCATGCTGGAAAGCACCACTTCTTTTCCAGCGCCTTGTAATTGATGCGCAATGTTAAGCCAGTCGTCACGGCGGAGCAATTTTCTTTTAGAACAAACAGTTTCACCCAGGTAAACTATGTCGATTTTGCTTTCTGCAACTTTTTCATAAAAATCAAACATGCTTTTTCTGTCCCAGTAATACTGAACAGGACCTAATGAAAGTAATGGAATATTTCGAGTCATATTTATTGCCACGGCCGATGATAGGCACCCAATGTCGTACTTCTGCCTTCAGATACAGAGTGCAAGGTTTGTAACCATTGTTCATTGGGTACATATTCTTCAGCATTTTTATAACATGCGTCCAGAGCTGCACGCCATACCTGGGTAACCTGTTTTACATAAGCCGGGCTGCGTTGCCGGCCTTCAATTTTAATTGCCGCTATGCCCATTGATTGTAATTCGGGCAGTAATGCAATCGTATTTAAACTGGTAGGTTCTTCAATTGCGTAGTAGGTGTTCCCGCTCACTTCAAATCGCCCCTTGCATAAAGTTGGATAGGCTGCCGGTTCGTCTGCTTTATATTTGTCGATTAAAATATGATTGAGTCGGGTATCTAATCCATTATCGGTATCCTGCCATTGAACCGCGCTGGCAGGGGAGCATGCACCAAAGGTATTTGGCGACTGACCGGTAACATAGGATGACAGCAGGCAGCGCCCTTCAACCATCACACATAAACTACCAAAACCAAATACTTCTAAAGGCACCGGGCTACTTTCTGCAACCTGTGCAACCTGTTTAAGTGAAAGTACACGGGGTAGCACCACTCGTTGAATATTAAAATTTTCATAGTAAAACCGTATTGATTCTGTGTTGGTCGCAGATCCCTGAACTGACAGGTGTAAACGTAAGTCAGGATATTGAGTTGCGGCATAATCCAGTACACCCATGTCCGCAGCAATCAGTGCATCAACATTTAACTTTTGAGCTAGATCAACTGCTTGTTTCCAGCGCTTCCAGCCGGCTGCCTGAGGGTAAGTGTTTAAAGCAAGAAAAACTTTACAGCCGCGCTGATGTGCATATTCTATGCCCTGAATCGATCGCGCTTCATTAAAATTTAATCCTGCAAAATGTCGTGCGTTCGTATCATCTTTAAAGCCGATATAAACAGCGTCGGCACCATTGTCCACTGCAACTTTTAATGCGGGTAAATTACCAGCGGGGCAGATAAGTTCGATTTTATTTTTGTTATTTATGTCATTATTCATAATGATTTATGCACAAAGTGAATCTGTGCCATTCTTCGTTGATAAATTTTTTACTAATTTTCGGTTATGCAGTTCCTTTGTGATTCGATTAATTACCTGCCATTTTTTAGAGCACCATTGTGGAGCAAGTAAAATATCACTTGAAGCCGTTCCAGTTACCCTGTGATAAATCACCTCCTCAGGTGTTAACTCAATTAGATTGGCAACACTATTAATATACTCATCAAGCGTAATAGGGGTGTATCTATTATGTAAATAATCTTTTGCTAACTGCGTACCTTTTACAACATGCAAAGGGTGAAGTTTAAGACCCGCTACACCTTCATCGAGAACCCGAGACAATGTGGTCTCGTAATGATAATTATCCTCATCCGGTAAGCCGATTATTAAATGTGTGCAAACTTTTATGCCATATTTATTTGCCAGACGAACAGCTTGTATATATTCTGCATAGCCATGACCACGATTGACCTTATTTAGTGTTTGATCAAATGCCGATTGTAAACCCAGCTCAAGCCATATTTCATAACCTTGATTCTGGTATTCTACGAGTAATTTAATAACCGATTCAGGCACACAATCTGGGCGAGTTCCAATTGATAAACCAATAATATCTTTTTCAGATAAAGCCTGATCATATATCGCCTTTAATTGTTCTATGTCGCCATAGGTATTAGTGTATGCCTGGAAATAAGCCAAATATTTTTTTGCCCCTGTACGTTTTCTAATTACGTTTTTTCCAGCTAATATCTGTTGCTGTATATTTTTAGAGTTTCTCGCATCCGGGTTAAATGATGCAACATTGCAAAATGTGCAACCACCAATACCTTTGCTACCATCACGGTTTGGACAGGTTAAATTGGCATTGAGTGATATTTTATGAACTCTTTCACCATGCTTGGATTTCATCGCCTGGCCAAAAGTATTTACGTAATCGGAAAGTATCATGTATCCGTTAGTTTAATTAGTGGTTTTAAGTGGATTTGATTTAAACACTGAATAGTGTTTATCATCTATGATACAGGTCAAGATATATTAATAGGAATATCTTTTAGTGCAAAATATTTTATGATTAGTTTATTTACGTTTATCTTTTAGAAAGTGAGCATATTCCTGATCACATCCATTAATATGATTAATTAGCCATGATTTTAAATACTGAATAACGTCATCTATTGTGCGCTCATTATGTTGCTGGTATTCGTGAATAAATTCTGAAACTTGTGAAATCATAGATTCATGTTGTTCTTTGTGAGCATCAAACTCGGGATAATTATTCTCCTTCAGCATGACTTCCTCTCTGTCAAAATGATATTTGGTATAATTTACGAGTTCATTAAGAATTTCATCAACCATATTCTCATCAGTTGAATAATGAGAGGCTGTTTGAAGTTGATTTATCAAGCCCAGTAATTTTTTGTGATCATTATCAATAGATTCAATACCAACACTATAAGAATCGTTCCATTTTACAAAACGCTTAGATACAATTTTGTCGTGAATCACGGGTATTATAATTAGCATCACTATAAGCACCCAGGGTAAAGGGTGACCGAAACCCAGCATAAACCCTAGTACAATCATAACCAGTAAGGCTAAAATCAATACAGAAAGTATAAACATGCTTATGCCTTTGGTTACAATAGACATGTATTTATCATCCTTATAATATTTTCACAGTTCATCAGTATGGGGTAATTTTACGATATGTTAATTGATTTATGTCAAATTATTTTTCGTGTTACTGGTGTTAATTTGAGAGTAGTGGATTTAACATCTATAAACAGTTCGACAGGTACAGTTATCAAGTATGCAAATGCAATCTCAGAAAATTTTTAGCATATTCGAATCAGTTAATATATGAAGTCTCGTCTTGTTTATTGAACACGCCCATAACCCAGTTTTTTATCTATCAGATATTCTGCATATCACTGGTGTCAGTAATGGATAAGGAAAGTTTTACTGATCTAAAAATAGCCCGTATATTTAATACATATTTAATTTAGATTAAAGTCGACAACTGATTCCAACTCATACTTACCTTGCCTTACCGGCAGGCTGGAGAGGCTGGAATATTACTAATACCATATCCAGAATCATGATTAATTTAAACTAAATTCTGCAATCGCTTTATATCTGTATACCAGGGAGATATTAGTTTTAAGGCTCGACTTAACTAGAATATTAGCCATATAAATCCAGTTATAATGTTAAAATTGCAAGCCTGTAATGAAATAATATGTTTTATATCCCAGGCTGCTTATCTAAAATCAATAAATTTTCATATAAAATAATGTATATTGTATATAAACCAAAATAGGGCAAATGAGTGAGTGATAATAAAAAGCTTGAAAAAATGATTTTAACTTGTATTGATACGGCTCAAGCGATGTTAAATGAGTATGAACTGGTTATCCCGTTTGGCATTCGAGCTTATCATGATTCAGATGATCTTAAAATGAATTGCCCCGGGGAAGATCAACCAGACACCGATTGGAATGAACAAATTAATAGAGTAGTAAAAGAGCTAAAGGAGTTCGTCGTTAACGAACGAATATTTGCTACTGCGTTAGTCACAGAACTTGAGTCTGAAGGTGCTAGTGGATTAGGGCTACAGGTTGAATCTGAACTATCATCAGTCTTATTCATTTATCCATTCAAGAAAGTTGGTGGTGAATGGTTGATAGACGAACCTATTCAAACCGATCAGTTACTGACCACTGTTTTCTAAACATGAGTAAACGAGACTTATTTTGACTGTAACCCGGCTTGCCCAAACGGGCTATGAAAACTACTATCAAATGCTTTCTGATAAAATCAGAATGGATGCATTTAGAGAAGCCATATTTAAAACGGTAAAATCGGGCGATATCGTGGTAGATATGGGGGCTGGAACTGGACTGTTAAGTATCTGGGCTTTACAGGCTGGTGCTAAAAAAGTTTATGCCATTGAAAAAACCAATGCAATTCATCTCGCCAGAGAAATAGCAAAAGCCAATGATTTTGAAGATAAAATTGAATTTTTTAACGAAAACTCTATTAATGTTGTCTTACCAGAACTCGCGAATGTACTGATTTCAGAAACGCTGGGTAGCTTCGGTATTGATGAAAACACGCTAAAGTTTACTCAAGATGCGCGAAAACGGTTTCTTGTTGATGATGGTAAGATGATTCCTCAATCAATCGAGTTATTTATTTCCCCCATTAATAACTCACAAATTTACAACAAAATTGATTTCTGGCGTCATATACCTGATATTAATTTTTTGCCTGCCTTTGATATTTTTTCAAAAAAGATTATGATCGAAAATGTTGATCACGATAATTTACTAAGCCAACCGACCAGTGTAGCAAAAATTAACTTGGCAGAAATATCGAATAACACATTTCATACACAATTACACTTAAAGATAGAAAAACCAGGAACCATTCATGGTGTAGCAGGGTGGTTTCATTGTGTGCTCTGTAATGGTATTGAAATTAATACTGCCCCTGATAAACCGCAAACTCATTGGAAACAGGCATTCTTTCCCTTTAGTGAATCTATTGATGTTATTTCGGGTGATATCCTGGACTGGACAGTTGACGTGGGAGAAACAAGTGAAAACAGTGATGATACGTGCATTTCATATCAATATCGCTGTACACAATTAAAAAATGAGAAGCAATATATCAGAAGTTTAAATCCAGGACGAAATGATAGTTGCCCCTGTGGTAGTGGAATTAAATATAAAAAATGTTGTATGCACTAAAAGTACCTCCAATAATTTACTGCATATAAAATCACGACCTTATCTTTTTTAATTTGACTAAATCGATTGAAAGTTCAATAACTTAACTTATTTTACGCACTACCTCTTTAGGAGTAGATATATATTTGTAAACACATTTTAATTTAACTTCTGACTGGACATTCCATACCTGTATTCATTAATCTAGTTAAAAAAGGGAGAAATGAATGCCTCAACCAGAAAACTACCCACGCGCACCTGATGCTTTAAAGCATGAAATTTATGTACGGATTTTCTGGTACCATAAACATGGTGAATCTCTGTTGGGTGAAGAGAAACTGGACTTTTTATCTCTATATGATCTGCAGGATATTTTTGATGTTTATATTGATAATGTGACATTAAACTTCTGGCACGTAAAAACCAGAGAGGCCAGGCTTCTACAGCGTTTAATTTCTCATCGTATAAATATAAATAAATTTATATATTTTGTTGAGCAAAAATCCATCAGCTGATGAGCCTTCTAAATACGATAATTAAGTACTGTTAACTTTTCGAATTTCGCTCTACAACCCATACGGCAGCCTCAACTCGGCTACGTAAATTAAGCTTACGAAAAAGATGTTTTACATGAACCTTAACCGTGCCTTCAACAATATTCAATTCTCGTGCAATATGTTTGTTACTTAGGCCTTTAGATATATGCATTAAAATTTCTTCTTCACGTCGTGTTAACTCTGCTTCTTTACGTGATTTATTTTGTTGTTCTTGATGCAATCCTCGCGCGACCAGTTCAGACACCTTCTGGCTTAACACAATATGGCCATCAATGACCTGATGCAAGCGCTCTAGCATATCTTCAGGTTCCATGTCTTTGAGTAAATAACCATCCGCACCGGCTCGTAAAGTCGCCACTATGTCTTTTTCATTATCTGACACGGTCAAAATGATAACTCGACTTTGAATTCCGGCAGACTTAATGGCCTGTAGCGTAGCTAACCCATCCATTACCTGCATATTGAGGTCTAACAGAATGATATCCGGCTGTAATGAAATGACGAGCTGCAGACCATCATTTCCATTATCGGCTTCACCTATTACAGTAAATGCATCATCAATGCAGACAAGATCCTTAATGCCACGTCGAATTAAAGGGTGATCATCAATTACAATTATAGAATACACATTTATCGACTCATTTCTCTGTTTAAATTAACTGGCATAGTATTATTGGCCGGTTGAAAGTTAAGTGTGATTTTAACTCCGCCTTCTGACTTGTTATAGATTTCATATTTACCATTCAGGGTTTTAGCCCGTTCATGCATTATGCTCATTCCATAATGATGGGTTTGAGTGGTTCTGGTTGTAAGCCCGATCCCATCATCTTCTATTAAAATTTCTATATAGCCATCATTATCGTATTGTAAACTGACTATCGCCAGGCTTGCATTTGCATGCTGAACAATATTTGATAATGCTTCACGAATTAATTGTAAAATATGAATTTCTTCATTGGGTGTGAAATCACAATATGTTATTTTATTCTCACAATTAATAATTGTATTCGTTCGACCGTTAAATTCAGCAACTGTTTTTAATAGTGCCTGATTAAAATCTTCACCATCAATTTTAAGACGGAATGTAGTTAGCAATTCTCGTAATTCTTTATACGCACTATTAAGCCCCACTTTTAATTCGGTAATAACGGTTTGAGTGTCAGCTTCTGAATTCGGCTTCTTTGACAAAGCCTGCAGGCGACTGACCTGTATTTTCATATAGGTCAGTGATTGGGCCAGTGAATCATGTAACTCTCGTGCAATAGCGCCTCTTTCTTCCATTAGTGATAAACGGCGAGTTTCGGCTGCTTGTTGTGATAGTTTAATCGCGATTCCGATTTGCCCAGCAATATTTTCGAGTAATATTTTTTGCCAGTTCTGTAACGGTTTAGTTTCTGTCGATTGAATAATCAAAACGCCGTATTGTTTATTCTGATCACTAACAGGAATAGTAATATATTTTAATTTTTCGTTAGAGCTAATATCAACACTTAGCAACTGGCTAGTATCGTCTCCGAGGCATTTCTGACAACTGTGCTGCTTACATATTAATTGACTTAAATCATCCGACATAATTGTTGATGCAAGCATTGCTGCATTTTCTTTAGTTTGATCACTCAGGCAGATCATGCCTTTGCCCGCACCAATTAACTGCTCTATATCTTTAAGTATGGTGGAGAATGTGAGATGAGGGGAGTCAGCTTCATTTAGGCATTTAACGGTTTTATAAAGCAGCTCCATAGATCGATTGCTTTGTTCAAGGTCTAGGGTTTTTTGTTGAACTCTGTTTTCCAGGTCTGTGTAAATTTCGGAAAGATCATCAGCCATAGCGTTAAAAGCTTCACCGAGTTGTCCGAGTTCATCTTTGCTGGTATAGGCTGTACGAAATGTAAAGTCGCTCTTACTAACATTTTCAGCAGCCAGTAAAAGCTGGTTCAGGGGAATATGAACTCGTTTATAAACAAGAATAAGCGCTGTGATGATTAATGTTAGTGTCATAGCCAAAGCCACAAACTGATACAGTCGCAAACGTTTTATTTTAGATTCCGAGTCCTGTTCTAACAGTTTTACCAGATTATCTATGTCGGCTACAAAATCAGATACCACTAAAAAGTATTGATTGCGTAAATTAATAACAGCACCTTCACTGATGTTCATATTGATAACATCTGAATGACTTTCAGCGATTCCATCCAGATAAATATCAAAAATGGGTTGTATTTTTTCTTTCCATTTTTGATCAATTTTATTATAAGCAACACGCAACGGATGATTTTTATTTCTGGGTAAGATACTTATCAGTTTTGGGCTTTGTAAGTGCTCCTCAAATTCATTAATTAATGACAACGTTGTCTGATAGTGCTGTTCATCAGAAGAATCATAAATAAGGCTGCTAGCAATTCGATATGAACGCATGCGCAGGGCACCTGATTCATTAATCGCGGTTGCCTGGCCCTGAACTGTATCGGCAATAAATAATGAGGCTGCCATGCTGGCGATGGCAAGAAGAGCAATGGTCGCCATAAGAATACCTAGACTAAACAATAATGAATGGCGATTTTTTATGTGCATAATGAATTTAGTATAACTTTAAACGTCTACGAATAGTTGCTTTGCTAATTGAAAGGGTTGATCTCCGTCAATCAAATCAACTGTACTACTAATGAATATCATAGCTTATTGAAAAATGCATATCTTTACATATAAACCTTAAAATCCCATAATAAACAATAACTTAATGTATTTCAGTCTCTACCTCTTTAGTGGTAGTTTTACCCCGTTAGTATAGTAAAGCCCTGCTGGCAGCTTATAGACCTGTTCTCGTGTTCATGTGAAAGTATCATCACAAATTGAATATATATTTGATCACAACTTTTATTTCAAATTTTTTGTACTGATTCTTCAAAGTATATTAAATGAATTATAACTAGAAAGGAGAAGAATATGATGCGTCACCAACAGCTTGTTAGTGGAGTCATGGGGTTAGCTCTGCTTGCACTCAGCCCGCTGGGCTTTACTGCCTCAAGCACCATCGAAGAAGGTAAGCAGTTATTCGATATGAATTGTATGGCCTGTCACCAGGCTGATGCCATTGGTAAAGCTGGATTTGCACCCTCACTGACCAACAAAGAGCTTCTCAGTGTGGCTTCAGATAAGTTCTTTTTGTCTACGATTCGAGATGGCCGCGCCGGAACAGGCATGCCGCCTTTTGCACATTTAGGCAAGAAGAAAATAAAAAGTATTGTTGCATTTTTACGCTCTCACGAAGAACTCCCTAATCGTTCTAAGCAAATAGATAAGCAATCTAACTCTTATGGCGATGCCAGAAAAGGTGAACTCTGGTTTACTCAGATCTGTGAAAACTGTCATGGTGTAAATGGTGAAGGCTATGGTGCTGGGGTTGCTGGTCCTGCCATTGGAAAATCAGGATTTTTAAATAAAGTATCAGATGGTTTTCTTCGCGAAACCATTAAATATGGTCGATCCAATACGCGTATGCGGGGTTTCTCCGGACCAGATGGGCTGGCCAATTTAAGAGATTCAGAAATTGATGACGTGATTGCTTTTCTTCGCAGTTTGAAATAGTAACTCAAAGCATGCTTATAGAATTTTTCGCGAACATAAACTTTATATTAAACTTTATCATGGGAATTACAGAATTATGAAACGTAGAAAAGATCTTTCCCGACGTGACTTTATTAAAAATAGCACGTTCATTACCGGTTCGGCTGCAGGTGCTGGACTATTTGTTGCTAACAACCCTGAGTTGGAAGCGTCACCATCGAAATCTAAAAAAGAAGTTAAACGTACTACGGCTTTAGCCCAGTGCCCGTATTGTGGTGTGGGCTGTGGCACGGTTATCGTATCTGAAAATGGAAAAATTGTTTCCATGCGACCGGATAAAGACCATCCCACCAACTATGGTTTGCAATGTATAAAAGGTTTAACCGCCGCGGAACCGATTTATGTTGATCGTATGGAAGGCGATGCTTTTGTGCGTAAAGATGTTTGGGCTGAATGGAACAAGCCGGGGCATGGTAACCTTGAGTATACCAGTAAAACAAAAAATGCATTTGATGATGAGTTATTTGATCGTGTACCTTATAAGAAAGCCTCTGATATGGTGGCACATAAAGTCGCGCACCTGGCTAAAAAATACGGCGGTAATTCTATATCACTGTATGGCTCAGGTCAGCTCACAATGGAAGGTCAGTATTTAGAAAATTTATTTATGAAAGGGGTATTAGGTTCAAACACAATTGAAGCTAATGCACGTATGTGTATGACCTCAGCCGTAACCGGTTACTTTGCAACGCTGGGTTCTGATACACCGCCTTTGGCTTATGATGATTTAGAATTGTCGGATATGGTTATGCACTTCGGTCATAATGCCCGTGAATCACACCCGATTATATACTGGCGGATTGCCGATCATAAAAAGAAAACCGATATCCCTACGGTCATTGTTGATCCGCGCTGGACGGGTTCGAGTCAGGGCTATGCCGATATTAATGCAAAAAATCATGTGCATCTACCGGTAATGAACGGCGATATCAGTTTGCTTAACTCCATTGCTCATGTGTTACTTAAAGATCACGATGATGTGATTGACTGGAAATTTGTTAAGAAACACGCAACCGGCTGGAAGGAGTACGTAGAAGAAGTTAAGAAAAACTACAGCCCTGAACAGGTTCAGGATCGAATGGGTACGGATAAAGTCGGTCCGGATGAAATACGCAATGTGGCTAAAATGTTTGCCGATGCAACACGTAAACGTTTAGTGCGTAGCAAAATGGATCAGGATGGTGATGGTCATGGTGGCGTAATTATTATGTGGGGTATCGGTTATAACCAGCACATTCACGGTCAGAATAATGTTATTTCGATTATTAACCTGTTAACCCTGACCGGTAATCTGGCAAAACCGGGTTGCGGACCTTTTTCAATGACGGGACAACCCAATGCAATGGGTGAGCGGTTTACTGGTGGTTTAACCAGTCGCTTACCGTTTAATATGCCGTTGAAAAATGCCAAACATCGCAAGCACATGGCAAAACATTGGAACGTACCGGAGAAAAATTTAATTACCGCCATGAATGGTAATAACAAAGGTATGGCCATCGGTATGATGGAGCGCGCCATTAAAGGCGATGTTAAAGCCATGTTTCTGGTATATGCAACGCATATCGATTTACCCGATCAACATAACCTGGTACGACCTGGCCTAATGAAAACCTTTAATGTGGTTCAGGAAATTTATCGTCACGCACCTAATAATTTATTTGCCGATGTAATTTTTCCAGCCGCAACCTGGGGGGAAGTTGAAGGTGTTTATATTAGCTCGGAACGGCGCATTAATATTTGTCAGGCGGGCGGAACGCCACCTCCTGGCTGTCTGCCCGATATGGATATGGTTATTGATAAGGGTAAGGAAATTGCCGATCTGCTCGGCCTTGATGGAAATAAAATTTTTCCATGGGGTAGAAACAAACTGGGTTTTTATGATGCGGAGCAGGTTTTTCGCTCGGTTGTTAAAGCCTCTGCCGGAACCGATACTGATTTAACCGGCATGCTTGAAGTTGAGAAAATTGATGGTACAGGATTATATCAACAGTTAATTGATCATCGTGGTATTCAGTGGCCAGCACCCACTTACACTATTGCTAAAGATGGTGGTGCAAAACGTCGTTATATGGGACAGGAAGGCGTGTGGGAATCCAAGCCTTACGGTTACTTCCGTACCAGTGATGGCAAAGTGCATATGAAACTGTGTAAACAGGATTATAGTCAACGTAAAGAAATCACTAAAAAGCTAATGGAATTTGGTGTTAAGAAAGATCATTTTGTGATTGATAATATGGATCTGATCAAAAAAGCACGGGATATGGGGTTAACGCCAGATTTACCAGATGAAGAACATCGCGGTAAACACTGGGATAAAGTGCCGGAGAATAAATATCCGTACTGGTTAGGTCTGGGTGTAGTGTATGAGCACTTCCATACGGCAAAGTCTAATCGCAGCCCAACAACGCGTCGCTTAGTGCCAGAGATGTATGTGGAAATGCATCCCGATGATGCCAAAGCACTTGGTATTAAAGACGGTGATCAGGTCCGCCTGGTTACTCGACGAGGACATTATCAGGCACGGGCACAGGTGGGAACGAACAGTATTGTTCGTCCGGCACGTAACTCGGTTCCACCGGGATATTTATTCAGCCCATGGAATTTGTCAGTGGCGGATAGTGCGGATCCGAAGAAAAACAAATGGCTGGTTAACGGTGTTTCCAGTCGTGTGTTTGATCCGGTATCCGGGCAGGTTGATTTTAAAAAGCTGGCTTGTCGTATTGAAAAAGTATAAAGACAAACCTCAAATTTTTATTTCAATTAAAGTGTAATGAATACGGCATGCTCATTGAGTGTGCCGTATTGGTTTGAATAGAATGAAACTAAGTCAACATTAAACTGTATTTTTAATAGACCCATTATTATGCAAAGACGTGATTTTCTAAAAGATTTAATTGCTGGTGCCGTTGCCACAACCGTACTTAATTCAACCGTTGTTGAAGCTGCATTTTCAGCACAATCGGGGCAACGATATTTACGCCCACCCGGCGCACTGCCGGAAGATGAATTTGAAAGTCGGTGCATTCGTTGCGGCCAGTGTGGTGAAGTTTGCCCTAATCGTTGCATTGAATATTTTGACCTCGAAAACGGGGCAAAATCGCTTAACACCCCGTACATTACTCCTCGCACAAAAGCCTGCATCTTATGCATGAAGTGTGGGCAGGTTTGTCCAACGGGTGCGATTAAACCACTTGAGCGCACTGCAGAAGATATACTGGGTTATGTCCGAATGGGTAAGGCGCGGGTAGAAAAAGCCCTGTGTTTGTCGTATCAGGGAAAAACCTGTGGCGTATGTTATCGCGCCTGTCCACTTGCTGATACGGCAATTAAAGTACAGCTACTAGAACAACCCGTGGTGCTTGAGGCCTGTGTAGGTTGTGGTTTGTGTGAACGCTCTTGCATTCAACTGCCGCAGGCAATTAAAATTATCCCTGACCACATCAGACAAACGGCATAAGATTAAACATAATGGCTGATATAAAACCTTTTTTTCTATGGAAACACTTAAATAAATTACGCTGGTTAATTTTAAGTCTGGTTTTTTTAATGTTAATTTATCTGCCTTTTGCGCATGTATATCAAACCTTTGTTGCGTCTTTTTCTTACGACTTACTCGATTCATCTGAAAAAGCATTATATGATTTAATGGAAACCTTAACATCACCTTTTATTAATGATGCAGCGACAGACCTGGATGCAATTAAAGGCAGTACCTGGTCAGGCAATTTTTTTGGTTATAAAATATCCGACCCACTGGCGGTGCTTGCACAGATGGCAGCGGGGCTCACGATTTACTGGCCTTTCTTTTTGAGTGGTTTAATTCCCATTATTCTAACTGTTATCTTCGGTCGTTTTTTTTGTGGCTGGATCTGTCCGGCAACATTTCTATATGAACTTAACACCATCTTATCACTACAGTTACAGCATTTAGGGATAAAGGTAGGACGAAAACATTTTGATAGAAAGCTCAAATACTGGGTGCTTGCAATAGGTATAGCCATTTCGGCTAGCAGTGGTTCAGTGCTTATTTCAATGATTTATCCACCTGCAATTATTGGCCGTGAAATTTATTTTGGTATAGCATTAGGCGGCTTCGGAGCAGGGCTGGTGTTTTTTGTTCTAACCTTATTGTTTGACTTGTTTGTATCGCGCAGAGGTTTTTGTCGTTATGTTTGCCCGGGTGGTGCGCTTTATTCTTTATTAGGTCGGTATAGAATATTTCGCATCAAGCGTATTGTCGAAAATTGTAATGATTGTGCAAAATGCAATGCGGTTTGTGAATTCGGACTTGATCCGCTACGCGATGACTTCGGGCAGGAATGTAATAACTGCACGGCCTGTATTGCGATATGCCCAACCGACGCTTTAACTTTTAACATAAAAATATCAGATGATGAAAATCAGGGGCCTGGACATTTAGGCAAGGCATTTAGCAAGCGGGATTCTTAAAGCGAGTTTTGATAATCGGTAGAAATCTATAATCATTAAGTTAACAATGACGATTATTTATAAACGCATAAGATTAACTGTCCTAACTTATACAAAACTTAGATAACTGGAAAGTGTAAATGCAACGTCGTAGTTTTTTTAAAAAAATAATTATGCTAGCCAGCACTTTAAGTGTTGCATCTATACCCTATGCAATTGCACGCTTATTAGCACCTGAGGTATCAACAGGGTTTTCACAACATTTACGACCACCCGGGGCACTCATTAATGATAAGGCATTTGTAGAAGCCTGTATTGGCTGTGGGCTATGCGGAGAAATATGTCCACCTAAGTGTATAGAGTTTGATAAAAGACAAGGCGGGCTGGCACTTAATGCACCTTATATAAATCCTGAAATTAAAGCCTGTATATTATGTATGAAGTGTTCTGAAGTTTGTCCCACCGAAGCACTGACGATTATACCCAGAGACGAAGTTAAAATGGGGGTGGCGCAGATAGATCGCTCAGCTTGTTACCCCTGGGTCGATCGAGGTGTGTGCGGAGCATGTGTTGCTATTTGCCCGTTGGGGGAAAAAGCCATTGCCTTTGAGTTTGCTAACATGTATCGGCCTTATGCAAAAGAAGATGGCTGTGTAGGTTGTGGCATGTGTGTCGAAATATGCCCGCATCCCAGTTTACCCATTCGAATTGTTGAACGAGGTCAAAGTATGGTAACTCAACACAATATTTAATGATAAATATTTATGTTCTCCCCTTAAAGCATGTAGAGATTTTTAAAGAATGAAAAGATTTAGTTTAATATTGCACGGAAAAAATATATCTCATTTTATGTTATTAATACTGTTACCACTATTAATAACATCAGAAGCGGTTGCACATCATGTTTTAGGTCGCCCTGCTTATAGTTTAAATGAGGATTCTAATACGCCACCCAGCATGCAGGTGGAAACTCAGATAGGGGAATATTATTTAACTTACATGGTGTTTCCCGCATTTCCTAAACCGGGTGAAAATGGTCGAATTAATGTATACGCCTCGCGCATAGATAATGGCGACACTTTTCAGGGTGAGATGAGTTTCTCAGTCAGTAACGACGGCTGGTTTATCGATAAAAATGAAGAAAACATCGGCACCCAACAAGTATACGATGGCGTTTTTAGACAGGGATTTTTATTTAAAGAAAAAGGGAGTTATATTATCACTGCTAAATTTGAATCCGGCGGTGAACCCTATGTCATTGATTTTCCCTTACAAATAGGTGAAAGCTCATCTATGGGTCCGGTTGGAATTGCCTTAGGCACCATCGTGCTGGCATTAATTTCAGTTAATGTTATTCAGCGTAAACGCCTGATGCGGGAAAAAATCAGACAAACTAGAGATGAATTAAAGTGACGCATCCGGGTCTACCTGAAATCTGGGGAATGTTTATCTGGGGTTTTATGATTGCGGTGGCTATATGGGCCTTTCTTCGAGGAGCACCTGACTCATCTATTTCATCTCAATATATAAGTTTAGATAAAATAACCTTACTCAAACCCGTTATAAAATTTTTAACCCGTTCGCAATTTCCTTTACTATTTTTAAAAATAATTTCTGTGAGTTTTTTTATACTGATTATTTATGCCGGCCTTAATGGTACTCCGATTGCAGAGCGAAATATTGCTACGGTATTAACCTGGAATATATGGTGGGCAGGCTTAATTGTTTCTATTTTCTTTTTTGGATCGGCATGGTGCGCAGTATGTCCCTGGGATGCACTTGCAAGCTGGTTTGTTAAACCTAAAATATGGATCAATAAAAAAGTATACTTTAAACTTAATAACAGCCTGGAAATGACACCACCAAAATGGTTGCGTAATGTATGGCCCGCTTTAGTTATGTTTATTGGTTTAACCTGGTTAGAGCTAGGGGTAGGGGTCACCACCAGTCCTTACTGGACTGCATTACTGTCTTTGTTAATGGTGGTGCTTGCAACACTTTTTTTAGCGATATATAAGAACAAGGTATTTTGTCATTATGTTTGCCCGGTGGGTCGAACCATTGGTTTTTACTCACAACTTGCACCCGTTGAATTACGCCCGATTAATCCGCAGATATGCTCAAGCTGTACGACGCTTGAATGCTTTAATGGTTCTGAAAGTATTGATGCTTGTCCAACACAATTGGTTATGGGCTCACTAACACAAAATACCTATTGCACATCCTGTGGAAACTGCACGCAAAGTTGTCCACAACAAAATATTACGTGGCGCTTACGACCACAAAGTAATGAGGCAATACAAAGTGCACGACCTCACTGGGATGAAGCCTGGTTTATGCTGGCCTTACTCGCATTAACCAGTTTTCATGGTATTACCATGATGGAGTTCTGGGAAAGCGCAATAAGTCAGTTTGCACAGGTGATTGGTGACTCAGGTCAACTTTTAGTCAGTTTCTCAATTGGCTTAATCATTAGCCTGATTTTTCCTGTTCTAATTTATAGCCTGGTTGTTTTACTCACCCAGTATATTGCTAAACGTGATATTAAATTTAAAAAATTATTTACACATCTGGTTTTTATTACACTGCCATTAGCCTTTGCTTACCATTTAGCGCATAACCTGAACCACATGATACGAGAGTCGGTGGGTGCCAGTCAGTTGTTTTATAATCCATTAGGATTGAATGCGTTGCCACTAAGTGATTCAGAGAACCTGTTAAAAGAATATAACATGATCATTTCTCAGGATGTTTTATTTGCATTACAGGCAATACTTATGATGTTTGGTTTCTGGGTTGCTGTAAAAGTCTTACGATATCGTTCGCATAATTTATTACCCGGCCAAAATATAAAACTGCTTCCAGCCTTAAGTTTTATAATATTAATAAATGGCTTTCATACCTGGATGCTAACCCAGCCTATGGTAATGAGAATCGGGTCTCTGTGTCTAACACCAACTTTAAATTAACTCACATCATTAAAGGAGAATATTTTGGATAGACGAGCTTTTTTTACAAAAAGTGCAGGTAAAGTTGCTCACGCAGTAACCAAACATGCCGCAGAAAAAGCTCGTCAAAATGCCACGCGCTGGATACGGCCGCCTTTTGCTATTGATGAACTGGACTTTCTGATTGCATGTAGTCGTTGCGGCGATTGTATTAGTGCATGCCAATACGGAGTTATATTCCCCTTATCTTCGAAGTTGGGTGTAAAAGTGTTTAATACGCCCGCTTTGGATTTACATAGTCAGGGCTGTCACTTGTGTGACAGCTGGCCCTGTGTTCAGGCATGTGATAAAGCCGCATTAAAAATACCCGATATTGCCGATAGCACTGATCAGGTTAATGCTGCTGAAACAAGTTCACTTTATAAAACATCACCTGATATCAAGCTATCTACTGAAGCACTATCTGAAGAAGAGTCTATTGAAGTAAAACAAAATAATCAGCCACAACAAAAACCATTACCTAAAATTTCAAAAGTCTCAATTAATATTAAAACCTGTTTACCCTATAGCGGGCCAGAGTGTGGTGCATGTCGAGTTTGTCCTGTTGAAGGCGCAATGATATGGGATATGGAAAAACCCAGTATAAATAATGAACTGTGTACCGGTTGTGCGTTATGTCGTGAGGCTTGCATTATTGAACCTAAGGCGATTCTTGTTCAATCGATATATAAGTCTGATGTTGCTTGATTATATGTAGTAGCTCAAACTTAATCGGGACTATTTCAAAATAGCTTTAGCGTTAATCTGACAATATTGACTGTAGATAAGGAGCTTAAAACACCCTTAAGTGGACGTTTAAAATCAGAAGCTTTTTACCGCAAATAAACGCGAATGTACGCAAATGTTGTTTGGTTATAGTGCGCCTACGGCGCACTATAACCAAATAATATTTTTGCTTTTATTAGCGTGTTTTGCGTTTATTTGCGGTAAAAAGCTTCTGCCTTTGACCTTCCGCTTATGGCTAGCTTGAGTCATTGCCTACTGTCAGAGTATATTGAAACTAAAATATTAACCTGTCAGATGACGGTCTAAGCTGTACAGATTATAACAAAATTTTTTTATTAAAATTATCAACTAAAATACTTAATCTAAATCCCAGTCTTCATCAACGGGTTTTTGCATATCTTCATGACAGTTATAGCAGGGCAGTTTTAGCTCTGCATAATAGGTGTGGTCATTATCATCTCCGCCCCTGTAAATCTCAACCCCATCGGGTAACTGATGCGCAATACCTTTATGGCAATCAATGCAGGTCTTATCTCGTTTTTTAGAATGTTTATGTACAAGAGCACTACGAGTTTTTTGAGACTTCATCTCCATTGAATTAAAAGCATGACAGTTTCTACACTCTCGGGAGTCAGTTTCTTTCATGGTCTTCCAGACATGACTGGCTAATTGCAGTCGCTTTTCACTAAATTTTTCTCGTGTGTTGATTGAGCCCATAAGTGTATGGATCAGTTCATTACTCGCCTGTATTTTACGAACAACTTTATGGGTCCAGTCGCGGGGAACATGGCAATCTGAACATATGGCTCTTATACCGACGCGATTTTTATAGTGAATCGTAGTTTTGTACTCCTGATAAACATTATCTTCCATAGAATGACAACTAATACAAAATTCCAACGAATTAGTGGCTTCCATTGCAGTGTTGAATCCTCCCCAGAAAATCACACCGACAATCATAAATATAAGCGCCGCGCCTATAGTTGTACCTAAAATAATTTTTCGTGAAAGTAAGTGCTGATAAAAAGATAACATGGAAGGCTCTTAAATTAAGATGAATGACCAAGAAGATGAATGACCAAGGGAAGAATAGAGTTTACTAACTAAAAACATGTTTGATATATAGTGGTAATTAT
>Ga0316206_1000558_pt1 | contig 46750 bp, 52 predicted proteins | sample 6monthpyrite_MG_FD_204942 | JGI IMG/M metagenome (GOLD analysis project Ga0316206, IMG submission 204942) | Microbial mat bacterial communities from mineral coupon in-situ incubated in ocean water Damariscotta River, Maine, United States -... | ecosystem: Environmental > Aquatic > Marine >...
CCCACTCCTCTGGCTGACACGGAGACAGGCATGATAACCGACATCGAGCAGCAGCTCTGCTTTATCGACAGCGAGACGCGCCGGATCCCCGACGCCACCATCGACGACGTCACCAAGGTCGGTGGCTACCGCTACGCCCGGCAGGCCATGGCCACCATCTGGTCCGCCGCCATCGGCAGCGAGGAGGCGTGGGCTGTGGAGACGGACGAGGACGCCCGCGCTCCCATCCGCTGGGCGCAGATGCCGGGCGAGGTGTACCGCTTTCACGAGCGTGTAATGGACGGCGACGCGTGGTACGGCGCGTGGAACGCGGCCTTCGACCGCCTGATCTGGAACAGCCCGCAGAGCGACTTTCCACCCACAAAGCCCGAGCACTGGATCGATGTCATGGCGCAGGCCGCCGCCTCGAACCTGCCCGGCAAGCTGGCGCACGCGGCCAAGTTCGTGGGCTGCACGCAGAAGCTGGAGACGGGCAACAAGCTGATCGGCCTCTTCGAGCCCCCGAACGGGGCCACGCCCGCCTCCCGGCCCGACGACTGGGAGGAGTTTGTCGAGTACGCCTGCCTCGACGTAGAGGCCATGCGCGACGTCTACCTCGCCACCCGGCCCCTCGGCCTGAGCGAGTGGGAAGCCTACTGGGCCAGCGAGCGCATCAACGACCGTGGCGTGCCCGTGGATCTGCACACCTGTGCCCGGGCCGCCATCCTGAATGACGAGGCCGTGTACGTGATGAACGAGCGCATCCGCGAGGTGACGGGGGGCCGGGTTGACAAGGTCACGGGCGTCTACAAGCTGAAGGCGTGGCTGCTGGACGAGATCGCGGACGGCAACGTCCTGAAGATGCTGACGGAGAAGCGGGAGCTGCTGCACGAGGACGGCAGCCTGAAGCGTGCCGCCAAGTACAGCACGGAGAGGGCGCGGCTGGAGCAGGCCGTGGCCTACTACGACAGCTGGGACGACCTGACGGAGATCGAGAGCGACCTGCGCGAGGTCATGGAGCTGCGCATCCACGGTGGATCCACCACCCCCGCCAAGTTTCGCACGATCCTGAACCTCGCCGACGATGACGGCAACCTGAAGGGGCAGTACGTCACCAATGGCGCGGGTCAGACGGGGCGCTTCAGTTCCCGGGGCGTGCAGACGCACAACCTCACGCGCTCGCATCTGGGCGAGCTGGAGGAGGAGGCCCTGATCTATCTGGGGGATCTGGACGACCCCCGCTGCGACACCCTGACGAGGAGAGATTGATGGCACACGCGGAAGACATCACGGATAAACTGCGAAAATCTGATTGGTATGTGGCAGATGCACCTCTTGCCGAAGGCCAGAAAATGGTCAGAGAACACCATTACGCAAAAGGTGGGTCGAACACGTGCGTCTACATGCACGGCCTGTACAACAGGGCGACAGGTAAATTGCAGGGAGTGGCGTGGTGGCTCCCCCCTACCCGCGTCGCTTGTGAAAGCGTTAATAAAGAGGAGTGGCGGAAAGTTCTGTCCCTGACCCGGTTCGTTCTATTGCCCGGAACGCCCAAAAACGCGGCGTCGTTTCTGCTATCCAGATCAGTAAAAATGATACGGCGAGAGGGTAGGTTTGTGTCGCTAGTTACCTACGCTGACGACGCGATGGGCCACACAGGCCACATATACAAAGTGTCGGGGTGGAGCTTTGCAGGTAAAACAGGCCCTTACCCTAGGTGGGAGGATAGCGATGGACGGCAAATAGCCGTGAAATCCACCAAAAACCGCCGAAAGGATGAGATGTTAGCCCTTGGCTACGCTAAGGTAGGCTCATTCTATAAGTACAAGTTTGTCAAGCACTTAGGTAAACCGCCTATGAAAGGGGTACTGACATGATCCACGAATACACTGAATACAACATGAGCCGGCTGATCGCGGGCCTGAGCAAGTACATCCTGACGGAGGCCAACTACGATGAGCTGAACCAGCTGAATGCCCGCTTCCTCGACGCCCTGAAGACGTTGGACCAGCCGGATCGGTATCGCTCGTGGAGCCGGCTGATGAGTGTCTGGGCCGAGGTGCCCTGCGTGCGCATCGGGGCCGCCCCGCACCCCAAGACCTTCCCTCGCGTCTTCACGCGGACGAACGAAAGCGTGCACGTCGTGGCGGCGGAGGCCCCCGGCGGCGGCGACGCCATATTCCTGCGCGACGCCAACGACACCCCCGGATCCACCATGCTGGTGGCGACCACACAGAGGGAGGCGGATTGGCTGATATATGCTATCAAGGCGATCAAAATCCACCTTCCGCAGGAGTAGACCAATGAGCCGAGCGAACATCACCAGCCTCCGCCTACGCCCCACGGGCGCGATCCGCGTCGTCGTCGCTGACCAGTTCGAGCGCAACGTCTGGGGGCGCGACGACGCCACCATGGACGAGGCCACGGCCCTGTCGTGGCTGGCGGGGGAGATCGGCGTGGACGACCCCGCCGACTTCAGCACTATGCTGAAGGATGATCTGATGGCCGCCATCAGCGCCATCTTCGCCTACACGCCCGGCGACGAGAGCTGATGCTCGGCCCCGCCGATCTCCACGGATACCAAGACCGCTCGATCACGGAGATATACGAGCGCGGCAGCGTCATGGGCATCGTGCCCATGGGCGGCGGCAAGACGACGTCCTACCTGACAGCCGCGCGTGAGCTGCAGAGGGACGGCGTCACGAGGGGCGGGATCATTCTCGCCCCCAAGGCCGTGGCTGCGGGCGTCTGGCGGCAGGAGGTGGCCAAGTGGTCGCATCTCTCCGACATGGAAGTTGTGCTGGTGGCGGGCAGCCCCGCCCAGCGTACGAAGCTCCTGAACAGCGCCGCCAGCCTGCACGTTGTGGGCATCGACAACACGCAGTGGCTGGTGGAGCAGATGGCCGACTGGTCAGCCGACGACCCCCGCCTCGACACGCTGGGTATCGACGAGATCAGCCGCTATAAGAACCCCATGGGCAAGCGTAGCCGCGCCCTTGTCCTGACTGCGGATCGCTTCGACAACAGGGTCGGCCTGACGGGCACGCCCATGCCCAACAGCGAGGCGGATCTCTACATGCCCGCCCGCCTGATCAGTCGCAAGCTGGTCTGGCCAGAAGCCTTCCTGAACTGGCGGATGAGATACTTCTTCCCCGACGACGTCTACACGCAGCTGAGCTGGTCGATCCGCGAGGACTACAAGCAGCAGATCCACGACGACGCCGCGCGCTTCAGCTTCACCGTGTCGCCAGACGAACTGCCGCCCACGCCCGAGCTGCGCACCGTCGAACACTGGGTGGAGATGCCGGGTCGGGCCATGGATGTCTACCGCGACATGATGCGCCATCTCGTGGCCGAGGCGGGGGGCGACGTCGTGGAGGCCCTCAACCGCGCCGTGGCCAGCGGTAAGCTGGACCAGATCGCGCAGGGCTTCATTTACAAGGACGGCGAGACGCTGGAGATCCTGCACGACGCCAAGCTGCGCAAGCTGGCGGATCTTGTGGGCGGACTGGGTGGCGAGCAGGCCCTGATCACCTACTGGTTTCAAGAAGATCTCACCCAGATCCGCGACCTGCTGGGGGCCGATCTGCCCGTACTGGGCAGCAACACCAGCGAGGCGGAGACGGAGGCCTATATCGAGCACTGGAATACCGGCCGCATCCCCCTCATGGCCGTGCATCCGGCCAGCGCCGGGCACGGACTGAACCTGCAGGAGAGCAGCGCGGGGCAGATCATTCACTACTGCCCTACGTGGTCGGCGGAGCTGTACGATCAGGTCAACGCCCGCCTCGTGCGGCAGGGCAACAAGGCCGAGACCGTCATGAACCACCTGATCCTTGCAGAGGGGACCACGGACAGCCTGAAACGCGACCGCGTGCGGGGCAAGCAGCTGCGGCAGGCAGATTTCATCGCGCACGTAAGGGAGATGTGAGCAAGAAAAACCCGCCAACCGAAGTTGACGGGAGAGTTTGGTCATCCGGGCAGATGATTTAAGCGGTGCGTAACACCTAGTCTACACGGACCTTTCCTTCTTGAAAACCGGGAACCGCCCGGCGCGGATTACGTTGCGGGATCGACGCACACGCCCCGAACCACTGTAGGTTCAAGGCCGCGAAAATGATCACACTTAGCATGGCCTCATTCTCCCTCTACGTCACCAACGCATTCGCGATCCCATGTCGCATTTGTTTGAAAATCGCGGCGTAGGTTCCACGGTGCAAATTCTGCGCGCCAGTCGATCTCGGGCTGACTGAACCGCCGGGGCTCCTCCACATCACAGAAGAATGCGCCTTCAATTGCCGACGTCACCGGCGGGGGGATCGCGCAGCCAGTGAGGAGGAACGCGGTCACTAAGAAGTTCATCGGGGATCTGATCAATTTCAAGGTCACTTGCGGTGTCCTCCCTTATGTCCAGCAACCGAACGGCGCAGTTTTGCAACTCGCCCCTGATCGTCTGTAGGCTTGTCAGAGCGGCGTCTCGGTCTCTCAGGGCGCGCTGGGTCTGCCCGTCCTTGATCGCCCCGTAGCCAACACCCAGAGCGGCTATAGCGGCTCCGAGTAGGACGGTCTTTAGGCCCAGCCCGAACATCAGCCTAGCCCCATCATGCAAAGAGCCACTTCATCGGCTCGACGATCTACAAGGCCGCGCCAGACACGTCCACCCGCTCGGTTCCACCACCCTATGGCGTTACACCCGCCGCGAATATCACCGGCATTGAGGCGGCGCGTAGCCGTTGACCGGCCTGCCCCCGCGATCCCAACATTGTAGGCCAGCGATGAATAGGCGGCGTCGCGCCATGGCGTTAGTCGGTCGGCTCTGGTCTCTTCCGAGAAATAGTCATGCAGCCCGTCGCGATACCGGCGCAGGTTTTGCCCAAGCTGCGCCCGACAATCCTCAATCGTGCGCAATTCGTTTGGGGCCACGTTGTTGGTGTCGCCATAGCAGATAGTCCAGACATCCGGCTCCGCAATGGTATCAAGATAGGCCCGCGCGCAGATACCTTCCGCGCTCTGGTCGCAGGCAACGGTCGGGCCTGTGCCCTCCCATCGCGATACCAGTGGCACCAGAACCTCAACAGTCTGGTCCCACGTCGGCGTGCCCGTTGCGGGCGGCTCGCCCTGCGGGGCGACAGACATTGCGCCAGCGGAAACAACCGCGAGGATGAGGAGCCATCTCATGCGTCGCCTATGCCTTGGTCAACAAGACGACCAAGCGCGCCGTAGATCAGCAGCACAAGGCCGACAGTGCCGGTCAAATACGGACTGACGATGTCGAACCCGGCCACCCGAAACCAGATTTCAGGCAACGTCAAAACAGCAATCCCAAGCCATGTTGCGCGCATCGAATGGGATTTCAACGCAATGGCTTTCCAGTTCTTGACAAGTTTCACGGTAACCCACCTCCATTGTGGTTGCGAAACAGACCGAGAATTTCGGTCCTCATTTCGATTTGCTCTTCCCGAAATGCCTTTTGGTCCGTTCTGATCTCCTCAATCATCGCACGATCCGCAGATCGCTCCTTATCACGGTGCCGGATCTCCACTTGCGTCAATTCGATTTGCTTCTGGTTTGTGAACACCCTACGGACTAGCCACCCGACACCGCTAAGTATACCGGCAAGGGTGGCTACAATAATCCCGCTCGATGCCTGCTCGATGCGATCTAAGAGAAGAGCGAAAAAATTCATGCCACTACCCCTTACGCAATATCGTCTTTTACGATCACAGTAATATATCCCGTGTTGGGAAAGGTCTCGACGCTGCCGTCGGAGTACGTCACCTCGAACTCGGCCTCGTACTTGCCCGCCGTGTCCGTGTCCGTCGCCAGCCAACCATAGGCCACGACGCCGCCGCTGGCGTCTGTGACGGATCCGGCGGCATCCACCTTCGTGGTGCCGTCCGCTTTGCTGCGCATGTGGAACTGAACGGAGGCCCCCGTCAGCGTGACGACGTCGCCATCCGCGTCTCTCAGCGTGGCGCTGATCGCAGGTCCGGTGTCGTTCCGCTTGACCCAGAAGATATCCGACATGTGTGCGCTCCTTGGGTGGACCATACCAAAACAGACGCCATGCGTCCATCGCTACGCCATCTCCACCACGTTGCTGGTTTCATTCACTTCTACGCTGTTCTGCGCGTCGTCGATCTCGACCATGTTGTGGGGTCGGGTCAGCCGGGCGCTGTTGATACTCTTACTGACGTCGGGATACCGGAGCGCCGACGTATCCAGACCCGTCGCCAGTATGGCGGGCAGAGAGGGTGTGCCTGATGCCGTCTTCGTAATCGCGCCCGTGCCACTGGCCGTGACCGCTGGCAGAGAGGGTGTGCCCGAGGCCGTGTTGATGACCTCGCCTACGCCACTGGCCGTGACTGCTGGCAGAGAGGGTGTGCCCGAGGCCGTCTGCGTAATCGCGCCCGTACCGCTAACTGTGATCGCTGGCAGAGAGGGTGTGCCCGAGGCCGTGTTGATGACCTCGCCCACGCTACTGGCCGTGGCTGCTGGCAGAGAGGGTGCACCCGAGGCCGTCCGCGTGACCTCGCCTACGCCACTGGCCGTGACTGCTGGCAGAGAGGGTGTGCCCGAGGCCGCGTTGAGGCTCTCGCCCACGCCACTGGCCGTGACTGCTGGCAGAGAGGGTGCGCCCGAGGCCGTCTTCGTAATCGCGCCCGTACCGCTGGATGTGATCGCTGGCAGAGAGGGTGTGCCCGAAGCCGTGTTGATGACCTCGCCCACGCCACTGGCCGTTACTGCTGGCAGAGAGGGTGTGCCCGAGGCGGTATAAAGGTCGTAGCTTTCGTCGCCAAGAACCTGCCCGCTTTCGTCCAGTAGAACATTGCTGCTCTGGTCAAGCAGACGATTGGTCATGGTCTACCTCACCCGTCCCAGCCGAACAGCGCATCAATCTGCCCATCGGTTACGCTCGTAGCGACTTGAACAGCCTTAAGTAGCGGCGCATCCCGGCGGATTTCAGTTACCGCAGCCCATTCGATTTTTGCCTCTGCCGCCCGATCCGCCGTCATGCCGGTGAGCGCCTTGTCGAAAGACGCGGGCCACTCACCTTTGGCTGCGATAACTGCGTCATCCGCGCTGAGTAGACCGGCACGGAAGCAGGCGAGGCAGAAATTTCTGCGGCTAAGTGCGGCATTTCCTCGCCATCTACCCAATCGACCTGCCTCATACTCTGCGCGTTCGGCCTCTATGCGCGCAACTTCTTCATCTGGCAGTGGAACCATTTTCCCGTTGACCATCTTCTCCATCGTCACACTCCTTTTGCGTAGCCGTAAAGGACGTATTTTCCAGAGGCGATATTACCTGAAGAGAAATAAAGTTGGATAGCGTCAACATCTCGGTCCGCGTTTGTTGTCCCAATAGTCCGATGACTGACATGCCTGTTAGAGTAGTCTCTGGTCCACGTAAGTCCACTGATTACGAACTCGCCGCCTCCGTGCGGGTGCATGATATCCAGCACTGCGGTTAACCCATTGTTAACCGTGTCAAGGTTATAGGCTTCGTTGCTGATTTCAATTGATGTCGATGCAGCAAAACTTGAAACAGCCGTGCTATCTACATAACCTCGGAGAAGGGTCTCATAGGCACTAGCCGATGAAATGAAGGTGGCCCCGCCATCTATTGAAACCCGAGCTCTCAAGTCGCCATCGGCGGCTGGAATGCAGTTATACAAACACAGCTCAAACCTATCGTAAAGGGTTTCATCAAGGGTCAACTCAAGGGTGGCGGCGCTGGCCAGTGTGCCGAAGGACACAACCGAAACCGTACCGCCTCCTCCGGCTGCCCATGAGGGCAACCCGGAAGCGACCGTCAGAACGTCGTCTGTGGAGCCAACCGCAAGCCGGGCAAAAGCGCCGCCCGCCGTTCGGTAGTAAATATCCCCCGTGGCATCGGAAGCAACGTTGATGGCAGGACTGGTCAGGGTCTTGTTGGTGAGCGTCTCCGTCCGCGTCCTGAACAAGTCAGCGATGGCCGATAGCAAGAAGTTATTGGTCTCGCCCCCGGCATCATTGGTTGTGTTCGAAACATCTGTCCCGACGACCTTATCGTTGATCGCCGGGGTGACGTTGCCGTATGAACTGATCTTGGCCATGAGTTACCTATCAGGATGCGGGCATCGTTACCGTGAAAGATGTAATCGCCACAGTGTCGCCTGCGCCAATGGCGACGGACGAAATGTTCAGATCGGCCCCGGACGTAGCCACGGTACCCTGAAGCACGGCGGCACCATTACTGTCGAAGATGGTGAAGAAGCCAGCCGTACCACCCGTCGCGTTGGTGTCGTTCGTGATGGCCGAGGCTGTGGCGACACCGGCTGCGGCTGCGCCGAAGGCGGGATCCGAGAACGTACAGGTGGCGACCTCGTTGGTTCCCGCTACGGTGGAGGCGGCGGACTTCAGTTCGATGGTGCCCGCTCCGGCCCCGGCATCGACGAGATCTACGACCCCGTTGCAAGCCGCGTTCCGTGCGTTGGCGGTGAGAGTGATGGCCATATCAGGCTCCTTTGTCCAGACCGAGGTAAGCCTTGTCCACGGGGGTCAGCGCCGCCACAACCTCGGGCGGCAATTTCGACGGATCGTCCACCTTGGGGCGACCCTCTGCGTCACGTACAAGCGCGAAGACGCGGATTTCGGGTTGCGGTCCCATCTCAGTATTTCTCCTTTTGTGCGTGCATCCTACCAGTTCCCCGCGCCCGAGGATAGACTTTCCAGATCCGCCTCTTCGCCGTCCGCAAGCAGGCGCTCCCGCGCCTCTGGCCACAGCTCTTGGATGGTGGCGTCGTCGTAGATCCGCGCAGTCGTACGACGGCGTAGCAGCTCATCGCGCACGGTGGGCGAGATCGCGGCGATCTCGGCCTCGACCATGCGCAGGTCGCTCAGATCCCGATGGCCCCAGCCGTCGGCGTCGATCAAGATCAGGGAGTTGCGGGCGGCCCGGGTGGCGTAATCCTGCAGCAGCGTGGAGAGCTGCGTCCGGTCGCTCGCCGACAGCTGGATGACCGCTAGTGCGTCAGTGTCCGCCAGACCGGCCTCGGAGCGGATATCGCGCCGCATCTGCGAGACGACGGACGAGATGTCGCGCGCCTGTCGCAGTGGGTGCAGCCGCTTCTCGTCGGCAGAAAAGTGCTCGTTCAACAGGGCGTAGGCTCGCTCGTCATCCGGCAGCGCGGCGAGATTGCGCTCCGTCATCAGGGGGTTGCCACTCTCAAGCCAGCGGCTATACGCGCGGTAGGATCCCTGAAAGGTGCCTGTAGTACCCGACATGCGCTCCCAGAAGTCCCTGACCGCCGTGCTGGAGCGACTGGCGTCCCGGATGAAGCGCCGCAGGATGGGGGCGTCCACGGCGTCTAGGCTCATGTCCACGGGGGACATGAGCTGGTTGTAGACCGTACTCGCGTCACGCGCCGCGCTGGCACCCATGCTGCTCAGGTAGTGGTCCACGATGATGGGCCGCCAGCCCGTGATCTCGCCTATGTCGCGCGCCAGCTGCGACGTGTACGCGTTCACGGCCAGCTGGCTGTCGATCCGGGCCTCGGCCTGCAGCCATTGGGGGATCAGTTCGCGACCAAAGAAGAAGTCGCGATTGGCCATGTGCTCCACCATGGCCGTGATCAGGGGCTGCTGTGTGGGCAGGGAGATCATCTCCTGCAAACCGCGCCGCATGCGCGCCATGGCGGCTTGATCGCCGCCCCCGGCTTCGAGCCCGCGCTCGATTATGTTGGAGAAGATCGCCCACTCGAAGGGCTTCGGGATGTAGGCGAGACGGCCATTCCCCGTGGGGATGACCCAGCCCGTGACACGCAGGTACTCGCTGGCCTCCTGATAGTCCTCGTCATCCTTGAACAGGAAGTGGATCAGGGCTCCGATCAGCCCGAAGCTGGCCATCTTCATCCACGCCTTGCGGCCCGTGCTAATAGCCCGGCGCTCATTGCGTGTCAGGGTCTGGTCACCGTCGATGCTGCGGAAGTACGACCTCAGGGCGAACATGAGACCACGCCGCCGGGCGACTTCCGTTGACCCCAGCGTGCGCACGAATTTGCTGAGACCCTGAATATTGGCGTTCAGAAAGGGGATCAGGCGGCGGACAGCCAGCGTCTTGGACCCGTGCAGGCCGAAAGAGGCGATGTCGGTGGCCGTGTGCGCGGCCTCGATGCCCGCCTCCCACTCCGTGAGACCATCAGCTAGAGCACGCTCGTACGCGGCCTTGAAGACCCCGATCCGCGTGCCCGTCTCCGTCACCTCCGTGACGTGTGCCAGACCGCGCAACATGCCCGTGGGGGTGGCCTCGAACGTATTGGTGAGGTAGCCCTTGCCCGTCAGGGAGTTGAGATCCCGAGCGATCCGAGCGCGGTCGAACTGAGCCACGCCAGCGCCGCCCATGATGCCACCGAAGATGTTGTATTTTCGCGCCCACTCGGTCTGCAGAAGCTCGTTGCCGACACCCTTCAATCCGCTCCAGAAGGGTTTGAAGCCCACGTCCGTGGCCGTCCACGAGCTAAGCTGGTCGCGCACGAAATTGACGAGGATGAAGTCGGGCCAGCTCGTGATCCCGGCCCGGAATACGTTAGAACTGAGCGCCATCAATTCGAACAGGGTGCCCTGTGCCTCTGACCCCAGCCCGTTTAGGGCGTTGACAACGTCAGCCGCTACGCTCTGGTCATTGATCTGCAGCGCCTTCACCTTGCCGCCGTCGCGGTAGAATATGATCGGCTCTCCCCGGGTGCCCGTGGTCTCGTGGCGAAAGAAGGATAGCTCGTGATTATTCTCAAGGAAAGGCTGCAGGATGATTGATAGTTCCTCCGCCTCCGCCGTTCCGATACTGTCGTCGTTCGTGAGCTTGCGCACGAGATCTGCCGTGGAGACGCGCATGGCGCGGGGATCCGTGGCCGGGATATTCTCCACGAAACGACCGGCCTCGCGCCCTGCCCTGTCGGTCAGCCGGGCCAGCGCCTTGCGCACGTCATTCTGGGCGATCATGCTCTCGACGGCGATGGTCTTCTGGATCAGCGATTGCATGGGGTCGATCACGCGTCTGTCGGATCCGCGCAGCTGGAAGACCACGCGGCGCAGCTCTCCCGTTCGGTTGGTCATGTTGCGCATGATGGTGCCCATGTCGCCGCCCGTGTCGCTCATGTCGCGCAGGAGGGGTACGTAGAACTCGTTCTCCTCCATGCCCACGAACTGTTCGGGGGTGATCAGCCCGGCGTCGTGCATCCGCACCCAGAGGGCCCTGCCGTACCCACGCACAAGATCCGCGCCGTGGGTGAAGCTATCACCGTACTTGCTCTCCATCTCCTTAATGACCTGTTGAGCCGCCTGAGGAGAGGCGTTCACGGCGTCGCGCTCCAGATCGCCTTTTTCCTCCAGCGCCACGACGCGCCGGGCCACCAGATACGCCGCGAAATCCTCCTGTCTCTGTTCATCGATCTTGCGCAGCCGGTCCCCCTCTTTCACGCCCTGCGACACTTCCAGCGCCTTCTGCAGAGGTGCCGCCATGGCCTCGGTACTGTGGTAGCGCATGACGCCGTCAGTCGTCATCTGCCGCATGGCCGACCCGGTGAAGTTATTCACAAGTTGCGCCAGCTTGCCCGGGTCGTCGGCTATTTTCAGGTCGAGTAGCCCAGCCTCGGTGCGCGATGTCGCGTTGAGTAGGCGCGATGTCAGAAGCTGCAGACCATAAATGTGATCCACGTAGTCGTTGACGAAGGCCTGACCGGCGGAGCGGAAAATCGTGGATGCCGTTTCTCGTGCGCCCTTCTCATGCACTTGCTGCATGAGCGCCTGCGCGGTGGTGTTGGGGGTGGCGGAGGCAATCATGGAGCGGAACTCGTTCGAGGACGACTGCAGCTTCCATGATTTGTACATCGTGCCGACGTCGTTGATGCCCGAGAGGATCTTGGGTGCCTCGCGGGTCAGGAGATCCTCCATCGCCTTGGTCCAGCCGGGGGCGAACTGACGCGCGGCCTCCCGGTTCTGTACAAAGAGACGGAATAGCTCGGCGTAGCCCTCCCGCAGTTTCGCTTCGCGCGGCTTGCCACTGAGGTCACTCTCGTACAGCTCCTCGGCGGCGCGCAGGATCTCCCTGCGGTGACTTTGGACGAGGGGCCTCATGGAGCCGTCCATGCTGTCGTACAGGTCGTGCCCGGCCTCGTGAAAGAGGGTGGAGACATCACTCATGTTGCGCAGGCGGATCGTGCCCTGCTTGCGGTTGTACTGCCCCATGATCTCGCTGCCCTTGAGCGTGAAGCGGCCCTGATTGGCCACGACATTCATGACGGTGCGGAAGCGTCGGGAGATGTCCTGCAGGGACATGGGCCCGATCTCGGCGTTACTCTCGTCCGCAGGTATGCCCTCGGTTGGTCGTGTAGGCTCGCCTTTATAGGGTGCACGGTTGGAGGCCGTGCCGCGCCCGCCTTCGCGCGGGGGCGTACCCTCGGCTGCGAGGAAGTCAGGGTTGTTGGCGTCGAACTCGCCCCGGTTGAAGACGCCCTTGATCTGCTCGGGGCGGAGAGCGATATAGCTGGTGCTACCCGGATCCTCGATCACATTCTCGTATGTGATGCCGTCGTACCCGAGATCCCCAAGCGCCGAGGCAAGACGCTCAAACAGGGGGCGCGTCTCCTCCAGCTCTGCGGTGTTCCAGTCGATATCAGCCATGTCATTGAGAACAACTTCGATGCCACCTGTTTTTGCGCCGCCGTCTACGGATGAAAACGTGATCGTGGTCATGATCTGGCGGGCCATGTCATAGGGCGTTTGCCATGAGCCCACCATGCCGGTCTCAGCCCCCACACTCAGAGGGTTCTGCATGCTTAGGTACGTGGGGATGACGCGCTGCCGCGCGTAGGTGGCGGGGGCCATGGATAGGAAGCCGGGGTAGAACTTACTGTTCACCTCGACGCGATCATTTGCCGCCTGCGCAGTGCCGAAGTGCGACATCGGCATGAAGTCCTCGAAGGTGGCCTTGGTGCTATGGTACACCACTAAAGGCTGACCGTTCTCGTCCACGACCTGACTGTCGCCAAACCACGCCCTGAACTCCGGTGTTTCCGTGATGTCTGCCTGCGTACTGATCTGGGCGTCGAAGTCCTCGCTGAGCACGTCGCTGCCGTCGCGGTCGTCCACGATGCTATCCGCCGCCGCTTGGTTGAACAGACCCACGACCGCGCCCGCCTCGTGGTTGGGGTTGAAGTACCCCGCGTAGCCGATCTCGCGCACCCGGGCGACGGCGAGGTCCACACGCTCCCCGGATGTAGCACCCTCGTTGGCGCGCAGGCCCATTGGATCTTCGGCCAGATTGTAAAGCCGGGTGGCGGGGATCGTCAGCTCGTGCCGATAGGGGCCGAGGTTCTCTTTGCGGTAGCCGCCCTCCTGCCCGACGCCTGCACCCAAGAAAACATGCTTCCACCCCATGCGGCGCTCACCGCCGAGCAGGGGGCCAGACCCCGCCTGAGCGGGATCCAGTACGGGCCGGGGGCTGTCCGACCAGTGGGTTAGCGTCAGGTTTCCTTCTTCGTCCGCGAACGGCTGGCTTCCGGCCTGCGCAGCGAGCGTTTCCACTCTTCCTCGCTGGGTACGCTCGGAGCGCTGCTCTTCTCGATAGATTTCGGCGGCGAGCTGGCCATGGAGCGTTTTCCGAGCTGCATGAAGCTCGGCTGGGAAATCTCGTCCTGTCGCGTCGCGATAGTGGTTTTCATAGTCAGTCCCTTCCTTCGTCCAGTCATTCTCTATATAGACCACGTCGGCGTTTGCCAACTGGGCGTTGGCTTTCTCCCTCAGGGGGTGGAAGGCCGTCGGCCCCAGCGCCACGTCCATGGGCGACGGCTGGCTTTCGTCGTGCACCATGTCATCGTTGATGCCCAAGAAGGTACGGATCTTCTTTGCCTGCGCACCCGTGTCCCCGGCCACGATCCGAATACCCTCGCTGCCGTCGGGCATGATCACGCTGGTGAAGCCGTCGATTAGGCCCTCGGGCGCGGCTGCGCGGATCTTGTCGAAGGCCTCCGCGTGCTGGGCGCGCGTGAACTCTCCGCTCGGCCATGTGACCGTGATGGCGTAGGTCTTGGAACTCTTCGTGGCCGGAGTGAGCCGGGCCGCGAACATGGCGTCCTGATCGAGCAGATACCCCAACGAGGCCGCCGTTGCCTGCGCCTGTTCGCGCGTAGCAAAAAGGCGCGACGATACATTTAAGGCCAGCGCACCCTGCCATCCGCCCTGTCCCGTGAAAACCGGCGTCGCTGCTGGTGTATTGCTGAGCCTGAAGGCGACGTCCTGTGCCCGCTGCGCGTGACGCCGGGTGATGCGGTTCTGCGCTGGCACAGGGAGTGCCGACAGCCTCTCGGCCATCGTGCGCACTAGGGGGTGCTTCGTGGTGTCGCCGGGCACGATTTCGAAGGCCATAGTGTACGTGTTCTCGGCCACGGCGTCCTGCGGAGTACCCTCGCGGCTGTCCATCAGGCGTAGCGTGGCGTGCCAGCCCACGGCCTGCACCTCGCGGGGCTGCCAGTCGTTACGGCCCTGCCAGCCGATACTGTTCAGGTGATCGGTCAGCCGACGACCAAAATCCGCGCGGTTCTCGTACATGCGCCCATTGACGCTGATCTTTTTCCCTTCAGGGAAATCCACCTGTACACCCTCAGGTATCGCGTACCCGCGCGCCTCCAGAGCGTCGAGGAAGACGTTGTCCACGATACCCGTGTCGCGGGCCGTGTGCCGGTCCACCACAAAGGGTGCGCCGGTCGATGCCGCATTGCCTGTCCACATGCGTGCGGGGTTGTTCCGCCCACTGTCGATGAAGTCCGAGATCTTAGCCCCCACGCCATCCGTGAGGGTCTGCCCGGCGAGGATGGAGCGGACGCGGGCGGACACGGCACCGAAGCGCTGGATGCGCGGCTGGTTGGTGCCCGTGGCGAGATTATCGTTCTGTAAAAGGGCGTCGCGCATGGCGGCTGTAGGCGACACAGCTTGGTTAGCGGCCAGCCAACCGATCATGTAGCGCTCCGCGACCACGGGCTGGCCGGGGAACAACTCGTCAAACGTGCTGCGCAGATCCTCGTACCAGCGGCTGAAGCGCGTGATGTCTTCGGCTGGGAGCAGGGCCTCCGTCTTGGCGATCCAATCGTCGAACGTCAGGTCGCCTACTGCAATGTCGGGCAGGCCACTACCCACAGGGGCCACGATCACTGTGCGGGGGGCGGGCGCGAAGCCCCGACCTTCGTTGGTGCTGGCGCGCTCGGCGAGGCGACGATTACCTTCCACGATGGTATCGGATAGTTCGATGAAGGGGGGTTGATAATCCGCCTGCGCGCCCTCCGTGATAACGGGCGCTACCTGCGCGTCCTCCTCCGGGGTCGCTATCTGGGCGGCCTCACGCAGTGCGTCTCCGATATTCGCCGGGGCTACGTCCTCGGGCAGCGTGTCGAAGAAGGTCTCGTCGAAGTTGTTGGCGGCGGCCTGAAAGTTCGCGGGGGCGTTGGACACAACCGCCCTGATTTGCGCCAGACCATCCTGTATCTCCGCCTCCGTCCATATGGGCTCGACGACACCCCCGTACGCCGCGTAGCCAGACGTTGCCATCCCGCCCGCCGCGCCGGTTATGGCCCCAAGGCCGCCCTGTCGCAGCCACTGGGCGAAACTTATCTCTCGCGTCGGGTCGCCCGCATCCGCGCCCAGCCAGCCCCCGAAGCCGTAGCGCAGGAGGAGATCTTCCCCGGCGGATTGCGAGAACTCCTGAATGAACTCTTCCATCGAGCTGGCGGAGCTGTTGGCCAGTACCTGCGCAAAGCGTTCCGGGCCGAAGACGTCGGACATGCGGCGGAAGGCGCGGTCCACGGGGATGGCTTCGGAAGCCCCCAGCCCGAGACCAAAAATCAACTGCCAGTAGCGCGCCCCCGCGTCGGCATATATAGCTTGTTCGTGCTGAATGGATCCCTGCGACGCTGCGCCTGCGGCCCACACGGGAATGCGTGCCGCCCCGGCGACGTAAAAGCCGAGAAGAGAGCCCGTGGCACCGCCCAGTTGAGACATGAACTGATCGTCGCGCGCCGGGTCATTCGGGGCGATCTGATCTATGGCAGCATTCATGCGGTCGGAAAACCAGCGAAGCGTACGGTTATTTTCGCTGTCCCACGCCTCATCCCCGCCGCGAAAGAAGCCCACCACGGGGGCCATCAACAGATCCACAGTTTCGACTGAGCTGGGGACCAGCCCGAGACTGTCTCGCACGACGCCCGCAAAGGCGTCTTGGATGGCGGTCATGCGGTAGCGTTCAAGCTCGCCGCCGATACGCTGGTTTTGCTCCGCGTACGCCTCGAACGACTGGCGCAGGGTGTCGTAATTTGCCTCCGGCACCTCGAGTGCAGCAAGCTCCGCTTCCAGCGCCGCCCGGATGGCCGGATCCTCCTCGCCGTCCAGCATCTCGCGCAGTAGGCCCCGCTGTGCCTCGTCCTGCTCAGCCTGAAGGGCATCATACCCCGAGGGGGCATCCGCCGGGGGCGTCGGAGCATCGCGCAGACTATCGAGGAAATCCGTCAGCGTTTGCGTGTCCACGACCGGGCCTTCGCGTTCGAGGGCGCTGGCGGGATCTGAGGAACGATCTACGCTGCTGCCTCGGCGTGCCATCTGCCCTAGCTCGGCGATTAGCGTAGCACGCGAGGCGGGGTTCGTCTCCTCTCCCAGTGTATCAACAAGTAACTGAAAATACTCAGCTTCTTCGGCAGAAAATTGGTCCCCGATGACATCTGGTATCTCCACGGAAGTGGGCTCTACGTCCTCGCGCTGCGTCTGCAAAGCGATCTCCAGCGCTGCGTCACGCGCCATCTGCTCCAGCTGCGGCAGGCCCTCCAGCGCCTCCGCGCCAACCTGCTCGGTCAATATCTCTATCGCCCGTGCAGACCCAACGGCTCCCGCCACCCGGCCAAATTCGGTTGTCAGGGCGGTATACGCTTCGTCTCGCTCGCGCGTATGGGCCTGCAGCGCCTCCGTGTCCGACAGAGGGGCGAACAGACCCCTACTCAGCTGCGGAGCGTATGTCATGGCGTCTATGAGCGGATTGCCTGTGCGGGGCGTGTTCTCGAGGGCGTTGAACGCGCCACTTACATCGCGCGCTGCCTCGGCCATCCGTGCCTCGCGGTCGGCGGCACGCCGCTGCGCGCCCAGTTGCTCTTCCAATCTCCCCTGCAGGATCAGAAGGTTCTCGGTCGCCTGCGTGGCCGCCACCCCATCTTGGATCGCGGGCTGACCGAACAAGTTCGCGAGGGCGGCATTCGATCCGTTATCGGTGATGAAGGGGCGGTGGGTCGTCACGGTAGTCTCCCCCGCACGGCGGCCCGCGTTTCGGGATCCGCGATCCGGTTCAGTGCCGCGACGCGCTCACCCTCTGGCAGGGCCTGCAGCTGCAAGGCCTGCCGGTTCAAATCTTCTTCCGTAACATCGTCCAGCGTGGCGTCCACGAGGAACACTGTGTCATCCGCTCCCCCGCCTTCGCGCACGGCGGACAGGGGGCCTGTGTCCACGTTGGCGTCCCTCATGGTTCGTGTGAGGCGACGTGTCAGCGTCGCCTCCGGCGTCCCCTCCCCCGTGTCGCCCTGCATGAAGCCGAGTACATCCACGAGTACGTCATCCGCCCGGTCCCCGAAAATCCACACCATGCGATTGGCGAACACCGCCATCTGCTCGGTTACCTCTTCGGGGGGTATATCCGGGTTGCGGGTTATGGCGGCCACGTGCTGGGCCATCTCGGCCAGCGTACGGTTGGGCAGCGTCTGGGCGGCGGCATCGGACAGGCCGAAGCGCTCGCGCTGGATACGCGTGGACGCTTCGATATAGTCTCGGAACGTGCTCCTACCGTCCTGCTGATCCGCCACCTGCGGTACAGGTACGCCGGATACCATGTTGATAGTGAGGCCGTCCCATAGCGCCGCCAGATCCGGGTCGCGATGCGCGGCATTGGCGGGCTCTCTCAGGCGGTACTGCTGCTCCTCCTCGACGGCGGCCACTGTCCGGTCGTATATGGTCTCCCCCACGTCGGTGCCCCGATACGGCATGGCCGGGCTTTCCACTTGGTTTAGTAAGCCGGTAAGCTCGGCGGCGTCCATTTCGTCGATGTTCTCTGTTAGCGCCGCTACCGCCGTCTCCTCCGTGATCCGGTCGCGGTACGTCTGAGCGTTGGGGGGCGTCAGCGCGTTCAGTGCGTCCTCCAGCACCGAGCGCATGGGCAGGTCTTCCCCCACCCGGAATGCGGCGAGGCTATCGTCGAGGAATGTCTGGGCATCCGCGCGCATCTGTGCGGTGGGCGTGGCCGTATCCGTCAGGCTCTCAATAGCGCCCTGCCGAGCCGCGAGTATGTCGCCCGCCGCTGCACCAGATACCCGTGGGTTGACGCCGCCCATCGGGTTCAGGGTGACGCTGTCGATCTCCCCCCTGACGTGCCGCCCTACGACCTCGGTTGCCCAGCTGGGGACTGGACCCCACGACCCATCCGCAAGCTGGTTGCCCCACGCTCTGCGATCACCGAAATCGAGGTGAATAAAATTGCCGTTGTAGACGCCGATCCCCGTCACCCCTGCGGTAGAAAGCGCCTCCAGCAACTGCACACGCTGGGGGGTGCTGAGCTGCGCCACACTGATATCTATGGCCCCCCTGCGGCCCGTCGGCGTGCCGTCTTCACGTCGCAGAACATGCTGGCTGTTGCTCGCCCCGTAGCCCGCATTATCGGCGCGCTCGGCGTCAAGAATGGGCAGGCTGTCGTAGCCGAACTGAGCGAAGACGTTCCGGGCTATTTGCACGAGCTGGGGGTCGATTTCGTCGTACCGGCTCTCGGGGAGAGCATTACCGGCTCCGTCCGTGAGCGGTATACTCGACGTGAGAGGGATGCCGGGACTGCCCGTCATGAAGTCAGGCAGGGCCTGCCGCAACGCGGATTGCACGCCCCGGGGCAGATCACCCCTGCTCCAGTCGCCGTTGGCGAACTCTTCGCCCATGTAGAACGCGACGACGGCGTCCACGGGATCCTCGAACCCCGCCTCCGTCATTAGGTACTCCATCTGGCTTTGCGCCAGCATGCGCGCCCGCGTGGGGTTGGAGAGGTACGCCTCCCAGCCGCCCGGTTGCGAGGCGGGGTCGATACCCTCCCGCTGAGCGATAGCGGAGAGATCCTCGCGCCGCAGGCCGAACTCTCCCACGCGCTCACCCGAACGACCCGGCCCGAGCGCCCAATCCTCCAGAGCACCCGTCAGGAGCGCGGCGCGCGTATCCACGGGAAGCTCCATTGGCGTGCCGCCAGTCTCGTACATGACGCGCAACGGGTCGGAGGCGATACTCTCGAGGTATCCGCTGGCAAAGAGCCCGTCCGCGTTGCGGATCATTTCCTCCTGATCAGCGGGTGGCAGGTTGGATCCCCGCACTCGGGCCTCGTAATCCTCCTGCACGTCCTCGATGCTGTCGGGATTTGCCGCGATCATCGCGAGGGCGTCGTTGCCTACATCCGTCAGTACCCCGCTTTGGAAGCTCACAAGCTCTTGGTACTCCGCCCTGTCGGCGCGTAGCCCGCGCTGATCGAAGAGCAGGCCTATGTCGGCCTCGCGCCGGGCGCGCAAGTCCTCATCCTCGATGCTGGAGAGGTACGCCTGCGTCAGTTCCGTCAGCGCACCGCTCCTGAAGCCTTCCGAGAAACCGCGCCCGCCCGCAGGCATGTTTTGCTCGGCGTCAAACATGGCCGCGTCCAGATCGGTTTGCAACTGTCGGAACTGCTGCGTATCTTCCATCTCCAGACGTCTCTGCTCACGCTCTACGAGCGCTCCGCCTAGTTGCGCGAGACCTCCTCCCAGCCCCTGAATAGCCCCCGGCATGGCGTCACGTAGCTGGGGCCCCGGACTGGCCGTGACCTGCATGGGGACAGAGGATACGAGGCGTTCGATACGGGCCATTACGATACCCCAAAAGCGTCAGGGAAGCGGGCCGCACCGCTCAAGATGGGCGACAGGAAGGCGAATGGCGCGGAGCGGCGAGCGGATCGGGCGTTCGCCTGCATGATACTGCTCTCGAAGCGGCTCTGATCAGCCTGTGCCCGGGCATTATAGCTGATCATGGCCAGATCCATATCGGCCTCGTTGGCGGTGTCCATAGCGACGTCGAAAGCGCTACCCCCCGATCCGAGGCCCCCCTCCGCGAAGGCCGCGCGCTGCTGGCCGCCTACACGGGCCGCCTGCCGTTTGGCCTGTCCCTGTCGAAGAGCGCCTGCGGTGTACTGCTGCTCAGCCCGCCGCTCCAGCGCCTGTGATTGCATCTTGGCGCTTTGAGCCTGCGCCTGCGCGCCCATGAAGGCCCCCATCCCTTGGATGACGGACCCCGCGATCAGTAGTTCCGGCCCACACATATCAAGTCCCCCTATCTGTCGTCACCATAACAGCTCGAATGGTCGCGGGGAATGGCGCATCGGTGCCGATGCGCACCCGGGCCTCCTTGCCCCACCCGCCATCGACAGCCACTTCCAGCATGCCGTCGTATAGGGTGGGTGCGAAGTAGACTTCGCCCCTGTTTGCTGCGAAGTCGGCCTCCGTGCGCAGCTGCTCGCTTTCTGCCGCCCTGTCGGCATCGCCGCCGTACAGCCCGTAGGCTTCAAACACATCCACGTGAACCTCGAGAATGCTGGTGGGGCGGCCCATATAGCCGCCATCCTCGGGGATGCCCGGTGGGCGAAGGGTCTCGATGACGCTCTCGTAGGCGAGGCCAATATAGGCATCCGTGGTCGTATACGAGTTAGGGGCTTTGACCGATCCGCTAACGACCACGGCGGTGCCCCAGTCACGGCCCTCGTTCGCCTCGTAAATGGTGACCGTCTCCCCCTCCAAGTGGTCCAGTCCCGTGAAGGTTCCCGTGGCCGCGCCCTGATAGCGGGCGGCAGCCATGAGGTACACGGGTCGATTGCTCACAGACGCTGGTCCTCTCCACGGAAACGTAACCTTCTCGATGCGATACTGGAGCGCGCCGTCCACGTACCTCTTGGTCACCATAAGGGAGGCGTCACCGTCGTCGTCCGGTAGCACGCACATGCTCTCCACACCCGCCAGCGTGCCCGGGATCTCTATCCTACTTACGCCGAAGACCTGCTGCTGCCGGTCGTAGGTGCAGGCGGCCACTATGCCATCCTCCATCACCACCCAGAGGAGGTCCGATGGGATTTCCTGATAGTGGACTTCGCGCACCTTGCCGCGAAAAATATGTTCGGCGAGCATGGTCAGCTCTCGCACGATGTAGCCACCGTCGTCGGCGCTGAAAGCGGTTTCGTGCAGGCGCTGCTTGGCTTTGCCCGCAAAGATGAGGATGTTGGAGACCCAGACGGGGAGGACGTCGCTGGCGCGCACGTCCGTGGCCCCCTCCTCCTCCGCGTTCGCGGGGCTGAATACGGCCCCGGGGTCGCGCTCGTTCACGACCCTGATACCGCCCACTGTGCCCAGCAGGAGGTCCGTGCCATTGCTGGTCGCCCAGAGGATGTCGTCCATGCGCCCGTTCGTGAGGTCGAAGGCCACGGCGTCGTCGTCTACAAGAGGGTCAGAGACCCCGAAATTGTCGAAGTCATCGGACACGCTCAGCCAGCCCCCTCGGGGCTGATCGCTCGTGTTAAAGAAGGCGAGGCGGCCCTTGTGCTTGCCCACTCGCTTGGGCCAGCCGCTCTCGTCCGACCACGCCTGCAGCTGCCACGCCGCCGCCACCGTGCTACCTAACGTAAGCGGTGCGGGACCGACGACCTTAGCCGACACGGACGTGGTGCTGGCTCTGGCCGTTATGACGAGTACGCGCCAGAAACCGTCATCCGCCATAACTCGAATAAGTCGCCCAACATCAGTAGTTTGGAAGCCGGTATCGTTGTTGATGCCGGTCACCGCACTAGCAGTAACTGTAAACGCCGCTTGATCGTCCACATGCAACAGCGCCTCCCATTTGGGGTAGCGTGTTGCACTCGCCGAACCCCCGCCGCCATCTGCTGCACCCATGGTTTCAATTCTGTACACGCGATACGCTGTGCTGTTGGTGATCTCGAATACACGGGTTTCGCCGGATACCCAGTCGCTCTCGCCTCTATGTTGGTCCAGTGTCACCCACGCGGCCGATCCGTCTTTCTGTGCCTTTAACGTCCAGTTCACTGCAGTGTTCCGCGCCTTATCGACGTCCGTGCTCTCTGCCGTAAGAGCATACCCCGTAATCACTTTCTCGACGCCCGCACCGTAGTCATACTGGATATAGCCGCGCCCCGCCGCGCCGTCTAGCGTTGCCGTCGCACGCTCGTTATCGAAGCTCTTCCACGCAGACGTGCTGGCCGTACCTGTACCTCCGCTGGCGATAGTTGTCGTGGTGGTCGACGCCGTACCACTGGGCGCTGTGTTGGTCGTCATAGCAGGCCATGCGTGGCCCGTGTCTCCGAGCGTCATCGACGCTGCGCCAGCACCCGGAGAGGGGAGCCAAGGCCCGTTCAGCGCCTCGAAGGTGGCCAGCGTCCAACTGGTGTCGCTGGATCGCGTCAGGGTGCGGTTCTCGTAGCCGTCGCACGTGACGTAGACGACGTCGCCGATACTGTCCGTCTGGATTTTCCAGAGGTCCGCCTGCAGGTAGGGCGTCACCACCTCCACGGGGCTGCCGCCGCTCTCGATGACGCCGTCCACGGTGTGGAAGCGCAGCTTCAGGTTGCTGAACTCCAGCGCGTAGGCTTGGCTCTCGTTGAAGATGAAGGGGATCAACCGACTGGCCGCAGTCTCCGTCGTACAAGCGTTCTGGTCCAGCGTGCCCGGCATACGAATAACACCTCCGTACTTCGACACGATGAAATTCGTGCACGTATGTAGACCTAGCCTATAATCCTGTAGATCCACGCGCCCGTGCACAAGGGGCGTGACCTCTCCCCGGGTCATGGATACGACGTGATTGTGGACCCTCGTCATACATACCTCACGTCGATCACGTCGTGCTGCTCCACGATCTCCGATGATCCCTCCAGCGTGTCCACGTCGGCTGCGAGGCGCAGGGCGTCGGCCAGATCCTGCAGCAGGCGGTCCTTGTACGTGGCCTTGCCCGTGGCCCGCAACGCGAGCCGGTGGGCGAGGAAGATGGAAAAGGCGTCCACAGCCAACGGATCCCACTCCGTGAAGTCCTCTACGCGCTGGATCGTGCGCAGGTAAAGCGTCGTCGCGGTCGGCGGGTCGTTCACGTAGATATAGCCCCCGATTACCTCGAAGGGGATGGGGCTATCCGTACGCTCACCATACTGGGTGGGGGGGATGATACGGATCCAGTCGGAGGGCAGAGGGAAGCGGTAGTCCCAGCGGAAGGCGGGGGCCGTGTTGTCCACTGTCAGCGTGTTCAACTGCATGGCGAAATTCCACGGCTTCAGCCGCAGAAAGGCATCCCGCGCCTGATCGTGGTTGCGTCGCAGCCACCGGGCGTATGTGCTGGCATCCGTGGTGGCATTCAGGGCGTGCTCGACGAGGTGGTCGAGCGCCATGTTCCAGACATCCAGCTTGGTCACATTCGCGGGCATGGGTCACCCCCTAGCTTGCCTTCGTGGTCGCCGCCGTATTCGGTCCCGCAGGCTTGGTGGGCGTGGGCCGCTTCTTGGGTGCGCCACCGCGTTTCAGGGTCTCATTGACCGCCGTCGCCGCAGCCTTGGCCGCCTTGATGTTCAGGTCGTTATGCGCACGGTCCACTTCACGCTGACGGATGTTCAGGACGTGCAGGGGCACCTGCTCACCCGGTCGCAGCTTGACATCTGGATCCTTGGGTTTCACCATCGCGTCGCGCTCGGCGACTTTGGTTGCCGTCCGACGTTCCTGCTCCTTGCGCTTCGCCACGGCGTCTGCCCGGCGAATGTCTTCTGAGGTTGGCTTTGCCACGGGATATCTCCTTGGTTTGGGTGTGTGGGCGGCCCGCTGGGGGCAGGCCGCCCTGTCGTGTCACGGCAGCCGCTTACCGCTCCACGAAGGCGCGGACCCAGTCCACAGTCATGGTCTTGGCGACAGCCTCGCCGTTCTGCAGACCGAAGGTCAGGGTCAGTTCTTCGTCGTCGGGCACGTTGGTCATGGCCACACCCGCGACGCGGGATCCGTCCACAAACACCTCGATCTTCGAGCCGGTCAGCGAGCTGCCGTCCTCGTCGGTCTTGCCGTTGTAGTAGAACTCCAGCGTCACCCACGTGTCGTCGGCGGCGGTGCCGACGGCGGCGCTCTCCGTCTCCGAGCTATCCTTGGTGACAGTGAAGTCGATGTTGGCGTCGCCGTCATCCTTGACGAAGGCGATGCCGTCGGTGTGCGCCAGAGGCGTGGTGTCCGTGATCACCAGACCGGCAATGAAGTCGCTCTCGGTGGCGTCGGACACCTGCAGACGGATGCCGAAATACATCCGCTTCCCTGCCGCGAACTTGAAGCCCTCGGAGGGGAGTTGGAAGAAGTCGTGGTCGTTGTCACCGGCTGCGTTGGTGACCAGCAGCTGGCCCCCAGCACCCGGGGTGAGGGCTTCAGTGGCCGATCCCGCACCTGCTTCTGTGGTGGTGATCGTCCAATCGGCGGCAGTGTAGTTAAAGAAGTCCTCGAAGACCTCGTAGAACGCGGTGCGATTGCCCACGTTACTCAGGATGTCGCGAAAGCCCATGGCTTTTCTCCTTGTCGATGCTCAGGCCACCATGGCGAGAGCGGGGGTGGGGCCGGGGGCGGAGTGAAGGGAGGAAAGACCTTTTCCGCCCCCGGCGCGACCGATCTAAGGGAGATCAGCCGTTCGTTTTCAGCAGCGCCATCGGGATCTGCTTGCGCTCCACGTAGACGCGGTCCCAGTTGGCGGCTGCCTGCAGCTCCGTGTTCGTCGGGAACTCGGCTGCGACCGAGCTGTCCGTGAACTTGATGCCGTAGGGGTGGATCGCAAACTGCTGACGGGTCCACAGTTCCTCGATCCCCATGCCATCTGCAGCGCTCTCGTCGCTGTCAGTAGACACCGGGTTGGCGACGGGGCTCTGCCCCATACCGAAGGCACCCATGCCGAGGACGAAGGTCCAGTAGGCCGTCTGGTACGTTCCGGCAATGGCCGGGCAGCGGTCAGACACATGGATCCGGTAGTCCTGATAGTAGGGCCACCAGCGCTTGCCGTCGGCGTCCATCCGGTAGTCGATCAGCTGCTGCTTCGCGAGCCGGTTGTGGACCACGGAGTGCATGACCACGAGGGACAGATCCTGCTTAGCGTCACCCAAGGTCTGCCCGGTGTCGAGCACCGCATCAGCCGAGAAGAGGGTGGCCGCCGCAGGGGTGCCCACAACATCACTGGTGATGTCGTTGATCATGTCGCCGCTGTCGTTCGCCGCGTTGTCGGCGAAGACGCCGCGCAGGGTCGAGATGGCGACATCGTCGAACTGACGCCCCCAGTAGTCGGTGACCCGGGAAGCGATGCGCTTCATGGGGTCGTCCCCGGCCAGCTCACGGGTGAGCTGTGCAGTGGACCAGCCACGGGTGCGGACCTGCCGACGGGCGATGTCCTTGCCAGTGGTGATCGACCCCGGGGTCGCGTCGCTCGCCGGATCGTCCGATGCCGGGTCGCTCTCGGTGTCGTCCAGATCTTTCCAGAACGACACGTTGAAGGTGCGACCGCCACCTGCCAGCTTGGCAGACAGCTCCGCATCCATTGTCATCGCCCCCGCTCCGTAGAGCGCGGTCTTCTGCATCGTCTCTTTCATCATGTACGATGCGAACACCTCGGGCACGATGACGTCACTCAGTCGGGTAACAGCCATTTTTCAGGTCTCCGTTAACTAAGGTTATACAGGTCAAGATCCGCGCCTGCGGCACGGGCCAGCTGCTTGGCCTTATCGGGTTGCTCTTTGACGAGTTTCATGATGGCTGTGAGATTGCCCTCGCCCTCGAAGGGGTTGACCCCCGTCAGGCTGTCCCCGGCCCCATTGAGCGTACCGCCCTCGGTGAAGAGGGCGATACCGGCCTTGGCGAATGCCGTGGCCAGCTCGGGTACGAGAACTTCACGATCCGGGCCCAGCAAGCCGCGCTTTGACAGCACGTCCGTTAGATTGCCCTTCTCGTCGATGGCGTCGAAGAAGCGGCTGGCCATCTCAAGATTGGCCTTCCACGTCTCGCCTTCCTTGGCCCCCCAAACATCTTCGAGGGCCGCGTTGGCCCTCTCGATGTCTGTTTCGAGGGTCTGGCCCATGGTCTCCTGCATCGTAGTTGCCTGCTCCGTCATACGACCAGTGAACCAGTCGTGAAGAGAGGAAGCCTGCTTCTGCGTCAGACCAAGCTCGTGCGCCTGATCCTTGAAGCCCTTTGCCATGTCCTCGTCGTAGGGGACCGTCTCAGGCAGGTCGGCGGGGACCGCCAGCTCGTACTTGTCCGAACTTTCAGGCCGACCAAGTCGGCTGAAGACCTTATCCCACGCATCTGCGTCGTCGTCTTTCGGGATTGCCACGGCTCCGCCCGCGAACTTGTCTCGCTCCAGTGCGAACTGAGCGAGCTTCACGGGGTCGTCACCATGGCGCTCTTTCACCCAATTGCGGGTCACTTCATCAAGTTCCGCAAACAGATCGGTCCCGGCGTCTTCGCCTGCCCCATTGCCGGGAGGGTCGCCGTCACCGGCTCCTCCTGCTCCTTCACCTGCGGCGTCCCACGTGATCGCGGGGTGCAAGATATCCTGTAGAATGTTCATATGTCGCTTCCCTCTGCGTTACTGGCGGCGTCCTCCATGCGCACCGCCAGTGCGAGGGCCGCCTGCGCCTCGGCTGGTAGATTGGTCAGGCTCAGGATCCGGGCGAAGACGCTCCGGCGGCCCTCCATGTGCGCGAGAATATTGGGGTCAACCCCCGGCTCGGAGACGTGGAAGAAGCCCGACCAACGAGCCAGATCCGTGCTCACGATCTCTGCGTCCTGCAGACCTCCTCGGCCCGAGAACACGGCGGCGTACGCCTCGACGAGACGCGACTGCGCCGTCGCCGTGCGACGCGCCCCGTATTCAAAGAGGCTGGCTATCGTGTCGGTCATGCTGCCACTGCCTCCTGCGCTGCGGGCGTCGGTCCTTGGTTAACGGCTGAGCCACCCACGGCCTGCGCCCCGGCCCCCATGGCCTGCGCCCCGGCCCCCATGGCCTGCGCCCCGGCCCCCATGGCCCCTGCAGCCTCTCCACCGGCACGCAGGGCCTCGATAGTGCCCATGAGCTGCTGCAACTGAGCGTCCTGCTCGCGGTTCTGCTCCACCTTTTTGTCCTCAATAAAGAGGTCGGCGGGTGCGCCATTGCCACGACGCAGCAGGCTGGCATAACGGTCAACGTCCAGCCTGTCCATGATCTCGGGTTTGAGCGCGGCGATCTCGATCATCCCGGCCACGGTACGCTGCGCACCCACGACCTCGTCCATATTCCGCATGCGGTCGAGCGGAGACGTAAAGGCGGGGCTCAGATCCTTGTCCACGAGGCTCTCGGGTGCCTCCAAGGGACTACCGGCGTCGAAGGCTCCCTTACGTCCGAGGATAGCGATTTCGCGATCCACAAGCTGGCTCAGGCTATGGTTGAAGCTGATGCCCACGGGGCCGAGTAGGTCGCCCTTCTCCTGCGAGCGCAGCATGGCCTCCGTGGCCGTCATATCGGGGCTCTCGATCAGGATCTGCCAGAGGTTCAGGTAGAGCATCTCCCGCACGTTGTTGCGACGGGTCTCCAGCACAGCCTGCGCGAAATCGGGCCGGGTGTGCGTCATGATCGGTTGTACCAGCAGCTTGCCGTCACCGTTGATCAGGTTAGTGTTCACCGCGCCAGCGTTCAGGTTGATGCGCTGCATGTTCTCGCCGTAGGCGGCGAGGGGCGGGCGCACAGCCTGCTGACTGGAGATCAACTCGTTCTTGCTCATCTCGTTCAGCGACTTGATCTCGGCCAGCGCCAAGGCCATTGGCCCCTCGCTGTAGCGACGACCCGCGATGCGGTTCCAGCTGTGGCCGATATAAGGCATCTCCCAGTAGCCTGTCTCGCCCAGAATGCTCTCCGCGTCCACGTCGATATAGACCCCGGCGTAGGGGGCCTTCAGAACGCCAAAGCCCTTGTAGCGACTGAGATCGTCTCGGGGTATGACGGCGTGGGCAATAGGGAATTTGGTCAGCCGCTTCGTGGGATCGTCTGCGTAGGCCTTGATCTTGGCGCTGGCGTTATCGGGCCAGCGCCGAGCGATCTGTTCCGCAGTCAGGTTGCGGTAGCGGTAGAAGCGCAGCATCTGGCCGCTCATGTCCACCGTTAGGTAACACTCGCCGAGAGGCACGAACTCGTAGCGCCACGGTGTGCGGACGTCGCCGAACAACTCCTCGTGGAAGATGAAACCGTCACCCAGTGCGCAGGTGCTGCGCACGGCGGCCTTGTGCGCGGGCCAGAAGCCCGACTTGGGGTTGCTGCGGACCTTGAAGAGATAGCGCGTCAGCTTATCCATCCACGCCTCCTCCTGCAGCTCCGCCTCGTGGCCAAAGGGATCGTCCACGTCGAGGCTGTGCCACTGGCTGGCTTCGGGTGTCTTCAGGGAGATCAGCCCTGCGGTCAGACGCTCGATGGCCCAGAGACTGGTCTGGTCGTAGAGGGTCTTGGTGGTGCGCTGGGCGGGAGGCGATGACACGACGGCTGTGGCCGAGCGTACGTTGCCCTGCATGAGTAGCTGGTCGTAGCTGACGTCGGCGGGCAGTGCGAAGCGCATGCAGTCGAGCCAATACTTGTCCCAGCCCTGAGCGACCCGGTCGCTGACCAACTCGTTCAGTTCCCTGACGAGCGTCGATGCCGTGTCAGCCCCCAGCATACCTCAGGCCGCCGCGCTGCCGCCACCACCCAGTCGGGTGGCGGACGTGGTGGCTCCGCCCAGTGTCCCGGTGGGGCTGGTGAAGATGTTGCCGAACGCGCCTGTGGCGTTCTGCCGACGGCGCTGGAAAAGCTGGGCCACGGCACCGCCCTTGCGCCGGGTGGGAGGGGCCGCTGGTGAGGGAATGTCCGGAGTCTTCATCGAGAGGCACATGGTGGGGCCACCTTTCGTGGGATATCAATATGTTGTGCGGAACCCTACACTGTCAGGGCGCGTCTGAAAAGGACGAAGTCTTCACCCCCCGCGCCGAACCCGGTCAGCGTGGCGACAGGGCTGGCCCCCAATGCTACCAACCACCTGTGCGCGGCATCGTGCGAGGCAATGCTGCGTGCCTCGGCCCAGCGATAGCCATGTAGCCTCAGATCATGCGCCAGTGGGCCGTTGATGAAGCGGGTCAGCGCCGGGACTGCACGAGTGAAGTGGCCTGTCCCCACAGCCCACGCGCTCACGGTGGTGGCGGAGATCGGGGAGGCCCCGAAGATGGCCACGGGCCTGTCGTGCAGCCGGATCTGGTACGCCCACGGGGTGGAGAGGCAGACGGCGGCTATGTCGAGAGCCGTGGCATCACCATAGGTGCCCTGCAGCTCGACCCTGTCGGCCTCTCGCAGGTTGGCCAGCACGTAGGTGCAGTCGCGCAGGTTCAGGGCAATGATCATATATCCCAGTCCCCCAGCGGGTCGATCTCGGGTACGCTGGACGTCTGTTTGCGGAAGTCCCCCAGATCCTCATTCCACCCGCCTAGCTCCACGGGGATAGGATCAATGCTGTGCTCCCGGGCCATGGCTGTAGGCAGATAGTGTTTGGCCATGATCACGGCATCGGCCTCGTCGGTCGAGGTGCCGATGCGCTTGCGCACGTCATCCTTGGCCTCCACGAGGATCTGGTTACCCCTGACGCCGAAGTGGGGGGCCGTCAACTGGGCGCGCAGGCGGTCGCCCGGCGGCAGCATGATGTCGGAGTTCTCGTCGGGGTCCAGCGCCTCCCTGAACTTCCACCACATCTCGGCGCGCAGGTTGTAGAACCTCAGGCTCATGTCACGCGTCCACGCCGTCGATCCGGCGGACGCCACACAGCTGATGGCCGCGATGCGGTGATTGTCTCGCAGGTTGTCCCGCGTGCTGATCCCCCATCCGCCCGTCATGTCCAGCGCGATGGTGGCGCGGTCGCGCCGGGTCTTCAGTATCCGTGCTACAACGCTGGGGCCGTCGGGCGTCTCACTTCCGGGAAAGGTCTGCAGTTCCTCGAAGAAGCCATCCTCCCGCAGGGGTGCCAGCACGGTGATGTCGGCCCCGCCCTGTGCGATGTCAGCCGCCAGCACCCGCATGGCTGCCTTGCGCATGTCGTGGTCGGCCTCCAGCCGGGATACATACTCCCGCCAGCGATCCTGAGCAGTCAGCACCCAGTTGGTGGGGATGACCTGCATATCGTGATCCGCCAGCTTGATGCCGAAAGCGCCGTGCAGCAGCATGGTGCGAAGGGGCTCCGGCGTGGCCGACAGCTTCTCGAGGTAGCCGGTCCCGGCGAGGAACTGGTTATCGGTGACCAGCGACTGGACAAATGTGCGGCTCTTGGAACTGGCAAGGCTCAGGCTCTTGATCTGCGCCTGTGTGGGCTCGCCTACGTGTTGCTCGCCCGTCTTGATGACGTACCAGCCCGGACCATCGACCCAGACCGTCTCGTACTGGTTGCCTCTGGTGCGCATGTAGCACCAGCGTAGCTCGCCGCTCTTGGCCTTTTGATCCTCGGGCAGATCGGGATCAATCCACGGCGCGAACCAGCGCTTGAGCCAGTCGCCCGTGCTGACGTCCGTCATCGAGCCGTCCTTGAGGTCGGGTACTGGTGGGTTGGTAGCAAAGACCACCCGGCAGCGCTGGCCGGGTGTGGTGCTCCTGAGCCAGCGCATGACGAACTCGACCTTCAACTCATCTAGCTGGGCGGCCTCGTCGAAGCAGATCAGATCGTGGGGGCGGCCCTGCCAGCTCTTCTCCGAGCCCGGCTTCTCGAGGTGCCCCATATCAACTACGCGGCCATCAATGGTTCGCATGTGCTTCTTGACGCCATTGCGCGTGCTGATCCGGCTGATGGGGTCAAGAATACCCTCCAGCCGCTCCCAGATGCCGTCGAGATCGGTGCTCTGCCGCCGGAAAATCAGCGTGCGCTCGTGCAGGGTGGTGGCGAGGCCGCAGACGAGGTCGGTTTTGCCTCCCCCGGCTGCGCCGCCGTAGAGCATCTCATCGGCTTGACTGTGGTATGCCGTGAACTGCGGCCCGGGTTGGGGCTGCCACGCCAGCTGCAGCTCCGCGTGCAACTGGTCCACAAGTTGCTCGCGCTCGGTGTCGCCCATGCGCCGGATCCGCTCTGCGATATCGTCGAGGTTGAGGCCCAGATCACTCATCGGGTAGCACCACAGCCTCGATCACGTCGCTGTCAGCGGCCACACCGCGCTGCAGGACATTGATCAGTGCCAGCGCCAGTCGCCTGTCATCCGCCGCATTCGCCGGGTCGAGCTTGGCGGCCTCCTGTTCCTCAGGGGCGGCGGCCTTCTCCGCGCCCTCAATCAGCTTCAGGATGGCAGGCAGGTCGTTCAGGCGCTCCAAATGCTCGATTGCCTTGTCGTACGGGCGCTCGTGCTCCGCGATATGCTCGTCCACAGAGGTGATCAGACTGACCGCGCGCAGACTGCGCTGCCGGATGCCCATGGCGATCTCGGCGTTCGCTCGACGCATGTCCTTGAGTTCTTTGGACAAAACACCGGGCAGGTTGCCGCGCGGGCCGCCAAAGCGGGTGGGGTTCGATGGACTGAAGGGCATTTAGCTCCTCGCTTAAAAGCCTTATTTTGCTGCACTTTACGCCCTTTTTTAGTCGCTGACGACCACTTTTTTCGTAAATAGGTGGGTCCACCTATTGACCCCACCATCTTTAGCGCTTATCTAGTGTGTTGAGGCCGGTGGTCTCGCCGCTCTTTGACATCGTGAAAGCAGTCAGCCTAGCCTCCCGGCGATGATGGCAAGTCTCTCCAGACTGTGTTCTTCAGCCAGCCCTTCACAGGGCTGGCTTCACGAGCGCAATCGCTCGATTACAGCAAAAATGGAGACCGACATGAAAAAGACCGTTATCGCCCCGAACTCTCTTGGTCATGATAAAGAGATGGACCGCGAAGAGTATGTCAGGCGGGCCGTCATGGACCCCCGCTGCATGGCGTTCGACGATGACACGCGGGAGACCGCCGAGCGCCTGTTGATGCAGCAGCGCGACTTCGCCCACATCTGCTTTGACGCCCTCTACGCCCGCCAGAACGCTTGAGCACCTCGGCCAGCCGCCCCTACCCGGGGCGTCTGGGACGGGCGCTCAGCCCGATTACAGCAAATTGGAGACCGACATGAACACTACACAAGCAGACCGCATCTTCAGCAACTTCGACGCCGCCATGATCGTGGAGGGCCAGTGGGAACTGACGGGTGAGGAGCCCGACGAAGAGGTTTACTTCGCAGCCGCTCAGCACCTGATCGACACCGGCCTCGCGTGGTCGCTGCAGGGCTTCTTCGGACGCCAGTGCAGCCACCTGATCGAGGCGGGTTACTGTCGCCCGGCACCGGAGGAGGTGCCATCGTGAGCCTGAACAACCAGTCCAACTTATCCCGCGTAAAGCGCATCCTAGACGCGCTGGACCTAATCGAGGTGTCTGCCAAGTCAAACCGGGCCTCTCCCGACGACGTGGCAGCCCTGCTACGCCCCGTCACGGCGCGTCTGGTGCCCCCGGGGGCATCCCCAACCCCTCAGACGCCGCCTGCGGCTTCTGCGGCCCCCGTGGCCCCCGCCGGGGCCGCTCGTGAGGCGGTAGGCCCCGGCGTACCCTCACGCGACCGAGAGGACATACGACAGGCTCTGGCCGATCTCACCCGCGACGTGGGTAATCTACGAAGCGTCGTACTGGGATGGCCCGTCTGATATGAGCACCAAGATCTGCAGCCCCGCTCGGGGCTGCAGCGCCGGGCGCTCAGCCCGATCACAGCAAAATGGAGACTAGACATGTTTAACGACGTAGCATTCAACGCCCAAGTCCGCGACATCTTCGACGCCAATGGCAACCGGGTTCCCCGGGACATTGGCCGGGGGGTGTATCGTGACGACAGCGACGAACTGATCTCGATCTGCGGTCCGGCCTTCAAGCCCGTTCAGCACATGGACGTGCTGGAGCCGCTTATGCGGGGCCTCGAGGAGCAGGGTTACGCCGTCGAGGAGCGCACCGGAGCCACCCGCTCGGCCCTCCACGACCTGAAGGGCCGCAAGGGCGCATGGATCTCGCCAAAGGTAACCGATAACGGCGCAGTGATGCGCACGGATATCATCCTCGGCGACTTCATCGAGCCCACTGGCTCGACCAGCTATCTCGCCGATGGCCCGGATACCAACTTCTTCCGGGTCTCGATCCTCAACAGCCACAACAGCAAGTACGCGGTCAGGGTGAACACCTCGTACCTGCGCGTCATCTGCATGAACGGCATGACCCAGCCGCACTTCTCGGCTGGCGTCTACGGCAAGCACACCAGCGGCTTCTCGGTCGATGGTTTGCAGCGCCAGATTGCCAGCGCCATGCAGATGATGGGCGACGACGCCGACCGCTTCGGCCTCTGGGCTAAGACCAAGGTCAGTATCGATCAGGCGACTGACTTCTTGAAGCTCACCCTCGCCAAGCTACCCAATAAGGCGACTGGCGAGGCCCACCATAGCGAGCCCCTCCTGAACAAGATCATGGCCCGCTTCCGGGTCGAAGATCAGACCCTTTGGGGATTGTATAACGCCGTCACGTGGTGGCAGACGCACGACGACTTCCGCGCCAATGCCGACCGGCTCACCGCCGGTATCGGACGCGAGCAGAAGGTCGCCTCGATGCTGAAGTCGCCGGTGATGGAGGAAATGTTCGCTATCTGAGCACCAAGATCTGCAGCCCCTCCCGGGGCTGCAGCGCCGGGCGCTCAGCCCGATCACAGAGGAGTATAAAACTATGGGAACACGTGGAGCAATCGGTTGGATCCTCGACGGCGAGGTAAAAGCCATTTACAACCACTTCGACAGCTACCCCGATGTCCTCGGGCGAAAAATGCTGGACGCCTTCAACGCCATGCAGGGTGACCTCGGCGGCTGGAAGGCCAAGGCCAAGGCACTGACATTCGTCGAGGGTGAGCCTACCCCCGACGATATCGAACGCCTTACGGCCATGGGCATAACCCCCCAAACAGTGAGTACGGGAAGGGATTGGTACGCGTGGCTTCGTAACCCTCAGGGTGACTTGCTCGAAATCCTGAATATGGGTCTCGCGGAAGACGGCACGGACTTTTTGGGCGACAGCCTGTTCTGTGAATACGCCTATCTGGTGGATTTCGACAGCAACGAACTGGTGTGCCTCAAGGGGTTCAACAAGAAAGAGGCCGATGCGTGGCCGCCCGCTCAAAAGATGGTGACGAGGCGTAATACCTACCACGCCGTTAGCCTCGCCGGTCGCTTGGCCCCGAGCAGCACCTACACGGACATGGGGGATATCTACTTCACCGAGTAAACCGGGTAGCCCCCGCCCGGGACTACAGCGCCGGGCGCTCAGCCCGATCACAGAGGAGAACATCATGAACCAAGCCGCACACCTGCTCACCCTGTCCAGCGTCGCGGAGGAGGACGCCACGGGCCGCTTCTACGCCTTTGCCACTCGCCTGCACGACGGAGAGACCGTCTATATCCCCTCGCTGATCTGTGAGAAGGAGGGCATCGACTACAGCACCATCGGAGACCGCCTCTGGGCCTTTTGCAGTCAGGTGCCGGGTCGGGGGGACGGTACCCGCCTCACGGCCTTTGTACGCTGGGATGGCGACGACGAAAAGGCCGATCACGTCGAGGTCAGGTTTGTCGAAAACATTCCCCTCGGCGATACCGAGACCCTTCTCGCGGCCATCCGCCTGCAGCGCGATCTGCTCGAGAAGATCGAGCGCTCGATGGGTGTCAGCGTGCGCTATCTGCAGAGCCGCGTGGACGCCGCCGAGGCGACCAAGCCCGACGCATAAAATCAGCCCCCGGCGAGTGATCGCCGGGGCTTTTTTGCGTCCAAATTTCCAAGTCTGTAGCGACTAGAATAGGGCAACCACGGAGCTTTTCCTTATATAGGGGGGACTTTTGTATTTTCACAACCTATGGTTGTAAATATAAAAGTCGTCGTTCTCATATAGAAAGCTCCGTGGTTGCCCTATTCTAGTCTGTAGCGACTAGAATAAGGTCAGTCGCCCTGACCCTCTTCGTCTTTTTTCCAGCGATCCAAGTCTGTGACGACTTCGCCGCGCAACTTGGCGTTCGCGTCCAGCCAAGGGGCGGCAGCCGGTCCTCGACGGTATCGGCGAACGTTTTTCTGGTGCCCGGCGGACGCCAAGACGACCCACCCGGCGGCCTGAATGGCCTCCGTCATGGCGTGTACATCCGACCTCGGAATGCGCTTCGCGGAGGGGTCCATGGCCGTCTGGTAGATCTCCATCATCGTGGGGCATTTCGACGCCAGCAGGGGGTGATCCTCCGTCACCCTGAGGGCCTTCTCCACGCTGGCGTTGAAGGGGTTATCCTTGCAGGCTCCCTCCTGCGCCCTGATCACGTCCTCGTACAGCTGCCGGTCCCCCGGCACCCTGTCGTAGTCGAACCACCACGTCTCCCCCGCCTCGTAGGCCGCGCGGGCCTCGGCCCAGATCTGCAGCCTGACGTCGCGCAGGCCGCGCACGTTGAAGCGACCCTCCGCCAGCACGGGCCAGAAGCGGCGGTTGCCCGTGCTGTCGGTCAGGAACTGCATGTGATTGGTGGTGGCGGCGAAGACCGTGCGCCGCTGCACGGTGACCGCCTTCGAGGTGTAGGGCACCCTGTAGCGATCCGAGGTGGTGCTGATGAAGCTCTTGACGTGTTCCGCATCCGCCTTGCCAATTGCCGTCATCTCGGCCACCTCGGCGATCCAGATCCCGGCCAGCCACTCCTTGGCCGCCTTGTCCGAGGCCCCCGCACCCACCTTGGGCATATCGTCGCCGAAGAGCTGGCCGTCGGCCCCCGGGGCCACGCTGCCCGCCAGAGCCGCGAGGAGACTGCTCTTGCCCTCCCTATGCACGCCCTGCGCCCCCTTGATCACGAGGATGTTGTCCAGCTTGCAGCCCGGTCTCATGGCCCGCGCGACGCAGGCGATCAGCCACTTGCGCGACACGGATCTGACATAGGCCTCGCTATGCGTGCCGTCCGCCGTGGCCCCGCCGTAATCAAGCAGCCACGCGTCGATCCTAGGCTCGCCGTCCCACTCCGGCAGATCGGCGAACATGGCGTGCAGGGGATCCCACGGATGCTCACCCGCCGCCATGCCCACGCCGTCCCGCGTGGCCTCCTTTCCGAAGGGCTGACCCATCCAGTCCTCCATATCGTAGTTGATATGCGAGCAGAGCAGGAGGTCGTCCACGTCCGTCATCTGTCGGGGGAAGCCCTCGCCGGGAGGGAAGATGCCCCCGCCGTCGTCCATCAGCCACGGGTGGTGCTGCATGCTGTTCAGGCGGATGGTGCCCTCCATATGCTGGGCGATCCAGTGCGCGATGTTGGTGTAGACGTTTTTCACATTGCCGTTGGCCGCCGTCAGGTAGCCACGGGCCACGGGCGGGCGGTGTACCACTGTTTCCGTCTGCGGCAGGTCAGCGCCCAGCGCCTGAAGGCGATCCGCCACGTCGGAGGCCACGTCGCCCACCTCACGCGGCTCCAGCGCCGCCTCGTGGTGCGTGTGATCCGTCATGCTGTCCCAGACGGCCACTCCCCCCTGTGTGTCCAGCGTGGCGCTGCAGCGACGCGTATTGCGTGCCACGGAGCCGTCCAGCCACGACGCCGACAGATAGTAGTAACCCCCGCCTCCCAGCCGCTCGCGCAGCTCGTCGAGGCTCAGCTCGCCGTCCTCCCGCGTGGCGAAGGTCATTTCAGGCCCCAGATCCCAGATCTGCGAGGCCGAGGTGCGCTCCACGTCCTCACCCCGCACGCGCTCGAAGCGAGCGTCCAGCCAGAGGTAGCAGAAGCGGGCGATCTCCTCGAAGCGACCTAGGCTCAACTCGGGCAGATCCGCCAGTCGTGTATCGAGGGGGCTGCCGTCCAGCCACTGGTACTCCAGTACGCCCTTGGTGTGCCAGCCCATCGCCCCGAACTGGCGCGGGCTCTCGCCGCCGAAGATCTCCACGGTAAGGCCCTCGCCGCCGTCCGTGTACGTGGCCGTGGCGATCCTGCCGAAGGGCTCGGCTGTGCGCACGAACCACGCCTCCTTGAAGCCCTTGCCTCCCCGGTAGAGGGCGCTCTGGAGTTCGGGGAAGGCATCGAGCAGGCTCTCGTACAACTCACCGGCCTCGTTCACGTTGGTGTCGAAGTCCAGAGCCGCCAGCCCGTTCTGCAGGCGTAGGCCCGTGGCCTCGAAGGCCGACATACGATCCCAACGCCGTATTTCGGCCTCCGTGATCTCGATGGATGACCAGCCGGGAAACTGGCAGAGCTTGTCCACATTCGGAAGCACGGCCCAGCCATTTCTGAAAGCCCGCAGGCGGTCGTCGGTACGCGCGTTCATCGGGCACCCCCTTCCGACACGTAGGACCAGAGCCTCCCGGCTCGAATGGCCTTCACTGTAGAGTTCGACACCCCGAACTCCCGCGCGAGAGATGACGACGGCTTACCCTTTCGTGACAGTATGGACACCACCTGCGCCTCTTTCAGCATACAGTTTGGGTTCGCTTCACCGGGCAACGAACCGCCTGCGGCACGCCCCTTCGCCACTGCGTCTCGCATGTTGTCGATGTGGGTGCCCAAGAAGAGATGGTCAGCGTTGCAGCACAGGGGATTATCGCATTTATGTAGGACGTGCATGCCGTCGGGGATGGAGCCGTTCGCGCGCACCCAAGCGAACCTGTGCGCACGAACGGTCTGGCCTCCGGTGCGCATTGCGCCGTACCCCTTCTGCGTGGCCCCGATCCAGTTCATGCAGCCGGTTTCAGGATCGTATAACGTGCGGGCCTCGAACGCTGCGTCGGGGTCACCCACGAAGTGGGGGGTAGCCCCGCCTGTCGGCGTTCCATGCCTGCGCTGCCGTAGGTAGTGCGCGTTGCACAAACCGTATTTCTTCACGTGGATCAGGCTTTGGCACCCTTTTACGGTGCATGTGTCGCGTGTCAGTCTGTCTTCGGTGCGCTGGTGCATCTCTCAGCGGCTCCTGTATGTTGCGGTCGTTGACGACCTGTGTGATAGCCGTTGCGCCCGCACCCATCATCTTGTATGAAGATCGCAGACGTGTCAGTCTCATTGGTGCCCTGCACCGGAAGGCCCCGCCCATAAAACAGGCGGGGCCTTTTTCGTATCACGCTTGTCGGTTCCGTCAAAGTGACCTGTGACGTCGCGCCAGTACGACCCGGCGACACCTGAGCACGGAGCGTAGCTCTCCCGTCGATAGCTCGCACCAAAGTCTGGCGTAGCCCCCCGTCAGCACGACGAAGCCGGAAGGCAATTCGATTGCCTTCGGCCTGCGGGCCCCACCGAAAGTGCCGAAGCGAAGACGCAGATCGTCGTTCGATGCGCCGTATGATGTCACAGCGGGACCGACTGCGTATTCTCCGCGCGCGAAGACGCGGTCTCGCTCGAAGCGGCGGCTCAAGTCACCCATCGTCATCACAGCGGCCCTCCACAGTAGCGGCACACGTGCCCCCGCCCCCTTGCTCCGCACCCTCTTTACACAGACGCTGCAGGATGGCCTCTACCAGCCTGTCAATCTCTTGTTGATCGCAGCTCATATCACCCACCCCACAAGAATGATCGCGATGTTCAGCATGATGCCGCCGAGGATCAGGCGCAGATAGATGGGCCAGCGCTCGTAGTAGAAATTACGCCAGTAGCTGTCGAAGCCCGTGGCGTAGGCCAGCAGGGAGACCGCCGTATCGCCAATCAGAGCGAGGCCGAGGAAGAGCGCGGGGATGGCGAGGAGGTAAAAGAGGATTTCAGTCATGATCGTGGCTCCCTCTCAGTTCGTCGCCCGTGGCTCCGGGACCGAAAGTGACGCGCGGCGCTAGTTTTTGCCGGGCCGCGCGCGCCATATCCGCGAGCACAGTGTCGGGTAAAACAGGGAGCCGGACCTCCTGCTGGCCCAGAGCCGCCCCCAGAACCTCCTCGAAGACAGCCATCGAAGGCGTGGTGCCGCACTCCATCTCACCGGGGCGGTCGTCCCGGCCCGTGCCCCGCGCCTCGTAGGCGATCAGGAATGCAATGCAGCAACCGGCGTGCCAGAGGTGGCTCATGCCCGTCTCTAGGTCGCAGTCCTGACCGCCCCACCACGCCGCCATGTGGCGCTCCAAAGCGGCGTAGAGGCGGCTCCAGTCCATGCCCAGTTCCCAGTTGCGGTCGCTATACTTGCCCGCGCCATAACTCAGCACGGCGGCCACGGCGGCCCCCAGCTCGGGGGGCAGCAGCTCGTAGCGCAGCTTTTGCCGGTCGTCCTTGCGACCCTCCAGCCTCTTCGCGTCTTCCATGTCAGTCTCCTACTTTGGTGTAATAGTCGTTCTGCGTCGTCTCCGCTACCATGGGCAGACCCTCGGCCCACTTGGGTAGGGTCTCCATGGCCAGCTTCAGGCGGATCTCGGCCTCGTCCGCGTGGCGCTCGGGCACCAGCTGGCCAATCTCGTCGTGCGTGTGCAGGATCGTCTCGGCCCAACTCCAGTCGCGCTTCTCCAGATCCACCAGCGTGTGGCGGAGGAGCGACCCTGCGGTGCCCTGTGTGACGTTCTCACAGTTATGTACGATCAGCGGCCCCGCATCACCTCTGACCACGAAGCGCGATCTGGGTCCGGCGTTGACGATGTCATAGACAGGCCGCGCACCCATCGGTACCGCAGCGTGCTCTCCGCCAGCCCCGTCATCCGCTGCGCCGCCGGGATGTCCACGGGCAGTGAGTTGCGCCGGTTCCTCGCCTGCTCCTCGCGGGTCGCCCAACAGCAGTTCTCGGGTGTGTAGTCGCCCCCGTTGTCGATCCGCTCCAGCGTGAGACCTCGTCGGTACGAAGGCCCCATGTCCCGCCAAAAAACCTCGAAAGTCTGCCAGCGTGTGCAGACAGAGATGCCCCGCCCACCGTAGTTGTGCCACGCCTGATGCGAGGGCAGCCTGCAGCGGTCTAGCATGGACCGCCACACCGCGTAGGCGGGGTGCGACGTCATCCCGTGGGTGCATATGCTGCTGCCGATCAGAGCGCCAGTCATGCAGCCGCAGGATTTTGGCGATGGAGGCCGGTTGCCCCGCAGCCAGCCCGAGCTGTCGTACAAGTCGAGCGAGCCGCACACGCACCTCGCCCACCACTGTGCGCTCCTGCCGTGACCAGCCGGAGGTCCGAGTGACACGACCGTCAGGTAGCCGAACGCTCGGCCTGCCAAATCGTTTACAATCCTGCGCCGCTTTCCATCCGTCATCCGTCATCACCTCGTGCCCTCGTGTCATCATGACACCGTCCACGGGCATGGTAAGGTCATAACCATTAAAACTCAACCCCCCGTGCCGCACCCACTCGACGCCGTCCCACAGCCTGTCGGAGAGCTGGACGTCAGTCAGCTGCACCCAGCCTCTGTCGGTCAGGACGTCCGTGCCACCCTCCAGACAGAGCGTGCCGTGCCAGAGGCTCTTGCGCTCGTAGCCGGAGGTGTAGCGGATCTTCACCTCCCTCACCTCCTCGCCTGTCTCCTCGTCCTCGTACTTGACTATCTCCCGGCGTAGGGCAGGGTATGTAATGGCGCGTCCGTCGGGCAGGTAGCAAAACATGCAGCCGCGCAGAATAGAGGGCAGAAAGACGTAGCTGACGCGGCCCGCACTCTGGATCTCACCCGGATTATCCCACGCCTTCTGAAAGGCGCGCATCAGCTCGGCCCAGAAGTCCACGGCCCACTGGTTGTTTTGCCGCCAACGGCTGACAACCATGGCCTTGAAGTCCTCCTCGAGGTGCAGGCCGTAGCCCGTGGCCATGGCCGTGAGAGCGCCCGCGCCGCCCCCGAAACCCAAAGCCAAAACACTCACCTTACCCACCTGACGCTCCCCCTTGTCTACGTCCGTGGCTGGCTTGTCGTAGATCCCTCCGGCTTCGACCCTGTAGATGTCGGGCAGGGAGGGATCGGCGTCGTTGGTGCGGAAGATGTCCAACACGCGATCTGCGGCCTTGGTGTTGGCCAGCCACGGCAGCACGCGGGCCTCAATGGCAGACCAGTCGCCCCAGACCAGCTTGTACCCCTCGGGGGCCACGATCTGGGGGCGGATCAGGCGGCTCACGGCCCTGCTGGTGGGCCCGAAGCGAGCCTCGAAGTCGGTGACGGTGTCAGTCGTAATCATGGTTTAAGTTCTCCTCAGTGCGGCCATATCACCCTTTTTGGGTGTGACGTCCCGTACGATGCAGGGACATTGCGTCAGTCCTCCTGCGCGATCAGGGCCTTTAGGATAGCGATTAACCACGCTCGGGCGGGATCAGGCGCTTCTCCCTGTTGGGTAAGGCGGCTGTATTTTTGGTCTCTCGGGGTGACATGACCACGACCCCAAGATGCCCAGACCCAACCCCATCCCGGCAGAACAGCCTCGTGCAGTGCCTTGGCTGCGTCTAGTGAGCCTGAAAATGCACCATACGCTGTCTTAATGATCGGCAACTCGGTGTCCAACTGAACTCGATATAGACCAATTTCGCGGGCGTCACCATCCGCCGGAAACTCTCCCGCATCAACCATCGCCAACAGGTCCGTTAGCGCTTCCTTGCGATCACTCATGGCGATCACCGGAGAGGGCGCGGAGAATTTGCGAGAACCAATGACGAACTGGTGTTTCCTGCGTTATGTTGACATGCGCGGAAATCAGTTCGTTCGCCGTAATCATGTCGCTATCAATCCAGTCAGCCACAACGATAGCCGCCTCCTGCACTGTCATGCCTTTCGACCTCGGCGGGTTGTCTTCTACCGGACCAACCCGCCATATTTCCTTAATGCCGACCCGCTCTGCCCGGCGAATAAAGCAGATCGGGCAGATAATGCCGCCGGGATCGTCCTTGCAATCTTCGCCGCCCATGACACGGTTCCAGAGATCATGCGGCGCGAACCATACTGGATTTTCCCCGCCGCACTCTTGACATCCTGTTTCATCAGGTGGCGTGAAGGTGGGCTGGTCGATAGGGGAGAGGGCGCGGATTGCGTCACCTACGCGTTCGGATAAAAAGTGCCCGCTTGGGAGTATGCAAGTTGACGTTTTGTCCGCGCACTCCGCCGCCTCTCTCAGCCCCGCCTGCCGTCCTTCTTCGCGGGCCGCTGCGACCCGATCGGCGCGGATATAAAGGACATCATCGCGCATGTCGGCGCGCGCGCTACCTACCTCATCAAATACATGGTAGCCTTCTGGGTCTCGCAAAACCCAAATCCGGTGCGATGCTTTACTCATGTCTTATCCTCACGTATCGATGTTTCAAAATACTGCGCGGTAGCTATTTTCCCACAAGCGATGCAACGCCATTGGCCAAACCTGCCGCGCAGTTGAATAACCACATGCAAGCACGCCCCCGGTCTTTTCAGTCATTCTGAGCCTCCGCAAATAGGACAACGGCAATTGTCGGGATGTTTTCGCGGCGACATTGGCTTTCCCTTCGGTACGGGCATCACACTCCCTCCTGTTTCGGCAGACCAAATGCGGCCATGATCTGGGCGGTGTAGTGGGCTTGGGCGGCCTTCTTCGCGTTGGCCTTGCTGTTTCTTCCCAAAGCACCTGCGCATCCCTTGAACGTGTATTCTTGGTCTTCTCTGGCTGTTAAATGAAACCACATCCAAGTGCCATGGATGTTGCCAATCGAGAATGTGCCCAGCGGGGTATCGCACCACATGTCCTTGCGATTATATCGAAACTCCCACTCCAACGGCTTAATCATCCCCGGCAGGGCGGCAATGATAGCGTCGGCGCGTTTGCGGGCTTCGTCCTGTGCGAAAGAATTACCGCCATCAAACCATGCGGGACAAATATTTCCACTGCCGTCCTCATACGCCCAAGCCATAGATGCGTAGACGTGTTTAGCCAGTTCTTCGCGCATATCAGTCATTGGCCGGTTCCTTTCAAGACAGGCCATACATCGCCTGTAGACATAACGAACTTTGCCTGAATGTCCTGCAACGCTCTGCTGAACACCACTACAGTGTCGGACACAGGCGAGTAGGCCACCAGCGGCACAAGATCGCCAACGCGCAAGGCGTGACCGCGAACGATGTATTCATTTCCCGTTCGGACGTGACGGATGATACGTCCCTGCGGCACCAAGCGGTTAGCCGCGCACATCCGCGCTTGCAATTCTTCGATACTCTCGCGCTTCATTGGTCGGTTCCTCCTTTCATTCTGCGAGCCAGACGGGGGAGGGGCCAACCCGACCCGCAAGCGACCGGGGCCGCTATTCAGTCGTCCCACCCCCCGACAGGTCGCTCAGATACGCTTCGATCTTCGCTCGAGCCTCCTGATCCAGTTGCATCGCCTCGATCAGCAGGCGGAACTCGCCCAGCTTCCAGACGACGTGGACCTCATGCCCCAGCTCGCGCAGGCGCGCGATGCGCAACTCCTGCTGGCGGCTCAGCCGACCCTTCTCATCCTTGACCTCGATCCACCAGACGCGGCCATTAGGCAGCACCAGCAGGCGATCAGGCCAGCCGCGCCGACCCTTGATCTCGATCTTCAGAGCCTCCCCGCCCAGCTTCTTCTCTGTGAGAGAGACGATCTGCTGTTCGAGGTAGCTTTCTGGCTGTTTTTTCGGCTTCGGTGTTGACATGATAGTCAGCGCTCCGTAAAAGGTGGGCCACAGGTGACCCCTTATAAGGCCCCACCAACTATGAAGTCAACAGCTAAAACCCCGCTTCAGGAGGCCCTGCCGGACCGCCCGGACAAGAGGCGAAAATTCACGCTTAGCGACGAGGCCTACCTGCGCCTGTCCTGCGAGGCGGACACAACGGGCGTCTACATCAGCGAGGTTCTGGAAGATTTGATCATGACAGCTTTGGACCCGCCGCCCGTCGGATACGAACCATCAGGCCGCAAGGGCAAACGACGCTACAGCCGGGCGCTGGCCCGGCGGCGCTACGCCCGGGATCCCAAGGCCCCCGCCACACGAGACACGAAACTGGAAGACGCTCTGAAGGGAGAGATCTAATGAGACAATCAATGTTTGGTGACTTCTTTGTCACCGATGCCAACGAGGATATCCTCGACGTTCTGGTGGCGCGAGAGGTTGAGCTGGATGACTGCTTCGCCGACGTCGAGGAAGACGGCGAGGGCGGATATGCCGTCGCGATCCGTGACAACGAGACGGGCGAGGAGGTCCTCCAGACCGACACGGGACTGTTCGCTGACGTGGGTGCCGCCCGCTCATGGGCTGCCAAATGGGTCAGTGACGTCAACATCAACGTGTGATCGCACGGGAGAGGAAACCACCACATGACCGACACACAGTACACCCCCACCGCCCACTCGAACGTCGTCGGCGGCAGCTCCGCCGCCCGCGTTCTCGCCTGCCCCGCCAGCGTCAAACTGATCCAGACCATGCCCCCGCAGGCGGAGAGCAGCTACGCCGCCGAGGGCACGGCCCTGCACAACGCCATCGAGCACTGCCTCTATGAGGGGTTGGAGCTGGAGGGGGTGCAGGAGCTGGCTGGCGAGGAGTTCTACGGCATCAAGCTGACAGCTGACATGGTCGAGGGCGGCCTCGTGCCCGCGTGGCAGATGTTCTGGGACTACGTGGACAGGATCGAGGCCGAGGATGAGAGCGAGTTCATCTTCGCCGTCGAGCAGTCGGTCCACTTCCCCGGCATCGGGGATGCCTTCGGCACCGCAGATATCATCGGCCACACGAGCAAGCGCTCCGTAGTCTGGGACTGGAAGTTTGGCAAGGGCGTCGTCGTCTCGGCGAAGGAGAACAAGCAGCAGATGTACTACGCCTGCGGCAGTTCCAACACGGCGCAGGCGCCCTTTCTGCCCAAGTCTATCGGCGAGTGGGAGAACGCCCCCGACGACTGGGCCGTGGACCTGATCATCGCCCAACCCTTTATCCACGAGGAGCCCTCCGTCTGGACGACGAACCCCGTGCAGCTGGAGGACTTCGAAATCAAGTTGCAGGGGGCCGTGACGGAGGCTCTGGAGGCGGAGGATCCCCGCGTGGCACGCGGCGATCACTGCCGCTGGTGCACGGCCTCCCCCATCTGCCCCATGTACCGGCAGGTGGGCGAACGGCTGGCGGCGCTGGTGAACGGCGAGCGCGAGCCGGGCACTGTTCAGGAGGTGGCGGAAGCCGACATGACGGAGGTGGAGGGCCCCGAGCCGGAGGTTCTCGCCAAGGCTATCACCCCTGATCTGCTCGCCGAGTGGCTGCTCAAGGCCGATATCGTGGAGCTGTGGGCGAATAGCGTGCGCGGGCTGGCCATGAGCGAGGCGGAGGCGGGCCGACCGCCCGCAGGCCTGAAGCTGGTGGAGAAGGTCGGCAACCTCGCCTATACCTCCCCCGCTACGGCAGACAAGATGCTGGGCAACAAGGGTCTCACCGCCGTCGAGCGTCGCAAAATCGCCCCGATCACTCCCACGCAGGCGAATGCCCTGCTGAAGAAGAAGGGCAAGAAGCTGCTGACGGACAGGCAGGCCCTGCGCCCGAAGACAGGCGTGGTGCTCGCGCCGCTGGACGACAAGCGTCCTGCGGTGAAGACTGTGGCCGACAAGGCGGCAGCCGTAGCAGAGAAACTGTTGCACGAGCCCGACTAAAATCAGGCTCGCGCGTTTTGGGTCGCGCGGGGCGGCCTGCATGCAACGGACCCCGCACATAGCAACCGACAACAATGGACAATGACCAATGACTGGAACAAACGTAGCGGCGGCAGCCGCAGCTGGCGATCTCGCCACCCTTCAGGGCCTGAAGCAGGCCGTGACCAAGACCCGCAGTGAGGTGCCCGACGTGGGCACCAAGCCCTTTCTCAAGCTGGAGAAGACCGGCAACTGGGTCTACGGGCAACAGGGCGTCGTCGTGGAGGACGGCAGCCTCTGGGCGATCAACCCCCTCTCCTTCATGCACGGCTATGTCTGCTGGACGGACTACCCTAAGGAGGCCAAGCAGAAGAACAAGAACCTCGGCAAGGTCGTGGTGGGTCTGGGCAAGGACAAACCCCTGCCGGAGAACCTCGCCGAGTACATCGACCCCGACGGCTGGAATAACGGCCAGCCGTGGGAATGGACCACGTGTATCAGCGTCGAGCTGATGTGCGTATCGGGCGAGGACGAGGGTACAGTGGTCGTATACGATACCAACAGCGTCTCCGGCGTGCGCATGCTGAGCGCCTACCTCGACAAGCTCATGGCGCAGCTGGACAATCCCAACCCCAAGCCCGTGGCCGTGGTCACCTTCGGGAAGGACAGCTACGATCACCCGCAATGGGGCGTAACTGTGGTGCCCGAATGGTCGTATGAGGACTGGCGGGCGCTCGACGACGCCACCCCCGTGGCTGCGGATCCCGAGCCGCAGGGCGAGGCCCCCAAGCCTCAGGCTGAGCCCGAGACGACCGAGGCGGAACCCACCCGCCGTCGCCGTCGCGGGGCAGCGGATCAGGCGGCGGAGGCTCCTGCAGAGGCGTCCTCCGGCGCACCGGAGGAGGGACGCGCGCCGCAACCGACCCGGCGTCGGCGTCGTCCCGCCGCCTGATACGGCGTGCGCTGATGCGCGTCCTCGGGCCGCCCCCTCGGGGGCGGCCCACTCCTCTGGCTGACACGGAGACAGGCATGATAACCGACATCGAGCAGCAGCTCTGCTTTATCGACAGCGAGACGCGCCGGATCCCCGACGCCACCATCGACGACGTCACCAAGGTCGGTGGCT